>Ga0172382_10001644_pt1 | contig 39544 bp, 37 predicted proteins | sample Leawel138RmetaG_FD_122245 | JGI IMG/M metagenome (GOLD analysis project Ga0172382, IMG submission 122245) | Leachate microbial communities from a municipal landfill in Southern Ontario, Canada - Leachate well 138R metaG | ecosystem: Engineered > Solid waste > Landfill > Unclassified | place... | reverse complement strand
TTAGGTGATCGGGATGAACCGGAATCACTGATCGACATGAACCGGAATCGGTGATCGACATGAGCCGGAATCACTGATCGGGATGAACCGGAATTGGTGATCGACATGAACCGGATTTCGCGATAGCAGATAGCCTCTTAGAAAGAGCAACGAGGGTTGAGAATCGTAAGTCTATTGTGGATTCATTTTCCAACATGATATTATCCAAAGTGATACCCCCTCTGTAGCAGGGGGTATTCGTTTAGGTTAAGGAAGTAATAAGGGCAAAGAAGCGATGATATCGCCCGGTTGAAAGTGGTGAGTATCTTGTTAGCCATCAGACCTTTCTTCTACCTGATCTTAGTATTGGTTATGGTTGCAACCTCACCGATGGATGCTGGCTTTGCTAGCGAGGATGAGGTGTTTGGGGACGATGCATTCGATACCCACGGAAGTGTAATGCTCGTTATTGAAGCTTCAACCGGATCTATTGTAAAAGCCAATCGGGCAGCCAGTGACTTTTACGGTTACTTACCATCAGAACTGCTAGGTATGCGAGTTGATGAGATCAACATGCTCCTTCCAGCGGAGGTAGAAGAGGAACGGCAAGCCGCAGTATCCGAACAGCGTAACTACTTTGTCTTTCCTCATCGCCTAAGGAATGGTGAAGTCCGGACCGTTGAAGTTTACTCATATCCCATCAACTCAGAGGGACTCTTTGTTCTTTCCATTGTGCATGATATTACCGCCAGAATCGAGGCGGAGCAGACACTACGTGACTATAACCGTCGACTAAAGCGGGCAGAGGATATTACCGGTATTGGGCATTGGGAGTTTCACTTTGTCGATAATAGGGTTGTGGTCTCCGAAGGAGCAAAGCAGGTATATGGGCTAATTGGCGATGAGTGGACAATTAGTGATGTTCAAGCAATTCCACTGCCAGAACACCGAGTAATACTAGATACTGCACTGGCAAACTTGCTCGAAAAAGGTGAGCACTACGACGTTGAATTTCAGATCCGCCGACCCATTGACGGGCAAATAGCGGATATTCGCTCAATCGCGGAGTACGACGAGGATAGAAACGTCGTATTTGGTACCTTGATGGATGTAACTGAGTATCATCAGCTACTAAGACTTGCCAGAAAACGACGGGACACAGTCATTGCCATCGTGTCCCTGCTTCTTCTAGTTAGCATAGTCGGGATTTTTGTCTTGGTTAGGCTACTGTATATGCGAAGACAAAGTGAAGCACAGCTTGCGGCATCAATGAGTATCGCCACAGAGCGGGATAGACAGCTAACACACCTGATGAATAACATACCGGGTATGGTCTATAGGTGTCATAATGACCGCCATTGGACCATGCTATTTGTCAGTAGTGGTGTTGAGGAATTGCTAGGATACACGCCCGACGACCTAGTCCACAATAACAAGATATCTTATATGGACCTCATTCTCCCGGAGTATCATGATTATCTTTGGAATGCATGGCAGGGAGTACTCGAGGATAGACAACCTTTAGTAGCAGAGTACCGGATCCGTACGGCTTCAGGCAGTGTTAAGTGGGTTTGGGAACAAGGTTGTGGTGTGTATGATGAGAATGGTGAACTACTCCTTTTGGAAGGCCTAGTTATTGATATTACCGCACTAAAGGAAGCGGAGGAAGGTCTTCGTAGGCGCGAACAGGATCTGGCGGTGACTCTGCACTCCATTGGAGATGCAGTGATCACAACTGATATCAATGGAAATATTACCCGCATGAATCCCGTGGCGGAGGCATTAACTGGTTGGACGAGCTCTGAGGCCTTAGGCAGACCCCTTACCGAGGTCTTCGAGATCATTAGTACAATTACCCGCCAGCCCCACCTTGACCCTGTATCAATGGTGTTGGAGAGCGGTCAGATTGTTGGTCTAGCCAACCATACTAGTCTTATAGCCCGTGATGGAACCGAGTACCAGATAGCGGATAGTGCGGCTCCTATTGTTGATGTAGACGGTAAAATGCTAGGGGTTGTCCTAGTATTCCATGATGTAACACAGATGTATGAGCAAAGACAGGCCCTAGCGGATAGAGAAAGACAATACCGGGAGCTCTTTGAGTACTCCCTTGATGCCATTGCTGTACATCGCTTGGTACTGGACGATGATGGTAATCCTCAAGACTATGTATTCCTGCAAACTAATACAGCCTTTGAAAAACATACCGGTTTGTATTTAGCGGATATCATCGGCAAACGAGTAAGTGAGATCTACCCGGATATACGTCAAAGTGGCTTGATCGAAATATACGGAAGGGTGGTACTTACTGGTGAGCCGGTTACCTTTGAGACCTACTTTGAACCAACCCAACGTTTTTACTACATCAGTGCATACGCTGTCGGCCAGGATCGATTCGCCACTGTATTTGAAGATATTACCGAACGAAAATTAGCCGAAGATGCTTTGCGCAAAAGTGCTCAGTTGCTTCAGGATACGCAGCGTCTGGCCAAGGTGGGGGGCTGGGAGTGGGATGTGAAGCGGCAAAGCATGACCTGGACCGAGGAGACCTATCATATCCATGGGGTAAATCCTGTAAATATTCCTGTAGGCTCCCCGGAACACATGAATGTAAGCTTGGCGTGCTATGCTCCAGCTGATCAACAGATGATCAAAGGGGCTTTTCAGCGGTGCCTTGATACAGGAGAAGGTTATGATCTTGAATTTCCCTTCACCACTGTTACCGGACAAGCTCGATGGGTACGCACTGTAGCCTACGGGGTCCTTGACGATAGTGGTAATGTCATAAAGGTGATTGGAAATATCATGGATATTACTGAACGAAAACAAGCGGAGATTGAACTCCAAGATAGTGAGACCAGATTCCGCCAGCTGGTAGAACTGGCTCCTGATGCCATTTTCGTGGAAACGGAAGGCACATTTAGCTATGTTAATAACGCGGCCTTGGAGTTGTTTGGCGCGGTTACAGAAAAGGATCTACTAGGGAGACCGGTTTTGGGACAGATTGCCCCTGAGCATCAAGAGATTGTAGCAGAAAGGCTCCATAAGTTAGACGTGGAAAGACAAGCGGTTCCACGGAATGAAGAGGCATTCCTGCAACTAGATGGTACACCTGTATATGTGGAAGTAGCGGCAGTTCCTATTCTGTTTCAGTCCAAGTGGGGAGCCTTAGTCTATGCCCGAGACATTACCGAACGGAAAAGTGCGGAGGCCCAATTGCATTATCTTACCTTCCACGATCCAGTGACTGATCTGTACAATCGAACCTTTTTGGAGGAGAAGCTAAAAGGATTAGATACGGAGAGTCAGCTCCCCCTTGGCTTGATGATGGCCGATGTCGACGGCCTAAAGATCATTAATGATTCGTTGGGTCACCAGCAGGGCGATCGATTGCTGCAACGGGTTGCCGACATTCTTAAGACAACATGTCGTCCGAAGGACATTATTGGGCGTTGGGGAGGAGACGAGTTTGTTGCTATCTTGCCCCAGACTACGGGACTTCAGCTTCGAAATATCGCCTCTCGTATTGAGAAGGCCTGTGAAGAATCTGCGTCTGCGCCGTTTAGTATTAGTTTGGCTGTGGGATATGCTGTAAAAGAAAAAATAGAACAAGATATTGACGTCATCCTTAGACGAGCGGAAGATTCTATGTACCAGCGCAAGATGAACAAAGCCTTAAGCAACAAGAGCGCTTTAGTCGCCTCACTTCAACGGGCATTAGGGGAGAAGAGTCATGAAACAGAACACCATGCCCGCAGGCTGCAGGAATTAGCGGTGGCTTTAGGTAAGCGGTATGGGCTGTCTGATGCTCAGCTAGATGAGGTATCTTTACTGGCCCTACTCCATGATATTGGTAAGGTTGCTGTTTCCGAGGAAATACTGAATAAGCAGGGACCCCTATCACCAGCAGAACAGGAGATAATCCGAAAACACCCTGAAATTGGCTACCGGATCGCCGCTGCTTCACCGGACTTGGTCTCTGTGGCTCAAGGCATACTTTCCCACCATGAACGATGGGATGGCGGGGGATATCCGCGGGGACTAAAGGGCAAAGATATTCCTCTTTCTGCTCGTATAGTGACCTTAGTGGATGCCTTTGAAGCCATGATCAGTGATAGACCGTATAGCCAAGGTATTAGTGTAGAAGAAGCTCTAAGAGAAATAACCGCCTGTGCCGGCACCCAGTTTGACCCGGTGTTAGCTCGATTATTTGTGGAGATGATCGAAGCTGAAGCTGCTGACACCGATGAGTAGTAACTAGGCTAACCTAAATGCTTTGATCGTAGTGGCGGTTTCAGGCGGTAAATAAGGGATTATTCTACAGCAATACCGATTAATTAGGGCAGGAATACAGCGTAAATACTAGAAGATATAGAAGTAAGATATTGCTAAGGAGGAGTCACCATGTCTAGGTTTGGTATCATTCACTATAATGCCCCAGGTAAAAATCTGGAGGAATTCGCTGATTATGCTCAAAAAGTTGGATATAAGTATGTTGAGTTGGCCATCGCCGACATTTGGGATGAGCGCAGGGAAACGGAGGCCCAGGCGTCGAAGCGGGCGGTAGAGGTCAGATCCCTCCTCGAGAAACGTAATTTGCAGGTATCCGTCTTGTCGGCCGCTAATGATTTCGTGATGCAAGAAAGTGGTGTGGTTCAGACTGAGATTAAAAGGATGAAAACTGTTTGCCATTTGGCAAGATTGCTTGGCACCGATGTCATTCGCACCGAAGGTGGTCAGCCAAAGAAACATATTCCTAAGGAATTGTGGGCCGATGCCATCAGCAGTTGTCTTAAGAAACTAAAGGGCTTTGTGGAGGATGAAGGGTATTATCTTGCCGTGGACAATCATGGCTTGGTGACCAATGATATTGATCTGCAATTACGAATACTGGAGGAAGTTAACTCTCCTAATATAGGTGCCAATTTCGATACGATGAATTACCGCTGGTTTGGATATGAACTGTCCCAGCTGCATCAGGTGTATGCAAGGATTGCACCCCATGTTTTACATACCCACCTAAAGGATGGCATCGGGACCAGAGGTAGTTATCAGGGTTGTGCTTTAGGGCGCGGGGAAATAGACCTGGTATTCGCCGTAAAATGCCTGAAGGACGTGGGCTACGAAGGTGTCTGGTGCGTAGAATACGAAGGCTCTGATCCTGTGGGTGGGTATGAAGAGAGTTTCCGTTGGTTAGAGAGTCATATCACAAAATGAGGGGGAATATCCTTTGCGGCAAAGACAAATAACCTTAATACTGATCCTTGGAATGCTCATTTTAGCGGTCCCTGCCTTTGCAGCTGCCACCGATGTAGTTGTGCGGGGAGAAGCTAAGGTTAGCGTTGCCCCAGACATCGGTCATATTGCCTTGGCGATTGAAACTAGGGGAGAAACTGCCCAGGATGCTCAGCTTGAGAACGCAAGACTGGCAAATCAGGTTATAGAGGCGATCAAGAAGCTGGAACTAGCCAAGAAAATCGAGACTAGTAATTTTTCATTGTACGCCAACTATGACTATAATACCAATACCAATGTTGGTTACACGGCAAGCAACCAAATCTTAGTAAGCACGCTCAACCTAGATAAGCTAGGCACAATTCTTGATGCAGCTATCGCGGCAGGGGCGAATCGGATCAACTATATTAGTTTCGGTCTCCAGGACGAAAGTGCAGCCTTTGCCGAAGCGTTAACCCAGGCAGTGGGAAATGCCCAAAACAAAGCTTTGGTGATTGCTAAGGCTTTGGGAGCTGAGATCACCGGAGTAAAGCAGGTGGTGGAAACCGGCGCTAATGCGATCCCGCTTCAGTATCGGGGTGAGAAGCTGATGATGGCGGAGGCAACTCCCATAGCTGCTGGTAATGTAGAGGTAATGGCAAGTGTGGAAGCAGTTTTTGAGGTAGAGGTGAAGTAGCACAATAAGGGCCCCGTTTAGGGGCCCTTAGTAGTCTTACCAGTTCTCGCAGACTAGTTCGAAATGAGCCTGGGGATGTGCGCAAGCAGGACAGACCTCGGGAGCACTGTCTCCATCATGGATATATCCACAATTGCGGCACCGCCAGGTTACCTTTTCATCCTTCTGGAATACTTTGTTCGCCTCGATATTGCCCAAAAGTCCCCGGAAACGTTGTTCGTGGAACGCTTCGGCTTTGGCGATAGATTCAAAGATCACTGCGATCTTTTCAAAACCTTCTTCCCGGGCTTCTTTGGCAAAATTGACGTACATTTCGTCCCATTCAAAATGCTCGCCTGCGGCAGCAGCTGCCAGGTTTTCAGCTGTAGTGCCGATTACTCCAGCAGGAAAGCCAGCGGTGATCTCTACTTCGCCGCCCTCCAGTAGTTTGAATAGCCGTTTGGCATGTTCCTTTTCCTGGTTAGCTGTTTCCTCAAAGATATCAGCAATTTGTACGTAGCCTTCCTTCTTTGCCTGACTAGCAAAATAAGTGTAGCGATTCCGTGCTTGGGACTCACCAGCAAAAGCGGTTAGGATATTCTTTTCAGTTCTTGTGCCTTTCAGACTCATTAGTTGCTCTCCCTTCGTTCTTTTGACTTTCTTGTCCGCAAATAGGACAGATTCCTTGAAACTCCAAGTCATGTCCAATGATGACATAACCAGTTATCCTGTGTATTTTATCATCAAGCCCATCAAAAACTGAGATCGGTAGATCAATAATCCGGTCGCATCTGATGCATCTTAGATGATAGTGGTTGTCGGGATTACCATCAAACCTCATTTGGGAACCAGCTGATTTTAGGGTCCTGATCAATCCTTCGGCGGAGAGAAAGTCCAGATTGCGGTAGACAGTGCCAAGACTAATCTTTGGTAGTCGCTTGCGTACCATTTCGTAGACTTGATCCGCACTTGGATGGGTATCAACCTTACGTAGTTCCTCAAGGATGATTTTCCGTTGTCTTGTTAGCCTTGTTTCCGGTTCAACCGACAACTTCTTGCGACCTCCTTGTTAGCTAGTGGTTATCTGCTTTCCAAAGCCCGTGCAAATTACAGTATTCCCGGGCAGTGATTTTATCCGCGTCTACTAAGAACATGGCTTCAGGAGCATCATTGGCCTTTAGGAACTTCCGATAGGATTTCCCATCTTCGGTGATAATCTGAATCCACTCGATATAGTGTTTCTCCACCATGGGATGCTCTACGCTCCCTACGGTAACCTTAAAGCCACCTTCTACCTTTGTGATCACAGGAACATGTTTTTCCACGGATGCATCCACGGTGTTCTCCGTAAGTAATTCCATGGGTTCACCACAGCAGACTAACTGTCCTTTACCTGAATGAAGCATCTCAACAATGTTTCCACACTTCTCACACTTATATACTTCATGGATCTTTGTCACGTCTAGGCCTCCTTACTAGCAGTAATAGTAACCATTATTACTATAGCCGATACATCTTAATATGTCAATACCTTCGTTGATCTTTTCATGAGCACATAAATATACACTGGACTGAGACATAATATTAAGGATTCGAGGTGTTGAAAGGGGTGGGGATGATCAAAATCGCAGATGATCGCGTTGTTCGAGGGTTCCTATCGGGAGTTCTTGCCGGTATTCCCATGCTGGTTTTGGATGTCATATCAGGCTATATTGGCTTTGCAGAAATACTCTACCGTGATTGGGCTGCGTCGCTAGTGTTGGGCTATCTTCCGCACACAACTTTTGAGAAGATCATCGGTCATGTGGGTCATTTGTTCTTTGCGGGGACCTTAGGTATACTGTTTAGCTATTTCCTTGTTTGTACAACTCTAAGGGCGAAGGTATTCAAAGGGGCTCTTTTTAGTCTCATTGTGTGGTTCTCGGTACATGTCATCGTTAGTCTTTTTCATTTCGCGCCCCTTTTGATCATCCCACCAGCAACCTCCGCATCCGATGCTGTTACAGCTTTGGTCTACGGTGTGGTTCTGGCCAACATTCTGCAGATGTTTGGCGATGATTGAAAGACGCGGTCTGCCAAAGGGGAGTAGACTCCCTTTGGCAGTGTGCTATCTATTTTTGTTCTTCGCAGTCCACGATTCCCTGTCGGTGTTCCAATCCGACGATTTTCTTGGCATCCAGGACAAAGGCGATACCTGCGCCGGGCTTATCTAGTTGCCCTTCCCGGATGATGGCTTGGAGAATCTGATCTGTTTGTGAGTCTCGGGAAAGGATCATGAGGATTTCCCTACTAGTCTCCACGGTTATGCCGAAGAAGGTCTTTGCTTCTTGGGCACCTGTACCCCTGGCTAGTAAGATAGTTCCGCCTTGGGCTCCGGCCTTTTTAGCAGCCTCCATTACGGCATCGGCGGTTCCTCTTCTGAGGATCGCCATTATAACATCGTAGTGCACACAGAACACTCCTTTTTATGCTTTGAATAGTATCGTGCCCATGAGTAACACTGTGATTACTGGTCCAATTGCACATAGAGCAACCAGCCCGAACCCATCGATAAGCGGATCCCGTCCCCCTAAGGCTGTGGCCAATCCGATCCCTAGAGCCAACATGATTGGTACGGTAACGGGACCTGTGGTCACACTTCCGGAATCGAAAGCAAGTCCAATTATTTCCGTGGGGGCAAGCAGGCCAAGAATTACAGCAATGATAAAGCCGGGGACAATAATGCGTGCCATTGGGATTTGCAGGATAATCTTAAGTAATCCCAAGGATACGCCTGCACCTACGCCAACCGCTACGGTTTGAATAAAAACGTTTTTTCGCATTAGTCCTGCGCTAAGTTCCTCGATTTGCGCACCCATGGCCTGTAATGACGGTTCGGATAAGGTGACGCTATAGCCGACCAGGAATCCGAATAGAAGGACAACCCAGATACGACTCTCCTTAGGAAGATTTAGCCCTACGCTCTCCCCAAGGGGAATAATCCCTAGGTTTAATCCAATAGCAAAGATCACCAAACCTACTCCAGTAAGAATGAGACCTGCAATGGTTTGTCGTGGATTTGCCAAGGATGATTTCAAGATCAATGAGTTAAATGCAAGCAGCAACACTGTGATTGGTAGTATGCCCAACACTGTTTCGAAAACTATCTTCCAGATGCCAGTCACAAAAATCCGTGCCTCTCCCTTCGATTTGCCTCCATCAAATTCTGTTTTACTTGGTGGTAATGTCTGCTGATTTGACATGTGCTTCGTTCCCTTTAGATAATATACTATATGATTGCAGCACAAAGGCTACGCAGTATTCCCTAGTTTCCTAGGTGGCACTCCTCTGAAACCTCGTAGATTGGTCCTTGCTTGGTCAAAGTGCTTTTTACGAGCAGGAGTTTGGTGACCAAAATGCTTGGCCATAGTATCTGGTAATCCTTCCATTGGGTAATCAGATTAGCAGACGGTTGTCTACGTAACCGACCAATGGTCAGATGAGGTTTTGAATTAGCATTGCCTAAGGATTCGCTGATACCGCTAACGACTCTTTGGCTTTCCTCCTTGAGACCGACCCATAGTACCTGAGGTCTGTGCCAACTGGGGAAAACCCCTGTTCTATCCCATTCCAAGGCAAAGGGCTGGTTGGTTTTTGCCGTCTTCCTTAGAATAGTCGTAGCTGAGTGGGCTTGCATAGAGGTTATCTCACCTAGGAAATTCAGGGTCAAGTGAACATGGGAAGGGGAAACCCACCGAACTTCTCGGGTCCAGCTAAACTGTCGATGAATGGAGGTAACATCAATCAAGTCCCATAGACCGATGGCATAAAATGCCCGCACGCTAAACCATCACCCCCTGTACTTTGAAGTAAAATTGTGACAGGATACTCATACACTACTTAAGATATTACCTGTTAAACATGCTTTTGTCCAGTGATGTTTATGAGCTTAACTTAGCATATGCGAATTAGTGGAAAAGGTCCGGATCATGTGCAAGCACCGCGCCGACGCAGGTGTCTTAGAAAAATGAATCAGAGGTTGCAGAGCTATTTATTTGTGTTCTGTCAGCTTGAGGCAGGAAAAAAGTCTACAGAGCGTAAAGATACTATATAAGAGGCAAAACAAGGGAGGTGTACTAAATGGACATCAGTTGTCCTAATGTAATTAGAAATAGGAGGAGTATTCGGGGCTTTTCGTCGAAGACGGTCCCCTCTGAACTGCTCATGAAAGTAATCGATTGTGCTCTATGGGCACCTAGTGCAGGGAATCTGCAGCCGTGGCATATCCTTGTGGTTACTAATAAGATGAAAAAGGTAGCCTTGGCCGAGGCAGCCTTAGGCCAACGTTTTATCAGTGAGGCCCCGGTGGTGTTAGTTATCTGTGCTGAACCTGATCGTTCTTCGGGCCGTTATGGTAGTCGGGGGAGGGAAATGTACTGTATCCAAGATACGGCTAATCTGACCTATGCGATTACTCTTGTAGCCGAGTCCCTAGGCCTTGGAACTTGTTGGGTAGGTGCTTTCCATGACAATCAAGTGCGCGACGTACTTAGTATCGGGTCCGAGCGAAAACCTGTCGCGATTGTGCCTATTGGGTATCCGGTAGGTCCAGGGACAAAGTCATCCCGGCGGCGTATCAATGAGGTAATTACCCTTGTTGATGAACAGGAGTTGAGGAATTGAGTAAAGAATGTCTGTAAAAGGGTAGGTGGCTCGATCACCTTGCGTATCTATGCCGTATTACAGAATTGTTCTGCCCTTGTGGATCTGATGATGTTGAAAAGGTGAAGAATAAGTGCGCACCCCAATCCGGATGTCTCTATTGGCCAGAGTATCTGTAAAGGAGGACCAACAAGATGTGGTTCCGTAAGTTTTTGCCTATGATTGTTTTGCTTTGCTTTGTGGGTAATGCCCATGCCATGTGGTCTACGGTAGAAACCGAACATTTTCAGATTCACTTTAGGCCCAGCAGCCAACAGTATGCGTGTAGGACAGCTGTCATCGCAGAGGAGGTCCATGAGAAACTAGTTTTGGAGCTAGGATATAGTCCCCAGGAACGGACCCACATCATTCTTTATGATGACACCGATTTGGCCAACGGATACGCAAATACCTTTCTGTTTAACGCTATCGGCATAAACCTGGTCTATCCTGCAGCGAGTGAATCAATAGATGTTGGAACTGAGGAATGGCTTCGGTATGTATTACTCCATGAATATACCCATGTTTTGCAGATGGATATGGCAACGGAGCGTCTGTTGCTGCTGCGTAGCATATTCGGCAAAATGCCTTTGATCGCCCATCCTAATAGTGCGATGCCTCTTTGGTTATTAGAGGGCTATGCCATCTATCAGGAGACGAAGCATACCACCGGGGGTAGGGCAAGTGGCTCGGTCTATGATATGTATATGCGGGCGGCCCTGCTAGAAGGGAGAATTCCTTCGCTTGGGGATGCGAGTGGTGCTTATACCCTTGATGAGTGGCCCCAAGGTACGATTCCTTATCTTTTCGGCAGCGGATTTACTACCTATCTGGCGGAACGATTCGGAGATGATATCATCGCCAACGTTAGCTGGGAGTCTGCGAGCAATCCCTTTACGGATATTGGGCGCATTGTAGCGAAGGTCACCGGGGTAGACCTGGAGTGTCTTTGGGAAGATTGGCTTCTTGAACTAAGACAATACTATGTGGAGCAAGCTGGTCAAATCAGTGCCCAAGGTCTTACATTGGCGCAGAAGTTGACAAACCACGGATACAGGGTGGGCCATCCTAAGTATAGCCCGGATGGAAAGGATATAGCATATGTGGTCCAAGGTCAGCTGATGCCAGCGCTAAGGCTGTTCGCTGTGGATGGGGCGCATGACCGGCAACTTGTGACAGGCTACATCGGAGTCACAGGGGACTACTGTTGGAGCCCCGATGGCGCTCGACTGGTATATGCCAAACTGGATTATCATGACTATACAGAGCTGGTCAATGATCTTTATGTTTTTGATCGGCACGCGGGTAAGGAGCAACGCCTCACCTTTGGGGAAAGAGCTGATGGGCCAGCGTGGCGTCCCGGTACAGACGAGATTACATATATTGCAAGGCAGGGCCAGAAGACGGAGCTAATGACATATTCCTTTGGGAGTCAAATGAGCTCCCCACTGCTTCGGATGGATGAAAGCGTCCAAATAGCTAAGGCTAGCTGGTCACCCCAAGGGGATCTACTGCTCCTATCTCTATGGAGCTATGGAGCAGGGTACGATATCTATGAATATGATCCCACAGCAAAGAGCCTGAGACCGATTACCACCGATTCCAGCCGGGATCTGGATCCAGCTTGGACTCCAGATGGCAGATATGTAATCTATACCTCAGATCGCGGTGGTATCTTCAATCTCTACGCTTTTGATCGATTTACAGAAGAGACCTGGCAGGTTACCAATTTGCTGTATGGAGCCTTTGGGCCCACCATTTCCCCCGATGGTAGGTATATTACTTATGTTGGCTACTCTGCTCAAGGGTATGATCTGTTTACGATTCCCTTCATGTCCAGAGAGTGGCTTCGCGTTGATGTGAACAATGAGCAGGTTAACGTGTTGCTACAAGGAGGTAGTCTTATTGGGAAGCAGGCATTACCTGGCAAGGTCACGGATTTGCCAGTACTACCATACAATCCTTGGGAAAGCTTATCGCCAAAGTTTATGTATCCGCGTTTTGCTTTGCATAATGGAGGGATTTCCCTGGGTGTTGCCACAGCGGGCATGGATGCTTTAGGAGAACGTAATTACTATGTTGATTGCACCTTTGGCGGAGTGAATGAGTTGAGTTTCAATTTCGACTATGAACACAAGTTAACCAGTTTTGCACGGGCGCCGGTATTTTCCTTGGGATTGTCTCGGGTGGGTGTATCTAAACAGAATAGAGCAGGGGGTATCCAGCTAGAACTGGCTGTGCCGATATCCAGGAGGCTCCTACTAGATACAACTGCTAAGGCGGGCTATCGGGCGGCAGGCCTAAAGGGTGCAGATCTGGAAATCAAGATGAGTACTTTGTACCTAATGCTAGCCTCACGCTGGTTCAGTGGCCGGGATCAACACTTGGCTTACAACGACCTGCTTGTGCAAGGGTCTTGGGTAAATCGTTTGGATGCGACCTATCTTGCACTATCGGGCCAGTTTCTCAAACAGATTAAGCTAGATATGGACACCACCCTAGCTTTCTCCGCCCAGGGTGCCTATAGTCCTAGTGATGGGGTGTTTTCCCTCGGAGGGTTCTACGGTGGTGGTGGGTTGGCCCTACGGGGATATCCTACCGACCAATTTAGTGGAAGCAAAGCGGTATTACTTACAGGTGAGTACCGGCGTAAGCTAGTTGATTTCCGTCAGGGAATCTTCGATCGACTAACGGGGACTCTGTTTGTGGAAGGAGGTACCGCGTGGGATTCTTCTTCCTTTGATGGATTGCATCCTACCATCGGTGGAGAGCTGGTATGGCAGACAGTGTATCAGTATTTATATAAGAATACCACGGCGGTAGGGGTTGCTGTTGGTATGGAGGCAAGCGCACCGTTCCAGGTGTATATTCGGAGTGGATTTGCTTTTTAACTGATACCGGTTCATACCGCGCTGATACCATTCATAATTACGAGGTAGCAATCGTCTACTAACTCAGTGAGGTTGCGATCAGGGTCATGAACAACAGTGGCTAACACTACCGTATTGATGGTACCGAATATACATGCCAGGATAATGGATGCATCAACGTCCGCGAGTACCCCGGCCTTTTTACCCGCATCGACCGTAGAACGGAAATGCTCCGCGAATTGGTCGTATTCGGCCCGGAATCGGGCATCGAATTGCTCTTTAATGGTCTCTAGGTCAAGAAAGTCCAGTCTTTCCCTTAGCAACAACAGGAAACTCTGGCGATTGGCCTCAAAATACGTAAGTATGGCGCTAACTAGGTCACGGATTTGCTCATGGTACGGATCTTGGTGATTAACCTTGGCGAGTACATAATGGTATAATCCTGCCACTGTGTCCTTAAGAACTTCTGCCCATAGTTCGTGTTTTGAAGGGAAGTAATGGTAGATCGTGGATTTGCCCATTTCCAGGGATCTAGATATGTCTTCAAGGCTTACAGCATGAAAGCCTCGCTGGGAGAACATCTCCTTTGCTTTATCCAGTATTTCCTGTCGACGGTTAGTCAAACCTTTCCGCTCCTTTCCTGTGGACTAGATTCCTCTGCATTTTTGTGTGATGCCTTCTGTCTCGGCGAATCTGTGATGTTACTCTTTTATTTTCTCCGTAAAGCATAATATACCTGCCAGTAAGATGATTAAAGGGGGCTAATACTAGCCCCCTTTCAGCTAAAAGGATACATTGGCTCCTACGGTAACCATTTTTGCGTTCTCCAGTTGTCCAAAGAGAGACTCCGCATCGCCACCGGGTCTGGTAATCTGGCCAAAGACTCGAATGTTGCTTTTTACCTGGTACTCGACTTCCGGTAGTGCCACCCAGCCCTTATCTCTGAGGCAGTAGATCATTTTCCCATCCACTTTGAGCCTGTTGTTGAGAAAATACTTATAGCTGTCAACGATCACATAGTCACTTAGCATGCTCTTGGCAAACTCGTGGGGAAATCCCCTGATGGCTTGGATATTGACATAGATGTCTTTTGGTAAAAAGTAATCTACACCAATCATACCAGTAAGGTATGTCTCATCACTAAACCGATATTGCTCCGAAAGAGCGGGGTTATCTGTGAAAACCGACGCGAAGAAATCCTTCTTCGGTATATTGTAGGTCATTTCCCCCCAAACACTTGCATCTCCCATGGTGCCAGCGGCAGTAATGCCAATTTTTTGTAGAGGCATGTACTTTTTGTCTATGGTGATGGCCAAACTGGCTGTTTCGCCCATCGGTTCAGCCTTAAAGTCAGAGACTACAGCAAAGGGGACATAGCCCTTCTGGTACACAAGACCAAGATCGGCTCTTCCGATGAGTTTTTCCCCCTTGAACGTATACCCAAGGCCCTCCTTACCATAGTCAATGGGGACTTCGCGTGCGTCGAGTTTTCCTATCTGAAACCCGGCTGGAACTAGTCCTAGCAGCTCCTGTTGGACTGCTGATTCTAAAGATGCCTCCAATTCAGGGCCAAGACAGGTTGGGGTTACTCGAGGCTGTACAAAGGCGATGATATGGGTATCCTGTGGATACCAGTCGGCACGAACACCAATGACTGCCCGGGAAGATAGATCGTTAACAGATAAAGCCTGTACCGGCTCGGTTAGATTAAGGGTGCTAATTCCATCTCCAATACCAACAGTAACAAACTGTTTCCCTAGGCGAAGATCCAAATCACTATCGGCAACGGAATATAGATCCACATAAGCTTCATCAAAGCCCATGGTGATCTGTTCTCTAACAATATCAGTGTGCTCTTCGTTCCAGGTGTCTTTTAGCTCATCCAGCTTATTGTCGTAAGATGCAGTGATCCTTAGTTTCCATATACCAAGGTTCCCCAGATCGCTCTCAATGTCGGTTTTGAGACCCACCGAACCAATGGATTCATCTATCGGTTGATCGGTCTCGAGAGGAACTGCCAACTTGAGGGTGTATTGCCCATCTACCTCAGCTGCAGCAACCGGGGCCGCAAGACAAAGTGTCAGCAACAGTAATCCTATGGTCAATCGATTAGTAGTTAAAGACATATGCATTAAACCTCCGGGTATTCGTTTATATAACCTAGTATCGGATCTTGCTTCTTTGTAGTGTCCGTGTGGTGAAGATGTCATCTCTTAAGTCGAGATCAAACTCAGGTTCGGCAATCAGGATCTCTGTACTATGATTCGCCAGGAAGTCCTTCATTACCAATCGCTTCGGATACTTGTACTTCCCGGACGGAGTAACATCATAGGAGACCAGTTCCTTCTGCTTTTTGCCGTCCAAATTGTAGAAGACCAGTCTAACAGGAAACCAATCATCTTTACGCACAGTCATCGCAATTTTTGCGTAGCTGGAATCGGTTTTATCCCTGTCACACAACTCCAGTTCATAGAACTCGTTATCTTCCTTGATCAGCTTGGCATCATAGTCTGAGGTATCGTAGTTAATTAGACTAAGATCGTTATAGGTAAAGTCGGTGCCCATGAAACTACCGTTCTTAGCGCTACCTGCAATGCGTCGAACATTATTGAACTCGGGCAGATACATATACATAAGGTCTTCGCCTAAATCCAGCAGACCAACTCCTGCCACATCCTTTGGTGAGTTAAACTTTAGCAGCGACTGTTGTTTATCGTCAATGCTTCTGGTAAACAGTGTCACTTGCCAGTCGTTGATCAATCGTTCCTTATCGTATACCTTGATGTTTAGTTGGCTTACTTGACTCTTGAAGTCTCCATATTCATCCTTTACTCGGTCTATGACCTCTTGTCCGCTCATGGCCAAAGCGATCCCCATATTACCCCATACCAAAACGAACAATGAGAGAACCAAAACAGCCACACTCATCTTATTTCTGCTCATAGCTAAGCCCCTTTCTTAGGTAATTTGAACCCGTAAATTGCTTTGATAGGCTCCTTTCTTACTTTGAAGTTGTATTGTTATTGCCAGCTGATTTATCGATCAGGGCAAAAACTGCCGGTAGAAAGACCAAAGCCAGGAACGCACTGACGACCATGGTTAAGGCCGTTAATCCACCGAAATAGGCAACAGTAACAGTGGACGAGAGGACCAGCACCAAGAAACCCAGCGCGACTGATAACGCGTTTGTGGAGATTGCTTTTCCCACCTGACCCAAGGTAGTTCTCAGGGCTTGTTCCACCGTAGTGCTTTCCTTCAAGGCTCGTCGGTATCTATTGGCGAAGTGGATGGAGTAGTCCACGCCAGTTCCAATAGCCACACTGGCAATCATCGTCGTTGCGACATCCAACGGGATACCTGCGATAGCCATTACTCCGAAGTTAATGAGTACCGTTAGAATGATCGGGGTGCAAGCCACCAGCCCGTTTCGAATGGATTGCAGCTGTAGCATTAGTAGAAGGGCTACCAGTACTAGTGATAAGCTAAGGCTTCTTAGTTGACTGGACTGCAATCTGGTTGTGACTACTTCGTAGATCACTGGGGGACCAGACAGTTCCACGGTAAATTCGTCAAGATGAACGGCTGGATCTGTAATGAGTTGCTTGGGTAGATCTACTACATGTATCTCATCTACCCAGACATCTTTCAGAATGGCCGAAACCTGGTCCCACTCTGCGTCTAGGTTGCTTGCAGCAAGCAGGTCAGCAACGACGTTATCCAATTTAGCCGTCCGACTATCTTGGAACTCAAAGCTAAACTCATCCCAGAGTAGGTACGCGGCGTCTTCGAGATCGTAGGAATCGCAGTTGGGATTCAGCGCTTGCAGCGCCGAGAAGATCGCATCGACGTCACCGTTTCTTAGTGCGTCTACGGATCTGGTTTGACTACCCTCTAGGTCATCTAACTCGAACCAAAGGTAGTATTGGTAAACATCTTCAACAAGGCTGCTTACGTCGTTGATGTTTTCCTGGATATACTGCGCCGGTGTCCACTGGGCAAGCTCCCATACTCTCCTTCGAACATAATCCTGCTCCAACATAGTAGGGTGCTCCCAGAGCAATGGGGTAAGTTCCTGGGTTATGCTATCTACAATAACCTCCTCGGCGAACTCCTCTAGCTCTTCCCCGGCAATACTTCGGTCAATAACGTAGGCCTTTTTGGGTAGAGCCTCCAGAAAGTCACGGACTTGCCCGTTAGTGATCGTCATTTGGTTAGAACTAGTCTCAGTGACTCTCCCAACAATAAGTCCCTCGGAGCTATCGGGGGTTAAGTAACTGGTGACCTGATCCTGTCCCTCAAGGAAAAGGCCCAGGGACGAAACTTGGTTACGGGTCGTGGGAATTCTAGATGCTCCATTGATAGTCTTGTTGGCCTCTTCGATAATATCTGCATAGGACAATGGTTTGTTGACCCCTACAGTCTTAAGAAACCCCTCCACCTCTTTCATTTGTTTAAGGACAAAGGGGCTTTTTAGGTCTCCTTGGAAATGAACCTGCATGGGACTAGCTCCTCCGAATTTCTCGTTAACAAGATCAATCGCCGTACGGGCTGAGGAGTTGGCACGAAATGCTCCGGCGTAGTCCGTATCGTAGGTAATTCTAGGATAGAAGCTAATGGCAATTACGACCAGAATGATTACGCCAGCCGTAATCCAACCCCGATAGCGAAAGATGCCCCCTGCAAAGCGTTCGAAACGAACATTAACACCATTTTCTGCCTTGATTTTCCCGGGCTTATACTTCATCAGTACCAGAAGCGAGGGAATGAAGGTGTAGGCGGTGACAAATGCGGCAAATACTCCAAAGGCCGTAAACAAGCCCAGTTGCTTAATGGGGGTGAGATCTGCCGTGGTCAATGAAGCAAATCCTACGATTGTTGTCAGGCACGACAAAAACAAAGGCAAGCCTAGTTGACCCATGCCGCGAATCATATCTTCTTTCTTGGTCCGCTCACTTTTTACAGAAGTGTAATACTCGTTTGTTACATGGATACCGTAGGCGCTTCCCACCGCTACTAGTATGACAGGGATAGCAATTCCCACTGTGGATAAGTCGTTGCCAGTAAGCACAAGCAACCCCAAGGTCCAAATTACGGCAATCAAGACAGTTGCGATCGGCAGAAGAGTCGCCCGGGTGGTTCTAAAGGTGAGCAATAGTACTAGGAGTACCAACAAGACAACTGTCGGTAATAGTCTTTGTAGGTCACCTTTCGCGTACCGATCAGCATCATCAGCAACGAAGGCAGACCCTGTCCTATAATGCCTAAATGGACTGTCTGTGTCTTCGTCATTAACAATTTCTCGCAATGCCGTGGTTACAATTGCTGAGTCTGCATCGGGATCTATTTTGGCAAGTATCATACTGTATCGGCAATCTTCCGTGATCAAGCTTCCCACGTAGAGTTCCTTGCCCAATACGTATTTCCTGAGATCTTCGAGTTCGGCTTTGCTGTACAGATAATCCTCTTTCACTAATCGATCGACGTTTAGCGCATCTTCTTCAGGACGCATATCCATAGCATTCGTCAAGCTAGTAACCGAGGTTACGCCATCTACTCCAGCAAATAGATCCGTCAGATGATCGATATGGAGCAAAGCTTCATTGGTAAAGATGTCATCTGCCTCGAGAATCACAACGGCAATATTGCTACCGCCAAAGGTATCACTGATACGATTGAAAGTTTCAACGACTGGATCATCTTCCGGCAGATAATTCATGATGTCATCGTCAACCCGTATGTTCAATGCAAAAAAACCGAAGAAGAGGGTGATGATGATGTTGATCCCGACAAATAAGCGGGGATGTTCGATAATATAGCGACTTAGGTTTCTCACGGGGGCTCCTCCTCCCAACTATTCCAGACCGACCGGTCGGTCTGGAATAGATTATACCATTTAGTTCTGCCCTGTCAAGCTTGGTAATACACTGTTTGTGTAAGTTTATGTGTTTAGATGATGAAGGGGTGAGCCCAAGGAAGCCTTTAGAGGCAAAATGCCTGTCGTCACGGTTGATTTATCCACATGTGTGTGGTACGATAGAACCGTTCGTTGCCCCCGTAGCCAAGCGGATAAGGCAGAGGTTTCCTAAACCTTGACTCGCAGGTTCGATTCCTGCCGGGGGCGCCACTTCTCGATATGCTCCACAGGCTGCACTCTCTTCCCAGATTCGTATTCCCCCAGGGTCTGTTTTACTTATATAGGTGAGGCTGGGACAATATTATGGCTTACAAATTGCTGTTGCAATTGCTTGCTAGTTATTCTCTGTTCCTTTTCATGGCGATTGCTTCTAGTAGTGTGTTTCATTACCTGAATGTGACCGCGCCAACTGGACGTATGCAGAAATGGATCCACTATGCGTGGCCACCGGTCATTGGTGTTGTCGCGATCCTTGGCTTGGCAAACTATTATGTCTACATAGGATTTGGGACACAACAAGATCTTTACCGGCGGGGCAATGATTCGTTTATGGCTGTATCCTTTACCTTTGATGATGGACCAAGTCCAATTTATACCGAGGCCATTTTGGATGTACTTAACCAATACGGAATAACAGCTACCTTTTTCCTCGTTGGGACTCATGCCGAGCATTTCCCAGAAACAGTAGGTCGTATTCTTGCCGAAGGCCATGAGCTAGGAAACCATACCTACAGTCACATCATGGTTTCTCAGGTCTCTGCCCGCATGTTAAGGGATCAGATCGAAAGGACAAACCGGGTGATCCAGGAGATTACTGGTGAGCTGCCCAAGTATATTCGTCCACCCCGGGGACTCTACGATCGTAGGCTTAAGGCTCTAGCCCAAGAGTATGAGCAGCCAATCGTGCTTTGGAGTCTCAGCGCCCAGGATTGGCGCCCAAAGGCAACCGCCTCGAGTATTGCCGCACGGGTGTTATCTAAGGTGTCGCCTGGTGATATTATCCTCTTCCACGACAGTGGCGCTTTGTTCCGGAATACCGGGGCTAGTCGCCAAGCGACGGTGGATGCCCTGCCGTTGATCATTGAAGGCCTTCATGAAAAGGGTTTCCGGATATTACCCCTGCCCCAACTGCTCTTTCCCCACGATGCCCTGCCACCGTCCACAGAATAGCAACGCATAACAAGATTATACCAGGATTCGCAAAAAGGTCTAATGCGCTTACCTTCTACCTATGCTACCATTAATAGAGAACAAGGTGTCCTATCACTGGGACAACAATTAGTGCACAGATTTCCCAATCTAAAATACTTTCGGTATGTACTAATGGGTTCTAGAATCGAGGCAAGAGTTAGAAAGGAGGATGGGCCATCCTCTTACTTGAGAGGAATACCCAAAATGCAGATGGAAAAGAACATGTTTAGCTGGCTAGAGCAAATGAGAGAATCCCAAAGGAAAAAGGCGATGCCTATTCTTTCCTTTCCGGCAATTCAGAAGATGGGTATTAGCGTTATAGAGCTTATTTCGGATAGCAACAGACAGGCCGAAGGGATGGAATACGTTGCCACACGCACCGATGCGGCAGCGGCGGTGAGCATGATGGACCTGTCCGTTGAGGCTGAGTGTTTTGGCTCGGAGATTCGTTTTGTTGAAGATGAAGTCCCAACAGTTGTGAGTAGAGTCATCTCCTCCCATGACGATGTCAAGAACCTTACGGTACCAAAGGTGGGCACAGGACGTACTGGTACGTACATCAAAGCCATCACTAAGGCTGTTACACTGATTACTGATCGCCCGGTATTTGCCGGGATAATTGGTCCTTATTCCCTTGCAGGTCGTTTGATGGATGTTACCGAGATTATGGTACGTTCTTGGGAAGAACCGGACATGGTCCATCTCTTGCTGGAAAAAGTGACCACGTTTTTGATCGAGTATTGCAGAGCATATAAGGCGGCGGGTGCCAATGGTGTAGTTGTGGCGGAGCCCTTGGCGGGACTGCTTTCACCCTCCCTTTCAGCAGAGTTTTCCTCACCCTATGTGCGGCAAATCGTGGATGCGGTTCAGGACGATCACTTTATCGTCATCTATCATAATTGTGGTAATGCAACGATTCAGATGATTGACTCCATATTGGCGACAGAAGCAGCTGCTTATCATTTCGGCAATGCGATCCAGATGAGTGAAATGCTGAAGCTGATGCCACCGGATACCATTACTATGGGTAATATTGATCCGGCGGGTCAGTTTCGCGGTGGTACTCCCCAATCCATTAGAGAGGCGACCCTTGCTTTGCTGAGCGAATGTCATGAATATCCTAATTTTGTTATTTCATCTGGCTGCGATATTCCACCAATGTCCAAATGGGAGAACATTGATGCTTTCTTTGCGGCGGTGGCTGAGTTTTACGATGGTCTAGATTAGTATTTACGGTCTGGGGTCTTTTTCGAGGGAGGGCTAGCCCTCCCTCGGGTACGACTAGGCAGAGACGGTGGCAGTACGTAGCACGGTAATTGCCATGAGGGCATGACCTAGACTATTTGGATGGACCCCATCATTGGTCCATTGGGTGTTAGGTCGTGCTTGGATATTGTTGTGGAATGCCTTGTTTGTGGGAACTACATCGAGTTTGTATTTCTTTGCCAGAGAATGGATCACTTGATTATACGGGACCAACAGCTGGTTTCCCTGGCTTGATAGGTCTTCACCCATCACCGTGGTTTCCATGGGGACGATGCGGCAGTCAGGCAGTTTGTCCTGGGTTGTTTCAATCATCTTCGTATAGTTTACCTCGAACTCATCGATGAGGACCGCCTCTGCCGGACGGTTTGCCAATTGTCTCCAAACATCGTTTATTCCAATGGAAATGTACAACCAGTCGGGGGCTTCATCAAGCACGTCGGCTTGCCATCTTTGGACTAGATTTCGGCTGGTGTCCCCGCTGATCCCGCGATTGACGACATTTATTTCAAGCTGCGGGTAACCAGCTGTAACTAAGTCATTGATTACTCTAACATAGCTTGAGCCAAGGCCCAATGGACAAGTACGACGACCGCAATCCGTAATGCTATCACCAATAAACACCACTTTTGCCCCTTTACCCCACTTGAGTGCTTCTTCACACATGATTGTCTTCCTTTCCTTGACTAGATTTGTATTTCCGTGTAAGGATGATCAATAACAGTAAAGCGCCACCGGCGGTGACGATACTGGCAATTTGTCCCAGTGCCAGAAAAGAAGTAACTCGAAACTCTGGCCTGAGGATATCCAAAAGAAATCTGATTACCGATATATAGACCAGGCTCAAAAGAAACACTTGACCTTTGAACTTGCGTCGGTCGAAGAAGGCAATGATTAGCCCAAGCAAGATAGCCGATGTAATAATCTCATATATTTGCAGTGGATGATGGGGGGTAAAGGTTCCCGGAAAGACTATTCCCCAGGGAAGATTTGTGGGTGCACCATAGAGCTCACCATTGATAAAGTTTCCCAACCGGACAAAGATATGTCCGATAGCAAGGCTTGGGGCAATGGCATCAGTTAGCGCCCAAGTATCAAGGCCCTTCTTCCTGGACAGGGGGATACCAACCAAAATAGCCAGGATGTAAGCTCCGTGGGAAGCCAGCCCACCCTTATCAATACGGATGATATCACCTGGATTGGATTGGTAATAGCTCCAGTTAGTAGCAACGTGTGCCAACCGGGCTCCAATAATGATGGCGAGGATTAAGGGCACAAACAAGTCCGCGACTTTGTCAGGATCTTGACCAGTCTTCTTTGCGAAGTGCTCGGTGACTAGCATAGAAATAAGTAGGGCTGCCGCAACCAATACACCGTACCAACGAATGGAAAATCGGCCAAATTCAAATAGGACGGGGTTTATGTTTACTGGCACATTATCGCCTCCAAGGACTAAGTTAGCAGAACCCTTTTGTATTATAACTAAAACCAGCGAAACAAGCTATAGCAGATTGGTTCTTACTCTTTCTGCAGAAAATGAGTATTGGCGTTCAATTTTTTGTATGGTATGATAGTCCTGCAATGAACTTCATGGACCTATCCATCAAAGAACAGGAACAACACATACGATTCATGAGAACGGCTTTAGAGTGCGCGATGCAAGCCCGGCTGAAAGGTGAAGTACCCATCGGAGCAGTGGTGGTTCTAGGTGATGAGATCATCGGGCGAGGATTTAATCTGCGGGAGACCGGGAATGACCCAACAGCCCATGCGGAGATCATCGCTTTGCGAGATGCGGCAGAGCGCCGGGGCAGTTGGCGGTTGACCGACTGTGATCTGTATGTTACCATAGAACCCTGTCCAATGTGCGCTGGTGCCTTGATTTTAGCTCGAATCCGCCGTTTGATCTATGGCGCAGATGATCCAAAAGCTGGAGCCGTGCGGTCGGTAATCAGCCTCTTCGAGCAAGGGCATTGGAACCATGATGTGGAAGTGGTGCCCGGTGTTCTAAGCGCCGAATGTGGGCAGATAATGAAGGAGTTCTTTGCTTTGCGACGTAAGTGATTTCACGGAGAGGTGCTGGAGTGGTTGAACAGGGCGGTCTCGAAAACCGTTGGGCGGCTTTGTCGTCCCGTGGGTTCGAATCCCACCCTCTCCGCCATTTTAAGATAGTTGCAACCCACGTCTTTTTGTTGTACAATCAATATTGTGTTTTGCGGAGAGATGGCCGAGTGGCTGAAGGCACACGCCTGGAGAGCGTGTGAGGGGGTAACTCCTCCGTGGGTTCAAATCCCACTCTCTCCGCCATTTATGTTTTATGGTACTACCAGAACGCGCACATCGCGTGTATGAAGGAGGCTTAACGGATGAATCCTCATGTAGATCCCGACAAATGTATTGGATGTGGTCTATGTACTGACATATGCCCAGAGGCTTTCGAAATGGACGATGATGCTGGGGTGGCACACGCCACTGCTGATGCTGCGAAAGTCGATCAGGAGTGTCTGGAAGAAGCAGCTGGGTCATGTCCGGTAGATGCCATTGAGCTGTAATGGTTTAGAGATTGTTGTATCAATATTGTAAGCAAGTTTGACCGTGCTAGACGGGGAGGTAGCGGTGCCCTGTACCCGCAATCCGCTATAGCGGGGTTGAATGCCCGTTATGAGGCTTGTCTTATGTGGGGTCTGGCCGGAGCAAGTGGCGTTGACGAGTGGGTCTTACGCAACGGGACCTTGTGAATCCCGTCAGGTCCGGGAGGAAGCAGCGGTAAACAAATGCTCCCGTGTGCCGTAAGGGTGCCTGCTTTGAGCTAACTGTTTCGGTATCGTCCGGATAAGCAAATCGAAAATGGGTGCACGGTCATTTTTTATTCCAGGAATATGGAGTGGCTGTAGCGAAGTACTAACTGTTGCCTGGGATTATGTTTGAAGCAACAGGGAGGTCCCCAGTTCGTGGCATATCTTTCATTGTATCGTAAATGGCGTCCCCAAGGGTTTGACGATGTTGTTGGTCAAGAACATGTAGTCCGCACCCTAAAAAATGCATTGGATGAAGGGCGTATAGCCCATGCGTATCTCTTTGCTGGACCGCGGGGTACAGGTAAGACTACGTTAGCAAGAATCCTCGCCAAGGGATTAAACTGTGTGAATGGCCCTACAAGTCAGCCCTGTAATGCATGTGAAAACTGTACATCCCTTAATGCGGGCTATGCCATGGATGTCATTGAAATTGATGGTGCATCAAATCGTGGTATCGATGAGATTAGGGAGTTGCGGGAGAAAACTCGGTATGCACCGGCGGCTGGTCGATATAAGGTGTACATTATCGATGAGGTGCACATGCTCACTACCGAGGCCTTTAATGCACTATTGAAGATCCTGGAAGAACCCCCATCTCATGTCCTTTTTGTGTTTGCTACCACCGAAGCCCACAGGATACCGGCAACGATTATTTCCCGGTGTCAAACCTTTGATTTTAGACGCTTTTCCAGTAACGAAATCTTTTCTCGTCTTTCTTACATCGCCCAGCAGGAAGGTTTTGGAGTAGAGGAGGCTGCCCTACGCTTAATTAGCAGAAGAGCGGAGGGTGGCATGCGTGATGCTTTAGGTATCCTTGATCAGTGTGTGTCCTTTGCTGGTGCGCAGGTGGATATGGAATCGGTGTTACAGGTTCTAGGCACCGTTTCACGGGATACCCTATTTCGGTTTGTTGCAGGGGTGTTGGATCGAAACGCGACGGTGGCCTTGGGCCTAATCAAAGAGGTCCTCGATGGTGGCCACGATGTAAGGCAGTTTGTGATCGATGTAAACCGGTATTTCCGTGATTTAACCGTAGCTAAGGTGGTGGGTACGGAAGCAGAAGAATTACTGGAAATGTCCTCTGGAGAGATTGAGCAACTTATTAACAACTTCTCGCAGATTTCCCTAGATCAGCTGTTACAGGTTTATGATCTTTTCGCCGAAGCCGAGGCAGAGATCAAACGTTCAGCGGAAGTTAGGCTTCCCTTGGAGCGGGCTGTTATTCGGGCTACCAATGACATATACCGGTGTTCTACTGGGGATCTATTACAACGAATTGAAAAACTCGAGGAGAAAATCGATGCACTAGAACAAAGAGGTGTCACCGTAGTCCTCGAAAAGAAGCAGAAGGAACAGACGACAGTAAGCCAACAGAGTAGGCCTGCACAGGACGAGGATGCGGTAAAACCAGAGGAACCCCCTGTGGAACCAATGTCTTCTAATGATGTGGATACTGTCACCAGACTTAAAGAAGATTGGGATCAGACCATTAGACAATGCAGGGACGATCGGCGTGTTGATATCGAAGCCTTTCTCAAAGAGGCTACGCCAACTGGCCTAAGTCAAGATGTTTTAGTTCTCGGATTTCCTGCAGATAAACGATTTCATAAGGCCAGCCTTGAACAACCTAAGAACCAAGATTATATCGACCGGTTCTTTAGTCGAGTGGTTGGACGGAAAGTAGCTGTGGAATGTCGGTTCATGGAGGAGGAAACTCAGCCGCCTGAGGATGCCAAGCAGGAAGCAAAGGACCCGGCACTAGAAGCTGCGCTGAAGTTTTTTCAAGGGACCGTAACAAAGATTGATGAGCCCTGAAACTAGGTAAGGAGGAGTAATATGAGTCAGATGCGAAAGATGATGAAAGAAGTCAAGAAGATGCAGGATCAAATGTTAAAACTACAGGAGGAAGTCGCCCAAAAAACTGTTGAAGCTACAGCTGGGGGCGGAGTCGTTAAGGTGGTCGCAAATGGAAACCTGGAGATAGTTGGCATAGAGATCGCAAAGGATATTATAGATCCGGAAGACGCTGATATGCTACAGGACCTAGTGATGGCAGCGGTTAATGAAGCAATTCGTAGCGCTCAGGAAATGTCCAGTCAGGCCATGCAGGCTGTTACCGGCGGAATGAATATCCCTGGACTGGAAGGCATGTTTTAAACTGAGAGGATGTACCCTGGATGGTTGCATATGCGCGGCCCCTTGCCCGCTTGATCGATGAACTAATGAAATTGCCGGGAATTGGCCCCAAGACAGCCCAAAGACTAGCTTTTGAGATTATTAGCTGGCCAGCGGAACAGGTTAAGCAGCTGGCTGATGCCTTGGTTGATGCCAAGACGACTTTGCGCTACTGTTCAGTCTGCTTTAATTTAACAGATCAGGATCCATGTCAGATCTGCGATAATCCGAACCGGAGCAGCCGAGCCATCTGTGTGGTGGAGCAACCCAAGGATGTAGTTGCTATGGAGAAAACTAGGGAGTTTCGAGGTTGCTATCATGTACTCCATGGGGCCATCTCTCCTATGGATGGTGTCGGGCCGAATGATATCAGAATCCGAGAATTGCTTAGTCGCATTAAGGATGGTCAGGTGGAGGAAATCATTGTGGCCACCGATCCCGATGTGGAGGGTGATGCTACCGCCATGTACATCGCCCGTATTCTAAAACCCATGGGAGTGAAGGTAACGCGAATGGCCAGTGGTTTACCTGTGGGTGGCGACCTTGAATATGTGGATGAGGTGACCTTAGCTAAAGCTTTACAGGGACGCCGGGAGCTATAGATCGATGTTGGTTGAAGCAAGTAAGGTTCACTAGGTGATTGCTATGGATGAAACAATCCGACACTTCGCCTATTGGCAAAACAGGTAGTAATGATATAAAATAGGTGTGTAGCAAGTTGTACACGTGTAACAACAGTTTTGGAGGAATGGGATATGGCCACGCGTGATGAAGTAGCTAGGCTAGCTGGGGTCTCGGGAGCAACGGTATCCCGGGTTTTCAACAACCATCCGGTTGTCACAGACCGTACCCGAAAACAAGTATTGGAGGCGGCTCGGAAGCTAAACTATTACCCAAATAGCAATGGCCGTCGTCTAGTCAGCAGCCGTACCAATACCTTAGTGGTAATGATGCCTTATGTTTCGGACAAGGTTCATATCTTTTACCGCCACTATTTTGCCGAGATTCTAAGCGGCATTGCCCAAGTCACAAATAGTAGAGGATATGACATGTTAGTCAGCTTCTATCCAATCGGAGAGAGTCCAGCCGAAAGCTGTGTCAAGATACTGATGGAAAAGAAGGCTGATGGAGCGCTTATTCTTGGGTCTTGGGAGGATGATTCCCTGTTAGAAAGGCTTATCGATGTCCAGGCTACATTCGTACTAATCGGCGGAGTCTCAAAGGAGCAGACCATATCCTTTATTGATGGGGACCATCGGCAAGGGGCCCGGGCTGTCGTGGATTATTTGGTTGGGCTTGGGCATCGGCGCATCTGTTTTGTTAACGGTCCCTGGGAGTACTCCAATAGTCGAGACCGACAGGCTGGTTATATTGAAGGGTTAGAGGCAGCTGGGATTCCTGTGGAACCCAACCTTATCTTGACAGGACGTTACAGCAGAACAAGTGGCTATCAGTTGGTTGAACAGATTCTATCAAGATCTCCTGATGCGATTTTTGCAGCCAATGATCGAATGGCTTTTGGGATTTACCAGGGGTTTCGGGAACGACAGATTAGCATCCCCGAGCAGTATAGCTTGGTGGGTTATGATGACTCGGATCTTGCAGGCTATATGGAGCCCAAACTTACGACCGTATCTGTTCCCCTCTATGAGATGGGTCTTCAAGGTGCCGAGATAGTCATTAACCAGTTGGAGGGCACACAACACCCTCCAATCCAGAGACTCCTACCCACAGAACTTGTGATCAGGGGAACAGTGGGCAGAAAGGAGTAGCATATACCTGGACGACGTTTAATTTTAATAACTCGACAGACAAAGGGACTTGAAAGGAGAATGACCGATGGGGACACTAAATATTGGGCTTGTCGGGTATAAGTTCATGGGTAAGGCACATAGTCATGCGTTTAGGGATGTTTCGATGTTCTTTGATCTGCCAGTTAAACCGGTTATGAAAGTACTCTGCGGACGCGATGAAAAGTCGGTAGCGGAATCGGCAAGGAAGTTTGGATGGGAGGAATATGTAACTTCCTGGGAGGAACTAGTCCAGCGGGATGATATCGATCTTATCGACATTACGGCTCCAAGCAATGTACACAAAGAGATTGTCTTAGCTGCTGCACAAAATGGGAAACACATATTCTGCGAGAAGCCTCTTGCTTTAACCTTGGAGGATGCAGAACAAATGCTCCAAGCGGTAACCGAGGCGGGAGTAAAGCACATGATCGGCTTTAACTACCGACGGGTTCCGGCAATTATGTTGATCAAACAGATGATTGATTCCGGCAAGCTTGGTCAAATATACCATTTCCGGGGTACTTATCTTCAGGATTATGTCATTGACCCTAGTTTCCCCCTAGTGTGGAGGTTGCGCAAGGAAATAGCAGGGTCAGGCTCCCTAGGCGACCTTGGAGCGCACACCATAGACCTGGCTAGATGGTTAGTTGGTGACTTTCATGAAGTGATTGGGATGAGCGAGACCTTCATCAAGGAAAGGCCCTTGCCGACGGAAATGACCGGGCTAAGTGCAAAAAGCTCGCTAGATGCCGAGATGGGTACCGTCACCGTTGATGATGCTACTGCTTTTTTGGCAAGATTCAAGAATGGCGCCCTCGGCACCTTTGAAGCAACTCGTTTTGCAGCAGGGCATCGTAATATGAATTTCTTTGAGATTAACGGAAGTCTGGGTAGTGTTCGCTTTGATTTTGAACGGATGAACGAAATGGAATACTATTCCACCGAAGATGCCGAAGGTTATCAAGGCTTTCGAAGAATCCAAACCACTGAGGCTGTTCATCCTTATATGCAAGCCTGGTGGCCTGCTGGGCACATCATCGGATATGAACATACCTTTATCCACGAAATGAAAGATTTCATAGAATCCATTGTGGAAGATAGGTTGCCGGAACCAAACTTTCGGGACGGTGTGGAATGTCAACGGGTACTCCATGCTGTGGAGAAGTCTATTGACAACCGTACCTGGGTGCAGATAGATTAGCGCACAATATATGAGGAGTGGATGCAGATGCCGAAGAAAGCACTAATTGTACAGGGTGGATGGGATGGACACGAGCCAGTTCAGGTATCGGAGGTTTTCCAGAATATACTGACCGAAGAAGGGTTCGAGGTAGAACTAGCAGATACCCTTGATGCCTTCTTAGACGAGGAGAAACTACGGTCCTTGCACTTGATTGTGCCGGTATGGACCATGGGCAATATTACGAGCAAACAGGTTAACCCAGTCCTACGTGCTGTGGAAAGCGGTGTGGGTATTGCCGGTTGCCATGGCGGTATGTGTGATGCTTTTCGGGACAATGTTGACTGGCAGTTTATGACGGGAGGAAATTGGGTGGCCCATCCCGGCAACGATGGTACCGAGTATGTAGTGAATATCAAGCAAAGCTCAAGTCCCATTATAGCTGGGATCAAGGACTTTACTGTCCGAAGCGAACAGTATTACCTCCATGTGGATCCCGCGGTGGAGGTGCTTGCAACCACCAGATTTCCTGTTGCCGATGGGCCCCATGTACCCAATGGCTCAGTAGATATGCCCGTTGTCTGGACCAAACGTTGGGGTCTTGGCCGGGTATTTTACTGCTCCCTTGGTCACCATGCAGATATTGTCGCCATGGAGCCTGTGGCCACTTTAATGCGCCGGGGTTTCCTCTGGGCGGCCGCAGGCAAAGACTTGAACGAATAAAGGAGGGGTGTATCATGAAACCGATTAAGGTCGGTGTTGTTGGTTGTGGCAATATTAGTGGAATCTACTTCAAATCGGGACGCACCTTTGATGTGTTCGAAATCGTTGCCTGTGCCGACTTGATTCAGGAACGTGCCCAGGCTAAAGCGAAGGAGCATGGTATTAAGGCTTGCTCAGTTGCCGAGCTCTTGGCAGATCCCGATATTGACATCATACTGAACCTGACCATTCCCCAGGCCCATGCCGAGGTAAACCTTGCCGCTTTGGAGGCAGACAAGAATGTCTATGTCGAAAAACCCTTGGCAATAAGTCTTGCAGACGGCAAGAAAGTGCTAGACATTGCAAAGGCAAAAGGGTTACGCGTGGGATGCGCCCCCGATACTTTTCTCGGTGGAGGACTGCAAACTTGTCGGAAACTAATCGACGATGGTTTTATTGGTACGCCAGTTTCAGCTACTGCATTTATGATGTGTCACGGTCATGAAAGTTGGCATCCGGATCCGGAGTTTTACTATAAAGAAGGGGGCGGCCCCATGTTTGATATGGGTCCCTACTATCTGACGGCCCTTGTCTCCTTGATCGGACCGATCCGAGAAGTGGCTGGAATGACACGGATCACCTTTCCCGAACGTACGATCACAAGTAAACCGAAGTATGGGGAGAAAATAAAGGTAGATGTTCCGACACATGTGGCGGGTCTTTTGGACTTTGATAACGGTGCGATTGGTACGCTCATTACCAGTTTCGACGTTTGGGCTGCTAATCTACCCCGCATCGAAATATATGGCACTGAGGGAAGTATGGTGGTACCCGATCCCAATTGCTTTGGAGGTCCGGTCTTGATCCGCAGAAAGGACGCTTCGGAGTGGACCGAAATGCCCTTCACCCATGGCTTTACTGAAAATAGTAGGGGCATTGGTGTTGCGGACATGGCCCATGGGATTTGCTCAGGAAGGGATCACCGAGCCAACGGGGAACTAGCCTATCATGTTCTTGAAGTAATGCACGGATTGCACATTGCCTCAGAACAAAGGTCTTATTACACAGTGCAAAGCACTTGTCAGCAGCCCAAACCTTTACCTTTAGGTCTTTCTGCAAGTGTCTTAGATTGAGATTTCAAATTCAATGAATAAGCCATCCCATGTTCTTATGATCAGGGCACGGGGTGGCTTTTGTTAACGACGAAACCTATACTAATTTATGTTCTCAAACAGATCGCCAGCTTGGGCGAGCAATTCCTGGGCCTTTTGGACCTGACCGAGTTGCTGATAGACCAGCCCTAACTGGTAGGTGGCCGCCGCGGTTTGCTTAGAATTATCCCCTTGGGCCTTCAAGGTGGCCAGTGCCAATTCCAGGTTATCCCTGGCCGCGGGGTAATCACCGAGATGTCGGTAAGCTTTACCCAGTGCGATTTGCACAGGCACCTTCATTTGCAGATCATCAAGCAGCTCTAAGGATTTTTCTAAATAGGGTACTGCTTCCTCGTGCTGTTGTATTCCTGTTAGGACAAAACCATACTCCTCATATAACAGAGGCAAAAGGTCCCGGGCAGGATCCTCTTTCAAAAGAGATTCAGCCACTTGTAGTTGATTCATGGCTTCTTCAAAATGATCTGACTCCCTGTGGATTACCGCTAGGTTAATGTGTAATCTGGCAATTTCCCTTTTTGGTCCCTTGGTTACCTTCAGAAATGCCAAGGCATCCTCGGTGAATTGAAGCGCTTCACTCAAACGGTTCTGGGAGTGGAAGACGAATCCAAGGGTTGTCAGTATCGAACCGTATTCAAAGAAGTCATTCGTTTCCTGGCTAAGCTTCATCGCTCTTTGCAGGTAACTTACCGCCTCAACCTGGTTACCTAACAAAGCGTGGGTGTGGCCTAGACCGATGAGAATCTTCAGGTGAAGATGGGCATCCAATACGTCCGCGTGTTCCATCAAATCATAGGCTACCTCAAAGGAGGTCTTCGCGGTATCATACCAGCCAAGGTTATGGCAGATAACACCATGAAGATAGTGGGCTTGAACGGTTAAGGAATCATCTCCAGCAAGCTCCAGTTCCTCAATGGCCTTTTGTGCAGGGTCAAGTGCACCGTTGATGTCCTTTTGCCCAATCAAGCAACGGGCAATGCCTAAATAGACTTTGCCCCGGGAGTAAAAATGATCTACCGAGAGATCTTCCAATGCTTTCTCGTAAAGTCCAATGGCCTGATCCCAACGCTCTTTCTTTTCACATCCCCGAGCCACAGCTAAGGTCTTTTCTACCTCATAGTCAGCTTCTCGGATGGGCGGTGCTATTTCATCTTCCAGAAAGAAGCTAATTGGTTTATTTAGGCGTTGTGCAATAATTTGTAGGCTTTTCAAAGACGGATTTGCCTCATTCTTTTCCAACTGACTAATGAAGCTCTTTGTGAAATCATCCCCGGCCAATTCTTGCTGAGTCAGATTCAAACGTTTTCGCATGCGGCGTATCTTTTCACCTAGAGTTACCTGGGTCATAGCAGACACCACCTCTGTTAATCCCGTATGTTTATGAGTACTGAACACAAGTACAATCTACCACAGAAGGGAACGTAAGTCAAACAAGATTATGTCAAACAGGGCTTGACAAGAAGTAAAGTAGTTGTTATCATAGGGGCGTCGGCAAGAAAGGGCTTGCAGGGCAATGTAAAACCCCCTTCCCTGCAAGCTACTTCATACCAAGGATGGAGGTGAGTTGCTTGTCAGGAAAGCGGCATATATCAGCACTAGTGTTAAGTGTTGTGCTGGTCATAGCGGTGTTTTCTGGAGTAGGTTTACTCTCCGCCCCGGAGGGAAATACGTTGCAAGGTAGTTGTGTTGGGAGAATGTCAATACCACCAATTAAGCCATTCACACACAACAAAGCTGCGCGGATGTCCATACCACCACTTGTTCCCTTTGGTAGTGTGGAAGTCCTTAGTATGTAGGACAGGGACAAGCTGGTACAGACTTACTGTTGAATGATTGATGCAAGTGTTCATTAAGAGTAATCCTCCTGTAGTTAAGCCGCCATTAACAAGACAACGGTGGTTCCGTCCAGTATGGATGAATCACCGTTGTTTTTCCTAATTTCCAGTTGTTTGAACTACTTCAAAGTAACAGCTTTGGTTTACGGTGAATAACATATGCTTATAACAGACTGCTGAAATGTAGGTATAGTCAAATGCAGAAGGGAAAAAGGGCTATATGTGTAATATAGTAATAATGGAAGTGAGAGTAAGGCGGTGAGTTTATGGGTGGGGTACCCAAGGACCGGTGCTTAGTATGTCGAAGTAAGTTAGAGGGTTTGCGTTTCTGCGGTGCAACGATTTGCAGTGCCTGCGAAAAGATCATTGTTCGAAGTAGGCCTGGCGATTCCGACTATGATTTCCTGGTTCAACAGATCAAGAATTTTTGGGTGAGCAGTACCGCCTGGAGTATGTGAAAGATGAACCTTGGGTATCACTGGTTTTCTTGAAGAAGATGATCAGTAGATGTGATTTGCCTGCACCGTTCTGAAGGAGTTTACTGATGCTTTGGCCACCAAGATCCAGATCTCATCCCTACGTGAAAGGTGGTTTGACGACGTGCTTCTCGGATGATGATCCGATAGTCGTCTAGATTACATGATGCAAGTTAACAGACCGCAAAAGGCAACGCCCTATTTATCTGGTCTTTTAGCCTATGTGCAGCGGGGAGTCGTTCCCTTTCATACCCCTGGTCACAAACAGGGTCGGGCATTACCGAGTGTGCTTGCTGACTGCAGAGAATTTTGGGCGGGCATGGACTTATCTGATGTAATTGAATGTCCCGAAGCAGGGAATGATGAGCCTACGGTGCTTCGGAATGCAGAGAGACTAGCCGCCGACCTTTACGGTGTAGAGCGTACACTGTTTCTATCCAATGGGACAAGCCAGGGTATTATTGGGATGCTTTTAGCTGTTGGTTGCGAACAGGAGGTACTGCTTGCCCGTAACTGCCACATATCTGCGGTGCGGGGTTTAATTCTAAGTGGCGCTAATCCCCGGTGGTTACCAGTGATGTATGATGCCACATGGGCTCTTCCTGTTGGTGTAGATCTAAGTTCGCTAAATGAGTCATGGCAGGATCTATCTTCGGTAATGGTTGTACATCCCACTTATCATGGGTTTGTTAATGATTTTGCTTTGCTGCGGAGGTTTTGCGATAGAACAAGAACAAAGTTGCTCGTGGATGAGGCCCATGGGCCTCATTTCGTTGCCCATGAAGGGTTACCCCCATCGGCAGTGACTTGGTCAGAAGTCACGGCCGTTGCCCAAAGCCCACACAAGATGCTCAGTTCCTTTACCGGGTCTGCATGGTTACACGTAGTTCATCCCTTTGACCGTGTTGATCATTGTGTTAAGTTGATTCAATCAACAAGCCCTTCTCCTTTACTATTGGCATCATTGGATGCCGCCCGTTGGCAGCTCGCGCAACAAGGAAGGCAGCTTTTTGGACGGACGCTGGATCTTGCTATGACTCTTCGGGAACGAATTGCAGAATTACCGGGTCTGTGGTGCCCAACACCAGAGGAACTTGCCGCCCGGGGGATTGTTGATTGGGATCCATTGAAGCTGCTTGTCTTTGTGACCCGATTGGGAATAAGCGGTCTGGAGGCAAAAAGATACCTACGTCAAGTCGGATTGGAGGCAGAACTTGCCGATCCTTGCAGTGTTCTTTTCCTACTTACGCCAGGGGATAACGATGAATCAGCGGACGCTCTCATAGAAGGATTAGGACGGTTGACTAAGGAGTTTACTCAGGATAAAGGGCAAAGGATTGAAATTCCCCTTTGGCCAGATCTGCCACCCCAAAGGCTTACCCCTAGGGAGGCTTTCCTTGCGCAGTGTGATGGAGTGGACATTAGAGGTGCAAAGGGACGGGTTGCTGGGAGTGTCCTTGCCCCGTATCCACCGGGAATACCTGTCTTGGTTCCTGGTGAGGAGATTACGGAGCAAGTCGTCGAATATGTGATTCGAGCCTTGGTGCTTGGTGTAAGTTTCAACCAGGATCCTTCCAGGCTAAGAGTTGTGAAGTGAACTGTTGCATAGATGTATTGTTATTGGTCCAAAGGGGGGAGGTTGTGCCACCAGGTCTAGCAGACTAGGTGCCACGCTGAATATGAGTCGGGGAAAACTGATTACCTTCGAAGGGATTGACCAAACCGGAAAGTCAACCCAAATAGAGCTTGTGAGTGCATGGTTAAAGAGAAGGCAACTGCCCGTTCTGATAACACGGGAACCCGGAGGAACCTACTACGGTCGAGTGATGCGGGATATTCTCCTTTCAGGGAAAACGTCCCTAGACCCTAAGGCAGAACTGTGCCTAATGATGGCCGATCGGGCTCAGCATATTTGGGAGGTTATTGCCCCGGCCTTGCAGGAGGGGACCATTGTTCTTTGTGATCGGTTTACCGATTCTTCTTTGGCTTACCAAGGATACGGGCTTGGAGAGGATTTGCACTTGATAGAACAGTTAAATAAGTGGACTACTGGTGGATTGACCGCCGATTTGACTCTGCTGTTTGATCGGGAGGTAGGTAGCTCCTTTGGCGATAGGCGCGATGCGGCCGACCGGATCGAACAACGAGACCTCGGCTATAAGAATCGTGTACGGCAAGGATATCTGAACATTCATGCCCAACACCCCAAACGGGTGATGAGAATAGATGTCACTGGAAAATCCAAGGAACAGATCCTAGATGAAATCAAGCCGATGATTGAAAAGCTCCTTAAAACTAGTTGTTCCAGGTTGCGGAAGAACGGGGATGCACTTGCATGATGCGGGAAATACCATCATAATTAGACTAGTGGTGATGCAAAACCAAAGGGAAGTGTAGTGATGTCTTTGGTGTTAAACCTTAATCAGATTATTGGACATGAGATGATTTGCCAAATATTGCAAAGAGCCATCAATGAGAACCGAGTGGCCAATGCCTATCTCTTCTATGGTCCTGATGGTGTGGGAAAACGGACGTGTAGTCTAGCCTTTGCCAAGGCCCTACATTGTGTCCATGGTACCGGCTGTGAGCAGTGTGATGCCTGTAAGTTGTACGAGGGACAATTGGCACATCCGGATCTTTTTCTACTCGATGCCGCAGGTGGTTCCCTGAAGATCGATCAAATTCGGGCCATGCAGGAACGATTGAACTATCAGGCTGAGCTTGGGGGATATAAGGTTTGCATTATAGATGGGGCGGACAGACTAACCGTTCAGGCGGCTAACAGCTCGTTGAAGATGCTTGAGGAACCCCCAGGACAGACAGTGATCATTTTGACCGGAGAAAGCCGGTCCCAGTTCTTGCCTACAATTCTGTCACGGTGCCAAGTCCTCTCTTTCCAGCCAGCCGCCATTGATGTGGCTACGCAGTACCTGGTTAATATGGGGGCCGACGCTCATCAGGCGAAGGTTCTGGCGAGACTCTTTGAAGGACGGGTGGGGGCTGCTGTTAATGCACTTTCCAGTGATGTTTTGCAGATGCGTCACTTGTTACTCAGCTACCTTGTGGATGTGCGAGGCAACGGGTGGGCAAAATTATATAGCGAAAGTACATCCTGGGAGAAGGATCAACAACAGGCCAGATTAGCCCTGCGGATTATGTTATCCTGGTATAGGGATCTCCTCTTGGTCAAAGCGGGTATGAAGGAGAACCTGGTCAATGTTGATTGGGAGCAAAAACTGGAGGAAATAGCCAGACATTGCGATCTAGCTGGACTTCTGCAAATCTGCCAAACCATTGAAGCGGCATTAAATTACCGTCAAGGAACAGGGTATTTCCGGATCTATCTAGATAGGATCCTTTCAAGCTTATAGAAGGTGATCATCTTGCGGTGCTGTGGTAGTATCTATCACAAGTCAAAGGAGTCATCACGATAGGAGAATGAGTTTATGGCTATAGTTGTCGGCATACGTTTTAAGAAGGCCGGTAAGATCTACTATTTTGACCCAGGCGCATTGGAGTTAGCCGAAAATGATCTAGTGATTGTGGAGACCGCGCGGGGCACAGAAGCAGGTCATGTAGTACTCGGAAGAAAGGAAGTAAGTGAAGAGGAGATTACTCAACCACTAAAAATGGTGTTGCGCAAAGCCACAGACGAGGATGAACGGCAGATTGAGGCCAATCGACAGAAGGAGGCATCTGCCTTTGATATCTGTGCCAAGAAGATCGCGGAACATCAGTTGCCGATGAAGCTTATCGATGTTGAGTATACCTTTGATAATACCAAGGTGATCTTCTACTTTACTTCCGAGGGCCGTGTGGATTTTCGGGAATTGGTTAAAGACCTAGCTGCCATATTCAAAACCAGAATAGAATTACATCAGATTGGTGTGCGGGATGAAGCCAAGATGATTGGGGGCCTTGGCCCCTGTGGACGTTCCATGTGTTGTACAACCTTCCTAGGCGATTTTGAGCCAGTTTCCATCAAAATGGCCAAGGAGCAGAACCTGTCACTAAACCCGGCGAAGATTTCCGGGATTTGTGGGCGGCTGATGTGTTGCCTTAAGTTCGAACGGGACCTCTATAGGGAAGCGAAAGAGGAGTCTAAGCAAGAAGCTGAGGAATGCGAATGTCGCGATGTCTGTCAAAAGGAAAAGGGACAACCCGTTGAAAAAGAGGACACCAAGGTCACCGCAGAAGAAACCGCGAAAGAAGATGCCGCCAAACAGCCGAAGTCAAACAAGAAATCCAAGAAAAGACGCAGATCGAAGAATAAGAAACGAAAAGCGAACAAGAATAGGGCCAATCAAAATGGAACACAAAAACAACAGTGAAGATACCGGGGTCTTGTATATTTGCCCTACTCCCATTGGTAATCTAGAGGACATTACCCTGCGGGTGCTAAGGGTCCTCAAAAAGGTGGATCTTGTAGCCTGTGAAGATACCAGACGAACGGGTCAGCTCTTAAACTACTATCAGATTCAGAAGCGGATGATTAGCTATCATGAACACAATGAAGTAACCCGGACCGATGAGCTTATATCCTTTCTGGAGTCGGGACTAGATATTGCTTTGGTATCTGATGCTGGTACCCCAGGTATTGCAGATCCTGGGTTTGTTGTTGTGCGCGCGGCATTGAAATATGGAATTCGGGTTACCGCTTTACCGGGTCCCTGTGCTGCGATATCCGCCTTGGTGATGAGCGGGTTGCCCACGGATCGTTTCCTGTTTTACGGGTTCTTGCCGCGAAAAGCAACTAAGCGGGTGGCGGAGATTGAAAGGCTAAGGGGGAATGATGGTACCCTAGTCTTCTATGAAGCGCCCCACCGGATTATCCCGTGCTTGGCGGATCTTCTAAGGGTTCTCGGTCCAAGACCAGCTGCCCTTATTCGTGAACTGACGAAGATGCATGAACAGATGTGGACGGGAACCCTAGAAGAACTCCTAGACCGTGCTACGGACTGCCCGCCAAAGGGTGAGATCGTTCTTCTTGTGCAGGGTGCAAAGGAAGAAGAAACGATGAGCAATCATGATGTTGTCAAGTTGGTTCGAGAATTGATGGAACTCGGTTTGGATAAGAAGACCGCCATTACCGTTACTGCCAAGCAAACTAATCTTCCGAAAAAAGACGTCTACGACCAAGTCGTGGAACTGCCACCTTACTAACTGGGAGAAGAATAGGCCATTTTAGGCATGGTTTTTAGCTAGGTCTCCAAGCTGTTCCAAACACGTACCGCAAAGCAACTTGTCTTGGAAGGTGATCAGACCTTCTGTATTACCGCAAATAACACATGAAGTCTCGTATTTCTTTAATACAATGGTGTTCTGATGACCAACATAGATCTCGACTGGGTCACGTTCAGATAGCCCGATGGTCGTTCGTAGTTCCTTAGGAATCACAATTCTTCCTAGGCTATCTAGTCGCCGCACAATCCCTGTAGGCTTCATGCCAGTACCCCCCCTTCTTCTGATGAGAGATCTCTCGGAAACTCTAAACCTGCATGTAAAGCAACACTGTAGCTCTATAACCCTGTGTTTCACCCCCACTTTCCCTGACATTCTTCATAAGCAATAGTTTGTGATTTAGCGAGTGTATGGTCGTATAGGCTCTATTGCACTCGTTATTGAGCCT
>Ga0172382_10001643_pt1 | contig 39572 bp, 32 predicted proteins | sample Leawel138RmetaG_FD_122245 | JGI IMG/M metagenome (GOLD analysis project Ga0172382, IMG submission 122245) | Leachate microbial communities from a municipal landfill in Southern Ontario, Canada - Leachate well 138R metaG | ecosystem: Engineered > Solid waste > Landfill > Unclassified | place... | reverse complement strand
GGTCGGGGGATTTTGAGTCCCCTGCGTCTACCAGTTTCACCACTCCGGCAAGGTGTCCGATTATATAGGCGGTGCTTGAATTGTCAAGAAAATTATATTGACAAGCAGTAAACCCTATGTTAGCTAAATCGTCTATTTGAAGAAAAGACATCGGGGCTGTAGCTCAGTTGGGAGAGCGCTTGAATGGCATTCAAGAGGCCAGGGGTTCGACCCCCCTCAGCTCCACCAGAAAACCAAGCACTTGGATTTGTCTGAGTGCTTTTTTATGCCTTAAGAGCGATTTGTGACACTTTTGTGGCAGTGTGGATCTGGATATTTCTTCTTTTGTGAATTCCTTAGACAAAGAAAAAGCATCTGAACGCTTTACTTACTTCCAATTATTGCCGACGTTTCGACATGATGAGCTTGTAAGCATGTCCGGTGCTTCTGAAGAAGTACGCAACCAAAAAAGAAAACCAAAAAACAAATTTGTTGTTGACAGATGCTGTTCCGTGGTTTAGATCACCATGTGTCTCTGTGGAAAATTGCAGTTATAATAACTGCCTATCTGAATCCGACTCCTGAACTTTAGAAACATTCATACTCCTCTGATTCCAAATTGAAGTTTTGGGAATAATTCGTGCGATTTTTGCGGTGATTATTATTGAGGGGAATATATGGAAACTGAAGTCTTGCGTACTGATAAAAAGCAGGACTTTTTATTATCCAAATACATAAAGGAAGGAGTTTCATATTATGAAAAAGTTTTTCTTTGTTCTTTCTGTTGTCTCGGTTTTTTTCATGCTCAGTGCTTCTGTTTTTGCGGGTTCGGCGTATATTACTCCACAGATTGCCATATCCATGCTGGAAGACGCCACATTGTCGGAACCCGGAGTAGCTTTTACCGTTGACGCAGAATTTGATACGGGGTACGGAGTAGGTCTGGCGGCTGGATATGATTTTGGCGCATATCGAGTTGAAGGTGAAATAGATTACAAGGCTCATGATATAGAATCTTTTTCAGCCCTCGGTGTGGGAATTTCCGGCACCGGTGAAATCAGTGCATTGAGTGTATTCGTAAACGGATATATCGATTTTGAAAACAACACGGTTTTTACACCATATCTCGGGGCGGGAATCGGTTTTTCTACTATTGATGTTGATAATGCGCAAGCAGGAGGAATAGTTATGGGAAGCGAAGATGATACGGTATTTGCATACCAGTTAATGGCTGGATTTTCGTATGCTTTTACAGAGTCAATGGCACTTGATCTGAGCTACCGCTATTTTGCGACATCAGATCCCGAATTTGGCATCACGGAAGCAGAATATGCAAGTCATAATGTTTACCTGGGATTGAGGTTTGGGTTTTAAAAAATAAATCAGCTCTTCTGCTATTAATCATTTTTCGGTGGCCTTTTCCTTAAGTTCATCTGCATCCGGCTAGATGAAACGATCCGGTTATATTTTACAAGATCAATGGTGCGACAGCATCATTGATCTTCCATATAATTTCGCCTTGGTCGCATAGCATGCTTTATTCCAGATCCATCCAATTTCCGGCTCGATACCCGCCTGATTGAAGTATCCCAAAGGCTATGTGTTGCATGCCATTGTCTAATTGAAGGTTTTTAAAGAAATAAATATTCTTATTCATTATTCCCCACTGCATTTTTAGGAAAAATACAGGAAAAAAGGGCTGAGGCCAGTCCCGCGGGAAATGGATCAATGTAAAGACCTGTCGGACAAAACTGTTTTCAAGGAAGGAGGATACTCATGAATGATTACCGAAAAAAGGCCTTTGCCGGCATTCTTATCTTTTTGCTAATAATGACGGCATCAGCAGGAGCGGCCGGTCAAGAACCCAAAGTGGTGAGTACGAGTTGGCTTGAAAATAATCTTGACAGGACCGGCATGAGGATAATTGACGTGAGGAACAGTGTAGCGGATTACTGGCAGGGCCACATACCTGGCGCTGTGTATATGAACCCTGAGGTGATGCGGCTTGCCGAGAACGGTGTTCCGGTGAAGTTGATGCCTCCTGAGGCTTTTGTGATTATGCTTGGGAAGATGGGCATCGATCCGGATACGTTAGTATTGATATACACTGAAAAAGGGGATTTTAAGGGACCCTACTTTGTGTGGGCTCTCGATTACCTGGGCCATAAAGGAGCTATGGTCATGGAGGGTGGATTCGCCAAGTGGAAGAGTGAGGGGTTTCCAGTTACCCAGGATTATCCGAAAATTGAGGCCAGGAAGTACCCTGTGCCGGAAAAACTGAACAAGGAAGTTCGGGCATCCCTCGATGAGGTAAAAGCGGCGGTTGCATCAGGCAGGGCTCTGATTCTGGATGTGCGGCCTGTAGAACTCTATACGGGCGAAAAAGGCCCGTGGAAACGTAAGGGGCATATCAAGGGTTCTTTAAGCAGGTTCTGGGGAGAAGATCTCAATTCGGAGGGGATGTGGAAAAATAAAGAGGAACTGAAAGCCGCCTATGAAAAGCTGGAGGTCACTCCTGACAAACATATAATCACTTCATGCGGTCAGGGTCAGATGTCGGCTCACACATATTTTACTCTTAAATATCTATTGGGTTACTCCAATGTGAAGAACTATGACGGCAGCTTCAATGAGTGGTCAAATATTGAAAATCTGCCGGTTCAGACGGGAATAACGCCGTGAAGGAGGCCCGTTTCTCCGGCTGCTGAAAGAGATCGATGAAAACTTCGTTTGTCAAAGAGCTTCCAGGCACTGAATCGAAAAAGGCTGATTACATGCCGTGCTTCTGAAGCGCAGTCACAATCGTCATAGCCGGGAAACTGTTTTTTCCTCTTATTGAGTTCTTATATATATTTTATTATTTAAGGAGTTGCTGTACTTTCTACCAAAGCTTGCCTCTCACTTCAATCTGATTCTTCCAGACATCCCAATTCGGTTCCTGCAGGTCTTCGGGCACGTCAAAAATCCCAAGAGGCTTTCCATGAGGTTTTTCCAAATCAGGCCACTTCTCAAGCTGCTGAGCGATTTTTTCCATGTGATGGTCAGTGTCGCCCAAATAGAGCTGATAGACTTTGCCCCGTTTAGTATGAAGAGGCAAGAGTCCATCCTGCGTACAGAAGCCGATGCCCGCCAGTACCTGATGAGCCTGCCAATGAGCGTCTATGCATGCCTCGTTTGCCCGAGCTTTCGCCATTGCAACTTCGAGGTCGCAGGGAATGTCCTTGCCAAGCATCCATGCGGCTTCATACACCAGATTTCTGGTGCCCTGAACATCGGCAAAAGCCATTATGCAGTATTCTTGGACCCAGTTGTGAATACCGATCGGCATATCAAACTGAATCCTTGTCTTTGCATGGTCTATTGCCAGTTCCATGGCTTTCTCGGCCGATCCAACCAGTTGAGCGCTGAGCAATACTGCTCCTATCTTGAGAATTTTCTCAAGTGGCGCCCATCCATCATGAAGTCTGCCGATAATATTTTTGCCGGGCACTTTCACATCATCAAAAATTATTTCACTTTGCCGTTTGTCACCGGCGCTGGTCCGGAGAATGGTATACGTTATTCCAGGGCTATGTGCTTCTACCAGGAATAATGTAATCTTATTCTCTTTTCCGGTCGCTGCTGCGACTATCAAGTAGTCGGCACTATGGGCATCATGCACGAATAATTTAGTGCCGCTGAGAATATAGTCATCTCCCTGGGCAACTACGGGCATGGTCACGCCCTCGGGCAGCCAGCCTTTTCCGTTCCATATTGCCTCAGGTTCGGTTACGGCAAGAGAGAGAAGCATTTCTCCTTTGGATATCCTGGGCAATATACTGTTTTTCTGTTCTTCGCTTCCCGCATCCAGAATAGTTAATCCTCCAAGAACTACAGTTGAAAGATGAGGACTTGGGAACAGTGCCCGGCCCATTTCCTCGTAAAGGATGGCCATATCAAGAATGTCCATTCCGCTGCCCCCGTATTTTTCCGGGTAGGCTATTCCCAGCCAGCCAAGCTCTGCTGCTTTTTTCCATAATTCAGGAGAATAACCGGAATCGCTATCTTCTGATTCTCTCACTACACTTTCGGTGCATTCCTTCTCAAGGAATCCACGAGCGCTATCCTTAAGCATCTGCTGTTCTTCACTTAGCTCAAAGTTCATGTTCTCTCGCTCCTTTTTGTAAATGATGTGAAAAAAACACTGCAGCGGTTATTTCTTTTCTTGCAAGGCTTCCATTATCGTCTTATTCAGCTTTGCGGGTATTCTTGGCAGGCCAAGTACCCTCCCTGCCAGTACAATCTTCACGGCCTCCAATGTTCCGGCATAATGCATGCTTCGGGTGTACTGCCAATCACGCTCCACGTCTCCTGACAGCTTCGCGTATTTCGAGCCCCTTCGGAGCTGGCCGTATACACCCAGGATGTTCAACCTCACAACCGAATGTGCGATGCCGTTGAGCCGGGCGAATAGCCCTGTCAAATCAAAATCCAGCGGACCCAGCCGGTCTCTTTCTCCGAATCGCCAGGCAGTCCTCCAGGTTGCTAATCTCAATACTTCGATATCAACAGCCATTTTTGCAAGTGCCTTCCGAATTTCCGGGTTCTTGATGAGGGGTTCCCCGTTTTTTTTGGTCTCGCGGCAAAATTGTACCATTTCATGCAAATCCCGCCTGGCTCTGGCTGCTCCGTATGTATTTGATCTTTCAAACTCAAAGGTTTCCATTACGTGATAAAACCCCTGGTTTATCTGACCGATAACTGCTTCATCGCCTACCATTACATCATCAAAGTAAAATATGTTTGCCAGATAGCCACCCATGCATGGCAATGCAGCAACAGTTACTCCCGGAGTCTCGGCGGAAAAACAGAAAAGAGTCAGGCCTTTGTGCTTTGGGACTGTATCGGCTGTTCGTGCTTCGACCAATAGCAAATCCGGTTTATAACCGCCGGTGATATAGATCTTCTGACCATTGATGATCCACTTGTCACCCTGCTTTTTTGCACGCGTTTGCTGATTGGCTTCATCCGTACCGGCTTCCGGTTCTGTAAAACACTCGTACCAAATTTTTTCCCCGCTCGATATTTCGGGCAAAAAATTTTTTTTCTGTTCTTCAGTGCCAAAAAGATGCAAGCCCGGTCCGCACACCTGCAATCCGACTCCATTCGGCCAGCGGATGCCCCAGTATCCTTCGACCTCATTAGCGACACCTGCTTCCATGTGCCCAAGCCCGAGCCCGCCGGTTTCTTTGGACCACCCGGGAGTCAGATAGCCTTTTCTGCCGGCCTTTTTTTGCAGGTCCATCCAGAAGTCCTGCAGCTCCTTGCTTACTGCGGGAACATCAGTCACATCTTCCGGAAGTTCGCGGGCATAAAAGTCATACAGTTCTTTTCTCAGAGTTTCTTGCTCTTCGGTAAAGCCAAATTCCATGTCCAGACCTCCTTTTTTTAAAAATATAACTATGCCTGTGTGCCGGCATGAAGATGATTTTACGAAACCTTAAGAAGTGAATAACAAAAAACGGGATAAAGGGAAATTTATTTTTTTAAATGACCTGGCTCATTAATTCAGTCAATTTCGGCGTATGTGGAGATATTGAACGCGTTCGCTCGACCAAAATTTTTTAACTTTATTTTCCTTGGATCTTAATGTTAATTGTGATAGGACCGGCAAAGAGGGAAGACCTGTTTTCGAATATAGTCAGCAGAATAGGCAGAGCAAGAAGGAAGGGGCAGTTTGGGGGGATTGTCACCTTGTTATTGGATGAGCAATTCAACTTCCTTTGATTTTACTGCTTTCTTCATTTAGTTTAGACAAAAATAGTCACTTACCTGTTTACACACTATTAATCACAAGTACGAAAAGGGAGGCACAGTTATGAGCCAGATAAAAACCGAGGTGCTGATTATCGGTGGCGGAATCGGTGGTGCTGCCATAGCCAGGGAGCTATCGAAGTATAAGGTAGATGCAACCCTGGTCGAAAAGGGGCCGGATGTCGGCCAGGGTATTACAAAATGCAGTTCCACTATTATGTGCCAGGGATCAAACGTCCTCGAATTCAGATCAGAGTATCACAACAGCCGCTTGGTATGGGCCGGCATGACCATGATGGAACCTCTGTGCAAAGAGCTTGACATCCCTTTGAAGAGGATAGGCTCGCTTGAGCTGATAAAAAATCAGGAGGAAATGCGGCATCCAGAGAAGATGATGAGGAGATTCAAAGAGTATAAAGGTAAATATATACCTGATGAGGTAGAGCCGCTCCAATTCATCGACAGGGATACCTTGAGGAGCTGGGAGCCAAATGTCAACAAAAGCTATTTAGGGGCATTATACGATCCTAATATAGCGGTCAACGATCCAGTCAGATTGACCATCGCTTTGGCGGATAATGCCAGAAAAAATGGAATTAAAGTCTTGCTTGATACTGAAGTGATGTCAATATCGAAGGGAACGGATGAATTTGAGGTCTGCACAAATAACGGCAGTATCAAATGCAGATACATTATCAATGCAGCGGGTGAATATGTGGGTAAAATTGCTCAGATGGCAGACGCTGATGATTTTGCCCTTTACCCGGTAAAAAGCTATCAAGCTGTGTTGGATAAAAAATTAGGCGGTATCATTAACCACATGGTGCTTTCGAACGAAAATGGCATGGTGGCTCCCACCATACATGGCAACCTCTTCTTCGGCATATCTCCGGGGACTCAGCGGCTGGGTAAGGCCCACGATCATTCAACGGATAAAAAGCTTGCCGATGCGGCGCTCAAAAATGCCCAGGAACTGGTACCCGGTATTTCCGAACGTGATATAACCAATTCCTTTGTAGGTTTTATTGTATTCAGAAATTTTGAAATCGGATGGCACGAGTGTACTGTCGGAGTATCAAGATGGGTTCCCCGATTCATAAACGCCAGCATAGGCTTTCCTGGAATCTGCGCTGCTCCGGCAGTAGCGAAGGAGATGATAGATATTTTGAGAAATCAGGGACTTCAACTCACGGAGAACCCCGATTTCGATCCATATGAAAAATCAATGCCGGATTTCAGTGAGCTCAGCGATGAAGAAAAGAGACAGATCATTGCAAAAGATCCCAAGTACGGGCACGTGGTCTGTCGTTGTGAAACCGTAACCGAGGGAGAAATAGTCGAGGCAATCAAGAGGGGTGCGAGGACGCTCGATGGAGTCAAATTCAGATGCCGACCAGGAATGGGGCGCTGTCAAGGCGGTTTCTGCGGTCCCAGAGTGACCAAAATATTGGCAAGGGAACTCGGCATTTCAGAGGAGGAAGTAACTAAAAAGGGCGGCGAATCCCGAAATCTGCTTTACAAAAGTAAGGAATTGTTGGAGGCACAACAATGAAGCTGCAAGACATAGATGTAGCCGTAATTGGAGCTGGACCGGCCGGAATGGCTGCTGCAATAAGGGCCAGGGAAGCGGGAGCAGAAAATGTAATTATAATGGAGCGGGCAGAAGAATTAGGAGGTCTGCTGCATCAGTGTGTACATAACGGTTTCGGTTTGCTTTATTTTAATGAAGATCTTACCGGACCTGAATATGGTAATCGATTTATTGAGAAAGTTATGGATACGGGAGTAAAACCGCTTCTTGAAACGATGGTGGTTAAACTTACTGAAGACAGGCAGATCGGCGCAGTAAATGCCAAGGAAGGTTTTATCACCTTCAGACCCAAGTCCGTTGTCCTCGCTATGGGTTGTCGTGAGAGAAGCCGGGGGGCGTTGAATATTCCCGGTTCAAGACCTTCAGGCGTACTTACTGCCGGAACGGCCCAGAGATTTGTAAATGTCGAGGGTTTTCTTCCTGGTAAAAGGATCGTTATCCTCGGTTCCGGAGATATCGGCATGATAATGGCTCGCCGGCTGACTCTGGAGGGAGCCAAAGTCGAGGCAGTGGTCGAGATACTCCCTTACATAGGCGGGCTGATCAGAAACGAAGTACAGTGTCTTCATGATTTTGATATCCCGCTTTATTTACAGCATACAGTCACCCAGATTCATGGCGAAGAGCGCGTGACTGCAGTAACTATCGCGAAAGTGGATGCAGACAGGAATCCTGTTCCAGGGACACAGAGAAAAATACAATGTGATTCCCTCCTTCTTTCGGCGGGTCTCATCCCTGAAAACGAGCTTTCCTTAATGGCTGGAATACGATTAGATCCCGTTACCGGTGGAGCTGTTGTGGACGAGACAAGACAAACCAATATTGCCGGAGTATTCGCAGGTGGCAACGTTCTTCACGTACATGATCTTGTTGACAATGTTTCCTGGGAAAGCGAACTTGCCGGAGAGAGCGCTGCCAAATTTGCCATGGAAAGAGATTTGGGAGAAAAAGGGACGATCAACCTGAAGGCAGGAACAAACATAAGATACATAGTTCCCCAGACCATCAGCGGACAACGGGACACTACCTTATACATGAGAGTCAATGAGCCGCAGGAAAATGTAAGGATTAAAATAGGGGATATTATGACGAAAACGGTACGCGCGGTAAAGCCAAGCGAGATGATTAAAATTGAACTTTCTTCAGAGAAACTGCAGAAGGTAAACAAGGAAACAAAGGAAATAATCGTAAGTTGTGAAAAAAGAGGAGGAAAATAAGGTGGCAAAAAAAGAAACTTTCATCTGTATCGGTTGTCCCCTTGGATGTGAGGTAACGTTAACCATAGATGAAAAAGGTAAAATTCTTGGATTTGCCGGCAATAAGTGCAAGGAAGGGGAAAAATACGTTTTTGAGGAGTATACGAACCCTGTTCGTATACTTACGGCCACCGTTCTGACTCAAAATAGTGCACAGCCCTTGCTGGCGGTGAGAACGAGCAAACCTATATTGAAGACGATGCTCGCGCAAGGCGCAGCCGTTTTGGCCCGGACAAAGGTGAAACCTCCTGTGAGGGTTGGTGACATTATAGTGCCGAATCTTTTGGATACCGGAGTCGATGTGGTGGCGAGCGCCAATCTGTCTTCTTGAAACCTGTTGAAAAATATAAAATCTGATTCAAGGGGGCAAATATGCAAGAGCAGAGCAGTTATGCCGGAACAATCAAAACAATTAACGAGGGGGTGATCTTTTAATGGAATCAATTACACTGGAAATGGCTGAAAAGATGCTCGAAGCTGCGGAAAGATGGGCAGCACTTTCCGGTTTCCCAAGCAGTATTGCGGTAGTTGATGAAGCCGGTGCAGTGATCGCCGTCCATAGAATGGATGGCGCCGGACCTATGACTACCGATATATCAATCAACAAGGCATTTTCGGCAGTCTATTCAGGTGCGCCTACATTGATGCTGGCAAGAATGATAGACCCTCGAATGGCAGGCCCGACTCTTGGAAGCGGTGGACTTGGATTGTTAACACAGGCAAAGCTTCGACTTATGTTCATTCCGGGGGGCAATCCGATAAGGGATGATGAAATGAATGTAATCGGCGGTATAGGATGCAGCGGTGTTCCTGCCGGAGTAGGTGAAATAAGTGATACGACCGTTGTTCAAGCCGGATATGCGGCAATTTATGATGAAAACGATTAGTCGAGCCAAAGCATTGGCAAAGTGCCAGGAGTACCGTTATGAATCTAGATAAAGCGAAAAAGGTTATTAAAGCCGCAGTCGATAAAGCCGGAGAGATGAAGAAACCCTGCAGTATAGCTATTGTCGATAAAAAAGGATTTTTGGTAGCTCTCCATCGAATGGATAATGCGCTGATACCGACCGTTGACATTGCCAGGGATAAGGCCTGGACGGCAGCTACTTTTAAAATGCCGAGTTCCGAAATAATAAAATTCGGCGATCCTTCGATTCCAGGCTTCGGATTCAATACTCAAAATTGGAATGATCGTTTAACTGTGATTCCAGGAGGGATCCCAATTAAAAATGGTGATGACGTTATCGGGGCTATAGGGGTAAGCGGTGGAACTCCTGAGGAGGATGTAATCGTGTGTGAAGCCGCGATCATGGCAGCAGCCGGTTCTCATTAAGCGATATAGGAACAAAAATACGTCTCGTTCGAGATACGCACCAGGCTGCCGGTTGAAGGAGCAGACGCTTGAATTGAGCATGACAGTGATTACTTGCATGCGATATCCGGCTGCTTTACGGAGCACTGCTCCATTCAACGGCAGGCCGGAGATCTGCGATTTCGATCGAAACTGGAATGCACTGGTTTGTTTGTGTTCGGTTTTTGGGATTTTTTTCGCGTTATCTGATTAGCCAAAAGCGGTAATCTTGTCTTTTATTTGTCATATTAGCTACATTTCCGATCAATTTTATGCGCAAGAAATCATTGACAGGGTACAAAGAAATAGGTACTTAGAAATTCGTCCCATCCAGATTACCAAATTAAGGGGTAGGTGGTTTCTCAGGCAGGGAAAGGCCGGTGCAGGAAAAATCCCGTGCAACTCGCAATCCCCTATAAATGCATAATTATACGGAGGGAGGTTGGAACGGATGGAAGAAAAAGTGCTCAATAGAGGGCAACAGAAGGTTCGCAGTAACGTTCTTGATGCAGGGCTCTGCACCGGGTGCGGCGCCTGTATAAATCTTTGCCCTTATTATCAGTCATATCGGGGTAAAACAGCAGTACTTTTCCCCTGTACAATAGATGAAGGCCGTTGTTTCGCCTATTGTCCAAAAATTGAGGTAGATCTTGAAGAATTATCACAAAGGCTTTTTGGAAAGCCATATGACGGAAGTCCCTTAGGTTCTTGCCAGTCGGTACTGATGAGCAAAGCCACTGATATCATAAAGGGCAGTAAGCCCCAGGCGGGAGGTACCGTGTCAGCTCTAATGTATTATGCCCTTAAAAAAGGATTTATCGATGGTGCGGTGCTGATGGACAGGCAAGGACTTTTACCGGTTCCGCATTTCGTTGGCGATGCTAATGATGTACTGGCCTGCTCCCAGTCAAAATATACGGCAGCGCCGGCTTTAGCGGAGGTAAATCAGGCTGTAAAGGATGGATATAAAAATATAGGGATGGTAGGTACCCCATGCCAGGTTCTTTCTGCCGCGAAGATGAGAATGAATCCTCTGATGAAAGAAGATTTTATTGATCCTTTCGGATTGATAATAGGACTTTTCTGTACCTGGGCAATTGATTACAGGCTATTTGAGCCATTTGTCATCAAAAAAATTGATATCGATCAGATTGAAAAAATAGATATACCTCCTCCTCCAGCGGAAATTTTGCAGATTTTTGGCAAAAATGGGGAAAAGCTTGAAATTCCACTCTCGGAAATTAGAGAGCTTGTACCGAAGGGCTGTTCCTATTGTGTCGATATGACTTCAGAATTTTCCGACCTTTCCGTAGGGGTAATGGAAGGCCGTCCGGATATGAATACTCTTATTATCAGAACCGATCGGGCACGGAGGTTAGTGTATGGCGCACAAGAGGAGGGATACTTGCAGGTATCTGAGATGCCTGAAGAAAATCTTGAGCACCTGATGTGGGCAGCGGGGAACAAGAAAAGAAAAGGCCTTATCAAAGCCTGTGACGAAGGCCTGATAAATGCGACAGAAGAGACAAATTCCTATTTAAAAATCAGGCAAGATATTCTCAATAAGTTGATTGCATAAGAGTGCATGAAATGGAGGTCATGATGTCCCATTTGACTGATACAAAAAAAGATGCTTCCTATCTGGTTATGGGAAACGAAGCAATCGTGCGCGGTGCTATCGAAGCAGGTGTAAATGTCGCCAGTGGGTACCCGGGAACGCCGTCTTCTGAAATTATAGAAAGCCTGTCAAGGGTAGCCTCGGAACGGAATCTTTATGTAGAGTGGTCCGTAAATGAAAAAGTGGCACTGGAAGTAGCGGCAGCTGCTTCTTTTGCTCAGCTGCGATCATTATGCGCCATGAAACAAAATGGAGTAAATGTGGCATCCGATTTTCTTCTCCATCTTGTTGGTTCAGGAACAAGGGGCGGTTTTGTGCTGGTTACCTGCGATGATCCCGGTGCTCTTTCGAGTGTGAATGAAGGGGAATCAAGATACTTTTCGAGGCTTATGGAAATTCCTCTGCTTGAGCCGGGCAATTTTCAGGAAGCAAAGGATATGACCAAATGGGCTTTTGAACTTTCCGAAGAACTGAAACAGATCGTAGTGGTAAGAAGTGTAACCCGTATGTCCCATGCCAGCGGCAACATCAGATACGGAGAACTCCCTGACATCGAAAGGAAGGCCGAGTTCAAATACAGCGGATTTATCTTCGATCCCGAAGAGGGGGTGGTCATAAGTGCTCCTGTCGATTGGAAACATCAGCAGCAGCAGGCGAAAGTAAAGCGTGCAATGGAGATATTCGAAAATTGTCCTTTCAATACCTACGAGGGGCCGGATAAGCCCGAACTTCTTCTTATTACCAGCAGTGCCTGTTATCTTTACAGCAAAGAGGCGGTCAATGTCCTCGGCATAGAAGACCGTGTCGGAATTTTGAAGTTGGGAACCACATGGCCCCTGCCGCCGAAACTTTTGGCAAAAAATCTTTCCAGAACGCAAAAGATTATGATTGTTGAAGAGGTGCTTCCGTTTCTTGAGGAAAACGTGAAGATTCTTGCAGCTGAAATGGCAGCGGAAATTGGTGTCAAAACATTTTATGGTAAAAAAGACGGTACAATTCCAATGACCAATGAGTTGAATCCGGATCTGGTTATATCCGGATTGTCAAAAATACTCGGTATGGAATATGTTCCGGTTTCGGCCGAATACGATCAATTGGCAAAACTTTCCGCTTTCGTGGGCGCTCCGGCTCGGGACCAGGTATTTTGTCCTGGCTGCCCCCATCGGGCATCTTTCTTAAGTATACACAATGCTCTCGAACTGGACGGTCGCAAAGGTTTTGTCTGTGGGGATATAGGCTGTTATTCCATGGCGGTGCGGCCTACCGGATTTGAGACGCTGAAGACGCTGCACTCAATGGGGTCAGGTATGGGCGTGGCGAGCGGTTTTGGAAAACTTGGACAATTCGGGATGGATCAGCCGATCCTTGCAGTCTGTGGAGATTCAACTTTTTACCATGCCGTTATTCCGGCCCTTGTAAATGCCGTTCATAATAAAGCCAATATTACTTTAGTGGTTCTTGATAACAGCGGGACGGCCATGACAGGGTTTCAACCGCACCCGGGACTTGATTATAATGTTATGGGTGATGAAGTGCCCTGCATAGATGTGGCGAAAATATGCAGCGCTATAGGTGCAAGAGTTGAAATTACGGATCCTTTTGACCTGAAGGGTACAAGGGAGATGTTGAATAATCTTATCGAGGATAGTAATGGAGTAAAGGTTCTGATTATGCGTAAAGCCTGCGCGCTCAGTCCCCAGCGAAAAAACAAAAAGGATTTCGAAATGCGGGTTGATGAGACCATATGTCTGGGAGAAGAATGCGGCTGCAACCGTTTTTGCACGAGAATTTTCCGCTGTCCGGGTCTTGTCTGGAATGAGAAGAAGAAAAAGGCGGAAATCGATCAAGTTATCTGTGCGGGATGTGGCGTTTGTGCAGATATTTGTCCGCAACACGCAATTGTAAAGGAGGAGGTGGCATAGGCGATGGCATCGAACCAGCTAGTGAAAGATCCCTTTAATGTCATTATTACCGGTGTGGGGGGCCAGGGGAATGTTATGGCCTCTCGAATCCTGTCGAATATGCTGGTCCAGAAAGGATATTTCGTAACTATCGGAGAAACTTTCGGAGCATCGCAAAGAGGCGGATCTGTTATGAGTCATATCCGAATCTCGTCACATTCTACCTGGAGTCCTCAGGTTCCAAAAGGCCGAGCGCATATCGTTGTGACACTCGAACCTATAGAAGCGATAAGGGTGCTTGCCAATTACGGGAATGAAGAGGTGAAGGTATTGACTAATACCAGGCCTATTTATCCCGCCGGAGTGATTGCCGGGGAATCTGCCTATCCGGCTATCGAGGAAATAGAAGCAACTCTGAAAAAGTTATCACACGGCGTATGGCTCATCGATGCCACTGAAGAGGCGGTTAAACTGGGGAATCCGATTTTGGGAAATATAATTATGATAGGCGCTCTTTCGGCCCTCGGTGATTTGCCTGTAAACAGAGATGATTTCAATGCCGTGATCAGGAGAACTCTTCCTGGTGATAAAGTAGCTGACAACCTCAAGGCCTTTGATATGGGAGCAGCATTGCTGAAAAACTAGAAAATCGGGTTCAAAAAATGCTGTCTTTTAATTGCGTATCGAGGCTGCTTTTGCTTTAACGATTTCAAGCACCTTCACCATTGTTTCGCCCGCGCCTGCATTGACAACAACAGAGGCGGCGGAGTCGAGCGGTGTCGGATCGCGGTTGATTATTACCAGTTTTGCGCCGCTCTGTACTGCATACACAGGCATATGGGCCGCCGGATATACTACAAGCGACGATCCTATGACAATGCAAAGATCGCACTGGCGGGAACGTTGTTCCGCTTCCCGTGTTTCTTCCAGCGGCATGGATTGTCCGAAGGAAATGGTCGCCGATTTCATGATGCCGCCGCAATCGTCGCACATTGGCACTTCAATCCCCTGATCAAGCCACTGCTCAATTTCGTCGCGAGGCCATCGTTTTCCGCATTTCAGGCAGTGAACGAATCGTGTGGTTCCATGAAGCTCAATCACTCTGGTGGCCGTATTCCCGGCCATTTGATGAAGGCCGTCGATGTTTTGCGTAATAATGCAATCCACTTTGCCCATTTTTTCCAGCTCCACCACTGCAAAATGAGCCCGATTTGGTTTTACCTCGGTCCATGGAATTGCACGAAAGAACTGCCAGGCCTTGCGGCGCACTTCAATATCGCCTACAAATCGCTGATAGGTGAACTCTCTTGGATCAAATTTTGTCCAGACCCCCCCCGGCGAACGAAAATCAGGAATGCCTGACTCCGTGCTGATGCCTGCTCCAGTGAAAACAATAATACTGCCGGATTGTATGATAAGGTCAGCTATTTTTTCAATTTGGGCTTCCAGTGCATCTTTTTTCATGTGATTCAGGGACCTCCCTTATATTTATTATGAAATATTCATATATAGTTATTCAAATCTTCTCAATCGTATAGCAGAAATCTGACGGTTTCGTAAAAGCTCCTCATGCCAGCCGAGCTGGCAATAATAGGAATAAGCGAAGCTTTCACATACTTGTTCTTTGCATATTTACAGGCATGAGATTTTGCCGGGCTCAGATGCTATCGGCCATGCAGCATCCTCGATGCAGCTTCACCATAATGCCCGGATAGCAAAGGCTATGCGCCAAATTTTGAAAGCCTTCCTGCATGAGCGAGAGCGAGCCCCATGAGGTTCATCATAGGAATCCTGGAAATTCCGCCCATGATGCAGTCCCTCTCTCCAAATCGCTTCACTCTGTCGGGACGGCAGGTTCGCGCAGCAAGCAGAACAGGAACGGGATGCCAGCTGTGCGAGGCCAGAGCTGCCGGGGTGGAGTGGTCCCCGGTTACGACCAGAACATCAGGATTGAGTTTTAAAACAGATGGTATATGAGAATCAACTTCCTCAATGACTTTAAGTTTCGATTCGTAATCTCCGTCTTCTCCCCTGGAATCGGTCGGCTTGATATGAATAAAGAAGAAATCGTACTTGCTGTAGTTTTCTTTAAGGGAGGTGATTTCACCTTCAATGGAGCCGGTCGGTGGATTAACATCCATGCCTAGAAGTCTGGCGATTCCCTGATACATGGGGTACTCAGCAATTGCGAGCGAAGAGAGGCCGTAACGTGTGTAGAGGGACTTAAATTTTCTATATCGCGCAAATCCTCGAAGGAGAATCATATTTGCCTTTTCCTCGCCGGAAAGAATTATTTTTGCCTGCTCTAATAACGTGTTGATAATATCTGCAGATTTTTGAGCGGACGGATCCGAAGCTTTGACGACCAATGGTTTTTTACCAGTTGCTTCGGGATCGCTGTCTGTAAGATTATCTGAGAGGGAATCGCTTCGGAGAGCGATAAGAGCGCGGTGTTCCTTTTCCGGTTCCATGAAAAATTCTACATCTGCTCCAAGATCGATTTCAGTTTGAAGCTTTACGCAAATTTTGCGGTTTAAATCTGTACCAATGCGGCCCGCTCTCCGGTCAACGACGATACCGTTTGCATCTATGGTTGCTAAATTCACCCTCATGAAAAGGTCGCGTTCCGACATTGGAAAGTTGATTCCGGCAGCAGAGAGGAGGCCTCTTCCTACAGTCGTCCTGATCGGATCATAACCAAAAAGAGAGAAGTGAGCCGGACCGCTTCCCGGTGTAATTCCATATCCTACCGGATCTAAAAGTCCGCAGACTGATCGTTCAGTGAGGACATCCAGATTTGGAGTGCGGGCCGCTTCGAGTTCCGTGAGCCCGTTTTTTCCTGATGGAAGGCCGCCAAGTCCGTCCATTATCAGGAAGACGATCTTGGTCGTATTTTTTGTCACGAGTGAATCGATAAATTCCGGATTCATGGCAAATTCCTTCATATGAAGCATTTTTATTGCTGCCCCGCGGCAGCGGACCTATGTTCATAAAGATGTAGTATGTAGTATCAGTGCAGCGTATTATCCGGTCAAGGTAGAACATTCTCCTTGCAACCCGGGAAAAGGCAGGAAAAAACTCCTGCCGATCCCTTTTCGGTTCTGATTATCTCATTTTCAACAGTTTTCTTGCAATTACCATTCTTTGAACTTCATTTGTGCCCTCGTAAATTTGGCAAATCTTGGCATCCCGCATATGTCTTTCCGCCGGATAATCCTTGCAATATCCATAACCTCCGAATATCTGAACACCTTCAACGGCTGCTCTCATAGTCACGTCAGATGCATACATTTTTGCCATTGCCGCTTCCTTCTCGAAATCCAATCCATTATCTTCGAGCCATGCCGCCTTCAGCAGCAGCATCTCTGCAGCGTCAATTTCCGTCGCCATATCGGCCAGTTTCCATTGAATGGCCTGGAAAGAGGTAATAGGTTTGCCGAACTGCTCCCGCTCCTGAGCATAGGCCAGCGAATCCTCAAGGACCGCCTTGCCGATACCGCAGGCCTGTGCACCGATGCCGATACGGCCGGCATCGAGTCCCATCATCATCTGCTTAAATCCTTCTCCCGGTTTGCCCAGAAGGTTTGCCGCCGGCACTTCCGCGTCTTCAAACACGAGTTCCGCCGTACCTGAGGCAAGTATGCCCATTTTTTCTTCTATAGTGCCTATTGAAAAACCAGGAGTATTTTTTAAATCGACAATGAGATTCAAAATGCCCTTATATCCTTTTGCAGGATCTTCTGTTGCTGCAAGAACGCAGTACTGGGCTACATTGCCGCTGGTTATGAATTTTTTGACGCCATTAACTATGTACGTATCTCCCTTCAATTCTGCGCGGCACCTTAGAGCTGCAGCGTCCGATCCGGCGCCTGATTCCGTCAGAGCATAACACCCTTCGACGTGTCCGCCTGCAACAGGAGCCAGGAAATTTTTCTTTTGCTCTTCTGTTCCGAAAGTTTTTACAGGATAGCCATAAAGAGAATTATTCACCGAGGTGATAACGCCGCAGCTCGCGCATCCCCTCGATATTTCGATAAGTGCCATGACATAGGTTACATTGTCCATGCCGGCGCCGTCATATTCTGTGGGGACGGCAACTCCCATTAACCCCATTTCCCCCAGTTTACGGCATATTTCCTGAGGATGCCGATGGGTTCTGTCAAGTTCTTCCGCTTTGGGTTTGATTTCTTCATCTACAAACCTCTTTACCATATCCTTGACCATCTGTTGTTCTTCTGTAGGTCCAAAATTCATGTTATGCTCCTTTTTCTAAATTAAAATAATCCTCCATGCCGTAAAATCGGCATTTGTGTTAGTCGCCAGATTCAATAATTCGCCCCTGTCCCGGAATGCCTCTAATGTTCTATGTCCTTTCGAGAACAATTGCCATTCCCTGCCCGCCGCCAATGCAAAGGGTGGCAAGGCCGAGTTTTTTATTATTTTTTTGCAGTTGCAGAGCAAGGCTGTAGGTGATTCGTGCGCCGGTGGTGCCGACGGGATGTCCGATGGAAATACCGCTTCCGTTTAAATTGCATTTATCCATATCGATATCAAGTTCCCTTATGCAGGCAATCGCTTGACATGCGAATGCTTCATTCAATTCGATATAATCGATATCCTTCATTGTGAGTCCCAGTTTTTTCAATACTTTTCTTGTGGCCGGAATCGGCCCCAGTCCCATATAAGCCGGATCTACTCCCCCGGATGCATAGCCCAGTATTTTTGCAATGGGCTTCAATCCGAGCTCTATGGCTTTATCGGCGCTCATCATCACGACTGCACACGCGGCATCATTAATCCCGGAGGCGTTTCCAGCTGTCACTGTCCCCCCTTTTTTAAATACCGGTTGCAGTTTCGCCATCTTTTCCATATTGGTGTCCATGGGACGTTCATCTACTTCAAATACGATGGAATCGCCCTTGCGCTGTGGAATCACAACCGGCACAATCTCCTCTGCCATTCTGCCGGAAGCAATTGCCGCTTTTGCCCTCTGGTGGCTTAAAACACTCAGCTCATCCTGCTGGGCCTTGGAAATGCCATATTTTTCGGCTATATTTTCCGCCGTGAACCCCATATGATATTTGTTAAAAATTTCGTAAAGACCGTCATGGACCATTAAATCCGTAATTTCTCCGAAAGGCATGTTCATCCGGTATCCCCATCTGGCATTCGGCAGGCCGTAGGGAACCATGCTCATATTTTCCATTCCTCCGGCAACCATAATATCCGCATCACCGGCTTTTATAACTTGCGAAGCCAATGTTATGGCCTTCATACCCGAGGCGCAGACCTTGTTTACAGTGATCGTATTCGTTTCTTCCGGCAATCCTGCATATATCGATGCCTGCCTTCCGGGATTTTGCCCCTGTCCTGCCAGGATAACATTCCCCATGATGCATTCATCAAAATATACAGGTTTCAATGAAGAATCATAGTCATAATATTTACGATTAAGATCGGTCATTTCGAATTCGCCAAAGACATCGGGACGGCAGGATTTTATAAAGTCCGTTATGGCAGGCCGGAGCCCTGCCCGTTTAATAGCCTCTTTAATCACTAATGCGCCAAGATCGACACACTTCACATCTTTTAGCGAACCGCCGAAACTTCCCACCGCGGTTCTCGCTCCACTCACAATGACTACCTCTTTCATTTTTAATCTCCTTTATTTTGGATCATGTAGTATTCTTTCGACCTTTTATGAAGCGTCTCAAATTATTATTTTTTTGCGAGCCCACTTTTTTAGAGTTTATTTCACTAAGAGTTCACTTCATTGCAGGAGAACACCTAAGGCAGACGATCAGTAAATTCAACTTCTCTCGGAACTTTATAGGATGAAAGATACTGCCTGCAGTGCCTCATTATTTCTTTATCATCGGCTGTGGCATCTTTTTCAAGTACAATTACCGCCTTTACGACTTCACCTCTCAGAAGGTCTTCCTTTGCCACTACAACGCATTCTTTTACATCTTCATGCATGGCGACGACCTGCTCAACTTCTTTCGGGTATACATTAAATCCGCTCGTAATTATCATCCGTTTCTTGCGGCCTTTCAGAAATATATCACCATCTTCGTCGATAAGTGCGAGATCTCCGGTATGGAGCCATCCATCTATTATTACTTCTACAGTTTTTTCATCCGCCCTATAGTAGCCTTTCATTACATTAGGTCCCCGGATTACAAGCTCTCCGACATTGCCCGAATCCAGATCCCTGTTTTTGTCATCTACTACTTTCGCTTCGACGCCGGTAACGGGAATGCCTATGGAGCCAGGTTTGTGAGTTCTTTCAAGCCGGCTGAACGAACAAACCGGAGAAGCCTCGGTGAGACCATACCCTTCCAGGAGCTTTGTTTTAAATTTTTCTTCAAAAAGATGAATGTAATCCACCGGCATGGTCGACCCCCCTGTTATGCACAGCCTCAATGAAGTAAGATCCGCCTTTGCCGCATCTTCGTACAAGAGCATGCCCAGATACACTCTTGGAACCGCAGCAATGTAAGTGAGGCGGGTATTTTCAATGGTCTTGAAGACATTTTCAAGATTGAACTTGTCGATCATGACCATAGCTGCTCCCATGTTAAGCGCGCACAGCATGTTTGCCGTGGCTCCGAAAGTGTGAAAAAGAGGAATGAGGCATAATCCTTTATCCTGATCATTACCTGCACATATTTCTTTCACAAGGAATGATTGTGTATAGAGATTATTGTGCGTGAGGACTGCACCGAGAGGCTTACCCGTAAGACCTGCCGTATAGACTATTACTGCCGGATCATCGCCTGAAATTTTGGGGAGATCTGATTCAAGAGGCTCTTCGGAGATCATGGTTTCCATTGACAGATCCCCTTCTGTTCCCTCAGTAGTTATCAGGTGACCGCAAAACGGAAGATCCTCTCGTATATCCTGAAAACGCTTTGCTGAAGAAGGAATTGTAATAAATACCCTGGCATCGCTGTTATCCAAAAGATATGCGAGTTCATAGGATGTAGATGCCGTATTGAGAGTAACAGCCACTGCGCCCAGTTTCATTGCGCCAAAATATGCAATGACAAATTCGGGAATATTGGGAAGCATAATTGCTACTTTATCCCCTTTTTTTATGCCTAATCGTCTCAGCGTGCAGGCGAAAGAGTTGACTTGCCTGTTGAGTTCCTGATATGGTATCAAGCGGTCTTTATAAATAATTGCAATGTTATTCGAAAAAGTAGTGCTGGAATTATTCAGAAGAGAGGCCAAATTTGCTTCGTTCATGAAAGAATCTCCTGTTTTTAAAATGTCTTCACATAACATAATCGGTACGTTGCTTCAATAAGATAAGGGGTAATAAAGGTCATGCAATGGCTTGTAAGCAAAAAAACAGAAAAGTCACCGCTGATGGCATTCATCTGCAAAATTTTCCCAATCAGCAATGTAAACGAGGAGATAAAAGGAGGTTGGCTGTGAAAAAATCAATGTTGATGATGTGTGTGGCTTTGGTTTTTCTTATCTTTGCTGCGGGTGCAGGAGGCGAGGATAAAGAAATTTTAGGTGTGAAATTTCCTGCAGAGAAAACTGTTGATGGTAAAACTCTCAAACTTAATGGTGTTTCCCATATGAAGAAGTTATGGATCAAAGTGTACGCAGGTGGACTATACCTTGAAAGTCCCACTCAAGACCCCCTTGAGGTTATCGAGTCGGAACAGACCAAGCAATTTTATCTGCACTATTTAACTGATAAGGCGACTGCAGAAAAACTGAGGGAAGGATTTGTTGAAATGATCACAGAGAATAACCCTCCCGAGCTGGTTGAAAAGCATAAAGCCGATATCGACAAGTATATTTCATGGTTTGACAAGGGAATGGCGCCGGGAAAAACATCCGTGACTACGTATGTGCCCGGAAAGGGTCTCACGCTTGAATGGCAGGGCGAGGAAAAGGGGACTATTCCGGGAAAAGAATTTGCGCAAATGTATTTTCGCTATACTTTCGGCGAAAAGGCAGATGCGAAACTGAAAAAAGGTTATCTCGGGATAGAAGAATAATGAACAGGGATATGAATCAATGGCCGTACTTATAGATGGAAAAGAAGTTTCCCGCAAGGTAAGAAATGAAGTTAAGGACCGTGCTCTGCTTCTCAAGAGGCAGAGGGATATAATACCGGGACTTGCAGTAGTTCTCGTAGGGGAGGATCCCGCATCACAAATTTATGTGAGAGGAAAAAAAAGAGCGTGCGATGAAGTTGGATTTCTTTCACGAGAATTCTTGCTTCCTTCCGCTACGAGTGAGGAGGATCTCCTTTCGCTGATAAAGGATTTGAATGAAGATAGAAGTATCCATGGTATTCTGGTTCAGCTGCCGCTGCCGGAGCATTTGAATGGGGAAAGCATTCTCGAGGCTATTGATCCCCGTAAAGATGTCGATGGGTTTCATCCCTATAATGTTGGGAAACTCTTTTCAGGAACTTCATACCACAGGTCCTGCACACCTTTGGGAATTATAGAACTTCTGGACAGATACCGGATAAGCATCGAGGGGAAAGAGGCGGTTATCGTAGGGAGAAGCAATATTGTCGGTAAACCCCTTGCACTGATGCTTTTAGAACGGCATGCGACAGTAACAATATGTCATACCAGAACAAGAAATCTTGCTGAAACGACCAGGCGGGCGGATATTTTGGTAGCGGCTGCCGGCCGCCGGGAAATGATACGGGGAGACATGATCAAAGAAGGCGCGGCGGTAATCGATGTAGGAATAAACAGATCTGAAACCGGAAAGCTGTTCGGGGATGTTCTGTTTACGGAAGCAGAGCCGAAAGCATCTTTCATAACCCCTGTACCGGGAGGCGTAGGTCCAATGACTATCGCAATGCTCCTTTTCAATACATTAAATGCCGCCAGCCGCTCTCTGTAAAAAGAATGCGGGATTCTTGCCGTTGTTAAAACAATCATGAGAACCCCGTATTTTTTGGAGAAAATATCAGGTACCTGCGTAAAATCTATCGATAGACAGGTATTCTTTACTTGATAAACATTGACCTTCGGTCATAATTCTGCTAGAGAACTCTTCTCTTAAAATGAATTGATCCTTTATACGGCATGTCATTGATATACAAAAAAGATGCAAAATAAGAAAAGCTTTCTTTTCTTATACGGTTATGGCGAAGGACATGGTAGTTATTTGATCTTTATAATCAATAGAACGCATTGTAAGGCGTGACTTTTTTGGATTTTCCTTGATCAAAAAATCAGTAAAAGTCTCGTAGTGATTTAAATAACGCTGTGCAGTTGCGTCACGGCTTGAGGATCACAGCCATAGAATACGGCACAGCCCCGTTTTGAAGGGTAGGGAGAAACGTTTGTATGGGGCGAAAGAAGCGTGTCGAACCGGGAAAGGTAAACAATAATGGCGATTCCCTAAGGATCTGCCTTCTGACATATCGCGGCAATCCTACCTGCGGAGGGCAGGGGGTTTACATTAAATATCTCAGCCGGGCCCTTTGCGATCTTGGGCACAAGGTGGAAGTAATATCGGGCCCTCCTTATCCGGAACCGGTAGAAAACGTCACCTTACATAAGCTGCCCGGACTCGATCTTTACAATCCGGATCATTTATTCAAACCTGCAAAGTTTTCCGATCTCGCATCTCCACTGAATCAGCTCGAGCTTGTGAGCATGTCTCTTGGAGGGTTTCCCGAACCTTTCACTTTCGGATGGCGAGTATTTAATCGATTCAGAACCAGACTTCCCGATTACGATATTGTCCATGATAACCAATGCCTTTCCTATGGTTTGTTGGGACTTCAGCACATAGGGTATCCGACGGTTGCAACAATACACCATCCGATAACAGTAGACCGTAATGTTGAAGTGAATGCAGCGGGTTCTCTTTTTAAAAAATTGAAAACATTGCGCTGGTATTCTTTTTTAGGAATGCAGAAGAGAGTTTCACGGCGAATAGAACCTATAATAACGGTATCTGAGTGCTCCAAAAAAGATATAAGTAATGATTTCAAGACATCCTTGAAGCGTTTCCGGGTGGTCCCGAACGGTATAAATGATGATTATTTTTATCCTTTGCCCCGAGTTAAAAAAGAAGCCAACAGTATCTTAGTCACAAACAGCGCAGATACTCCACTCAAGGGTTTGAGATTTCTGCTTGAGGCTGTCAGGTCTATTAAAAATTATCGTGAAGTAAAACTGACTGTTATAGGACAGCCGAAAAAAAGTGGAGCAATTGAAAAACTTGTTGGGGCATTGAAACTAAACGATGTGGTTACTTTTACAGGGAGAATCGAATACGAGGAATTTGCAGGCTATTATGCGAAGGCAAGTATGGCCGTTATTCCTTCCTTATATGAGGGTTTCGGTATGCCTGCAGGAGAGGCAATGGCATGCGGCGTTCCGGTTATAAGCACCACAGGTGGAGCACTTCCTGAAGTAGTAGGGGATTCTGGAATTCTGATACCTCCCGGTGACGCCGGAGCCCTTGAGTCTGCGATAATAGATTTGTTGGATCATCCGGCTAAGCGAGAGAAGCTGGGGAAGGCCGGACTTGACAGGGTTCGCCGTTCGTTCACGTGGCGGCATGCAGCTCAAAAGACTGTTGACGTATATCGGGAAGCGATTGATGCTTACAGCTGATTTTTCGAAGTTCTCCTTAGGGCGGGGAACCCTCGCACTCGACGCGGGATGTGGTACCGGGAGACATGCCTGTGAACTGTATCGGACAACGGATGTAAAGGTTGTCGGTATTGATATGAATTGGCAGGATCTTAAAAAAACGGCAATGACTTTGTATCTCATCGACGAAGAGGGGAAAAAAAATTCCGGTCAATGGATGGCATCGAGGAGCGATATTACAAATCTTCCCTTCGAAGATAATATCTTCGATCTTGTAATTTGCTCCGAAGTACTGGAACATGTTCCGGATAACCGCAAGGCGGTAAGCGAGCTGGTACGTGTTTTAAAACAGGGCAAGGATATCGTTGTCAGTGTACCGCGTTTTTTCCCTGAACGAGTTTGTTGGGCTCTTTCCTCGGAATACCACAATGAGCCTGGGGGACATATAAGAGTCTATAGAAAAAAAGAAGTGCTCAAAATGCTGGAGAACGAAGGTCTGAAATGCCGGGGTATAAAATACCGGCACGGGCTGCATGCTCCGTATTGGTGGTTGAAATGTTTTGTTGGACATACCCGCCAGGATTCCCGGGCAGTAAATGCTTACCGGAAGTTTCTGGAGTGGGATATCATGCACCATCCTCCGTGTATCAGGGGACTTGAGAAATTGATAAATCCTCTGATAGCAAAAAGCATAGTATTTTACATGAAAAAAGGAATGTAATATGGAGATGCCGATACCCAGGAAAGCCTTGGAACCTTTCACAGATATCGATGTTGAAAAGCTGGCTTCCTTCATTTTACGCGTTCAGAAAGCAAATGGAGAAATTTCCTGGTCGATCGGGGGGAAAACCGATCCCTGGGACCATGTAGAAAGTGCCATGGGATTGAGCATCGGCGGATATAGAGCAGAGGCCGAGCGTGCATATGAATGGCTGGCAGGAATGCAAGAGCCAGATGGCAGTTGGTGGGCATCTTACCGGAAGGGCTTCCCCGAAGACCGGACAAAAGATACGAACATGTCTTCTTATATCGCAGTTGGTATCTATCATCATTATCTTATAACGAAAGATATCGAATTTGTCCGGAGATTTTGGCCTTCGGTAAGAAACGGGATCGAATATGCCTTAAGTCTTCAGGCTTCGACGGGTCAGATATACTGGGCGAAGAACAGTGAAGGAACAGTTGACAGGATGGCCCTCCTGACAGGATCAAGTTCGATCTTCATGAGTCTCAAGTGTGCACTTGCATTGGCATCAATACTTGGCGCCCGTCTCCCCCAATGGGAAGTTGCATTAAAAAGGCTCGGAAATGCGATAAAGAACCGGCCTAATCTTTTCAATATGATAAAGTCACGTTACTCGATGGACTGGTATTATCCGGTGCTCTGCGGTGCTGTAACCGGTAATGATGCGGTAAAGAGGATCAAAAAAAGCTGGAACAAATTTGTTGTTTCCGGCTGGGGCGTACGGTGCGTATCAGACAGACCCTGGGCTACCATGGCTGAAACTGCCGAATTTGTTCTGACCCTTGCAGCAATTGATCACTTCGAAGCGGCGGCTGATGTACTAAGCTGGATAGTAAATAAAAGCTATGGTGACGGTTCCTACTGGATGGGAGTAACGTTTCCTGATGCCGTAGTATGGCCGCAAGAGAAAACTTCATGGACCACTGCTGCGATACTTCTTGCGTACGATGCATTGACAAATATGACACCGGCCGGCCGACTTTTCAGTCATTCTTTCTGGGGTATCAGCAATGCGGAGAGTGTAAAAAGTAAAAACCATTCAGCCGGTGGCAGCACTCCGCGGTTTGGTTCTCATACGCATGAGCTGTCCCCGGATATCACTCAGGTCGAAGGAATGTGAAGAAAGATCACCGTCCTTATTTCATGAAGCATTTGGACCTTGCATTCCAAAAGTGGTATGTAAATCACTACCTCCGCCCTCAGTTTGAATATCTGGGGAAAGGTTTTACTTTTATGAAACCCTGGTATGTCGAGGTGTTCGGGGGTCCGATTTCCCTTGGTGAATACGCCAATGTTATTGCTACAAATGATCAGCGCATCCGGCTTACTATCTGGTCGGAAAAAGAGGGCGAAGGTCTCATACAAATAGGAAAGCATTGCCTCCTGTGTCCGGGAGTGAGAATCAGTGCTGCCCGGAGAATTGAAATCGGCGATAATTGCATGCTGGCTCAGAATTGCTATGTTACTGATTCAGACTGGCATTCAGCGTATGACCGTACCAGCGCGTTCAGACAGTCGGCGCCGGTTGTATTAGGGAATAATGTCTGGGTCGGGGACAGTGTTATTATATGCAAAGGTGTGTCGATAGGTGATAACAGCATTATAGGAGCCGGTTCTGTGATAGTAAAGGATGTGCCTTCTTATGCAGTCGCAGCGGGCAATCCGGCGCGGATGGTTAAGCGTCTCGATCCAGATGAAAAGATGATCACAAGGGCTGACTGGTTTCATGATCCGGTAGAATTGAGTGCAGAAATTAAACGCCTGAACAAACTGAATCTACAGGGAAACAGTCTGATCGGCTGGTTTCGCTCGATCCTTTTTCCGCGAAAGGAAGATTAAAAAAGCTGCTGTGCAATGTAATTAATGTAAATTGATTGCGGGCACATTCAAATATCCGTTGCGTGAGTGGTCAGTCGCAAATTAATTTCAAATTCAAAAATAAGTGTATTCATTGCCGGGTTTGTGATACATATGTAAGTTATTCCGTTTCGTCAGAAGGTTCAACTATATGCTTGACGCGGAGCAATTAGCAATGTAGTATGCCACGAATTATTCCAGGGGGGACATATCACATCTCAGGGTGTGGAGCTCTCTTGTTGAAGAAAGGATTTCATAAGCTAAAATAGAAATTCAAATAAAATCAGGAGGTAGTGAAATGAGTGTAGATGTAAGTGCTCCGATGCCGGGGAATATCCTGGAGATCTTGGTTAATGTCGGCGATTCGGTGAAAGAAGAGGATGAACTTTTGATTCTTGAAGCTATGAAAATGGAAAATCCCATTTATGCCCCTGCCGATGGTGTGGTGAAGGAAATTAAAGTTAAGGTAAAAGATTCTGTTGAGGCAGACCAGGTTTTAATGGTTCTGGAATAGAAATGCCTCGGCATTTCTTGCAATAGAACGGAAAGCTGCCGTTTCCCAACGGCAGCTTTGTTTCAGCAATTTATTTAGCGGGGCGTGCAAGTCCGCGTACGATTTGAGATCGTATCAGCCTTGGAAGAAGCATATGATGGCGCGGGCAAATAGAGCGCGGATTTTGATACACGCCATTTGCAAAAGCTACCATATACTTTCTCATTTCTTCGAAACGGATAATTTCATCGACAAAACCTTCTTTGGCGCAGAAGATCGGACGCGACGTATCATAATAATGTTTAACCATTTCGTTCATTTTATCGATCACAGGTGTAAGAGGTCTGTCTGCGTCTTTTTCTTTCACCAGTCTCCTTGAGTAGCTTGCGGCTGCCGCCGTTTCTCCATGCATTACGTAAATTTCAGTAGCCGGCGTACCAAGAGTAAACGCATTATTATTATTTGCTGTAGGGCCTCCGAGGACATAGTGAGCCGCAGCCGTTCCCTTGCGGAGCACTATCAGCATCATTGCAAGTTCGGTCTGCTCTATGGAGTAAATAAGTGACTGACCGAGGCCGAGCAATTCCGCTTTTTCTGCTGTATCGCCTACATCGATCCCGGAGGTGTCTTGAAACCATATAATCGGAACCCTGTCCCTCCCGCAGTGTGTCACAAATTCGCTCATTTTGATTAATCCCTGGCGATAGAGCTTGCCCCCCACACCGATATACTCATCTGTATATTCCGGATAGCCGGGTAGAAGGCCCTGACGGTTTCCTATTATTCCCATAAGAAATCCGTCTATTTTCACCAGTCCAGTATACATTTCAGGACCGAATTCCGGCCTGAATTCAAGGTGTTCGGAATTGTCGACCAGTCTTGCAAGAACATTGTCGAAGTCATAGGTCGCCTTCTGGTTTAAGGGGAGGATTGACGGAATTTCAGAGGGGGGATATTTGGGATCCGACGGCTCGGCAACCCTGAAGAAGCGAGGTTTGTATGCAGGAAGATCTGACATATAATCCTTGATGGCATCGAGCACCTCGGTTTCTTTTTCAAAGACCGCAGTGAAAAAACCCGTTTCATCGAAATGGATTTTTACACTGCCTGGAGGAGTTGTCTTGAAGTGGCGTGTTGCCTCAATTATCTGTTCGGCGCCTTCCGCATCGAAAAATCCCCGCGGACTCATGCCGCTGACAATACCTCCTCCGCCAACCGCTATATTGCAATTCTTATGTGCCAGGAGAATTGTGGGGCTTATGCCTTGATACCCGCCACCTGCAGGATTTGTCCCATAAATTCCCGCAATGACGGGAATCCCCATTTGTTCCAGTTCTGCATGGCGAAAAAAACAGGTTCCCTGGCCTCTCCTGTTTGCATATACCTTTTCCTGCTCCGGAAGTTTGACACCTGAACAGTTGACGAGCCATACCAATGGAAGATTCATTATCTTGGCAATATCAGTTACCCTGAGATTGTTTTCAGCCTGTCCGGCAATCCATGCGCCCGCTATCCACTTGTTATTAAATCCGATAAGTACGCACCACTTGCCACCGATTCTGGCAAGTCCGTCTACCACCCCAGTGCTGCCCGATTCCTCGCGGTCGGGGTCAAAAATAGTGTGAAGAGGGCAAAAGGTTCCCGGGTCAACGAGATATTCAATTCGATCCCATACTGTCATCTGACCTCGCGCATGCATGTCTTCATCAGATATTCCGACATTGTGAATCCGCTCGGCTTCCTTGTCTATCTCTTGCATTATTTCTTCTATTCGCAGTGCGTTTTCTTTCATTCTTTCCATCTGGGTGTGTTTCAGCGGCTTACCTAAATCATCCATTTTTTCAAAATAGGGTTTCATTTGTTTTCCTCCTCTTTCCAGGATATACTGAGTGCAATTCCCAAATCCGTCAACGGTTCGCGCTTCGTATCCCAAGTTGATCCTGTGCTATAATAAATTTGCAAATATTCGCAGATCCTTCGACCATTGCATATGTCGGGGCATCTCTGAAATACCGCGCCACAGGATATTCCGTAGAGTATCCGTAGGCACCGAGAATCCTCATGGCATATTGAGAACATTTGTATGCCAATTCACCGGCTAAATATTTTGCCTGGGCAACTTCTTTGTTGTTGTTGAGTATTCCCTGATCTTTTTGCCATGCTGCTTTATAGACAACCAGCCTTGCTGCCTCAATCTCAGCGACCATTTCCGCAATAAGGGATTGATTCATTTGGAATTCACCAATGGGCTTTCCGAATTGATGTCTTTCCATTGCATATGTGGTAACTGTATCAAGGCAAGCTTGTGCGAGACCGACTCCCCCGGCCGCCGCCGAAAGGCGCGTCTGTGCAAGAGAACCGAACACGATCCTCGCCCCGTCTCCCGGATTGCCTAAAATATTTTCTTTAGGTACCCGAGTATCCGTCAATATAATTTCTCCTGTGGGAGAAGAACGGGATCCCATTTTGTCCAGATCAGTTACAGTAATATCATTGAAATTTTCAAGTTCAATGACAAAAGCGGAAAGGCCTTTTCCGCCCAGGGATCGATCTGTGTATGCATAAAATATGTTTATTCCGCCTATGGATGCATTCGATATCCAGGTTTTTTGACCATTTACAAGCCAGTAATCGCCTTTGTCGCGTGCTGTGGATTTAATTGCCATTACGTCCGAGCCTGCTTCGGGTTCGGTAATTGCGAAGGCGCCCAGGATTTCCGCTCTGACGAGTTTTGGTATGTACTTTTTTTTGAGATCTTCCGATCCGTATCGCAGAATCGTATATGCGGAGCCAATTTCCTGCATATTAATCTGCACTCGCAAGGAACTTGAGACTCTGGCTATTTCTTCTGTGATAATCATTGCCGCAAGCCAGCCCATTTCGTTGCCCCCATATTCCTCCGGAATAATGGTACCGAAAAATCCCAGTTCTCCCATAGGCTTTACCACTTCTTCATAAGGAAAATAATGGTTTTCGTCCCATTCATCGGCAAACGGCCTGATTTTTTCCTCTGCGAATGTACGAACTGTGTCTTTCAACATAATCAATTCATCGGATAATCCGAAATTCATGGCATTCTCCTGGTCATTAGTGTTTTTGAAATAATTAATGTTAGTGTAATTGAATAATTTTTTAGAGGCAATCAAAAGAATCTGCCCCGATTACAGTATTCTTGTTATTGATGCCGGCTTTCAGTTGCAAGATCATATATTGATATCACCTGCCCCTTGTTTTTTTGATTTCCTTCAATCTCGTAGCCGTAGTTTTTCATATTGTTTCAGTACAATTCTTTGGTAAATAAGATAGAGATGTGATAAGGGCAATAAGGAATAATTAATGGCATAATAGGGGGGAAATACCGTAAGTTGCTTTAAAAAGAAAGAGAAATATACTGCATGCAATCCGAAGAAAAAGAAAGACAGAAACCTGATTTTGATAGAGAAAATGCCTTTGAATAAAATTTTGAGTCAAAATTTCCTGCCCATGAAGGGGACAACTCTGAAGACAACTTCATGAATGAAGCGAAATATAAATCTATTCTTGAAAATATGGAAGAAGGCTACTTTGAAGTAGATCTGGCAGGTAAATATACTTTCGTTAATAACGCAATGTGCAGGATGCTGGGACGGCCACGCGAGGAGGTATTGCACAGCAGCTTCAAGAAATACTATACGCCGGAAACAGCCCGGAAATTATTTCTTATTTTCAATGGGATATATCGAACAGGGAAGCCTGCCGAATTATTCGATGATGAAATAATACGAATGGATGGTGATTATAGTATCCGCGAACTATCGGCATCGTTGATAAGGGATCTGAAGGGCAATCCTGTCGGATTCAGGGCTGTCGCCAGAGATATTACAAAGCGCAAGAAAGCGGAAGCGGCACTGCGGGAAAGCGAAGAAAAATACAGATCCATTCTTGAAAACATAAATGAGGGCTATCTGGAGGTTGATCTGAAAGGCAATTATTTATTTGTGAATAAGTCAATGTGTTCTATATACGGATATTCGCGAAGCGATTTAATAGGAACGAATTACCGGCAACATGCTTCCGCCGAAACTGCTGCCGTGCTCTTTCGTATCTTCAATGAAATTTACACGACCGGAAATCCGGCAGAGCTTTTCGAATGTGAAATACTTGGTAAAGAGGGTAAGCGATCAATTTGCGAACTATCGGCATCTTTAATATGTGATACTTCAGGCAATCCATCAGGATTCAGGGCAGTAATCAGGGATATTACGAAAAAGAAAGAAACTGAAGAAGCGCTCAAGAAGCGGGAACATGAGCTCGAGGTGAGCTCGCGCTATCTTGAAGAAGCAAATACTGCTCTCAAAGTGCTTTTAAAGCATCGCGAGGAGGACAAAATAGAGCTGGAACGTAATGTTCTCTCCAATGTAAAAGAACTTGCCCTTCCTTTTATTGAAAAATTGAAACTCACCCATCTTACAGAATTGCAGGAGACATATGTGAGTATAATCGAAGCAAATTTGGATAATATTGTCTCTCCTTTTCTCAGGAATATGACCTTAAATGATTTCAATCTCACACCAAAGGAGATTCAAATAGCAAACCTGATTAAAGAAGGTAAAACCACAAAGGAAGTTGCGGGACTTTTGAATCTTGCTACAAGTACTATTGATTTTCACCGAAACAACATCAGATCAAAATTAGGATTCAAGAATAAAAAATCAAATCTTCGGTCATATCTTTTATCCCTTTCCTGACGTGCCGGCATTTTACAGGATCTGATACTTTAATACGCCATATACAAAGAAAGATGCTTCCTGGAGTTGTAATGTTGGTTTTTTACCCATATTGTACTCTTAATTAATCCCTATTGTCTTTAAAGGCTCTCTGGCATATCCAAAAAGGCCTGGTAAGATAAAAAGTTAACGTTATCTCGCATGCCTGTCGCAGCAATTTTATATTATGTAATTCATTGCATTGAGAGTCTATCACTTAAATGACTCGAAGATTTGGGAGGTTACAGGCAGGGATTTTTGATACGGCAGTGTGAAAGAAGGAGAATCAAAAAATGGAATTCAAATACGATAAGAGGGACCTGCAATTTATCCTGAAAGAATGGCTTCCTATGGAAGAAGTCTTGTCCTGCAGCAGGTTTAAAGATAATTTTGGGCTTGAAGATATTGATATGTATCTAAATGAAGGCTATAAAGTTGCCCGTGAGGTTGTCAGTCCCATAAATGGACAGGGCGACAAAATAGGTGCAGTTCTAAAAGAAGGCATTATTACGGCGGCTCCGGGATACGACAGAGTTTACAAATTTCTCCAGGAGAATGGCTGGGGATCTGCCAGCGAATGTATCAAACTTGAAGGCGGCATGCCGCTTACGCTATACAAAGCATTATTCGAGATGAATTCTGCAGCCTGTCCCGCTATCATGTCATATATCAAACTGACAAGCGGAGTGGCCAATCTGCTGATCGAATTCGGTACCGAGAAAAATAAAGCCATGTTTCTTCCCAAACTTTTGAATGGCGATTGGCAGGGTACAATGTGCCTTACCGAACCTGATGCGGGTTCTGATGTAGGCGATTCAATAACAAAGGCATTTCCTACGAGTGATCCCTGCATCTGGAGAATAAAAGGAACAAAAATGTTTATTACCGGCGGTGATGCCGGAATATGTGAAAACACCATCCACATGGTTCTCGCTCGGCCCGAAGGGGGGGCACGGGGTTCGGCAGGGCTTGGTTTATATATAGTTCCTAAAATATGGGTAAATGAAGACCAGAGCCTGGGAAAACCTAATGATGTGATTACTGCGGGGATCGAACACAAAATGGGATTGAAGGCTCAGGCGACAGCGTTATTGAATTTTGGCGAAAACGACGAATGCTATGGTATAAGAATGGGTCCTGTGCCTGATGAAAAGGGGCGATCCAAAGGGCTTGCCATGATGTTCAACATGATGAATGAGTCGCGTATAGGTACAGGACACAATTCAAATTGCCAGGCTGCGGCCGCATACAGTGTTGCTTCCCGGTATGCCATGGAACGAATCCAGGGAAGACCTTTCGGAGACGCGAATACCGATCGTGTACCGATTATCAGGCATGAAGATATTCGACGCATGCTTCTGGATATGAAGGCGGTAACTGAAGGAATCAGGGCAATGATATTCAAGGGATTTTACTATCTTGATATACAGAACAATTCGGACGATAAGGAAAAAGCGTCTGTTTGCAGAGGGTTGGCGGCTATTTTTACTCCTATTGTCAAAGGGTATGGAAGCGAGGCAAGTCTGGCTGTAATTGCCGAAGCAATGCAAGTATTGGGAGGAGTCGGATATACTCAGGAATACCCGATTGAACAGAATATGCGAGATTCTAAAATTCTCACAGTCTGGGAAGGTACCACTTTCATTCACGGAAATGATCTGGTAGGACGCAAGATGAGAATGAACAATGGCGCTGATTTCGCGAACTGGATGGCTGCTATCAAGGACTTCATCGACAGTGAAAAAGGCAATTCTCGATTCCAGGCTGAAATATCGAGGCTGGCAGAGGCCTACGGCTGCTTGGAGGAAATAAAAAAGTGTTATGAATTCTGGTACGGGAACATGGATAAAAAGAAACAATTTATTCCTTTGAATGCAGTGGCGACGCTTACTGCCTGCGGGCAGGTTCAAACAGCCCAGTGCCTGCTTGAACAAGCTACAGTAGCATATAAAAAATTAAAGGAGCTTTCGGGATGTCATTATGATCGATCTTTTTACGAAGGTAAAATTGCGGCAGCACGATACTATGCAAATCAGGTATTGCCGAATGTTTTCATGCTGGCACATTCGATTGCAAGTGAAGACGCGACCTGTCTGGAATGCCCCGAAGAGGCTCTTGTGGTTTAAATAATTTAAAAAATAAAAAGTGGTTTCAGTATTAAGGGAGATATGAAATGAGAGAAGTTTTTCTTGTTGACGGTGTCAGAACAGCAGTTGCGCGTGCGGGAAAGAGCTCCTGGTTCACAAATGTGAGAGCCGATGATCTTGCGGCAGGAGTGCTCAATGAACTGGTCCGAAGAACGGGACTTGAAGATAAGAAAGACGAAATCGATGATGTAATATTAGGCGGAACTGCCCTCATGAAGGACATGGGATCAAACATAGGCCGTTACTCTCTGATAATGGCAGGGTTCCCCTATTGTGTTCCGGGATGTACGATAGATCGTTTTTGTTCTTCAGGACTGCAGTCTATTGCAAGTGCTGTTTCTGCTATAAGTATGGGGTGGATGGAACTGATTATTGCAGGTGGTGTACAGCATATGACGCATGTTCCAATGGGAAGCGGTTCCGATCCCAATCCGCGCCTTGGTGAGTTTTGTGATCCACGTATGGTTTCAATGGGCTACACGGCCGAAATGGTGGCCCGGGATTTCGGTATAAGCAGGGAACAGCAGGATCGAATGGCAGTGGAAAGTCATGCCAAAGCTCACAAGGCCACTGTTGATGGTCTTTTTAAAAAAGAAATCCTTCCTGTTGAAGCCGATGTTCCTTTAAAAAACGGTGGCACAGAAAGAATGATCGTTGATCGTGATCAAGGAATCAGACCGGAATCGACAATGGAAACACTCGCAAAACTTCCCACAGTTTTTATGGATGATGAAAAAGCGACAGTGACGGCAGGAAATTCCAGTCAGGTGAATGATGCAGCTGCCTGTGTACTCGTTGCGAGTAAAGAAAAATGCTATGAACTAGGGCTAAGACCCAAGATGAGGCTGGTCGATTATGCTGTCGTAGGCGTTGATCCAAAATACATGGGGATAGGACCCTCGGTTGCAATACCCAAAGTATTGAAGCATGCCGGTATGAATATGGATCAGATTGGCTTGTGGGAAATAAATGAGGCTTTTGCGTCTCAGGCTGTATACTGTACTCAGAAACTGGGAATTCGGGATCATGAGCTGCTCAATCCCAGGGGAAGCGGAATTTCATTAGGCCACCCTCTTGGATGCACGGGAACCAGAATAGCCGTGACCTTGATGCACGAAATGCCGGATTATAAAGTGCAATATGCAGTAGAAAGTATGTGCATCGGCCACGGACAGGGTGCCGCGGCTATCTGGGAATGGGTAGGTTGACTCGATGCGAACAAATAGAAGGAAGTGAGCTATACATATAAGGAGTCGATTATGTCAAAGCATTCCGGCAAGGAGCAATGGAAACATTTGGCGGAAAGAGAATTGAAAGGGAATCCGGTTGAATCACTTAACCGGGAAGCGCCCGGGGGAATAACTCTAAAGGCTCTCTATACGGCCGAAGATATTGAGCAGTATGAATGTACCAATACCCTGCCCGGTCTTCCCCCCTATTTAAGAGGCCCTATGGCAACAATGTATGCTGGAAGACCCTGGACAATACGGCAGTATGCCGGATTTTCGACGGCCAGGGAATCGAATGAATTCTATCGGAGAAGCCTTGCCACCGGCCAGAGAGGGCTTTCGGTAGCGTTCGATCTTCCCACCCACCGAGGGTATGATTCCGATCATCCGCGGGTTTCAGGAGACGTGGGTAAAGCGGGGGTTGCAGTGGACACAGTAGAGGATATGAACATCCTTTTCGACAAGATTCCCTTAAATGAAATTTCCGTATCAATGACAATGAACGGTGCGGTACTGCCGATTTTGGGCGGATACATCGTTGCTGCCGAAGAACAGGGGGTAAAGCATAATGAATTGACCGGAACCATACAGAACGATATTCTTAAAGAGTATCTGACAAGAAACACTTACATATATCCGCCTCTCCCGTCGATGAGAATTGTATCCGATATAATTGCATTCTGTGCGGATGCAATGCCGAGATTCAATACCGTCAGCATCAGTGGTTATCATATGATGGAAGCTGGCGCCGATATTGTATTGCAGACTGCCTTTACGCTTGCTGATGGGCTCGAATACGTCAGAACCGCACTTAAGGCGGGTATGGATATCGATACATTTGCACCCCGCCTGTCATTCTTTTTCGGTATCGGAATGGATTTTTTTATGAATGTGGCAATGCTGAGGGCAGCACGTTTTTTATGGCACAGGCTCATCAGCCGTTTCAATCCGAAAAATGCGAGGTCATCTGTTTTGAGAACTCATTGCCAGACATCGGGATGGAGTCTGACTGAACAGGATCCGTACAATAATATAATCCGAACTACTTTGGAATGCATGTCCGCCGTGTTGGGAGGAACTCAATCGCTTCATACCAATTCTTTTGATGAAGCAGTAGGACTCCCAACTGATTTTTCTGCACGAATTGCCAGAAATACACAGCTCATTGTTCAGGAAGAATCACAGGTGTGCCACGCTATTGATCCTCTTGGTGGATCCTATTACATAGAATCGCTCACAATGTCCATTGTGGAAGAGGCCCAGAAAATAATTGACGAAATTGAAGAAATGGGTGGAATGGCCAAGGCTATCGAATCGGGGATGCCGAAGATGAGGATAGAAGAATCGGCAGCCCGTAAACAGGCACGAATCGACCAAGGTATCGAAACGATCGTCGGCGTTAATAAATACAAATCAGGAGAAACACCTGATTTTGAAATCCGTGAAGTTTCCGATGACGTGAGGGTGCAGCAAATAGTTCGCCTCCAGGAGATCAGAAAAACCCGGGACAATAAGGTGGTAGCAAAGGCCCTTGAAAATTTGACTAAAGCGGCTGAAAGAGGGGGAAACCTTCTTCAGCATACGTTACCCGCTGTACGGGCCCGTGCCACTGTTGGTGAAATAAGCGATGCACTTGAGAAAGTATTCGGGAGATATGTAGCTACCACTTTATGCATTTCCGGTGTGTATGCATCCGAATATCGAGATAAGGAGATAATCGAATCACTCAGGAGGCGTTCGGAACTCTTTATGGAACATGAAGGAAGGCGCCCTCGAATTTTGTTGACTAAAATGGGACAGGATGGTCATGACAGAGGCGTCAAAGTAGTAGCAACAGCCCTGGCAGACATGGGATTTGATGTCGATATCAGTCCAATGTTTCAAACACCGGGAGAAGCAGCTAAAATGGCAGTCGAAAATGACGTGCATTTAGTGGGAGTATCAAGCCTTGCGGCCGGTCATAAGATACTGATACCGGGACTGCTGACGGAATTGGCACAGATAGGAGGCGAAGAGATCATGGTGATTGCCGGGGGAGTGATTCCCCCGAGAGATTACCGGTTTCTTTATGATGCAGGTGTGAGCGAAATTTTCGGCCCCGGGACATCGATAATTAATTCGGCCAATAAGATTCTGAATCTTCTTGAAAAACAATTTATGGGTTAAACAGGATTTTCAAGATGGGACAGGAACGATAACTGGGAAGAGCCACATGCATCCTGTTTCCCGGAAAGGAAACGATGACAATAACGGATGTTCAATATTATGTGGACGGAGTGCTTGCTCGTAACCGGAGGGTTCTTTCAAAAACTATTACTATGATAGAAAGCTCGCTTCCGTTTCATCAGAATATCGCCCGCAATGTGATGGAGCGACTTCTTCCGTATACGGGAAAATCGATACGCATTGGTATCACGGGTGTGCCGGGTGCAGGCAAAAGCACCTTTATTGAGAGTTTCGGCATGATGCTCTTAAAGCGAGGCCTGGAAATAGCCGTTCTTGCGGTCGATCCAAGCAGTAAAAAAAGCGGAGGAAGCATAATGGCGGATAAAACCAGGATGGAAAGACTTTCGGCGGAATCAAGAGCTTACATCAGGCCTTCTCCGACCGGCCGAACCCTCGGCGGTGTCGCTCAAAAAACGAGAGAATCGCTTCTTGTCTGCGAGGCAGCCGGTTTTGACGTAGTTATCGTGGAAACAGTGGGTGTCGGGCAATTGGAAACGACAGTGGCCTCCATGGTGGATTTCTTCCTGGTCCTTATGATTCCAGGTGCAGGGGATGAGTTGCAGGGGATCAAGAGAGGCATACTGGAATTGGCTGATGCAATTGTCATAAATAAGGCTGACGGCGATAATGTGCCGAGGGCTCATTTGGCAAGACAGGAGTATGAAACTGCTTTGCATTTGGTTAATCCTGCGTCTGCCAACTGGTCTCCTCCCGTGTTGACCTGCAGTGCTCTGGAAGAAAGGGGGATCGAGAAAGTATGGGAAACGATTCTCGATCATAAGAGGCAATTGGGCGCCACCGGCGAACTTGCTGCCAAAAGAAAAGATCAGTCTTTGGAATGGACACGATTTCTTATCAATGAGGGACTGCAGGAATGGTTTTATAAAAATGATCAAGTTTCGAGAAAAATCCCCGACATCAAAGGAAAAATAGAGGCGGGACTCATCACGCCTACACAGGCGGCACAGGACCTGCTTTCAGTTATAATGATATCCGGAGCAAGTGATGATGCGCTTCAGAGGGAGGAAAATGAAAAATGAAGGTAATATCCATCGATCACATCGGTATAGCCGTAAAAAGTATAGAAGAAAGCCTCAAGATATACAAATCCTTGGGACTTGCCATACATGGAACGGAAGAAGTCGAGGAGCAGAAAGTGAGAACTGCCTTTTTACCGATAGGAGAGACGGAAATTGAGCTCCTGGAATCGACATCTCCCGACGGCCCTATTGCAAAATATATCGAATCAAAAAAGGAAGGTGTGCAACATATTGCCCTTGGAGTTGAGAATATAGAGGAGGCAATCGCAGAACTGAAGGCCGTAGGTATACGGATGATAGACGAAAAGCCCCGATATGGAGCCGGGGGGGCAAGAATTGCCTTTATCCACCCTTCTGCGGCACACGGGGTTCTTTTGGAATTATGCGAGCGCAACCGGCATGAAACCGGAAGCAATTCAAAAAGGAACGTAAATGACGACTGAAGAAAAGCGGGAAAGATTAATAAGAGAGCGCATCGGGGTAGAAGCGGGAGGCGGGAAGGCGGCAATAGGAAAGATAAAGGCAACGGGGCGCCTTACTGCCCGTGAGCGTCTGGACTTTCTTTTTGATCCAGGGAGTTTTGTGGAGCTGGATATGTTTGTCGCACACCGGTCTACGGAGCTTGGGATGGATACGGTGGAGACACCTGGCGAGGGAGTGGTGACAGGCTACGGCAGAGTGGAGGGGCGGCAGGTTTTCGCGTTTGCTCAGGATTTCAGTGTCATGGGCGGATCTCTGGGCGAGATGCATGCCGGAAAGATAGTCAAGTGCCTTGACAAGGCAATGACCGTTGGCTGCCCGGTCATAGGATTGAACGATTCGGGAGGAGCCCGGATCCAGGAAGGGGTGGATGCCCTTGCCGGATACGGGCGTATTTTTTCCAGGAACACGATGGCATCGGGTGTAATTCCTCAGATCACGGCGATCATGGGTCCTTCGGCGGGAGGCGCGGTATATTCGCCGGCGCTTATGGATTTCATTTACATGGTAAAGCAGGATTACG
>Ga0172382_10001641_pt1 | contig 39607 bp, 41 predicted proteins | sample Leawel138RmetaG_FD_122245 | JGI IMG/M metagenome (GOLD analysis project Ga0172382, IMG submission 122245) | Leachate microbial communities from a municipal landfill in Southern Ontario, Canada - Leachate well 138R metaG | ecosystem: Engineered > Solid waste > Landfill > Unclassified | place... | reverse complement strand
CGCCTCAAACACTTTCGCCGCTTCGCAACCCGTTATGATCGCCGAACCATCCACTTCGCCGGCTTCGTACACCTCGCCGCCGCAATGATCTGGCTACGATGAATGTCGATCGGCGCTAGGTGGTGCCGATCATGCCATGCTGCGCATGTTGCTGTGGTTCAATCTCGCATTGCTCGGCTGGCGGCTCCTCGCGGCGGCCTTCTTTACCGGTCGCGAACATGGACTTGCGGAGGCGTTGCGCTCCATACCCCGGCTCGCTGTCGCCAATGTCATTAATGCGCTGGCGGCGGCGCGGGCCATTGGCCGCTACCGCGAAGCGCTGCAATCGGGAACGGTGATCGACTGGGACAAAACCAGCCATCGCTTTCCACTGCCCGTTGCAGCCCCGGCAGACCTGGCGGCGCGCGGCTGAATGGCGCCCCAGCGTTCCGGAGTGGCCTTGCGCACCTATCAACTGGTAGCAATCCTTGGAGTCGGCTGGTTGCTGGGTCGGGCACCGGAAATACTGGCGGAAAATCGCGCCGAAGCACAGCGACTGCACGCGGCGTTCGGCACCGCCAGTCCGGCTCCACCCGCCGCGCCCACATCAACGGACACATCGGAACTGGTCGCCCGCGTCGCGGCAGAAGTGGCGGCACAGGTGGCGGAACGAACAGTTGCGCAACTGGTGGCCGCCGGTTGGGGGCCGCAAGCAGCTGAACCGCAAACCATCATTTTCCGCGATACGGTCACTCCGCGCACCGCCAACCCGGAGCAGGTGATCCGGATTGTGACCGAAACGGCGACTCCCCAGCCCCCGGCCGGCCTGAACTGGCAATTGTCGCCATCCGCGGAAACCTCCCCTCCACCCGCGTCAACGCCCCCTCCGCTGGCCGCGAACAGCGACGCCTACGCCAGGGCAAGCGCTGGTTATGCAGCGCTTGCCGCCGGAGATCGCCGCCGGGCCGCCTCCCTGTTGCGTGCCGCCCACCGCGCCGACCCGGATGCGCCGCAAGCCGAAGCCTGGGCTGCAGACTTGCGCCGCCTCGAAAAACGCTGGTCCGTCTCAGCCTATACGCTGGCGCGCGATGGTGGCACCGGCGATCCGCTCGCCGCATCCCCCATCCTGGGGGGCGGACAGAGCGGCGCGGCGGTCACCTGGGCCGTCGATCCGTTGGCAAAACGTCCGGTTTTCATCCTTGGCCGGATCACTGCCGCTACCGGCGCAAAGGGCTCAATGGCCTCGGAAACCGCCGAAGCCGCTGTTGGTTTGCGCTGGCAACCGCTTGCCGGCGTGCCCGTCGCTGTCGATGTCGAGCGCCGCGTCGCGCTGGGTGATTTCGCCCGCAACGCCTGGGCCGCCCGCCTGTCCGGCGGTGCTGTCTCCCACGCGAAGCTGCTGGGCCTGCGGGGCACGCTGGAGGGCTGGGGCGAGGCAGGCATTGTCGGGCTGTCTTCCGCCGACATTTATGGCGGATTCCAGGGGCGGGCGGCCACACCCCTGATGTCCATGGGGAAGACAACGCTCGACATCGGTGCAGGCGTCTGGGCGGCAGGACAACGAAGCTATGGCGAAACGGTGACGCGCCTTGATATCGGGCCCGGGATTCGATTCGGTTTGCGGCCCTACCCTTTCACAGCCCAGGTCGATTACCGCGTCCGCACCGCCGGAAATGCGTTACCGGATTCCGGCCCGGTCCTCACTGTCGCCGGGCAGTTTTGACCGGGGCTTGCGCGGCAATATTCCACGGCGATAAAAGCGCCGGATAACGGCGGGGGATCAAACAAGATGTTGCGGCACATTCCATGGATTGCTCTCGCCATCCTCGGCGCGGTGGCGCTTGGCATACTCGCAACAGCGCGCGGCGAATCCGTCAATGCGCTATGGATTGTCGCGGCAGCCCTGTCGATGCATCTGGTCGGCTATCGCTATTACGCGCGTTTCATTGCATTCCGCGTTGCCGGGCTCGATCCTTCCCGCCCGACACCGGCGATCCGCCGCGCCGACGGGCTGGATTATGTCGCCACGGACCGACGGGTGCTGTTCGGCCATCATTTCGCAGCGATCGCCGGTGCAGGGCCGCTGGTCGGACCGGTGCTGGCGGCGCAAATGGGCTATCTGCCTGGAACACTGTGGATTTTGTTCGGCGTCGTGCTGGCCGGTGCGGTGCAGGATTTCATGGCGCTGTTTATTTCCATGCGCCGCGACGGAAGGTCATTGGGCGAACTGGTCCGGATGGAGATGGGGCCAACCGCCGGCACCATCGCGCTGATCGGCACCTTCGCCATTATGATCATTCTGCTGGCCGTTTTATCCCTGATCGTCGTTCGGGCGCTGGCCGAAAGTCCCTGGGGCCTGTTCACCGTCGCCATGACGATTCCGCTGGCCATTTTCATGGGCATTTATTCGCGCTGGATCCGACCGGGTCGTATCGGCGAGGTATCCCTGATCGGTTTCGTCGGGCTGTTTCTGGCCATCCTGTATGGGCAAAATATCGCGGAATCCGCCATTTGGGGGCCGATCTTCACACTTACCCCCGTACAACTCTGCTTCCTGCTGATCGGCTATGGCGCGGTGGCCGCCGCCCTGCCCGTCTGGCTGCTGCTCGCGCCACGGGATTATCTGTCTACCTTCCTGAAAATCGGCGCGATTGCTGCGTTGGCCCTCGGCATCGTCATCATGGCCCCGCCGCTCCAGATGCCGGCGCTGACAAAATTCGTCGACGGCAGCGGCCCCGTTTGGTCAGGTAGCCTGTTTCCCTTCCTGTTCATCACGATCGCCTGCGGCGCGGTTTCGGGCTTCCACGCGCTGATCGCCAGCGGCACAACGCCGAAACTGATCGCCACCGAAGCGGATGCACCTTTCATCGGTTATGGCGCAATGCTGATGGAAAGCTTCGTCGCCATAATGGCCATGGTGGGCGCGGCTATCCTCGATCCCGGCCTCTATTTCGCGATGAACAGCCCCGCCGCCGTGCTTGGCGCCACGCCCGAATCGGCCGCCGCCGCCGTTACCGCCATGGGCTTCCCCATCGCCCCGGAAATGCTGGTGCGAACAGCGCAAGAGATCGGCGAAAACAGCATTATCGCACGCACAGGCGGTGCGCCGACGCTGGCGGTCGCCATGGCGGAAATCTTCGCCCATGTGCTCGGTGGGCCGGCGATGAAAGCCTTCTGGTACCATTTCGCCATATTGTTCGAGGCGTTGTTCATCCTGACCGCCGTGGACGCCGGCACCCGCGCCGGGCGCTTCATGCTGCAGGATCTGATCGGCCTTGCCGTGCCTTCGTTCCGCAATACAACCAGCCTGTTACCCGGTATCGTTGCTACCGTTTTGTGTGTCGGCGCATGGGGTTATTTCCTGTATCAGGGCGTGACCGACCCGCTGGGCGGCGTCAACACCCTGTGGCCGCTGTTCGGCATCGCCAATCAGATGCTGGCAGCCATCGCCCTGATGCTGGCGACAGCGGTGCTGTTTCGGATGAAACGGCATAAATTCGCCTGGGTTACGGCCACGCCTGCCGCCTGGCTGCTGCTTTGCACCGGCTACGCCAGTTGGCTGAAGCTTTTTTCCGAAGATCCAAGGGTCAGCTTCCTCACTCACGCCCGCATTTTCTCCGCCGCCGCCGAGCGCGGTGAAACACTCGCCCCCGCAAAATCCATGGGAGAAATGCACCAGATCGTCCTGAATGACCGAATTGACGCCGCCGCCGTAGCGTTGTTCCTGACCGTGATGCTGGCGATCCTGTGGTACACGATCAAAAGCTGCATCGCCGCGTACCGCGCCGACGCGCCCACCACGCAGGAAATCCCCGCAACCCTGGTCGCCGCAAAATGAGCCGCTGGAAACTCTGGCGCGACGCCGCGGCCATGCTCGTCGGCATGCCCAGCTACGAACGCTATCTCGCGCATATGGCCGAAAGCCACCCGGACTTGCCCGCGATGAGCCGACAGGAGTTCTTCCGCAACCGCCAGCAGGCGCGCTATGGCAATGGCGCAGGGCCGCGCTGTTGTTAGCGGATAGCTTCGGCTACCAGACGATGCAGGCGCGAATGGAGATTATCGTTCCCGGCGATGATTTCCCGCCGCTCGATCATCTTTTCCCCGCCACGATAGTCGCTGACGAAGCCTCCGGCCTCGCGCACCAGCAAAATGCCTGCCGCGACGTCCCAGGGTTGTAGCCCGCGTTCCCAATAGCCATCATAACGACCAGCCGCGACCCAGGCGAGATCGAGCGCCGCCGAACCGAAACGGCGGACACCGGCGACTTCCGGTGCAACACGCCGCAAAATGGCTTCAAATTCATGGTGATCGCCATGGCCGCGAAACGGGATGCCCGTCGCGAATACGGCTTCGCCCAATTCACGCCGACCGGAAACGCGTAAACGGGATGCGTGCAGCCACGCGCCACGCCCGCGTTCAGCCCAGAAGCTTTCGTCGGTCAGCGGCTGATAGATCAGGCCCGCGATGATCTGACCATGATGCTCCACCGCAATCGAGATTGCGAAATGCGGGATGCCGTGCAGGAAATTGGTGGTGCCATCCAGCGGGTCGATAATGAAACGTGGCTCACCCGGATCGGCAGGAATTTCCTCGCCTTCCTCCAGCAAAAAGCCCCAGCCGGGCCGCGCCTGTTGAAGATTTTCGACGATCGTTTGCTCGGCGGCATGGTCGGCGTTGGAAACGAAATCCGACGGCCCTTTACGGGAAACCTGCAACTGGCTGACTTCATTGAAGTCGCGCCGCAACCGCGGGGCAGCCTTGCGCGCCGCCCGCTCCATCATCGTGATAATCGCGGATTGAGCCATTATTCAGCGCGCTTCACATAAGTCTGTTCGTAAACATCGACGATGACGCGTGTGCCGGAACCGATATGCGGCGGAACCATGATGCGTACGCCATTGTCGAGGACAGCGGGTTTGTAGCTGGAGGACGCGGTTTGCCCTTTCACGACAGCATCCGCTTCAACAATGGTGGCTTCGACCTGTTCGGGTAATTGCACCGAAATGGGCCGTTCCTCGTATAATTCCATGGTGACATCCATGCCGTCCGTCAGGAAAGCTGCGGCGTCGCCAAGCAAATCGCGCGGCAGTTGCACCTGTTCGTAACTATCCTTGTCCATAAAGACGAGCATATCGTCTTCGGCATAAAGATATTGGAAATCCTTGGTATCAAGACGGACGCGCTCCACCACTTCGGCGGAACGAAAACGCACGTTGGTTTTGCGCCCGTCGATCAGGTTCTTCATCTCGACCTGCATATAGGCGCCGCCCTTGCCGGGTTGGGTATGCTGCGTTTTTACCGCGCGCCAGATGCCATTTTCATATTCAATAATATTGCCGGGACGAATGTCGACGCCGCTGATCTTCATGGGATTGCCTGTATTATGGAAAAAGCGTGCTGCGGCTTAGCAACTGTGTGCGGGGGGCGCAAGCGAGGGTGCAGGCGGAAGAGCTATCGGTCCTTACCTGCCGTTCGACGTCGCAGCCATTGTTTCGGCAAAACGACTGATCTGGCTGGCCGGATCATCGGCATTCCATATTGCGGCGCTCACCGCCAGAAAGTCCGCGCCCGCGGCCACCAACGGCGGGCAATTTTCCACCGTAATGCCACCGATGGCGACACATGGTATGGGAGATAATGTCGTCCACCAGCGCAGGATTTCGGGGTCGGCATGATGCTCGACCTTTTTGGTGTCTGTCGGGAAAAACGCGCCGAAAGCAACATAATCCGCGCCCGCCTCTCCCGCCGCCATCGCGAGATGCCGGCTGCCATGGCAGGTGACGCCAATCTGCGCGTCCCGCCCCAACAAGGCGCGCGCGTCGCGGGGGCTGCCATCCTCCTGCCCCAGATGCACGCCATCGGCGCCACAGGCTTTGGCCAGATCCATCCGGTCGTTCAGGATGAAGGCGACATCATGCGCGCGGCAGACAGGCAACAGCCGCATTGCGGCTGTCAGCACTTCCGCATCGGAGGCGTTCTTCAGCCGCAACTGATAGGCAGCAACCGGCCCGCCCGCCGCCAACACCTTTTCCAAAGCCGACGCATGGGCGTCCGGATCGAACGCCGCCGGCGAAATCAGGTATAACTGGCAGGGCGGGCGCTGTTCGGGGGCAAACAGGCCGCCGAAGTCCGTCTCGGCGGCCATCTTGCTCAGGCTTCGTTGCGGTAAATGCGGACGATGCGATCCAGCAGCGCCAGAGCATCTTCACGCGAGCGCTGGAAGCTGTTGCGACCGATGATCGAGCCATTGCCGCCGCCGTCGCGAATGGCGACCGCATCTTCATACACTGCGTCCGCACCCTTCGCCGCGCCGCCGGAAAAGACGACGATGCGACGACCATTGAACGAGCTCTGCATCACATGCGCCACCCGCTTCGCCTGGGTCGACCAGTCGCCGCCTTCATAGGCCTTTTTGGCGTCATCCTGCTCGATGTGGTCGGTTGGCAGCTTCACCTTGATGATGTGCGCGCCGGCGAGCGCCGCCATATGCGCGGCATAAGCGCCGACATCCAGCGCCAGTTCACCGGCCTTCGACAGCTTGCCCCCACGAGGATAGGACCACAGCACCGACGCGATCCCCACCGATTTGGCCTCGGCGGACAGTTCGCGAAACTCTTCCAGTTGCTCGAAAATATTATCCGAACCAGGGTAGATGGTGAAGCCGATCGCGGAGCAGCCGAGACGCAACGCATCATCCACAGAACCCGTCACTGCCTGGTCGATGGAAGTCGCCCAGCTATTGGAGCTGTTGAGTTTCAGGATTGTCGGGATCTGGCCGGCGAAAGTATCCGCCCCGGCTTCGAGCATGCCCAGCGGTGCTGCATAAGCCGACAGGCCGGCATCGATCGCCAGCTGATAGTGATAATGTGGATCATAGGCCGGCGGATTCGGCGCAAAGCTGCGCGCGGGACCATGTTCAAAACCCTGGTCCACCGGAAGGATCACCAGCTTGCCTGTTCCGCCAAGGCGGCCCTGGGTCAGGATGCGGGCAAGGTTGGCCTTGGTGCCGGGATTGTCGGATTCATAATTTGCCAGAATAGACTTGACGATCGGGGTAAAGGACATGGTTTAACCTCTTCTGATTAGCCACTATTGCTGGTCAAGAGCCTTGACGCCCGGGAGATCCTTGCCTTCCATCCATTCGAGGAAGGCGCCTCCGGCTGTCGAGACGAATGTGAATTTATCGGTAACGCCGGCATGGTTGAGCGCTGCAACCGTATCGCCGCCCCCGGCGACCGACACAAGTGTGCCGCCCTCGGTGAGGGCAGCGGCGGTGCGGGCCAGTGACACGGTCGCCGCATCGAACGGCGGAATTTCGAATGCGCCCATTGGCCCGTTCCACACCAGGGTGGCGCAGGTTTTCAGCACATCGGCCAGTGCCTCCACGGCTTGCGGCCCGATATCGAGCACCATCTGATCAGCCGGAATTTCGTGGATATTCACGACCTTGCTGGGTGCGTTTGCCTTGAACTCCCCCGCCACCACCACATCATAGGGCAGATGCACCGTACAGCCGGCGGATTCGGCGCGCACAAGGATGTCGCGCGCCGTGTCGCCCAGATCATGTTCGCACAGGGACTTGCCGACATTGATGCCGCGCGCCGCCAGGAATGTGTTGGCCATGCCCCCGCCGATCATCAGATGATCGACCTTCTGCACCAGATGCGTCAGCACATCGAGTTTGGTGGAGACCTTCGCACCGCCCACGACAGCGGCCACAGGCCGCTGCGGCGATCCCAGCGCCGCTTCAAGCGCCTTCAGTTCCGCCTCCATCGCCCGGCCGGCAAAGGCTGGCAATATATGTGCCAGCCCTTCGGTGGACGCATGCGCCCGGTGCGCGGCGGAAAAGGCATCATTTACATAATAATCGCCCAGGCGGGCGAACTGCCGCGCCAGCCCAGGATCGTTTTTCTCTTCCCCGGCGTGGAAGCGGGTGTTTTCCAGCACCGCCACCTGACCAGGGTGCAACTCGACGACCGCCGCTTCGGCTTCCGCCCCGGCGCTGGCCGGGACGAACGCCACCCCGCGACCCAAAACATCCGCCAGCACGGGAGCAATTGGTTCCAGCGAATATTGCGGATCTGCCTTGCCTTTCGGGCGACCGAAGTGGGACAGAACCAGCACCACCGCGCCACGGTCGGCAAGCGTGGCGATGGTAGGCACCGCCGCCGCCAGCCGCGTCGCGTCCGATACTTTCCCGTCCGTCATCGGCACATTGAGATCGCAGCGGACGAGTACCCGCTTGCCGCGCAAGTCGCCCGGCAGATCGTCGAGCGTGCGCGCCATCAGAGGAATTTGCCCATCGCTGCCGCCGTATCGGACATGCGGTTGGAGAAACCCCATTCGTTATCATACCACGAAACGACCCGCACCAGCTTGCCTTCCAGCACGGCAGTTTCCAGGCTGTCGATGGTCGAGCTGGCCGGATTATGGTTGAAGTCGATCGAAACCAGCGGCTCATCCGTATAGGCGAGGACGCCCTTCAGCGCGCCTTCGCTCGCGGCCTTCAGCGCCGCGTTGATCTCTTCCCTCGTGGTGTCCCGGCCCGGCTGGAAGGTCAGATCGACGAGGCTGACGTTGGGCGTCGGCACGCGCACGGCGGAACCGTCAAGCTTGCCCTTCAGTTCCGGCAATACTTCGGCGACCGCCCGGGCTGCACCCGTGGTCGTCGGGATGATCGACATGGCGGCGGCACGGGCGCGGCGCGGATCGCTGTGGACCTGATCCAGGATCTTCTGGTCGTTGGTGTAGGCGTGGATCGTCGTCATCAAACCGCGCTCGATACCAACCAGTTCATGCAGCACTTTCGCTACCGGCGCGAGGCAGTTGGTGGTACAGGATGCGTTGGAAACGATATTATGGTCTGCCGTCAGCTTGTCGTGATTGACTCCATAAACGACGGTAAGGTCAACACCCTTTCCAGGCGCCGAAATCAGCACCTTGCGTGCGCCGGCGTCGATATGGGCGCGCGCCTTGCCCGCTTCGGTGAAGAAACCGGTGCACTCCAGCGCCAGATCGACACCAAGTTCCTTGTGGGGCAGCTTCGAGGGATCGCGCTCGGCAGTTACGCGGATATGCTTTCCGTTGATAACCAGATCGTTACCATCGGTCTCTACTACGCCGGGGAAGCGACCATGCACGGAATCGCGTGAAAACAGCAGTGCATTGGCCCTGGCGTCACCGAGATCGTTGATCGCCACGACCTCGATGTCGGAACGGTTATTTTCCAAGATCGCCCGCAGCACCAACCGCCCGATGCGTCCGAAACCATTGATTGCAACCTTCATGCGTTCGCTCCTTGTTTTTGTACTGCTTCCTCGATCCGGGCGGCCACCGCGTCCGGCACGAACCCGAAGTGGCGGAACAGATCCGCCGCCGGTGCGGACGCACCGAAACTGTCGATGCCAATGATCAGCCCATCGGAACCGACGATACGCTCCCAGCCAAAGCCAGATGCGGCTTCGATCGATACCTTCAACACACCGGCTGGCAACAGATCGCTGCGGTATTCCGCCGGTTGTTCCGCGAAGACTTCCCACGAAGGCAAGGAAACGACATCCACGCCGATGCCCTTTGTCTCCAGCAGCTTTGCTGCCTCCACCGCCAGCGACACTTCCGAACCGGTCGCCACCACCACCACCTTGCGCGGTGCGGTAGCGGATACCAGACGATAACCGCCCTTTGCCGAAAGATTATCTTTGGCAGAAGCACGCAGCAGCGGCAAATTCTGCCGGGTCAGAGCCAGCACCGATGGCCGCGTGCGGTCTGCGAGCGCCAGTTCCCAGCATTCCGCCGTCTCCAGCGCATCCGCCGGGCGATAAACCGCCAGATTGGGGATGGCGCGCAAACTTGCCAGATGCTCGATCGGCTGGTGCGTAGGTCCGTCTTCGCCAAGCCCGATGGAATCATGGGTCAAAACATAGATGACACCAGCCCGCTGCAAGGCTGACAGGCGGATGGCGCCCCGGGCGTAATCGGCAAATACCAGGAAAGTGCCGCCATAAGGAATAATGCCGCCATGCAGCGCCATACCGTTCATGGCTGCGGCCATGCCGAATTCGCGGATACCATAGTGGATATAGCGACCGCCATAATCCGCCGCCGACAGAATCGTCTGATCTTTGGAGCGCGTATTGTTGGAGCCGGTCAAATCCGCCGAACCGCCCACCGTATCAGGCAACAGCGGGTTGATTGCATCAAGTGCGATTTCCGATGCCTTGCGCGTGGCCACCGGTCGGGGATCGGCTGCAACGGCACTCCGCAAGTCAGTCAGGGTGAAATTTTCTGGCAGGTTGCCTGCCATGCGCCGGGAAAATTCGGCGCGATGTTCATGCCTTGCCAGACGATCTTCCCAGGCAGCGCGCGCTGCACCGCCGCGCGCTCCCGTCGCAGCCCAGGCTTCGGCAACTTCTTCCGGAATCTCGAACGGTTCCGCCGTCCAGCCAAGTTGTTCCCGTGTCGCGGCGATTTCCGCCGCACCCAGCGGAGACCCATGGGTTTTCTCGGAACCCTGTTTCGTCGGTGCGCCATAACCGATGATCGTCTTGCACTGGATCAACGATGGCCGGTCCGCCGCCATGGCTTCGGCATAGGCTTTGCGTATCGATTCCGGATCATGGCCATCGCAGGTTGTCACATGCCATCCGGCGGCGCAAAAACGCGCTGGCACATCTTCGGACGTAGACAAATCCAGCTTGCCGTCGATCGAGATATTATTATCGTCCCAGATGACGTTCAGGCGATCCAGCTCCAGATGTCCGGCAAGGCCAATGGCTTCATGGCTGATGCCTTCCATCAGGCAGCCGTCCCCGGCAATCACCCAGGTGCGATGATCGACCAGATCCGCGCCAAATTGCGCCGCCAGATGCCGCTCGGCAATCGCCATGCCCACGGACATGGCGAGCCCCTGTCCGAGCGGACCTGTGGTGCACTCGACGCCAGGAAGTTCGAAGTTTTCCGGGTGACCGGCGCACGGGCTGCCCAGTTGGCGGAAATTGCGGATGTCATCCATCGTCGGTCGCGCGTAGCCGGACAGATGCAGCAACGCATAAATCAGCATCGAGCCATGACCGGCGGACAGAATAAAACGGTCCCGGTCTGCCCAGTCCGGCGCGGACGGATCATATTTCAACACTTCGCCCCACAGGATTGTGGCGGCGTCGGCCATGCCCATCGGCATGCCGGGATGGCCGGAATTTGCGGCCTCTACGGCGTCCATGGCAAGCGCCCGGATGGCGTTAGCCATGGGTTTCAGCAGATGTTGCGGCAGTGTGGACAAGTTTGAACGGCTCCAGGACATACATGCGGTATATGCACCGCAGAATGCAGATGACAGGGTGGGCGCGGCACGCCCGAGTCGCACGGCTCGCGCCGTTGCGCTGCTTCCCTTGCAGGGCTGTCGCTGGAAATCAACGCCATGCGGCACATGGCGCCCCGCCATTGACCGGATAGCCCCCGGGGCTTATCCATGAAACCCTTGCATCTGTGCAAAGGGATAGGCGAGAAACTTGGCACCCGAAGCAAAGCACCGATCGGTTAACGAAACATCCTGTGCTGCGATGGAACAGCGCATCGCGCGGCTGGAGGGCGCCATTGCGCGTGCCGAGGCCGCAGCCGCGCAGATCGCCAGCCGTTACGCACATCTCCGGTCGGAGACGCAAAGCGCCATCAACGGACTGGATGCACTGATCGCCGGAACGGAGGGCAAGAATGGCTGAGGTCGTCGCCAAAGTCGGCGGCCGTTCCTACCGGCTGCTGTGCGGCGACGGCGAGGAGGCCGCCCTCCGCGCGGCGGCCGCATATCTGAATGAGAAAGCCGTAGCGCTTTCGGATTCCCTCGGGGCGGTCAGTGAAGGCCGTTTATTGTTGATGTCTGCGCTGATCGTAGTCGCTGAACTGAACGAAGCGCGTGCAAAGACGCAATCGGCCGCCACAGCCCCTGTGCCAGATGATGGCGCGCTGGAGTCGCTGATCGCGCGCGTGGAAGCTCTGGCGGAAGGGCTTGAGAATGCGGCACAGACCCCCTAGATTGATTTATGGCGGATACCTGCATGATGCGCGCCATAAAGCATCCCTGAGGCTATAATCATCCGAACGGGGGCTGTCCCTGCCGGGATCCTGGTCCCGATCATATGGCTCCCACCTGACGTACTGGCGTCAGCGGATCTTCAGGCAAACGGTCAATGCGGGTCCGCCACCCGTCGCGGTATGTATTTGCGCCAGGTAATTGCCCGAAATGCAGGAGTCGTGCGCTGACCCGCCCCTCCCCTCCCTCATCTGACCTCCGCCATGGTTTTCGCGTCGGTCGGCGCGCCGCGCGACGCGCCTTTGTCGATAGCCTCTCACCCGAGGAGCGGGCGCTATTGCTGGAACAACTGGCCGATGTCGTAATCCCGCATCTGGGTCCGCCAGGTGTATTGGGCGTTCACGCAGCCGTCCGGGCAGAGATCAGTCCGGACGCGATCATGCGCCGCGCAGGCAAACTTGGCTGGCGCATTGCCTGGCCTCGCGCCCAGCCTGATGCGCCGCTGATTTTCCATATCGCACCGGAATCCGCACTGTCTCCGGGCTATCAGGGCATACCGGAGCCGCCGGCGACCGCACCGCGTACGCACCCCGATGTGTTGCTGGTGCCGCTGGTGGCAGCGGATCTGCAAGGCAACCGCATGGGTCAGGGTGGCGGTCATTATGATCGCACTTTGGCTGAAGCGCGCAGCCACGGCCCGGTAATGGCGGTCGGCCTGTGCTGGGATATGCAAATCGTCGATTCGCTGGATGTGCAGCCCTGGGATCAGCCTCTGGATGCGATTGCGACACCAACGGCCTTTCACCCTGTCTTCCGGCACGATAGATAGGCGGGGATGTCCGAAAACCCCAATCTCCGCGCACCGCTGGGAATCCTCGCGCTGCTGTTCCTGATTCTTGTCTACGCGTTGCTCGTGGTGTGGCTGTTCGAGCCGGTGGCGCGCCTGCATCCGATGCTGCAGTTACCGATCTGGATTATTCTGGGAGTGGCTTGGATTTTCCCGGCGCGGCCACTGACTGTATGGATTGTTACCGGTCGCTGGCGTGTCCGGCGCTGACTGCGCTGGCCTTCCCGGGGGCCCTTGTCCTCAACACCATGGCGCGAGTGACGGGGCTCGAACCCGCGACCTCCGGCGTGACAGGCCGGCACTCTAACCAACTGAGCTACACCCGCTTCATGGTGAGGCGGCGGTGTATGACCCCGACACGAGACTGTCAAGCGGCTTTGGCATAAAACTGCGCTTATCCTTTGACTTCGATCATTGCCGGGTACCGGGAAAGCGGGCTAGGAACAGCCTATGACCAAGATGGACGACGCGCAGCTTGCTGCTGAAACCTGGTTCCGCAACTTGCGAGACCGCATCTGTTCTGCATTCGAAACTATTGAAGATGAAGGCGCATCTTTGCCGGCACTGCCCAATGCGCCTTCCGCCCCCGGTCGCTTTGAACGCCGCACCTGGGAACGCGCGGACGATTATGGCGAACCCGGCGGCGGCGGCACGATGAGCATCATGCAGGGTCGAATCTTCGAAAAGGTTGGCGTCAACATTTCCACCGTTCACGGGCGATTCTCGCCGCAGTTCGCTTCCACCATCCTGGGTGCCGGGGAAGACCCGCACTTCTTTGCCACCGGCATCAGCCTCGTCGCCCATATGGCCAATCCGCATGTGCCGGCGGTACATATGAATACCCGCTTCCTGACCACCACCAAACGCTGGTTTGGCGGCGGAGCGGATCTCAATCCCGCCCTGCCCTATGATTCGGACACCGCAGCCTTCAAGACGGAACTGCAGGCGGCATGCGACCGCCATTCCCCCACCCACTGGGCGGACTTTTCAGACTGGTGTGACCGTTATTTCTTCGTTCCTCACCGCAATCGGGCACGCGGAGTCGGCGGCATATTCTACGATCATCTGGAATGCCCGGATGCGGAGGCGTTTGAGCGAAATTTTGCCTTCACCCGCGATGTCGGCGAGGCTTTTCTTGCCGCGTTCCCACCCATAGTGCGCGCCCGCATGGCAACGCCATGGAACGAAGCGGAGCGACTGAAACTATTGCGGTATCGTGGTATTTATGCGGAATTTAATCTCGTTCACGACCGCGGAACCCAGTTCGGCCTGAAAACCGGCGGGAATGTCGACGCGATTCTGATGAGCCTGCCGCCGGAAGTGCGCTGGGACAGCTGACCACAGGAATTTGGCTACGGGAAGCAGGTTGCTTCCCGTAGCGTCCATCATCATTTCAGTCGTTCGATCACCAGCGCGATACCCTGCCCGCCACCGATGCACATCGTCGCCAGACCATAACGGCCATCGATCCGATCCAGTTCGTAGAGCAGCTTGGTAACGAGGATCGCCCCGGTCGCGCCGACCGGATGGCCAAGTGAAATGCCCGATCCATTCACGTTCGTACGCTCGGGATCGAAATGCAGTTCGCGGGCTACGGCGCAAGCCTGTGCCGCGAACGCCTCGTTGGATTCGATACGGTCGATCTGCGAAAGGTCCAGATTGGCACGCCTGAGGGCAATCGGTACTGCGCCGATTGGCCCCAGACCCATTACCGACGGATCGACGCCGGCATGGCCCCAGCCGAGGATGCGGGCGCGCGGTTTCAACCCCTGGCGCTTCGCCGCCTCTTCGGATGCAAGCACCACAGCAGCCGCGCCATCGTTAATGGTCGAGGCGTTGCCCGCCGTTACCGTACCGTCTTTTTTGAACACCGGCTTCAACGTCGCAAGCGTGTCGACAGTTGTGTCCGCGCGGACATTTTCGTCCGTATCGAACATGACCGTGCCTTTACGGGATTTTACCGGGACCGGCACGATCTGTTCGACAAACCGTCCTTCCGAAATTGCCCTGGCGGCGCGGCGCTGGCTTTCCGCCGCGACCTCATCCTGATCACCACGGCTGATGTGGCACTGTTCCGCGACATTTTCAGCGGTGACGCCCATATGGTAGCCATCTTGCGGATCCGACAGAATCGCGGTCAGTGCATCGAGCATCTGCACCGCGCCCATCTTCTGGCCGAAACGCGCCGCAGTCACATAATGCGGCGCGCGTGTCATGCACTCGGCGCCGCCCGCCACTGCAAACTCTATCTCACCCAGCGCCACCATCTGGGACGCGGAAATAATAGCCTGGATGCTCGATCCGCAGAGGCGATTGAGCGTTAATGCGGGAGAAGTAACAGGAATGCCGGCTTCCAGCGCCGCCACCCGAGCCAGATAGGCGTCCTGCGGGACCGTCTGGATCACCTGTCCCATCACGACATGCTGAACCGTGTCAGCTGAAATGCCGGCGCGGGAAATGGCTTCGCGAATAACGATGCCGCCGAGCTGGGCTGGCGCCATATCCTTCAGGCCACCACCGAACGAACCGATGGCCGTTCGGGCGGCCGAGAGGATGACTATGTTCTCAAGCAACAGTCAGATCCTTTGAAATTGGGTGCCCGCCGCCATCGAGGATGCCGATGCAGACATATCGGAAATTACCCGAAGCATATAGTCAGACGATGCTCATATTGCAACATAAGCACCGCAAACGATGCTGTTATCGAGCGTGGCGAGGTTCAGCCAGAACCCTGTAGAGGCCTGTGATAAACGCCAGAAAATAAACGCTTATCGCGGTAGAGGCCGCTGTGGCAATGATTTCCGTAACCCAGCGTCCGACGCCCCAGCCGCTCGCCGGCACGCCCGCCGCGACGGTGGACACGAAACCCAGGGCGGCACCGAGCCCGCTGATGACCAGGGTGATCAGCAGGAAGCCGGCGATCAACAACAACAGCATGAAGAGGATACGAAAACCCTGGCCCTCGGTCAGATGCCAGCTTTTCTTCAGGGCCAGGATCGGATCTCCACCCTCCAGCGCCAGCACCGGTATGGTCAGCACCAGCCGCGCCATCAGATAAAAGCCCGGCAAGATGAACAATAAAGTTCCGAAACCGACTGCCATCCCCTGAATCATGCTGGCGGCAATTGCTGGCACCAGTAGCGAAAGCGCGCGACGTAATGCGTCCACTGTATGGATGCCTCGTCCGTCTGGCCCGCCGGCGACCAGTAAGATAATGGCCAGTTGCCCGATAATCGAGATGATGACGACTGGAACCAGCAACAGCAACAAACGCCATGCTTCCGGATCGGCGCGCACCATTTCGGGCGTAAGATCGCCAATGCGCCAGGCCAGCAGCAATTGCGGGAAGAACAGCAAGGCTCCGGAGACGGGCGTAAGCAGACCGGCCTCCCGGCGCACAATCTGCGCGGCTGCCGTCCATAAGCCGCCAAAATCCAACGCTGCCATGTGCCCCCTTTGGCCCGGTATCTGTCCGGTATCTGATCGTGGCTCAGGCGGTGCGTGCGATCCCGGCCGTCAGTTCCTGCAACTCGCCATCTTCATACATTTCCATCATAATGTCCGAGCCGCCGACGAGCTCGCCCTTCACATAGAGCTGCGGGATAGTCGGCCAATCGGCATATTCCTTGATGCCCTGACGGATTTCCGCGTCCTGCAACACATCTACCGTGACATAAGGAACGCCGATTTCTTCCAGAATAGCAATAGCACGACTGGAAAAACCGCATTGTGGGAACATTGCTGTTCCCTTCATAAACAGTACGACGTCATTATCGTTGACGATCGCTGCTATTCTGTCTCTCACGGTCATGGGTTTACCTTTCCTGGTCTTTCGCGGTGGCGCTGGTTGTCAACTGAAGGGCGTGCAATTCATTACCCATCCGTCCCCCAAGCGCCTGATAGACCAGTTGATGCTGCTTCACGCGCGATAATCCGGCAAACTGGGCCGACACGACATGAGCGGCCCAATGGTCATCGTCGCCGGCCAGGTCCGTCAGTTCCACGGTGGCGTCCGGAATGGACGCCAAAATCGCTGCCCGGATCGCTTCTCCAGTCATCGGCATTGGTCAGCCGGCCTCGATCTGCTGGCGCGCTTCGCCGAACTTCTTCGCCAAAATCTCGCGTATTTCAATCTCGCTGGTTTCGATGCCGGCTTTCAGCAGATCACCGATCACCTTCCGCACAACGTCATCGTCCCCGGCTTCTTCGAAATCAGCCTGGACAACCGAGCGGGCGTAGGCTTCCGCTTCGGCTTCCGTAAGCTTCAGACGATCGGCTGCCCACAGGCCCAGCAACCGGTTCCGGCGCGCGGTCACGCGGAACTGCAATTCCGCATCGCGCGCATATTTTGCTTCGAACGCCTGTTCCCGCTCGTCGAAGCTCGTCATTCTCCAAATCCTCCGCTGCTACTCATGGTCGAGATAGGCGGGCCGGCGGCAAGGTGCAAGCGACGATCAGAAAGTCTGTGTTCACTCCGGCGGCAGTTCGCGCGCCAGCGCCTCCAGCGCGCGCCGTAAATCCGGATCTGCGATCGCCGGAAAGCTGGTTTCCGGAGACGTTTTCCTTGTCTTGCGGGGTGGGTCGGGGTTTCGGGACTGCGGCACCGCACCTTGCACAAGCCGTAGCCGGGCCACAGCGGCATGACCGAAAATGCGATTCACCCGCTCGATAATTTGCGGGGCGGCGTGCTGCAACTGCGTGGAAAAAGGCCCGGCGACGAGAATCGACAAGGTGCCACCGGTTTTTGCCCCGCGTGGAAAGCGCAGGGACTGGGGAACAGACCAGCGCGCATAGACCGGCCCCACGATCTCGCCCCAGCGGGCGGGCAATTCACTATGAACGAAACCGAAGCGCCGGAACGCCATCCCGCCCACTTCGGGCAGTAGCGCACCGACCGGTCGCACCTGTCCACGCCGGGTCGACGCAGCAGTCGATGTTCGCGGGGCTTTCGTCATCGTACCGGCATGTGCCAGAAGCAGGGTATGTTTTCCACAGCCCTGCTCGGCTGGTACGATGCCAACGCCCGTACGCTGCCATGGCGCTTGCCACCGAACTCCGTTACGCGCCCCGACCCGTACAGGGTGTGGCTGTCCGAAATCATGTTGCAGCAGACCGGCGTGGCGACAGTTACCCGTTATTTCCAGGAATTTACGCGCCGCTGGCCGACGGTAGAAGCGCTGGCCGCAGCGCCAGACGAGGCAATTATGGCTGCCTGGGCCGGGCTTGGCTACTACACTCGCGCGCGCAACCTGATTACGGCCGCGCGGATGATCGCTGCCCGTGGCTTTCCCGCGGACGAATCAGGCTGGCGCGCGCTTCCGGGAGTTGGCCCCTATACGGCGGCAGCGATCACGGCGATTGCCTTTGGCGAACGTTGCGCGGCTGTCGACACCAATGTCGAACGGGTAGCGAGCCGTGTGCTGAACCTGCGCACGCCCTTGCCTGCCGCTCGCGCCGAAATCCGCGCGGCGCTGTTGCCGCTCGTGCCAGCGAACCGGCCCGGAGATTTCACCCAGGCGCTGATGGATCTCGGCTCCGCTGTCTGCACGCCCCGCCGGCCGGGTTGCAGCGCATGCCCCGTGCGCGACTATTGCGCCACTGCCGATCCGGTCGCAGCCGAAGCACTGCCAGTAAAGCCGCCCCCCAAAACCCGGCCTGCCCGCTATGGCTGTGTATGGTGGATCGAGTCGGGCGGGGATGTCGCGCTCATACGCCGGCCACCCCGCGGTTTGCTGGGCGGTATGCCAGGCTTCCCCGGCAGCCACTGGACCGAAGATCCTGCGCATGCGCCCCTGCCCTTCGCCTCCGACTGGCGGCGAACCGGCGAGATAAGCCATATTTTTACGCATTTCAGCCTGCGCCTTGTCATATTCGCCGCAGAGTTGGCGAATCAGTTTCCCGTCGTTGCCGGTGAGGCGATTGACTGGACGCCGCGCGGCGCTCTGGAAAGCGCTGGTTTGCCGACGGTTTATGCGAAGGTAGCGCAATTGATGCTTGCATCCGCCGATCAGCCCTGCTTCGAAACCTTGTGCTGATACCTCAAACCTATGCCGGCGGCACGCTGGACCGCGCCGAACAGTTGCGCCGGGATGAAGCCGCGCTTGTGGCAACGCTTGAAGACCCGCGCGCGCGTTTTTTGCTACTCGATAATCTGATGCCGCTGATGACGGCCGATGGCGCCGATATTGCGTGGCAGAAACGGGAAGATATTCTCGAATCCACGGCGGTGCTTCTCGGGCTTGATAGCGCCGGCATTCCGCATTTTGCAGCCGAAGGAACTGCCGGCGGGCGCACCGGTATTCTCGTTGATCTGCGGCAGACGGGCATGGCGCTGGGCGCGGACCCGAAATGCGCATTGTTGGCGCACGCGCGCGCACTGATAGACTGGCATCGACGCAACCGCTTTTGTGCAGCGTGTGGCGCGCCGTCCCAACCGGTAAGGGGCGGTGCGGTCCGGCAATGCCCGGCATGTGAAGCCGAACATTATCCCCGCGTCGATCCTGTTGTTATCATGCTTGCCGTGAAGGATGATATGGCGCTGATTGCCCGCCAGGCGAGCTTTCCACGCCAGATGTGGTCGGCGCTTGCCGGTTTTATCGAGCCCGCTGAATCACTGGAAGAAGCGGTTGCGCGCGAACTATTCGAGGAAGCCCGTGTGCGCGTCGGGAAAGTCCGTTATCTTGGCAGCCAGCCGTGGCCGTTTCCGTCCAATCTGATGCTGGGCGCGATCGCGGAGGCCAGGGATTTCACGCTCGACATCGACGGCCATGAAATCGCCGAAGCGCGCTGGGTCAGCCGCGCCAATTGCATCGCTGCCCTCAAGGGTGAGGCGGACTGGTTTCCGCCGCAGCCATTTGCCATCGCGCATGCCCTGTTGCGGCACTGGTCGTGCATTGACTGACAGGCGCTGATTCACGGTCGCCAGGTTTGAGCAGGCGGTGCACTTCGGGCGCGTCCACCGGTCGTCCAAAATAATAGCCTTGCACCTGAGCGCATCCGAGCCGTCGCATTGCCTCGAACTCGGCGCGCGTCTCCGTACCCTCTGCCGTGGTTTCCATGCCCAGGCGCTCAGCCAGTGCAACAATGGCCGAGACGATCGTCGCCGACTCGCTGCCCTCGGCTGTGCCAGCTTGCACAAAGCTTCGGTCAATCTTGATGCGGGTAAAGGCGAATTTTTGCAGATATCCGAGCGAGGCATATCCGGTACCAAAATCGTCAAGCGCAAAACCCACGCCAAGCCGGTGTAAGTGTTCCAATATATCCGCCACCTCCGGGCGATTTTCCAGAAACAGCCTTTCCGTCAGTTCCAGTTCCAGCCGCCCCGGCGCAATGTTCCAGCGCCGCAGCGTCTCTGCAACCTCATCTGCAAGACGCGGATTATCAAATTGTAATGGCGACAGATTCACCGATAGTCGAATATGCTCCGGCCAGCCGGAAGCAACACGGCATGCTTCTTCCAGGGCCCAGCTACCCAATGAGCCAATCAGCCCCGCCTCTTCCGCCATCGGAATGAAAGTGGCGGGTGGCACTTCGCCCATACGGGGATGACGCCAGCGCATCAGCGCCTCGAAGCCGACAACCTGCTCGTGCCGAACTTCCACCACTGGCTGAAACGTCATGCGCAACTGATTGGATGAGAGGGCATTTCTCAGATCCAGCTCCAATGATCTCCGCTCTTCCGCGCGGCGATGCATGGCGCGATCATAGCGCCGGACGCTACCCCGCCCCTTTCCCTTCACATCATAGAGGGCCAGATCTGCGGCGCGCATCAGTCCCTCTACCGTACCGGCATCGTTCGGCCCGATTGCAAGACCAATGGATGCGCCAATCACGACCCTGCTGTCCCCGATTGCATAAGGTTCGGACAGGCTGGCAATGATCGCCTCGCCCAGCGCAGTCGCGGCGTTGGCGTCGCGCGAATGCCGTACAATTGCGAATTCATCACCCCCCAGCCTGCCAACCAGCGCGTTGCCGTCGACACTTTGACGCAGACGTGCAGCGACCTCGGCCAACAGTCGATCGCCGCCGCCGTGCCCCAGACTATCGTTGACAGCCTTGAACCGATCCAGATCGATGAACAGCAGGGTGACGCCTTCGGGAGAAGCCAGCCCTTCGGAAAGCGTGTTGTGGATAACGCGACGATTGACAAGCCCCGTCAGCGTATCGAAGGTGGCGAGGTCCGCAATGCGGCGCGCAGAAAGCTGCCGGTCTGTCACATCCGAACCGACACCGCGATAGCCGATAGTCCGGCCGCGTATATCCACGCGCGGGCTGCCCGACACGCTCCACCAGCGCACTTCTCCCGCAACATTCACGCGTAACAGATGATCGCGAAAAGGTTGCCCGCCCCGGACACGATCCGTCAACGGCGCTGCGCTTTCGGAATCCCCCACGAACATCTTCCAGTGCATGCCCAAAAGCGATTCCATCGGCAATCGCGTTGCGTCGGCAAACCGGCTGGAGCAAAAAATCAGCTGACCGGCGGCATTGAACTCAAACAGCCAGTCGCGCCCGTTGGTGTCGAATTCATCCAGTAACAGACGCACCATTTCTTCCTGCGCCTTGAGACGATCCTGCGTATGCATCCGTGCGAGAAACGCCCACGTCGTGGCAAGAGTGGAACGCAGCACAACGAGGATGAAACACCCCACCACCAGCATGATCATACCGCTTTCGGGCCAGCCGCTCATGGCGACTCCCAGCATCGTACCCAGCATGATCGGCACAGACAGTGCCAACGCACCCGTTGGAAAGGTCGCCGATGCAAACGCGGCGCAGCTGACCGACGACATGGTCATGGCGACTACCAGCAATGCATGTGCGGGGGGCAACACCGGCAATGCCGCCAAATATAACAGCCCCCACGACACGCCCATCAGCAGCAGTTCGCCAAGTAGCCGGCGCATGCATTCAGGCGCCACCGCTAATGGCCTTGACCGTCGATGTGCGCGAATGGCGCGCAATAACCATAGCATGGTTATCGCGACATTGATCGACAGCCATACAAGGATCACGTCTGGCGCAATCATATGCGCAAACGTCGCCAGCACGACGGCGATATGGGTGAAAGTCATCGTCGCGCCGAAGAGCATATTACGCGCGAGCGCCCGCATCTGGGACGCCCGTACCCGGCTCCAGAACGGATCGGCAACAGGGCCAAGGCGGAACAGATCGCGCCTTCCCACCGAATCTTCCGCGGGCGCCGGGGGCTTGAACATGAAGCTCATATCCGGGTCGGTCCTTTCATCCACCGTATGAACGACCGTCCGGTGGACAAATTTAGACCCGCTCAGCTCCGGATCAAAAACCAGTCCTCGCCTCTCGCGCACAAAGTCCAGCCATGCTCCTTGCAAAGCGCCGGAATATCGCCGCGTGCCGCCGGATCATCCGCAAGCAGTCGGAATCGTCCGGGGCCAGATTCTCGTATCACTCGTGCCAGCCGCAATGCGGGCAGTGGGCAACGTAAACCGCGCGCATCAATCTCCGTCACCATTTCGCCACCCTAAGCCTCCGGCGGGTGCGATGTCAGTCCGCAAACGCGGCAAATAGTCTTTGCCAAATGGCGGGGAATCTCTAGACCTGCGAGCATGACCCAGGAAACCTTGTTATGGATCGCCCTTGTCGTCGTGCTGCTGCTTGCAGCGCTTCTGTTACTTTGGAATCGCCAGCGCAAATCCCGCGAGGTTGAAACAGAGATTTCAACCGGGGAAGCCGAGGCTGCGCTCGCGGAGGCGCCATCGGTCGAAACGCCGTCGCCTTTTCTGTCCGCACCGAACGGAGAACCGGATGATCTTCGCCGTATCAAGGGCATAGGACCAAAACTTGCGACAATGCTGCAAGAACTGGGCGTGTTTCATTATAGCCAGATCGCAAGCTGGACGCCCGAGCAAATGGCCGAGGTAGACTCACGTCTGGGCAATTTTTCCGGACGCCCTGAACGGGACCAGTGGCAATCGCAAGCGCGTTTGCTCGCTTCGGGCGATGTAAAGGCGTACGAACGCGCCCACGGAAAACTCGGACCATCAGCCTGATCCTGATCTGGCCCTCGTTGCCGTGACAAGCTGCTGATAGCGTTCGATCACGACATCATTGATGCGATCCCAGTCGTAGGGAAGTGCGCGGGCGTGCCCTGCTGCACCGGCGGCGGCGCGGGCATCTGCATCAACAGCATAATGCTCCAGCGCATCGACGAACGCGGCGATATCGCATGGCGGCGTCAATCGCCCTGTTACCTGATCCTCCACGAGCGAACTGCTTCCCGTCGCCGCCGCCGCAACTACCGGTAATCCGCTGGCCATCGCTTCGAGCGTTACATTGCCGAAGGTCTCGGTAATGGAAGGGTTAAAGAAAATATCCGATGACGCATAGGCGCAACCAAGATCCGTACTGGTCAGAAAGCCGGTATAGATTGCGTCTGGAAGCCGTTCCGCAATCCAGCCGCGTGCGGGTCCGTCCCCCACCACGAGCAGCCGATGCCGCACATTGCGACGCGCAAGCTCTGCCCCGACCTCCGCCAGCACATCCAGACCCTTTTCGAGCACCAGGCGCGCAACAAACAGGATGACCGGCATATCATCGGCGATTCCAAGACTTCGCCGCCACGCCAGACTGCGTGCCTGGGGCGAAAAAATATGGTGATCCACGCCGCGGCTCCACAGTTCGACCTGTGTGGCATAATTTGCCTCACGCAGCACCGTAGCCATGCTTTCGGATGGCGCGTAAATTTCATCCAGACCTGAATAGAAAGAGCGGAGAATACGCTCGATAATGCGACGCGCGTAACCCGCGTGATAATAATCGAAGTAGGTTTCAAAACGTGTGTGGACGGAAGCGATGGCCGGTATATTGTTTTTTCGGGCCCATGATTTCGCGGCATGTCCTAACCAGTCTGGCGCCGAAAGATGCACGAGGGATGGCGCAAAATTGGCCAGATCGCGCGACTGCGCCGCCGGCAATCCAAGGGCAAAGCGATATTCTCCCCGACCGGGAATAGGCAGGGATGGTACCGGAACGAGTGTACCTGCGGGCTCGAATGCAGGCGTCTTACTGACCGGCGAATACACGCGTACGCCGACGCCTCGTGTCTCCAACCGGGCAACCAGCCGGTTGAGCGCCTGGTTGGCCCCGTCTTTCACATAATTATAGTTCCCCGAGAATACCGCAATGCGCATCGTTTCGGGCTCGCACAACTTCCGCATGTCATGCCGCTAGCGGCAAACGCGATCCTATGGAAGGGTTTGCGCGGCATCACGGCCGCTTCGATGTGTCGAATGATGGAAACATCGCACGGAAATGTACCGACGCGTAATTATTTCATCACGCCCTTCCCTATCCCGCACCTTTGCGATAAGGACATCGCCTGCCGACGCACCCCGCCTTTTTCCGGCACTTGCGGCGGGCCGGAAGCCGTACTACGGCCATATCCGGAGTGAACGTCCCGTGTCGGGGAGTGGCGCAGCCTGGTAGCGCATCTGCTTTGGGAGCAGAGGGTCGCAGGTTCGAATCCTGTCTCCCCGACCATTAAACACCTGAAAATCACCCGATGCTTTACGCCCGATACTTGCGGATCGCTCCAGTCAAGCTGACAACCAGGCCGGAAGCCGGCCTGGCTCGCAGTTGTACAGTTCACACTCGATAAGGTCTTCGCTATCAACACCGGCGGGCTGGAGGGAAAACCGGGAAATGGGTGAACTTCATATTGACCAGGATGACAAGATCGCGGTCTTTCGGTTTGACAATCCCCCGCTCGGCTTTCTCGATGGAGCGATGACAAGCGCCTTGGAGGAGGGGCTTGACCATGTGCTGGGACAGCCGGGCACCCGCGCCATCATTCTGACCGGCGCGCAGGATGGTGTCTTCATTCGTCACTTCGACTTGCCTGAACTCTCGCAGTCAGCCGAAGCGCTCGCTGCATCTGCGCGCCTACGTCGAAACGGGCGAGGATTTGCGGAATCTCTTGCCGCCAGGACAAATCAGAAACAACACATGACCCGCTAGTTCGCTGGGCACCGAAAAGACGGCCAATTATCTCAGGGAAGTTTGATATCCAGATCGCGGATCAGATCATACAATGTCGGACGACTGATCCCCAATAATTTGGCTGAATGACTGATGCTGCCGCCCGTGGCCGTCAGTGCCGCCATGATCGCCCGACGATCGCTGATCGCGCGCGCTTCGCGCAGGGTCGAAAGCGTAGCTCCGGGGTGATCCGCGAGGTCGAGATCGGCGGCGGTGATCTGATCACCGTCGGCCATGATAACCGCCCGCTTTACCCGATTTTCCAATTCGCGAACATTACCCGGCCAACTGTGCAGGCCAAGCGCCGCCAGCGCGCCGGGTGCGAAGCGGGTCGGCGCATTTGCCTGACCTGCGGTGGCCTTCTTCAGTAGATAGTTAGCCAGCAGGACCGCATCTCCACCGCGGTCCTTTAATGGCGGAATATTGATGGTGACTTCGGCAATCCGATAATAAAGATCTTCACGGAAGCTGCCGTCCGCAATCATGGTTTTTATATCCTGGTGCGTCGCCGAGACAATACGCGTATCCACTTCGATGGATTTGCGGCCACCAATTCGCTCGATCACGCGCTCTTGAATGAAGCGCAATAATTTCACCTGCAGCGGCAGCGGGATATCGCCTACTTCATCCAGAAACAGCGTGCCACCCTGCGCCAACTCGATCTTTCCCTCGGTGGTTTTTACGGCACCGGTGAAAGCTCCCCGCTCATACCCAAATAATTCTGCTTCCAGCAGATTTTCGGGAATTGCACCGCAGTTGATTGCGATGAACGGCCCCTTGTTGCGCGCGGAACCCGCATGCAGGGCCCGAGCCAACACTTCCTTACCCGTTCCCGATGCGCCAAGCAGCAACACCGAAACGTCAGCCGGAGCAACTCGCTCAATCATACGGGCTACTTTCAGCATCTCCGGCGAGCCCGTGATCAGCCCGGTCAGCGACGAGGTGTTTTCTGCTGCAATCAGTCGACGATTTTCGGCTTCCAGCCGCGCAACGTGAAAAGCCCGGCCAACGATAAAACCCAGTTCATCTATGTCGACCGGTTTTTGGTAAAAATCATATGCGCCCATTGCAATGGCTCGCTGCGCACTTTCCCGCACCCCATGGCCGGATGCCACAATTACCTTGCTGTGGGGATAGTTTGTGACAAGTTCTTCCAGCGTTGCAAAACCTTCGGACACACCGTCCGGGTCAGGCGGCAGACCAAGGTCCAGGGTGACAACCCGGGGGCGGCGCTCAGCCATGATCGCCAGCGCCGCTGTCCGGTCGGATGCGACCAGAACCTCATAATCCTCGTAGGCCCAGCGCAACTGCCGCTGCAGCCCGACGTCATCCTCCACCACCAGCAACAGCGGTTTTTCACCTTCCGGTCGATGCTCTCCCTCGGAGTTTGCCAGTGCCAGATCAGCCATACCCCACTACCTTGCCTTCCTGCTGCCGACGGGGCAGCGTTACTGTAAACCGGCTCCCTTCCCGGGGCCGGCTTTCCACTTCGATACGTCCACCATGCGCGCGTACGATCTCCCGGACCTCGAACGCGCCAATGCCGAATCCGCCATCCTTGGTGGATCGGAATGGTTTGAATAACTCATTGCGAATGAACGATTCACTCATCCCCTCACCCTGATCCGCGACAATCAGCCTGAACCGGTCGCCCTCTGGCAACAATTCGACCGAAATGGGCGCATCAGGCGCGCTGGCGTCAATTGCATTCTGGATCAGATGGCACACCATGGCCTCCAGGCGGCCTGCGTCGCCCAGAAACATGACTTCATTGTCCGGCTCGTCAAAGCGAATTGCCGGGTGACTTCGCCGCATCGTCGCCACGACCGTCGCCACCAGATTGCTGAACTCCACCTCGCCCTGTTCGATGATGGCCGGATCGGTATCGCCCTTATTGGCGATTTCCCGCCCCAGAAGTTGCATCAGATCGGTCATCTTGACGACACTTGATTGTAGCGTCGCAACCATGTCGGCACGGAACTCCGGATTGTCCGCATGACGCTCGGCATTCCGCGCTACAAGCGCAAGCTGACTGATAATATTCTTCAGATCATGCATCACGAAGGCAAAGCGGCGATTGAACTCGTCAAAGCTGCGAGCTTCGTCCATGCGGGCCTGGGTTGCCGCTTCGGCCAGATAGGATGCGCCCTGTCGCCCCAGTGTGCGAAGCAAATCATAATCCTCCCAATTGAGGTCGCGCTTCGCCAGGCTGTGCCGCAACAACAATATTCCGTTCATACATTCGCGATGGATCAGCGGAACGGCGAGCCACAGAGAGTCATCGGCCTGCGCCCAGGATGGAAGGGTCAAACCCTCGTGACTGGCGGCTTTGCCGGATTCCGCGATATCCACATCACCCATTTGCTCGGAGCGAAGGGCCTCGAAATCGATAATGCGGCCCGTTTCGGCAAGATAATTGGCGATCGCCTGGTTTTCATCCGGAGGCGGAGATTCCATTCCCGGCCAACACCAGCGTGCGGTCAGTTCATAATTTCCTCCGTCCGACGGTTCGAGCAGCGCACCGCCGCGACAGTCGAGCACGGCGGCCACGGCCTGGACCAGTCGTTCGCGGATCGGCATGACATTGGCTGCGGCTTCCCGGCCGACATCGATGGTATCGATAAAACGCAGCCATTCCAGCCGATAGTCATAACGATAACGGAAGAAGTTACGCGAGATTCGCACCCGGAGCTCGGCCCGGAAACGCGGACTGAGCAGGATCAATACACCGACGATCAGCGCGATGGCTATAAACGCCACTTGTAGTAATACACCCCAATTTCCGCCCGTCAGCCGCAAACCATAGGCCAGAACTGACATCAGAATCAGATAGGCTCCGATAATGGTGAAGCTTACCGTATGGAAAGCCACCTGCCGGCTCATGCGAAAATAGGGTGCATGACTATTACGGAAGGATGCAAACAATAAGGGAACAGCCAGGGCATTGATCGCCCCTCGCATGTCTATCAGCGTAATATTGGGGACGCCGATCAGAAAATGAATGGTGTAAAGATTAAGGTCATAGGCAAAAAGGACACCGAGGGCGACGGCAAACAGCCGGAAGGTGATATCTTCGATGCTGCGCGAATTGATATATAAATTGTGCAGCAATACGAGGCCGGAAATGGCGACGAGCAAGCGACAGGCGACGAATACCAGCATCATCGGCTGCTCGCCCAGCGGCCGGTACAGATATTCGAACCGGAACGATGTACCAGTCGCCAGCTGGAAGACGATCACCAATAAGAGAAGCGCAGCCGCCAAAAAGCTGGATCGGGATTTTTCCCGACCCCACATGCGCTGCTGGTATAATAACAATACGCCAATCCACGCGGCGCTGCGCAAGGTTTCCATCGGGATCAGCCAGCCGCCGATACCGGTGTCATAAATTTCTGCCAGCACCCCGGCTGTGGCCCATGCGGCGGTAATAAAAGCAGCAATACCAACGGCCACACGAATGGTGGTGATATCGCGGCTGACCATCATCCGGATACCCAACGCGGCAAAGCCCGCTGCGGCCACACTATGGCTCAACAGCCCGACGGTGCTCAACACGATGGTCATAGCCTGCTCATATACCGCCTATCCTCCCTGCCGGCGAGTGGTTCCATGGTAAAGTATTAACGGATATTTTCCGTCATCTTTACACCTTGCGGCAAAAAATCCACAATCACCCAACCGCAAGCAAACTGATCTGGATTCTCCGAAAGCGATGGGCGACATCAAAAGCGAAAAGAATGCGCGCCTGAAAGTGGCATTGCGCGCCAATCTGCGCAAAAGAAAGGATCGGGACCGGGCAACGGAGAACGCAGGGAATTGCGCGCCGGAATCGACCGACGAGGCGACGCGCGCCGCGGCGCCGAACGGGCCGGGCGGCGACGGTTAACGCCAGCCCAGCGCGCGTGCCATGATATGGAAAATGCTGTGCTGCTCGATCGTGCCGCTCACCAGTTCGCTGCCAGGGCCGGCGGCAAACAATGCCACATCTTCTCCGGCGTGCGTTTCGGATTGCAGCGCATCCAGCTTGTCGGCCAGATAATCCGGATCGTTGGGGGGCAGATCGCCGGATAAATGCTTGCCATCGGCATGGGCCTCGCGCGGACCATTGCGATAACCAAGCGTCGTCATCGGCTTGCCGTCCAGGTTCAACTGATTGCCCTGCGCGTCGGTTTGTGTCGCCCCCTCACCGCCATGGACGGGGCGAATGTGACCCAGAATATTGTTTCCGCGCGGCGGATAGCCGGCAATGGTGAACACATGGCTATGATCGGCCGTCACCAGCACCAGCGTATCTGCGAGATCGACAAGCTTCAGTGTTTCTTCCACGGCGCGGGCCAGCTCAACCGTTTCATCCAGCGCGCGCCAGGCATTGGTGAGATGATGGGCATGATCGATACGGCCAGCCTCCACCATCAGAAAATAACCCTTCCCGTCTTTCTTGCTGCGCGCCTGTAGTTTTCGCACGGCGAAGCTGGTCATTTCTTCGAGCGACGGCTGTTCCGCTGCATTCCGATCGTGACGAAAGGCGATATGACTGTCGGCGAACAGGCCAAGGACCGGGCCGGTTTTCTCCGGATTCAGAGCGCGAAAAGCAGCGGCGTCTGTTGGCACTACACCTCTGCGATTGACCTTTTTCCATTCCGTCAGCAAATTCCGGCCATCGTCTCGTGTGCCGCCCGCCTTCTCCGGCAGGAAACGCGCCCGACCGCCGCCGAGCGCGACATCGAAACCGCCACGGAACCCCGTCAACTGGCGGGCAATATCGACACAACCGCTTTCCCGATCCACCACCGGATAATATTTGTCCGACGCCTCCCAATCCCGTGCCGGCACATGCGCATAGACGGCGGCGGGCGTCGCATGGGTGATGCGGGTGGTGGAAACAATGCCCAGCCCCATGCCCTGTTCGCGGGCAATTTCACCGATTGTACGCGGCCAGGCCTCCGGAGTACGGCAGGCTTCCGCCCCCTGATTTTCCAGCAGGCCGAGCACCCCGATACGCGTTTTAACCCCGGTGGTCATCGCCGTTGCCGTGCCGGCACTGTCGGGCACCTGTGCGTTGGTGTTATAGGTTTTGACCAGCGCCGTGGCCGGTAATTTCTCGAAAGACAGCAGATTTTCCTCGCCGCCAGCGAACCCTGGATAACTGCCACCCGCGGCTTTCGCGCGTTGCTGTGCCTCGAAGATGCGCGCGGCGGTAATCGTGGAGATGCCCATGCCATCGCCGACGAACAGGATCACATTTTTGGCGCGCGTCTGGCGGTTGATTTTGTCGGCGTTGGCGGCGACTTCCGCCTCACCCCTTGCCCACCAGGCATCCTGACGCGCCGGCGTCTCGATCCGTACGTCGGCCCCCATGGCGGCGCCAGAGGTCGTGAATATTGCGGCAAGAGCAACCGTGGTCAGATGGCGGCGCATGGTATCTCCAGCGAATTAAAAGCCGCTGTCTGCCATGCCAAAGTTACAGAAATAAGACCGGCTTACGCACAGGGCCTGCGTCTCCGGCTGTTGAACCAATGCGCAACGCCAATCGCCAGCCCGCCACAGACCGTCAACACCGTCTCCAACGTATGGAGATGCAGCACGGCGCCTGCCGCCATCAGCCCAAATCCTGCTCCGGCAATCAGCCATGGCATATGCCAGTTATGGGATCGAAAACCCCGAAACAGCGCCAGCAGACTGACCGGGGCCGCAAACAGCAGCAATGCCCAATGCAGCCACACCGGTCCGTGGAGACCGTGCACCGAAACCGCACCGGCAACCATTACGGCCAGCAATGGCCACGCAATGCAATGCAGGATGCACAGGTTGGAGAGCGCTGCGGCAATACCGTCAATATGGCTTCCGCCGTTCGTCCGCAATCTGACAGCCATTTCACCCTTTCCGCTCTGAGCTGATGATATGTCGTATCATCACCTCCCGGTCAAGAAAAAAGGGCGGATTCAGCGTTCTTGTGCCGGGTACAGGATCGTGTCACGCGGTTCGGGAAGGGTTTCGGGATAGTCGGTTGTATAGTGCAAGCCGCGCGATTCTCGTCGCGCACGAGCGGAACGGACAATCAGATCGGCAACGTCCACCAGATTCCGCAATTCGATCAGGTCGGGCGTTACACGGAATTCGCCATAATAGTCGTTAATTTCCCCGCGCAGCAGTGCAATCCGGTGGGCGGCGCGCTCCAGCCTTTTGTCGGTGCGTACAATCCCGACATAGTCCCACATGAAGCGGCGCAATTCATCCCAGTTGTGGCTCACCACCACTTCTTCATCCGACGATGTCACCCGGCTTTCATCCCAGGGCATGATTTCCGCCGGCGGCGGCATTTCGTCATAATGCGCCAGAATATCATCAGCAGCGGCAGCCCCGAATACCAGACATTCCAGCAGGCTGTTTGATGCCATCCGGTTAGCCCCGTGGAGACCGGATTGGGATACTTCGCCAATAGCGTGCAGACCGCGCAAATCGGTGCGGCCATGGCGGTCGATCAAAACGCCGCCGCACGAATAATGCGCCGCCGGCACCACCGGAATCGGCTGTGTCACCGGATCGATGCCCAGATCCCGCAAACGGCTGACGATCATGGGAAAATGGGATTCCACAAACCCTGGCGCCAAATGCGTCAGATCAAGCTGAACATGCGAAAGCCCGGTGCGCTTCATTTCCGCATCGATCGCGCGGGCAACGATATCGCGCGGGGCAAGCTCGGCACGCTCGTCATAGCGCTGCATGAACGCCTCACCGTTTCCCGGCAGACGCAGGATACCGCCCTCCCCGCGCGCCGCTTCGGTGATCAGAAAGTTCCGGACTTTCGGATTATACAGGCAGGTCGGGTGGAACTGGTTGAATTCCATATTGGAAACCCGGCATCCCGCCCGCCAGGCCATGGCGATGCCATCTCCCGTCGCGCCATCGGGATTGGTCGAAAAGCGATACACCCGCGATGCGCCGCCTGTCGCCAGAACGGTTGCACGCGCCACAATCGGGCGAACATGCCGCGTCTTCTGCCCATAGGCATATAGCCCCATCACCCGCCGGTCGTTCCAGCCCCGACCAGCGATATGGCGCTCGGTAATCAGATCAATACCCACCATTCCGGTGGCGAAATGGATGTTCGGGTGATGGGTTGCCGCCCGCTCCAGCGCGCGTTGCACGGCAAGTCCGGTCGAATCATCGACATGCACGATGCGCCGGGCTGAGTGACCGCCCTCGCGCGTCAGATGCCAGCGTTCCTGACCATTCTCGCCCGGGTTGAACGGCACTCCCAGACGGGCCAGCCGCTCGATCGCCGCCGGTGCGTTTTCCACGACCATTTCCACCGTCCGGCGGTCGTTCAGGCCCGCGCCTGCCACCATCGTATCGGCGATATGCGATTCAAATGTATCGCCGGCATCCAGCACGGCCGCAATGCCGCCCTGCGCCCAGGATGTGGAGCCGGCGCTGATCTTGCCCTTTGACAGCACCAGCACCTTGAACCGTTCAGCCAGCGTCAGCGCCGCCGTTAATCCGGCCGCGCCACTGCCGATCACCAGCACATCGGTATGGATCGGCTCGCGGCTCATGCCGGTTCGCCGGTCAACTGCAAGAATACGTCTTCGAGGTCCGCTTCCCGGGTGGAGACATCCACCACAGACAGGCCCGCCGCGCGCACCTGGGCGAGTACCGCGCCCGCCTGCAATCGCGTCTTGTCATAGACAATGGACAAGGATCGCTCGCCTGTCAGTTCGACCCGCGTCGCCCCGGCGATGACCGGGGCTGCGTGCAAATCCTGCCCCAGAACCAGATCGATCCGCTTTTCCTGCACGCGGGAAAGCAGTTCGTGCTTATCGGTATTCACGACAATCCGGCCATGGTTGACGATCGCAATGCGGTCGCACAACTCTTCGGCTTCTTCGAGATAATGGGTCGTCAAAACGATGGTGGTTCCCGCCGCATGTAACTCGCGCACATAATCCCACAGCATTTGGCGCAACTCAATATCGACACCGGCGGTCGGCTCATCAAGGATCACAACAGGGGGGCGATGCACCAGCGCCTTCGCGATCAGCAACCGCCGTTTCATGCCGCCGGACAGCGTCCGCGCATAGGCGTGCGCCTTGTCTTCCAGTCGAACTTTCCGTAACAATTCAGTGGTTTGCCGATCACCGGGCGGAACGCCAAATAGCCCCGCCTGCAATTCCAGCGTTTCCCAGGGTGTGAAAAAAGTGTCGAACAGCAATTCCTGCGGCACTACACCCAGAGACACCCGGGCGTTGCGCGGATGGCGATCGATATCAAAGCCCCAGACCTCCGCCGTACCCGCTGTTTTCACGACAAGGCCGGCCAGAATGTTGATCAGGGTCGATTTCCCCGCGCCATTGGGCCCGAGCAACCCAAAAATACTGCCACGCGGCACTTCGAGGTCAACACCTCGAAGCGCGTGCTTTCCGCCCTGATAGACCTTTTCGAGGCCCGCCAGCCGGATAGCGGCGGTCATCTGACCACCAGTTGCCGCACATCGGTAAGGCGACCGGTAACAGCGGCTGCCGCCGCCATCGCCGGGCTCATCAAATGCGTGCGGGAGCCCGGGCCCTGTCGACCGACGAAATTGCGGTTGGATGTGGAGGCGCAACGCTCACCCGGTGGCACCTTGTCCGGGTTCATCCCGAGGCACATCGAACAGCCCGGCTCGCGCCATTCAAAACCCGCTTCGGTGAAAATCTGATCCAGCCCTTCGGCTTCCGCCTGGCGTTTGACCAGGCCGGAACCCGGCACCACCAGCGCCTGACGCACATTTCCGGCCACCTGGCGACCTTTCACAACCGCCGCGGCAACCCGCAAATCCTCGATCCGGCTGTTGGTGCAACTGCCGATGAAGATATTCTCGACCGGCACATCTTCCATGCGGGTGCCCGGTGTCAGGCCCATATATTCCAGCGATCTGGCGGCGGCCTCGCGCTTGCCCGCTTCTTCGAAACTGTCCGGAGCGGGTACCGTACCGGTAATCGGCACAACATCTTCCGGGCTGGTGCCCCAGGTGACGAGCGGCGCAATTGCCGAGCCATCTATGGTCACTTCCCGGTCGAAATGCGCGCCGGGGTCGGTTGGCAAGGTACGCCACCAGGCCACCGCCGCTTCCCATTCTGCGCCTTGGGGCGAACGGGGCTTGTCTTTCAGATATGCAAAGGTTTTTTCATCGGGCGCGATCAGCCCGGCACGACCACCGGCTTCGATGGACATGTTGCACAGGGTCATCCGCCCTTCCATCGATAGCGCCTCGATCACCGCGCCGCGATATTCGATGACATGACCGGTCGCGCCTGCCGTACCGATCGTGCCGGTAATCGCCAGCGCTACATCCTTGGCGCTGATCGAAAAGCCCAGACTTCCGGTGACGTTAACCGCCATATTCCGTGATTTTTTCAGCAGCAGGGTCTGCGTCGCGAAAACATGTTCGATTTCGGTCGTGCCGATACCGAAGGCCAGCGCCCCGAACGCGCCATGGGTGGAGGTGTGGCTATCGCCGCAGACGATGGTTGTGCCCGGCAGCGTAAACCCTTGCTCCGGCCCGATAACATGGACAATGCCCTGTTCCGGCGCGTCGATGGCGAACAGCTCGATGCCGAATTCGCGGCAATTTTCCAGCAAGGTTTCCAGCTGGGTGCGCGATTCCGGATCCGCGATCGGGGCGCGCCGATCGGTGGTCGGCACATTATGGTCGGGTACGGCCAGCACCAGATCGGGGCGGCGCACCCGCCGTCCGGCAGTGCGCAAGGCCTCGAACGCCTGCGGTGTCGTCACTTCGTGGATCAGATGACGGTCGATGAAAACCAAGGCGGTGCCATCTTCCCGCGTGGAAATGACGTGATCGTCCCAAATTTTATCATAGAGCGTGCGTGGTGCGGTCATCGCCATGCGTTAAGCCCGGAGGGCCACGGCGGTCAAGTAGGGAGCAGGATCAACCGACTCGGGATACGGTTGAAGGCGGAACTATTATATGAATGTTTGTTACAGTCGTATGACAGTAAGTTGACATTCAGGATCGTGCGGGCATAATCCGCATACGTTATGATCCACCAGGGACAGGACGGGAGACAATGAGGAGGTCACGATGGCCATCGGTGGTCATGGTGTCGGAGGAGAAAAGAATATGTGGAAAACGGCAATATTTGCCGGTGTGGCGCTACTGGCGATGCCGGTCGGAGCGCAAACCTTGGACGGGCAGGCCGTGCGCAGCGTCGGCTATGCCGACCTGAACCTTGCTACGCCAGAGGGTAGAGCCGCATTGGACATGCGTATCGCCCGCGCCGCCAGAACCATCTGCGCGGCCGATCCGGCTTTCAATAGTGCGTCGATGGCCCATGCGCGGGCAAAGTGCGAAGCCGAAACCAGGGACAGCACCCGCGCTGCTGTAAAGGCGGCCATCAATCGTCATCGGGTTTATAAATCGACCCTGTAGGCGGTTTACATCTCGCCCCGCTCGCGCCGGATCGCATACCATTTGGCCACATTGGCCCGGTGTTCCGAAAAGGTGCGGGCGAAGGCATGGCCGCCACTGCCATCCGCAACCATGAATACATAATCATGCTGCTCCGGGTCCAGTACGGCTTCGATACTGGCGCGGCCCGGGTTGGCAATCGGCCCGATCGGCAAACCTGCTTTCAGATAACTGTTATAGCCATGGTCGGCGGCGAGTTCGGAACGGCGGATGCGCCGGCCCAGCGGTTTGCCTTTGGTAATTGGATATATCACGGTCGGGTCGGCTTCCAGGCGCATGCCGCGCTCCAGCCGGTTGGAATAAAGGCCGGCTATCCGCCGGCGTTCTTCGGGAACCGCGGTTTCCTTTTCGACTATGGATGCAAGGATGATCGCATCTTTCTTGCTTTTCACGACGCTGTGCGGTTTCCGCTGCGCCCACAGGGTGTCGAGCACGCGGGTCATTTCCGTCTGCATCTGGTCCAGCACCACCGCGCGTTCGTCGCCCGGATGCGCTTCATAGGTAGCGGGCAACACCGAGCCTTCCGGTGGAATGTCCACCTCGCCCACGAGGCGCGGCTGCGCCATCAGGCGTTCGGCGACCAGAATCGATGGCAATCCTTCCGGGATGGTGATGCGTATTGTCACTACGTCGCCGCGCTGCATCCGGTCGAGCATCACACCCCATCCCTCGCCGGGGATGAAGCCATAAAGTCCATAATGTATCGGTTGGCTGCCGCCAAGCAGGCGGGCCGCCAGCACAAACGCCCGTGGTTCGCCCACCAGGCCGGCATTGGCCAGCGCTTGCGCCGCAGCCGTCAGGCTCGCGCCACGCGGGATTTCAACCTCAACGACCGCGCCGTCGGGGGCCGGTTCGCCTTGCCATTGCGCCTGAACCCATAGAAAAGCGGCGACAGATACGATGGCGAACAGGGCAAAAGCACCCGCCGCCAGTTTCGCCCACAGGGGCAAGCCGGCGCGCCGCGCCGCCATTCGATTAATACCGGCGGAAAATCAGCGTGGCGTTGGTGCCACCAAAGCCAAAGCTGTTGTTCAGCGCCACATCCACCGGGCGTTCACGTGCTTTCAGCGGCACGAGGTCGACACCTTCGGAACCTTCGCACGGATCTTCAAGGTTGAGCGTCGGCGGCACAACGCCATCGCGCATTGCCAGCAAACAGAAAATGCTTTCCACGGCGCCGGCGCCACCCAGCAGGTGCCCGATGGCCGATTTCGTCGAACTCATCGAAATGCCGGAAACCGCATCCCCGAACAGCCGCTTCACCGCGCCCAGTTCAAGTTCATCGCCAAGCGGAGTGGAAGTGCCATGGGCGTTCACATATTGAATGGCGTCAGGCGTCATTCCGGCGCGCTTCAGCGCCATTTCCATCGACCGGTACGCGCCCAATCCTTCGGGATGCGGGGCCGTCACATGATATGCGTCGCCGGTCAGGCCGTAGCCGACGACCTCGCCGTAGATCTTTGCGCCCCGGGCCTTCGCATGCTCAAGCTCTTCAAGCACAACGATGCCGGCGCCTTCGCCCATCACGAAACCGTCCCGCGCCTTGTCCCACGGACGGCTGCCCCGTATCGGCTCATCGTTAAAATTGGTGGACAGCGCCCGCGCCTGGGCGAAGCCTGCAATACCCAGCGGGCAGATCGCGCCTTCCGCGCCGCCCGCAACCATAATATCCGCGTCACCCCACTGGATGATGCGCGCCGCATCGCCAATCGCGTGTGCCCCGGTAGAACAGGCAGTGACGACGGCATGGTTCGGCCCCATCAGCCCATACCGAATCGATACCTGACCTGACACCAGATTGATAAGCCGCCCGTGGACAAAATGCGGGCTCACCCGGCGCGGGCCGCGTTCATGCAGCACGATCGATTCGCTGGCGATTCCCGGCAGCCCGCCAATACCCGATCCAATCAGCGAACCCGCGCGCAATTTCTGCTCGTCTGTCAGATCCGTCAGCCCGGCATCTTCCAGCGCCTGGCCGGCGGCATCGATACCAAAAATGATGAACGGGTCCACCTGGCGTTGAATTTTTGGATCGACGCGGAGATTCGGGTCAAAATCTTCCGGCTTCACCTCGCAAGCGATCCGGCAGGCATAATCCGTTGCATCGAAACGTGTAATCGTGGCGGCACCCGATCGACCGGCGATCAGGCGCGACCAGGCCGTTTCGACATCCGCGCCAAGCGGGGTAACAGCCCCCAGACCGGTAACAACAACACGCCTGTCAGAAACAACGGACACAGGCATCTCCTCGATAATTCTGCTTGCCAGCATGCGCCAACATGGGAACCGCAACCCCAAAGCGCCAGACTTCGGAGACGCGACACCGGCACCCCGGACCGCGCACCTTAAGGTGCGCGGTCAGGAAATCTTATTTTACGTTCGCCTGAATGAAGGCGATGGCGTCTTTTACGGTCAGGATCTTTTCGGCGGCATCGTCGGGGATTTCCACACCGAACTCGTCCTCGAACGCCATGACCAGTTCGACCGTGTCGAGACTGTCCGCGCCAAGATCGTCGATGAAGCTGGCTTCCTCGGTCACCTTCTCGGCTTCAACGCCCAGATGTTCGACGACGATCTTTTTAACTCTTTCAGCGGTATCGCTCATATCTTTAACCCCTTCAGCCCACATGGCCTGGTTCATCCGTCATAGTTGCGATAGCGGCGGCATGGGACCCATGCAAGCCACTCAACACAACTTCCTCATTACCCCATGTGCATGCCGCCATTCACATGGATGGTCTGCCCGGTAACATATGCACCGGCATCACTGGCCAGCCATATAATGGCTGCGGCGACATCCTCGCCATCACCAAAGCGACCGGCGGGAATCCTTGCAAACATCGCATCGCGCTGGCTTTCGTTCAGCGCATCGGTCATCGCCGAGCGGATAAAACCCGGCGCCACGCAATTCACGGTAACGCCGCGCGCGCCGACTTCAGCGGCGAGCGAGCGGCTCATCCCCTCCAAGCCCGCCTTGGCAGCGGAATAATTGGCCTGGCCCGGATTGCCATAGGATGCGACAACCGAGGAAATCGAGATGATCCGCCCATGCCGCGCTTTCATCATCGGACGCAACGCCGCCCGCGCCAGGCGAAAGGCCGATTCCAGATCCACCGTCAGCACCTGACGCCAGTCTTCATCTTTCATCCGCATGGCCAGGCCGTCGCGCGTAATGCCGGCATTGTTCACCAGGATGTCCAGTTGTCCCAGAGCTGCCAGCGCATCCGGAACCAGTTTTTCAACCTGCTCCGCATCATCCAGCCGGCAAGGTAAAACAACGCTGCCCGGAAGCTCATCCGCCAGCGCCGCCAGCGCGTCGGCGCGGGTACCGGAAAGCGCCACCCGGGCGCCCTGCGCCGTCAGCGCGCGGGCGATCGCGCCGCCAATGCCGCCCGTGGCGCCCGTAACCAGCGCCGTGCGTCCCTGCAAATCGAACATCGCCATTAGAGATTCTTCGCGATCTGTTCGGCATCGTCCATCGACACAAGGCTGTAAATGGTTGCGTCGGGCACGATGCGTTTCACCATTGGCCCCAGCACCTTGCCCCCAAATTCCACGAACCGGTCCACGCCCAGTTCCGCCAGATGCAACACCGATTCCCGCCAGCGCACAGCGCCGGTTACCTGCTCCACCAGCAATTGGCGAATGGTGGCGGGGTCGGTCACTGCCGCCGCCGTAACATTGGCAATCAACGGCACGACAGGCGCGCTCAACCTGGCGCTGGCCAGCGCCTTTTCCATGGCGTCGGCGGCGGGTTGCATCAGCGCGCAGTGGAACGGGGCCGATACAGAAAGCGCCATCGCTCGACGGGCCCCGGCGGCTTTGGCAAGCGCGATCGCACGGTCCACCGCTGCGGCATGACCGGAAATGACTACCTGGCCCGGTGCATTATCGTTCGCGGCGGCCACAATCCCGTCGTCCCCGCTCGCCTCTTCGGCGATCCGGATCACGGCATCATGGTCCAGACCGAGAATTGCCGCCATCGCCCCTTCGCCGGGTGCGACGGCCGCCTGCATCGCATCGCCGCGAATGCGCAACAGCCGCGCAGTTTCGTCCACGGAGAGTGCATCCGCCGCCGAAAGCGCACTATATTCACCGAGACTATGGCCGGCGACATATCGGGCTTTTTCGGACAAGCGAATACCACCTTCCTCCAGCACCCTCAGCGCGGCAAGGCTGGAGGCCATGATCGCTGGCTGGGCGTTGGCCGTCAGGGTCAATTCGTCTTCCGGGCCTTCAAACATCAGGCGCGACAAATTTTGTT
>Ga0172382_10001637_pt1 | contig 39624 bp, 44 predicted proteins | sample Leawel138RmetaG_FD_122245 | JGI IMG/M metagenome (GOLD analysis project Ga0172382, IMG submission 122245) | Leachate microbial communities from a municipal landfill in Southern Ontario, Canada - Leachate well 138R metaG | ecosystem: Engineered > Solid waste > Landfill > Unclassified | place... | reverse complement strand
GACCCGGGCGCCTTCTGGTCGCAAATGCAAAGCGGGGTCGACGTGATCGACGACGTCCTCAATGGGGTGATCAAGAGCGTGGTGTTCGGCGCGGTGGTCACGCTGATCGCGCTCTACCAGGGCTGGACGACGCGGGCCACCCCCGAAGGGGTGTCGCGCGCGACCACGCGCACGGTGGTAGACGGCGCGCTGGCCGTGCTGGGGCTGGACTTCCTGATGACCGCACTGATGTTTGCACAATGATCCACAACGGAAACAACGCTCATGACTCGTGATAAAACCGATTTCCTGGTCGGCCTGTTCATCCTGCTGGGCTTGCTGGCCCTGGTGTTCCTGGCGCTGCGCGCCGGCAACATGAGCTCGTTCACCTTTGCATCCACGTACAAGGTGCAGGCATACTTCGACAACGTGGGCGGCCTGAAGGTCCGCGCGCCCATCAAAAGCAGCGGCGTGGTGGTGGGCCGGGTGGCCTCCATCGGCTTCGACAACCAGCGCTTCCAGGCGCTGGTCAGCATGGATCTCGAAACGGCCTACCAGTTTCCGGCCGACAGTTCGGCCGCCATCCTGACGTCGGGCCTGCTGGGCGAGCAATACATCGGGCTGACACCCGGGGGCGATGACAAAAACCTGGCCGAGGGCAGCACGGTCGAGTTCACGCAATCCGCCGTGGTGCTGGAAGACCTGATCAGCAAGTTCCTGTACAGTTCGGCCGAAGGGGCTGGAAAATGAACAATAATATGACGACGTCCGTTTTTGCCCTTGCCGCATCCCCATCGGCAGGGCCTTGCACAACAGAATCTTCCCTACCGGCCGGGCCCGCGCCCACATCCCGGTCGGCGCGTGCGCGCCGGGCTGGGTGGCGCACGGCGCTGGTCCTGGCTACCACGCTGGTGCTCGGCGCCTGTGCGCACGTGCCCAACCCGCCCCCCGAAGACCCCTACGAATCCTTCAACCGGGGCATGTTCCAGTTCAACGAGACGGTCGACCGCTATACGCTCAAGCCGATCGCCACGGGCTACAACGCGGTGGTGCCCCGCCCGGTACGCACCTGCATCCACAATATCTTCGGCAACGTGGGCGATGTCTGGTCGGGGGTCAACAGCTTCCTGCAAGGCCGCGGGCGCGATTTCGTGGACACCTTCGGGCGGGTGCTGTTCAACAGCACCATGGGGCTGGGCGGCTGCATAGACGTCGCGTCGATGAACGGGGCGCGCAAGATTCCCAATGACTTCGGCATGACGCTGGCCGTCTGGGGCTTCGATTCCGGCCCGTACCTGGTGCTGCCGTTCGTCGGCGCCAGCTCGGTGCGCGATGGCACCGGCACGCTGGTCACGCTGGTGGCGCCGGGCACGATCACGTCGGCGGTGTTCGCCATCAACGACGTGCCTGTACGCAATTCGCTCATCGGCCTGTACCTGGTCGATGCCCGCGCGAGCCTGCTGGAAGACGAAAAACTGGTCGACCAGATCGCGCTCGACAAATACAGCTTCATCCGCGATGCCTACCTTCAGCGGCGCAAGGCGATGCTGGACAGCCGGCGCGCGGGCGAGCACGCGTCCACGGCCGAAGCGCTGGACGCCACCGATGACAACCTGCCGGTCTACGAAGACCCCGATCTGCTGCCGCCCGAAGAATAAGCATAGCCAGATCCGGCCCTTTTCCACCGAGACAACACCATGACACGTTTCAAGCATTTGTTTCACCGACTGTTCACTCTGTGCTTTCTGGGGGGTGTGCTCGCCCTCGCCAGCCCGGGCCTGGCTAGCGCCAGCCAGGCGGTCGACCCCCATGCCGAACCCAATGCCTTCCTGGGCGCGGTGGCCGACAACATGCTGGACGCCGTGAAAGCCGACCCGAAGGCGCTGGCGGGCGATACGGCGGCGATCACCGCGCTGGTGCGCCAATATGCCCTGCCGTACGTCGACATGGAACGCATGACGCGCCTGGCGGCGGGCCGGTATTGGCGCGATGCCAGCGATGCCCAGAAAAAAGCGCTGGTCGACGCCTTCACCGGCACGCTGATCCGCACGTACAGCGGCGCATTCACCAAGGTGACGCCCAGCACCAAGATCACACTGCTGCCGTTTCGCGGAGACGCAAAAGCCGACGACGCGGTGGTGCGCACCACCATTTCACAGCCCAATGCGCCAGCGATCGGCGTGGATTACCGCATGGGGCGTAGCGAGGCCGGCTGGAAGCTGTACGACCTGAACGTCGAAGGCATCTGGCTGATCCAGAACTACCGCAACCAGTTCGCCGACGAGATCAACCGCAATGGGATCGATGGGCTGATCCAGGCGCTGAACCGCAACAACTGACGGCGCCGCCCCCCCCAGCAAACCCCAGGTGCCGGCACGATATAATGCCGGATGGTGCGCAATTTCGCGCACTGCTTCATGACATCCATGCCTGCCTTATACCTGCACGACATCTCCAAGACCTACGCGCCGCCACCCCGCTCCTGGGCCGACCGCCTGCGCGGGCGCCCCAGAGGCCCTGGCTTCCAGGCCCTGCATCACGTCAACCTCACAGTCGAAGACGGCGAATTCTTTGGCCTGCTCGGCCCCAATGGCGCGGGCAAGACCACCGTCATTTCCATCCTGGCCGGGCTGGCGCACGCCACCAGCGGCGAAGCGCGCGTCTGCGGCTACGACGTGGTACGCGACTTCAAGCGCGCGCGCCAGTCGCTGGGCGTGGTGCCACAGGAAATCGTCTACGATCCCTTCTTCACCGTGCGCGAAACGCTGCGCCTGCAGTCGGGCTATTTCGGGCTGCGCCACAACGACGACTGGATCGACGAAGTGCTGGCGAACCTGGGCCTGCTCGACAAGGCCGACACCAATATGCGGGCGCTCTCGGGCGGCATGAAGCGGCGCGTGCTGGTGGCTCAGGCGCTGGTGCACCGCCCGCCGGTCATCATCCTGGACGAGCCCACGGCGGGGGTCGACGTCGACCTGCGCCGCACGCTCTGGGATTTCATCACGCGGCTGAACCACGCCGGGCACACGATTCTGCTCACCACGCACTACCTGGAAGAAGCCGAGACCCTCTGCGGGCGGGTGGCCATGCTCAAGCACGGCCATGTGGTGGCGCTGGACACCACCCGGGCGCTGATGGCGCGCTGGGGCGGGTCCGACCTGGAAGACGCGTTCGTGCGCATCATGCACGATGACTCCGTACTCGAGGCCGAGCTGTGATCCGCCCGATTTCCCAAGCGCGCCCAGAGCTGGGCTCCGGTTTTCCCACCCTGTTGCGCAAAGAGCTGATGCGCTTCTGGAAAGTGGGCCTGCAGACCATCGCGGCGCCGGTGGTCACCGCGCTGCTCTACCTGCTGATCTTCTCGCACGTGCTGGAAGACAGCGTGCAGGTCTATGACTCGATCCCCTATACGGCGTTCCTGATTCCGGGCCTGATGATGATGAGCATGCTGCAGAACAGTTTTGCCAATCCATCGTCTTCGCTGATCCAGAGCCGCATCACGGGCAACCTGATCTTCGTGTTGCTGCCGCCGTTTTCCCACCGGCAGATTTTCACGGCCTACCTGATGGCGTCGGTGGTGCGCGGCCTGGCCGTGGGGGCCTGCATCTGGATGGTGGCGCTGTTCTTCGTGCCCCTGCCGGTACAGGCGCCTTTGTGGATGCTGGTGTTCGCCGTGCTGTCGTGCTGGATCCTGGGCACGCTGGGGCTGATCGCCGGGCTGTGGTCCGAGAAATTCGACCAGCTGGCCGCCTTCCAGAACTTCCTGATCGTGCCCGCCACGTTTCTATCGGGCGTGTTTTATTCCATCTACAGCCTGCCCCCGTTCTGGCAGGCGGTGTCGCGCTTCAACCCGGTGTTCTACATGATCGACGGGTTTCGCTACGGCTTTTTCGCCGTGTCCGATGTCTCGCCCTGGCGCGGCCTGGCCATCGTGCTGGCCGTGGCCGTGCTGCTGAGCCTGTTTGCCCTGCGCCTGCTGGCGCGCGGCTATAAATTGCGGAGCTGACCCATGCAGCCTACTCCCGAACAAGTTCGCCAATACATTGCCGACCACCTGGATTGCACCCACCTCGAGGTCCGCGGCGACGGCGCGCATTTCGAAGCCCTGATCGTCAGCCCCCTGTTCGAGGGCAAGCGCACGCTGTCGCGCCACCAGGTGGTGTACCGTGCACTGGGCGAGCGCATGCGCGAGGAAATCCACGCGCTGTCCATGCGCACGCTGACGCCCGCCGAATACGAAGCCGAGCGCCCATGAGTCCATTGTTTCATGGATAAACTGCAGATCGGCGGCGGGCGGCCGCTGCAGGGCGAGATCGCCATCTCGGGGGCCAAGAACGCGGCCCTGCCCATTCTCTGCGCGGCCCTGCTCACGCCCGAACCGCTGGTGCTGGACAACGTGCCGGCGCTGCGCGACGTGGACACCATGCTCACGCTGCTGCAGCGCCTGGGGGTGCAGGTGCAGCGCGAAGGCACGCAGGTGCGCCTGCAGGCCGATGCGCTCACGGGGCACCAGGCGCCCTACGAGCTGGTCAAGACCATGCGCGCCTCGATCCTGGTGCTGGGCCCGCTGCTGGCGCGCACCGGCCAGGCGCAGGTCAGCCTGCCCGGGGGGTGCGCCATCGGCCAGCGCCCGGTCGACCAGCACATCCGCGGGCTGCAGGCCATGGGCGCGCAGGTGCGCATCGAGCACGGCTACGTGGTGGCGCACGCCGGGCGCCTGCAGGGCGCGGACATCGTCACCGACATGGTCACGGTCACCGGCACGGAAAACCTGCTCATGGCGGCCACGCTGGCCGAGGGGCGCACGGTGATCGAAAACGCGGCCTGCGAGCCCGAAGTCACCGACCTGGCCCGGCTGCTGATTGCGATGGGCGCCCAGATCGAGGGCCACGGCACGGACCGCATCGTGGTGCACGGGGTGGCCCGGCTGCACGGGGCCCATCATCGCATCGTGGCCGACCGCATCGAGACCGGCACGTTCCTGTGCGCCGTAGCGGCCACCGGGGGCGACATCACGCTGCGCGATGCGGCACCCGACACCCTGGGCGCGGTGCTCGACAAGCTGCGCGATGCCGGGCTCGACATCACCACGGGGCCCGACTGGATCCGGGCGCGCATGCGCGGGCGGCCCCGGGCGACCGGCTTTCGCACCAGCGAGTACCCGGGCTTTCCCACCGACATGCAGGCCCAGCTGATGGCGCTCGACACCCTGGCCGAGGGCACGGCAGTGATCACCGAGAACATCTTCGAGAACCGCTACATGCACGTGCAAGAGCTCTGCCGCATGGGCGCCGAGATCGAGATCGACGGGCATACGGCCGTGGTCACGGGCGTGCCCGAGCTGCTGGGCGCGACGGTCATGGCCACCGACCTGCGGGCCTCGGCCAGTCTGGTGATCGCCGGCCTGGCCGCGCGCGGGCAGACCACCATCGAGCGCATCTATCACCTGGACCGCGGCTACCAGTGCATGGAGCACAAGCTGCAGGCGCTGGGTGCCGACATCCGGAGGATCTCTTGAACGCCGATCCCTACCGCCCCACCGATGCGGCCACGCCGCTGACGCTGGCGCTGTCCAAAGGCCGCATCTTCGACGAAACCCTGCCGCTGCTGGCCGCCGCCGGGGTGGGCGTGCCCGAGAAGCCCAACGCCTCGCGCAAGCTGATCCTGCCCACCGACAACCCGGCGCTGCGCCTGCTGATCGTGCGCGCCTCGGATGTACCCACCTACGTACAGTATGGCGCGGCCGACTTCGGCATCGCCGGGCACGACGTGCTCTACGAACACGTGGCCGAACACCCGGGCGGCCTGTACCAGCCCATCGACCTGAACATCGCGCGCTGCCGCCTGTGCGTGGCCACGCCCAAGGGTTTCGACTACCAGGCCGCCGTACGCCAGGGCTCGCGCCTGCGCATTGCCACCAAATACGTACGCTCGGCGCGCGAGCATTTCGCCGGCAAGGGCGTGCACGTGGACATCATCAAGCTGTACGGGTCCATGGAACTGGCCCCGCTGGTGGGGTTGGCGGATGCGATCGTGGATCTGGTGTCCTCGGGCAACACCTTGCGCGCCAACCGGCTGGTCGAGGTCGAGGAAATCCGCCCGGTGTCCGCCCGCCTGATCGTCAACCAGGCGGCGCTGAAGATGCGCGGCGCCGCGCTGCAACCTTATCTGGATGCGTTTGCGCGGGCGTCGGCGGACATGGACGGCAACGGCGGCGGCGGGCCGCTTATTTCAGACAGGCCTTGAGCTTGTCCAGATCCGGGCCATCTGGCGAGCGGCCCAGGTTGAAGGGCGCAGACGCATCACGCCAGCCTTTGTAGTCGGCCAGGTACTGGACCTGGCTGGTATAGACCTTGGCCGCCAGCGGGCCGCTGCAGGCGACTTCGACCATGACTTCGTTGGAAATGTTCTGGATGGTGGCCAGGGACTCGTCGTCCATGCGGTTGATTTCGATGCCGGCATCCGCGAAGGTCTGATAGCCATCGATGGCGCGCTTTTCGGTGAAGGACATGGACCAGAGCAGATTGGCATCGGCCGCGATCTTGAGCTTGGCCTGCGTCTCGGGCGAGAGCTTGTCCCAGGCTTCCTTGTTGATCATCACGCCGAACATCGACGAGGACTGGTGCCAGCCCGGGGTAGCCCAATACTTGGTGACCTGGTGCAGGCCGGCCGACACGTCCACGTTGGGCGTGGAGAACTCGGCACCATCGATGACCCCGCGCTCGAGCGCCTGGTAGAGCTCTTGGCCGGCCATGGACACCTGGTTGCCGCCCAGCCGCTCGAGCACCTTGCCCTGTTCGAGGCCCGACAGGCGCAAGCGCTTGCCCTTGAGGTCTTCGAGGTTGCGAATGGGCTGCAGCGTGCGGAAGCCCGATTCATTGTTGGTTACGCCGTAAGGCAGATAGACCATCCCGTACTTGCCATAGACTTCGTTGAAGAGTGCGTCGCCCCCCCATTCTTTGATCCAGTTGATGTAATCGACCGCATTGAACAGGCTGGTATGGGTGCCCAGCGGTGAAAACGCGGGGTCGCGGCCCGCCCAGTATCCGGGCCAGTCGCCCGCGGCCTGGATGGTGCCGGATTCGACGGCCGCGAAGGCCTCGCCCGAAGGCACCAGCGAGCCCCCTTCAAAAAAATCGATCTTCAGCTCGTCGCCCGTCAGCTGGTTGGCCAGGTCGACCCAATGCTTGTCGATCTGCATCAGCTCGAGCGACGAGGGCCAGGTGCTGGTCATCGTCCAGGTTTGTTTCTGGGCCATGACCGGGGTGCTCAGCACGGCCGTCACCACCAGCGTGGACAGCATGGTTGCAGACAATTTCATTGCCAGACTCCTTTGAAAGCCGTCGCATGCAAACGGATGCGACACACCAAGAACCGGAACCGGCGCCCGCCTATTGACCATAGAGCCGTTCAGGCAGCCAGGTCGCCAGGTCTGGGAAAAACGCCAGTACCAGACTCATGAAAACGATGATGAAGATGAACGGCACCACCCCCACGATGATGTCCGCCATGCGGACTTCGGGTGGGGCAATGGCGCGCATGTAGAACAGCGCGTAGCCGAACGGCGGCGTCAGGAACGAGGTCTGCAGCACGACGGCCATGAGGATGATGAACCAGAGCATGCTGATGCCGAGTTCCTGGACCAGCGGCAAAAAGATGGGGAACGACAGCAGGACGATGCCTGTCCAGTCGAGGAAGCAGCCCAGGATGAAAATGATGAACATCATCACCGTGAGCAGCAGCCAGGGCTCCATGTCGAGCCCGCGCATGAGCGATTGCACGGCCGCCAGCCCGCCGGTGATGTTGAAGACCCCGGTGAAGGCCGTTGCGCCCACGACGATGAACAGGATCATGGCCGAGGTGCGGCCGGTTTCGTAGATGGCGCCAAAAAAGGTCCGCCAGCGAAACTTGCCGCGCACGATGACGATGAGCAGGGCCAGCAGCACCCCCACGGCCGAGGCTTCGGTGGCCGTTGCGACGCCGGCCAGCATGGTGCCCAGCACGCCCAGGATCAAAAGCAGCGGCGGAGCGGCCTCGACCAGCAGCATGAGGTACAGGGCCTGGGTGCTGATGCGTTCTTCGAGTTGCACGGCGGGCGCCAGGTCGGGGCGAAAGCGGGCCACCAGCAAGACATACAGGGCGTACATCAGGCCCAGCATCACCCCGGGGACCAGCGCCCCGGCAAAGAGCTCGCCCACCGACAGCGGCGAATAGCTGGCCATCAGGATGAGCATGATCGACGGCGGGATGAGGATGCCCAGGCAGCCCGACGCCGCGATGACGCCGGAGGTGAGCCGCTTGTCGTAGCCATAGCGCAGCATGGGGCGCATGGCCATGACGCCCGTCACCGTGATCGATGCGCCGATGATGCCCGTGGTGGCCGCCAGGAGGATGGAGATGAGCACCACGGCCAGCGCCAGGCCGCCGCGCACGCGGGCCATGAGCAGGCGCAAGGCCTCGAACATCTTGTCGGTGACGTCTGAATCCGACAGGAAGCGCGCCATGAGGATGAACAGCGGTATCGCGATCAGGGTGAAGTTGTCGAGGACCTCGCCAAAGATGCGGTTCACCACGATGCCCAGCACCATGGGTTTGCCGGCGATGAAGGCACCCAGCACCGCGGTGCCGCCGAGCACGAAGGCCAGCGGATGGCCCATGAACAGGCCGACCACCAGCAGGCCGGCCATGATGAGCGCGAGATACTCAGGCGACATGGTCGGAGGCCTCTGTGTTGAGGAGCAGTTTGATGAATTCTGCGATGCCCTGCAGCAAGAGCAGCAGGGCCGCCACCGCCATGGCGATTTTCAGGGGGTAGACCGGCAGCTGGACCGACCCGTAGGTGAGTTCGCCCTGATTCCAGGAGCGCAGGGCGAATTCATAGCTTTTGGTGAGAAACACCCAGACGAACGGAAAAAAGAAGATCGGATAGCCCAGGATCTCGACCCAGCGGCGCACCCGCGGCGACATTTTTTCGACCAGCAGGTCGACCCGGACATGCGCCTTGTGGCGCAAGGCGTAGCCGCCCAGCATGATGAAATAAAAGCCATACAGCTGCTTGGTGACGTCGAAGCCCCAGCGCGTGGGCGCGTGGAACACATAGCGCATGATCACGTCGAAGATGATCAACGCGGCAAAAATGACCGCTACGAAGGATACCAACCGCCCGACGACCTCGTTGGTCTGATCGATCAAACGTACCAGCATGCGCCCCCCAGGAGTATCATTTGCACGCAAATTGAATCAAATAATACCTTCATAAAACTGGATTCTTAAAAAACTTTGCTGTTCTGCGGGTAAACACCGGTCATTGGCCACCTAATATCAAGCAAAATAGGGTGGGCGGCTTGTAACGCGGCACTTCGCCGGGCCAGTCATGCTGCATTGCAGCAAAAAAGATGGCCAGTACCGCAGGCGCCACGACCATGGGGATCAGGCATGCTGCAGATTCAAGAACACTGGACCATCCACCAGGCCGTCACCGAAGCCGCCTTGCGCTATGCATCGGGCGATTTGCTGGTGGTGCCCGGCGACCCCGAGCGCAGCTACCACCCCAATGGCTACACGCTCAGCTTCGAGCAGGCGGCCCAGGCCATGCAGGCCCTGGCCGACGTCTACCGCGCCGCAGGCTATGGCTTTCCGCACCGCATCGGGCTGTTCCTGGCCAACCGGCCCGAACACCTGGCGCACAAGCTGGCCATGAACAGCCTGGGCATCTGCTGTGTGCCCATCAACCCGGATTACCGCGCGGCCGAACTGGTCTACCTGGTCGAGCATTCGCGCCTGGACCTGATCGTCACCCACGAAGACAGCCTGGACTTCATCACCCAAAGCCTGGCGGGCAGCCAGCACCAGCCGCCCGTGATCACGCTGGGGCCGTTCGAACACCGCACGCCGCCGGCGGCCCGCGCGTACGAACACCGCACGCCGCGGCACGACACCCCCGCCAGCATCCTGTATACCTCGGGCACGACAGGCCGCCCCAAAGGTTGCGTGCTGTCGCACCGCTACGAGCTGGCCTCGGGCGACTGGTACGCGCGGCAAGGCGGGCTGGTCAGCGTGCGGCCGGGCCAAGAGCGCCTGTACAACCCGCTGCCGCTGTTCCACGTCAATGCCTCGATTCTGTCTTTTTACTGCATGCTCCTGACCGGCAACTGCCAGATCCAGCCAGAACGCTTCCGCGTATCCCGCTGGTGGGAAGACGTCCGCCAGACCCGGGCCACCATCGTGCATTACCTGGGGGTCATCATCCCGATGCTGCTCAAGCAGCCCGAGTCCGCGCTCGACCGGCAGCACCAGGTCCGCCTGGGCTACGGCGCGGGCGTCGAACCCGAACTGCACGCGCTGTTCGAAGCCCGCTTTGGGTTTCCGCTGGTCGAACTCTGGGGCATGACCGAAATGGTGCGTGTGCTCAGCGACCGCCACGAACCGCGCAAGCGGGGCACACGCGCCTTTGGCCGGGCAGAGCCGGGCCTGGACGTGCAGGTGGTGGACGCCGCCGGCCAGCCGGTGCCCGATGGCACCCCGGGCGAAATGGTGATCCGCTATTCGGCCGACACCCCGCGCAAGGATTTCTTCACGGGCTACCTGGATGACCCGCAGGCCACCGAAACGGCCTGGCGCGGGGGCTGGTTCCACACGGGCGACGTGGTCACGCGGGATACCGACGGCATGCTGCATTTCGTCGACCGCGACAAAAACATCATCCGGCGTGCCGGCGAAAACATCGCGGCCGCCGAAGTCGAAGCCACGCTGCTGCTGCACCCCCGCGTGCAGCAGGTGGCCGTGCTGGCCGCGCCCGACGAAATCCGCGAAGCCGAGGTCCTGGCGTGCATCGTGCTCAAGCCGGATCCCGCCGCGCAGGCCGGCGCCCAGGCTGTCGCGCAGGCCGGGGGCCCAGCGGGCGCGGCCGGCCTGCCGGACGCGCGCCTTCTGGCACGCGAATTGTTTGATTTCTGTTTCGAGCGGCTGGCCTATTACAAGGTGCCCGGCTGGTGGTGGTTCACCCCGGAAATCCCCACCACCGGGACCCAAAAAATCCAGAAGCACCGCATTTTCCCCGCGGGCGCCGACCCCCGGGGCACCGCCGGCATGATCGACCTGCGCGCGCTGAAAAAACGGAACCGGGCGCCCTGAAAACCATCAAAGGTTTGGATTCAGCGTCTCAGCAAGCGCCTTGCCAGCAGTGTCCGCAAAGTCCATCTCGGCAAAGAACGCCTGGGCATCACGGTAGCGACCACTCTCGATATCTGCTTGCCCTAGAGCCAGAATTTTCAGGAGCGCCAAAGTCTGCTCTTTCTGCTCATAGCTGCTGACGTCCATGACGACCAGGCGCGCCTCACCATTTTGAGTGATCAGCATGGGTTCACCCGTCTCGGTGACATGGATGCTGCAAAGGCACATCCTGGGCGGCTGCGGCCACCTGGCGGGCGAGGGCCTGCAGCGCGGGCAGGGCGGCCGGATCTTGCGGATCGGGGGCAAAATGGGACAACACGCGGTACGCGGTCTGCGTCAGGTTCGCCAGACGCTGCCCCGCCGATGCCTCCGCAGGATCATCGGTGGGGTCATCGGCGGGGGCTGCGTTCGGGAGACCGTCCAGGCAGGCCGCCAGCGCTTCGAGCTGCAGGCGCTCGGCGGCGAGCTCGCACGCCTTCACAGACTGGCGCAGCGCATCGGTGGCGTCGGTGGGCGCGGGCTGCGGGCCGGTTTTCAGGCGCCGGCGGATGGCGCGCAGGGGCAGAACGACCTGGGTGCGCCACGCCTGCACGTGCTGGTCGGCCTGGGCGACCTCGGTGGCCGACAACGGCCGCTGCCTGATCCGTGCGGCCAACAGCGCCGCCAGGAGCACGCAGACATCCACGCCCGCCTGGTCCTGCAGGGCCAGGCACGCCTCGGCCACGCCGTTTCTGGTATAAAGTGAGACCGGGAAAGACCAGTGATTCACCGTGCAATCCGTATCCGCCATCAAACAGCACCCCCTGGTCTTCGCCCCACGACTCAACCAGTATATCCATTTCGCAGCGCGCAATTCACCAGGCCATGGCAGGGTGCGCGTCAAGCCATCATGGCCAAGGAACATCCATGCGCAACTACATGAACATCCTGAGATCCAGGGGTGATCTGATAGAAATCGACCGGCCGGTGGATCCCACGCACGAACTGGCCGCCGTCACCAAGGCCATCCAAGACAAAATCGGCAAGGCGATTCTGTTCAAGAACGTCAAGGGATCGCGCCTGCCGGTCCTGACCCACATCTATGGCACGCGTGCGCGCCTGGCCGAGCTCATCGGCATCGACCCGGCCCATTTCTGCAAAGAATGGAGCAACCTGGCCACGCTGGGCGCGGGCGGCACGGCGTACCAGCCCCGGCGCGCCCAGCAGGGCATCCCGGAACAGGTCGATCTCAAGCTCAGCGATCTGCCGCTGATCACGTATTCCGAACTCGACGCCGGGCCGTATTTCACGTCGGCCATGTTCATCGCCAAGGATCCGGACACGGGGGTCGGCAATCTGTCGTTTCACCGGTCCATGTATGTCAGCGACCAGGAACTGCGCTGCCGCCTGGCCCCCAAGCACCACCTGACCCTCTATCACGAAATCGCAGAAAAGCGCGGCGAGCCGCTCGAGGCGGCCATGCTGATCGGGCCGCCGTCCACCCTGTTCCTGTCGGCGGCCGCGCCGCTGCCGTACGACGTCGACGAGCTGGACGTGGCCGCGCAGCTGGCGCGCCGCGACATCCCCATGCGGCCCTGCAAGTACATCGATCTCGACGTGCCCGCCGACACGGAGATCGTGATCGAGGGCCGGTTCCTGCCCAATGTACGCCGCCCCGAAGGCCCTTTTGGCGAATTCATGGGCTATTACACGCCCGAAGGCCCGAACGCGGTATTCGAGGTGCTGGGGGTCACCGCCCGGCCGGACGCGATCTTCCACAGCATCCTCTGCGGGTCGCCAGAAGAAGTGCTGGCGCTGGACCTGTCCATTTCCGCCAACATCTATCAGCGGCTGAACGCCGCGCTGCCGGGCATTCTCGACGTCGCCTGCCAGCCGTTCGTGTCGCATGCCGTCATCCAGATCGACCCCAAGTACGAAGGCCACGCGCGGCAGGTCATGCTGGCCGTGATCGGCGCCGAACCCACGTGGGCCAAGGTGGTCACGGTGGTCAACCGGGACGTCGACATCCACGACATGAATGACGTCATGTGGGCCATACTCACGCGCTCCAGGCCCGACAAAGACAGCCTGATCATCCCCGACACCCCGTCGTTCTACCGCGACGAACAGCGCGACCACTGGGGCCGCCTGCTGATCGACGCCACGATCCCGTTCGGCCGCGAAAAAGAATTCGAACGCAAGCGGCTCAAGGGGCTGGAGCACATCAAACTGGAAGACTGGATTGGACGATAGGCCCCTACACGCTGCCCCGCGGCGCCTCATCATCGGCATCAGCGGGGCATCCGGCGCGGTGTATGGCGTGCGCGCCATCGACATGCTGCAGGCGCTCGACATCGAATCCCACCTGGTCATCAGCAAGTCGGCCGCCCTGACCCTGCAGCACGAGATGGGTCTGCGCCCGGCCGATCTGGCGGCCCGGGTGGCCGTCTTTCACCATATCCACGACATCGGGGCGACCCTGTCCAGCGGATCCTTCAGGACCATGGGCATGCTGATCGCGCCGTGTTCCATCCGCACGCTGTCGGAAATCGCCACGGGCATCACTTCGACCCTGCTGACGCGCGCCGCCGACGTCACGCTGAAAGAGCGGCGCCGGCTGGTGCTGATGCTGCGCGAAACCCCCCTGCACCTGGGCCACATCCGCAGCATGGCGGCCGTGACCGAGGCCGGGGCCATCGTCATGCCGCCGGTACCCGCCTGGTATGCCCGGCCCGCCACGCTCGACGAACTGGTAACGCACAGCGTAGCCCGGGCGCTCGACCTGTTCGGCATCGATACCGACCAGATTGCCCGCTGGCCCGGCCTGCGCGGCCAACCTGGCCATTTTGACACCCACCACGGAGAGACACCATGAACATCAAACGATACGCCGGCACGTTCATCCTGACGGCATCCCTCGGGCTCGGTTTCGCGATCCCGGGCGCCCAAGCGGCCGACCAGCCCAAAGAAAAGGTCGACCTGCTGGCCAACTATTCGTTCCACGGCCGGCATGCGCCGTATTTCGTCGGCATCGAAAACGGCTATTTCGATGACGCAGGCTTCAAGGTCAATGCCCTGCCGGCCGCCGGCAGCGGCGCGGTCATCGCCGCCATCGACAGCGGCAAAGCGGATTTCGGCATGGCCGACGCCGCCCCGGTGGTCCAGGCGGTTTCGAAAGGCTCTAAGGTGAAGACGTTCATGATCTACATGGACCGTTCCACCATGGGGCTGGCCTCGACCAAGCCCTATCCGGACCTGGCTTCGCTGAAAGATGCACGCATCGCGGCATCGGGCGCGGATAGCGTGCGCGTGATCCTGCCCATCATCCTGAAGATGGAAAACCTGCAGGACATGCCGCTCAACTGGCTGAGCGCAGACCCCAGCGTGTACATCTCGCTGGTGCTCAGCGGCCAGGCCGACCTGTTCACCGCCTCCAGCGACGGCGACGTGCCGGCCTTCGAGGCCGTGGCCAAGAAGCAGGGCAAGGACACCCATTTCATTTCGTTCGCCGACAACGGCTTCGATGCCTATGGTTATGTGCTGATCGCCAACGACAAAACCATCCAGGCATCGCCCGACAAGGTGAAGCGGTTCTATGGCGCCATGAAGAAAGCGGTGGAGTTTTCGCTCGAGAACCCCGAAAAAACCGCGGAGATCATGCTCAAGTACAACCCGACGCTGAACTACGATACCGTGCTGCGGCAGTGGCAGCAGGCCAGCGACAGCATCAACACCGACTACACCGCGAAAAACGGCTACGGCGTGATCACCCATGACCGCGCGCAAGCCACCATCGACATGGTGGCCGAAGTCCTGCACCTGGACAAGGCCGGCCTGGAGGTCGAGAAGGTCTTCGACATCCAGGATCACTGATGGCGGATCTGGTCACCATACGGCACCTGTCGAAAAAATTCGGTGCCCACGTGACGGCGCTGGAAGACGTTACGCTGGATATCGCCGCCAATGCCTTCGTATCGATCGTGGGCCCCAGCGGCTGCGGGAAATCGACGCTGCTGCGGCTGATATCCGGCCTGATTCCGGCTACCTCGGGCCAGATTACGGTGGCCGGCGAAACCGTGCGCGGGCCCATCCGGCAGTCCAGCATGGTGTTCCAGAGCCCCGTGCTGCTGCCCTGGCGCACAGTGCTGGAAAACGTCTTCTTCGTGGCCGAGCTCGGCCACAAGAAGCCGTCCACCCTGCGGGGCCGGGCGCTGGAGCTGCTCGAGATGGCGGGCCTGGGCGGGTTTGAAGACCACTACCCGCACCAGCTCTCGGGCGGCATGCAGCAGCGCGCGTCGATCTGCCGCGCCCTGCTGATGAACCCGCCGCTGATCCTGATGGACGAGCCCTTCGGCGCCCTGGACGTCCTCACCCGCGAAATCCTCGGCTTCAAGCTGCAGGAAATGTGGGGCGCCAACCGAAACACCGTCCTGTTCATCACCCACAGCATCTCGGAAGCCATTTTGCTGTCCGATACGGTGGTGGTGATGACCCCCCGGCCCGGGAAAATCAGCGAGATCATCCCGATCGACCTGCCGCGGCCCCGAACGATCGACACGCTGTCCGAACCCCGGTTCATCGAGCTGGCGGCGAGAATCCGCAGCCACATTGGCACGCAATGGGAAGGATGATGAAGAGCACCCTTCGGATCACCATGACCGTGGCCATTCTTTTGGCCGCCTGGCAATACCTGGTTCCCTATGCCGACATCCCGGCGTACATTCTGCCGCTGCCCAGCGAGATCTGGGCCCGCTTCCTGGAGACCTTTTCGCTGCAGGCCTACAACCTGGCCGTCACGGCCGGCACCACGCTGCTGGGGCTGTGCATCGGCGTGCTGGTGGGGGTGCTGCTGGCCCTGCTGGTGGTGTACGTCAAAAGCGCTAAATCCATCATCCTGCCGTTTCTGGCCACCTTCAACGGCATCCCCAAGATCGCCATCGCCCCCTTGCTGGTGATCTGGTTCGGCCTGGGGCCCGATTCGAAGATCATCCTGGCGTTCCTGCTGTCGCTGTTTCCCATTTTTGTGCATTCGCTCACCGGGCTGAACGAAATCGACGACGACATCCTCGATCTGGCCCGGCTGGCCGGCGGCAGCAACTGGCAGATGTTTACCAAGGTGCGCCTGATGCACGCCCTGCCCTACATCACGGACGCCCTCAAGGTGGCCTTTCCGCTGGCACTGGTGGGCTCCATCGTGGGCGAGTTCATCGGCGGCAACGTGGGCATCGGCTACCTGGTGCTGTCGGGCCAGTTCAACATGGACATTGCCCTGGTGTTCGCGGCCCTGCTGTCCATCACCATCTTCACGTCGGTGGGGATCTCGGCCATCGGCCTGTTCGAGCGCCTGTTCCTGAAGTGGCAGCCGTCGCGCCGCGAACGCTGAACGCCGGGCGCTAGGCACCGGGCGCTGAAACGCTGTCTGACGAACGCCCGGCGCAGGCCGCCGGGCGGGTCAACCCGTGTACTGCGGGCTTTCGCCTTCTGCTACTATGGAATTCCAGATATGGTTGATGCCGCGGTGCCGTCCATTGCCATGGGTCTCCATGGTTCTGCCCAGACACCCCGGTTTGGAGAATTCGGATGGCACATACATTCAAGGCCGCCGCAGTACTGGCCTCCCCCTACATGTTCGATCTGGACAGAACGGTGGAAAAATGCTGCAACATGGTTGACGAAGCCGCTGCCCAGGGGGCGCGTCTGATCGCATTTCCCGAAACGTTCCTGCCGCTGTATCCGTGGTGGATCTGGATGGCGGTCAACAACGTCGAGCGCGGGCACTTGTACAAACAGCTCTACGACCAATCCGTCGAGCTCGACGGCCTGGCCATGCAGCGGCTGTGCCAAAAAGCCAAAGAAAAGAGCGTCTTCATCGTGGTCGGCATCAACGAAAAAGACCACGGCACCATTTACAACTCGCAGGTGTTCATCAACGAACACGGCGAGATCGTCCGGTGCCGCCGCAAGCTGATCCCCACCGGCGAAGAAAGAACCCTCTGGGGCCGCGGCGACGGCAGCGACCTGATGGTGCTGAACACCTCGCTGGGGCGCCTCGGCGGCCTGATCTGCTACGAAAACATCATGCCGCTGGCGCGCTACACGCTGTACAGCAAGCACGAACAGGTGCACATCGCCAACTGGCCGGGCAACAACCTGAAAAGCCAGCCGCGTGACCGCACGGCCGTCATCAAGACCACATCGCGCTTTGCCGCCATCGAAGGGCAGATGTTCGTGATCGCCTCGTCCTCGTGCATTGGCGCCGAAGAGGTCGAATTCTACAAGAAGCTCGATCCGGGCCTGGGCGCCAAGCTCACGGTCGGCGGCGGGGTGGCGGCCATTTATTCGCCCTTCGGCGAAGTCCTGGCCTGCATCGAAGACCAAGAAGGCATCGCCTACGCCGACATCGACCTCGACCAGATCCCCGAGGCCAAGCACTTGCTCGATACGGTCGGCCACTATGCGCGCCCCGACGTCAACCGCGTGCTGTTCGACGGCGGCGTGCGCAAGATGCCGGTGGTGCCCATCCATGGCAAGGCCCCGGCCGCCCCCCAGGAAGACGCCCCCGAAGAAGAAACCGCCGACACCAGCCAGGCCGCCAACCCCTGAAACAGGCATACGGGCGCCTGGCCTGCGCAGGCCGGCTAGGCGCCCGCGACCCAACCGCGGCATCGAACCATCATACTAAGACACTAAGGCCGTTCATGGCCCTTTCGGAGACAACGATGACACACTTTGCACTCAAGGCCGCCGTGGCGGCGCTGGCTCTTCCCCTGACGCTGGGGCTGGGTTCGGCCCAGGCCAATGAACCCCTGCGCGTGGGGGTCACCACGTTCCTGTCCGGGCCCGGGGCCGTGTTCGGCGTGCCGGCCAAAGACGCGGCCGACCTGCTGGTCGCGGAAATCAACGCCAAGGGCGGGATCAAGGGTGCGCCCGTCGAACTCATCTACCTGGACGAGGCCAAGGGCATCGACGACGTGGTCGCCCAATACAAGCAGCTGGCCACCGCCGGCAAGGTCGACCTGATGATCGCCGGTCTGTCCAGCTCCACGTGCCTGGCGCTGGCCCCGGTGATCGAAGACTTCGAAATGCCGGCCATTCTCTGGGATTGCGGCACGCACCGCATTTTCGAAGAAAACGATTTCGACTACATCTACCGCACGGGCGACTTAACACCGCCCAACAACGTCTCCATCGCCCTGTACACGCTCAAGCACAACCCCGAGATCAAAACCATCGCCGGCATCAACCCCGATTACGCGTTCGGGCGCGACAACTGGGAATCCTTCCGGACCGCGATGCAGGCGCTCGACCCCGACATCAAGGTGGTGGCCGAGCTCTTCCCGAAACTGGGCGCTTCAGACTATTCCAGCGAAATCTCGCGGCTCTCGGCCCTGCGCCCCGACGTGGTCTTCACCACCCTCTGGGGCGGCGACATGAACACCTTCATCAAGCAGGCGTCATCGCGTTCGCTGTTCAACAACAGCACGCTGGTGTCGTCCAACGGCGAATCCGCCCTGCAAGAGCTGGGGGATGCCTTCCCCGAAGGCGCGATCATCGGTGCGCGCGGCGACAGCTGGTTCCTGGGGCCGCGCACGGCCCACAACCCCGAGCACACGAAGTTCGTGGAAGACTTCAAGGCAAAGACGGGCCACTATCCCATCTTCCCGGCCTATCACATGGCCCAGTCGGTCACGGCGCTGCAGCAGGCGCTCGAAAAAGGCTGGGATGGCACGCCCGAGAACCTCACGAAGGGCTTTCTGGCGGGCATGGATGGCCTGGCCCTGGACAACTTCACCGGCCAGCTGACGATACGGCCCGATCACCAGGCGATCGAAGACCAGATCATCGGCGTCACGGTCAAATCGCCCGACTACAGCTTCCCCATCCTCAAGCAGATGACGTACATCCCGGCTGAACTCATCACGCCCCCGGTGGGCACCACCACGGCCGAATGGGCCAAGACGCTGTCGCCCAAGCTGCTCGACCAGGTCACCATCGCCCAGTAAGCCGCCGCAGATTCTCGGGCACCGCGCCAGGTGCCCGGGAAGGCGGGCACTTGCGGGTTCCATCCAGTCCGGGGAAAGGCCGTGAATCAGATCGTCTTGTTGTCGCTGCTGGACGGGGTCGCCATGTCGTCGGTGCTGTTTCTGCTGGCGGTCGGCCTGAGCCTGATTTTCGGCGTCATGCGCATCCTGAACATCGCCCACGGCGGGTTCTATGCCATCGGCGCCTACGGCGCCTCGCTGCTGGGGCAATACCTGATCGGCGCATCGGGCAGCTGGCTGAACTTCATCGTGCTGCTGCTGGTGGCCGTGGTGGCCGGCATCGTCCTGGGGTTCGCCGTCGAGAAGCTGGTGCTCGCCAAAATGTATGACAAGGAACACGTGCTGCAGATCCTCAGCACGTTCGCGGTCTTCATGATCCTCGAAGACGGCCAGAAGCTGCTGTTCGGCGTACGGCCGTATTTCTATGACGCGCCGCTGGTGCTGCTGGGCACCATCGACGTGGCGGGCATCTTCTACACCCGCTACCAGCTGGTTTTCCTGCCGATCGTGGCACTGCTGGTGCTGGCCAGCCTGATGATATTCTTCAGGCGCACGCAAACGGGGAAAATCATCGAGGCGGTTATCGAAGACACCGAGATCTCTTCCACGCTGGGCATCAACACCAAGAAGATCTATACCTATACCTTCATCCTGGGCACGTTCCTGGCGTGCCTGGCCGGCGCCCTGGCGTCCCCGTCGACCTCGATCGTGCCGGGCATCGGGGCCGAGGTGATCGTGCTGTCGTTCGCGATCGTGGCCACGGCGGGCCTGGGCAATTTCTTCGGCACGGCGCTGACGTCGCTGATCATCGGGCTGGCCTATTCGATCAGCGTCTATACGTACAGCGAATTCACCAACGTCATTCCTTACCTGGTCATGGCGCTGATCCTGATCGTCAAGCCCTATGGCCTGTTCGGCAAAAAAGAACTGGCGCGGTTGTAAATCATGAAGCTGAATTCCGAAACGTTCGTGCTGCTGCTGGTGATTGCCGTGCTGGCCCTGGTGCCGCTGGCCGACATTTCGCTGCGCGCCATCCTGCTGCTGGCGATCAGCCTGGCGTTCCCGGCGCTGGGCCTGGGGCTGCTGCTGCGCTCGGGCCAGGTGTCCTTCGGCCACGCCCTGTATTACGCCGTGGGCGCCTACACCGTGGCGGTCGCGCAAAAGCTGCACGTCACAGACGTCTTTCTCACCCTGGCGCTGGCGCTCGCGGCCAGCATGGTGCTGGGCCTGATCCTGGGCGCGATCCTGTCGCGGTACCGCGGGATTTTCTACGGCATGCTGAACCTGGCCTTTTCCATGGTGGGCTTCACCCTGCTGCTCAAGCTCTACGACATCACCGGCGGCAGCGACGGCATGGGGATCCTGCGGCCCACGTTCCTGGGCCACAAATTCAGCAACCCGCAGACCGCCTGGGCCATCTACTACCTGGCGGTGGCCGTGCTGGTGGCCGGCATCCTGTTTCTCGAACAATACATGCGCTCGGCGCCGGGCTCGGCGCTGGGCGCGATCCGCACCAACGAAACCCGCCTCGAGTACCTGGGCCGTTCGGCGCGCCAGGTGTTCCTGGCCGGGCACGTGATCTCGGCCGGGTTCGCCGGGGTGGGCGGCATGATCATCGCCTACAGCACCAGCCACGTCACCCCCGAGCTGGCCTACTGGACGCTGTCGGCCGAATTCCTGATCGTGGCCATCTTCGGCGGGGCCGGCAGCTTCACGGCCATCACCATCGGCGCGCTTGCGTTCGTCCTGCTCAGGAACCTCATCAGCAGCTACGTGGTCGATGCCTGGCAGCTGATCCTGGGCATCATCCTGCTGGGCATCATCATGTACATGCCCGATGGGCTATGGACACTGTTTCGCAAGAAGCCGGACGCCAAGGCCCCCTGACTCCGATGCCGCCATGACCCACACCCCCGACACGACCGCCCCCATCCTGCTCGAAGCGTCCCACATCTCGGTGCGCTTCGGCGGGGTGACCGCCGCCGACGACATCAACCTGCAGGTGCGCCAAAGCGAAGTGCTGGGCGTGATCGGGTCGAACGGCTCGGGCAAGAGCACATTTCTGAACCTGTGTACCGGGTACATTCGCGCCGCCGCCGGCGAGATCCGTTTCCAGGGCCGGCCCATCACGCATCTGTCGCCGCGCGAGATCACGCGCCTGGGCATCGCCCGCGCGTTCCAGCACCCCCAGCTGTTCCTCGACAAAACCGTGCTGCAGAGCATTGTGCTCGGTGTGGCCTGCCGCAACCGGTTCTGGAGCCTGGGCACGGTGTTCCAGCCCGGCTACCGGGCCAAGGCCGATGCCATCGTGCGCACCTTCGGCCTGGGCGACTACGCCGACACGCTCAACAGCGCGCTGCCCGAGGGCGTGAAGAAACTATCCGACATCGCCATCGCGATGGCCCTGGAGCCCAGCCTGCTGCTGCTCGACGAGCCCACGAGCAGCGTGAGCTCGGCCAACAAATTCATCATCATGGACACCTTGATGCCGATCCTGCGCAACAGCGGGGTCACCACCATCATCGTCGAACACGACATGGAGATCGTCGAAAGATACATGGATCGGGTGGTGGCCTGGGACAGCGGGCAGATCATTGCCGAGGGTTCGTTCAGCGACATCATGCGCAACGAGGACGTACGCCAGAGGGTGACAGGATAAGACCACCATGACCCGTTTATCGTTCGAGGCCGTCGACGTCTCCATCCACACGACCCAGATCCTGCGCAACATCCACCTGACGCTGGAGGCCGGGGAAACCGTGGCCCTGATCGGCCGAAACGGCGCGGGCAAGACCACGCTGCTGCGCACCATCATGGGGCTGACGCAGATCACGGCCGGCCAGGTCACGTTCGATGGCCAGCCCCTGAACCGGCTGCCGGTGCACGCGCGGGCGGCGCTGGGCATCGGCTATGTCCCCGAAGACCGCCGCCTGATCGGCAAGTTCACGGTCATGGACAACGTTCGCCTGGGCGCCTGGGCCACCCAGATGCCGCCGGCCGAGTTCGAACAGACGTTCCAGCGCATCTGCCAATCGCTGCCCGACATCCCCAACCTCGCGCAGCGCATTGCCGGCGAGCTCTCGGGCGGCCAGCAGAAAATGGCGGCCCTGGCGCGCGCGCTGGTCTGCGGCACCCGCCTGCTGCTACTCGACGAGCCCTTCCAGGGCCTGGCGCCGGCGGTGGCCAAGCGCTATGCCGAAAGCCTGACCGGCCTGCGCGCACAGTACCCCGATCTGACCATCCTGATCGCCGAATCCAACCCCAGCCTGCTGGTCGACATGGCCGACCGCGCCTATCTGATCGAACGCGGCGAGGTCCAGCTTTCTCAGGCGCTTTCCCAGGACAGCCACCATGCCTAAGGGCTATCTCATCGCCACCGTTCAGATCACCGACGAGGCGCAATATTCGTGATCGCCACGGGCGCCTGACGGCCAGCGCACGACGACGGGCGCCCGGCCACGGCGCGCCGGCCCCCAAGCACGGCCACGGGCGTATGATGAATGGACGCTGTTTCTGGATCTTTTCTGATGGGGGCCGTCATGCCGACGCTGGACACCAAGTTAACCCGATTGCTCAATCTGCAGTATCCGATTCTTTCCGCACCCATGGCGTTCGCCGCCGGGGGCCGGCTGGCGGCCGCGGTCAGCCGCAAGGGCGGCCTGGGGATCATCGGCGGCGGCTATGGCGACCCGGCCTGGCTCGAAGCGCAGTTCGCCGCGGCCGAAGGCACGCCGGTGGGCGTGGGCTTCATCACGTGGTCGCTGCGCAAGTCGCCCTCGATGCTGACCGACGTGCTCAAGCACAAGCCGGTGGCCGTGATGCTGTCGTTCGGCGACCCGCGGCCCTTCGTGGATGAAATCCGGGCGGCCGGGGCCAAGCTGATCTGTCAGTGCCAGAGCATGGGACACATCATGGATGCCGTAGACGTCGGCGCCGACGTAGTCGTCGCACAAGGCAGCGAAGCCGGCGGCCATGGGGCGGTGCGCGGCACGCTGACCCTGGTGCCCGAGGCCGCCGACTACATCCAGAAAATGGCCGCCCCCAGCGTGCTGGTGGCGGCAGGCGGCATCGCCGACGGCCGCGGCTTGGCGGCGGCGCTGATGCTGGGGGCCGAGGGCGTGCTGATGGGCACGCGCTTCTGGGCGTCGGCCGAATCGCTGGTGCACGAAACCCACCGGGCGGCCCTGCTCGAGTCCGATGGCGACGGCACGATCCGCACGCAGGTGGCCGACATCGCCCGCCAGCTCGCCTGGCCGATCGAATTCACGGCGCGCATCAGGCACAACGCCTTCACGCGCCGCTGGCACGGCCACGAAGACGCGCTGCGCAAAGAGGCCGGCACGGTGGGGCCCATCTACCGCAAGGGGTTTGCCGAGGGCGATACCGAACAGACCGGGGTGTTCTTCGGCGAGGCAGCCGGCCTGATCCATTCGATCGAATCGGTGGACACGATCATCGATCAGGTCATGGAACAGGCTGTCCGCCGCCTTGAGCACCGAGCGGTACAGTAATATCAGATGTTGACGCGCGGAAGCCGACATCCTATGATAAGCACCATCCAGCCCCTAGCAGTAAGCACCACACCCATAGGGTGGTCGCCGAGCCTTGGGGCTTTCTTTCGCCTATTGGATATTGATGTTTGCAGCCGTTCTGATTGACGGAGCCTACTTTGTCAAGCGCTTCAGGGCCATTGAGCCGCACAACCGCGATAATGGCAAAAGAGCGGCCGAATTGGCGTTCAGATTTGCGTGCGCGCATTTGGTAGAGAAAGATCATTCTCGCAAGTTTGACCTCTACCGAATATTTTTCTACGACTGCCCACCGGTAGCAAAGAAAATGCACACTCCGTTTGCCAAGCAGGCCGTAGACTTTTCGAAATCTGTTGAAGCTATTTTCAGAGCTGACCTTCATAAAACATTGCGTATGAAGCGTAAGGTTGCACTGCGAATGGGAACATTGGCACATGCCGATTGGAGTTTCAAAGCTTCTGTAGCCAGCGACTTGCTGAAAGGCAAGCGGAAATTCGATACCTTAACTGACGCCGATGTAGCATTAGATCTACGCCAAAAAGGAGTTGACATGCGAATTGGTCTCGATATCGCTTCGCTGGCGTTCAAACGGCAAGTTAGCAAGATCATTCTGATGGCGGGCGATGCTGATTTCGTGCCGGCTGCAAAGCTAGCGCGCCGAGAAGGTATAGATTTTGTGCTGGATCCCATGTGGCAGCGCATCTCTCACGAACTCAATGAACATATTGACGGCCTGCGATCGGTGTGTCCAAGACCCGTCCAGCATTCCCGCCCAGAAATAGGTCAGAATCTGGGATAATCATGGTCTGATCCTGTCATTGCCTTCGCCATGTCCCTGATTCACCGCCTGGATGCCCAGGCCCCCGGGTTCGACGCCACCCTGGCGCGGCTGCTCGATCGCGAGGCCGCGCAAGACGAAGCCATCGAGACCGCGGTACGCACCATTTTGCAGCAGGTCCGCAGCCGCGGCGATGCCGCGGTACTGGAATACACGCAGCGCTTCGATCACGTCAAGGCCGCCACGGTGGCCGAGCTCGAAATCCCCCTGGCCGACTGCCGGGCCGCCCTGCAGGCCCTGCCGCCCGCACAGCGCGCCGCGCTGCAGGCCGCGGCCGACCGCATCCGCAGCTATCACGAACGCCAGGTGGCCCATACCTGGACGTACACCGAGGCCGACGGCACGATGCTGGGCCAGCAGGTCACGCCGCTCGACCGGGTCGGCCTGTATGTGCCCGGGGGCAAGGCCGCGTACCCGTCGTCGGTGCTGATGAACGCCATCCCGGCCAAGGTGGCCGGGGTGCCCGAGCTCATCATGGTTACGCCCACCCCGGGGGGCGAACGCAACGCGCTAGTGCTGGCCGCCGCCGCCGTGGGCGGGGCCGATCGCCTTTTTGCCCTGGGCGGCGCCCAGGCCGTGGCGGCGCTGGCCTATGGCACCGCCACCGTGCCCGCGGTCGACAAAATCACCGGCCCGGGCAATGCCTATGTGGCCGAGGCCAAGCGGCGGGTGTTCGGCACCGTGGGCATCGACATGATCGCCGGGCCGTCCGAAATCCTCATCGTGGCCGACGGCAGCACGCGGCCCGAATGGCTGGCCATGGACCTCTTCTCGCAGGCCGAGCACGACGAGCTCGCCCAGGCCATCCTGCTGTGCCCCGATGCCGCCTACCTGGACGCCGTTCATGCGGCCATCGCGCGCCTGCTGCCCGAACAGCCACGGCTGGACATTCTGCGCCAGAGCCTGGCCGGGCGCGGGGCCCTGATCCAGGTGCGCGACCTCGCCCACGCCTGCGAGCTGGTCAACCGCATCGCACCCGAGCACCTCGAGCTCTCGGTGCGCGATCCCCAGGCGCTGCTGCCGCAGATCCGCCACGCGGGGGCGATTTTCCTGGGCGCGTACAGTTCCGAGGCGCTGGGCGATTACTGCGCAGGGCCCAACCACGTGCTGCCCACGTCGCGCACGGCGCGGTTCTCCTCGCCGCTGGGCGTGTACGATTTCCAAAAACGCAGCAGCCTGATCCAGGTCTCGTCCGCCGGGGCGCAGACGCTGGGGCAGATCGCCGACACGCTGGCGCGCGGCGAAGGCCTGCCCGCGCATGCGGCCAGTGCGCGGCTGCGCCTGCACACGCCGTCCTGACCCCCATGGTGGGCACCCATCACCCGCCGCCTTTTCACGGAGCCCTGACCCCCTCATGAGCCCTCGTACTGCCAGTGTAGAACGCAATACCAACGAAACCCGCATCCGCGTGAACCTGAATCTGGATGGCACCGGCCAGCGCACGCTGGATACGGGCGTGCCGTTCCTGGACCACATGCTCGACCAGATCGCGCGCCACGGCCTCATCGACCTCGACATCCATTGCGACGGCGATACACACATCGACGACCATCACAGCGTCGAAGACGTGGGCATCACGCTGGGCCAGGCACTGGCCCAGGCGGTGGGCAACAAGGCGGGCCTGCGGCGCTACGGGCATGCCTACGTGCCGCTCGACGAATCCCTGTCGCGGGTGGTGATCGACCTGTCCGGGCGCCCCGGGCTGTACTACCACGTGGACTACGCCCGCGCGCGCATCGGCCAGTTCGACGTCGATCTGGCGCGCGAATTCTTCCAGGGCTTCGTCAACCACGCGGCCGCCACGGTGCACATCGACAATCTGCGCGGCGAAAACGCGCACCACCAGTGCGAAACCATCTTCAAGGCGTTCGGTCGGGCTCTGCGCATGGCGCTCGAGGTCGACGCGCGCGCGGGCGGCGCCATCCCCTCCACCAAGGGGGCGCTGTAAGCCATCATGGGCCGCATCGCCATCGTGGATTACGGCATGGGCAATTTCCACTCGGTGGCGCGCGCACTGCGCGCGGTGGCGCCGGGTCAAACCATCCACATGGCCCGCCAGGCCGCCGACATCCGCGCAGCCGACCGCGTGGTGCTGCCGGGCCAGGGCGCCATGCCAGACTGCATGCAGACGCTGCGCGCCTCGGGCCTGCTCGAAGCGCTGCTGGATGCGGCCCGCAGCAAGCCGCTGCTGGGGGTGTGCGTGGGCGAGCAGATGCTGTTCGAGGCCAGCGAAGAAGGCCCGGTGGCGGGCCTGGGCCTGTTGCGCGGGCGCGTGGTGCGCTTTGGCGGGCCAGGGTTCGCCGGCCCCGGCGCCGGCCCGGGGGGCACGCCCCCCGCCGCGCTGAAGATCCCGCACATGGGCTGGAACGCGGTGCACCAGCTGCACCCCCACGCAATGTGGCGGGGCATCGCGCAGGATACGCCGTTCTACTTCGTACACAGCTATTTTGCCCAGCCGGCCGACCCCCGCGTGATCCAGGGATGCAGTCGATATGGCGGCCCGTTTTGTTGTGCGATTGCAGTCGACAATATTTTTGCCGTACAGTTTCATCCAGAAAAGAGTGCACGCCCCGGCTTGCGCCTGTACGATAACTTCATACGCTGGCAGCCCTGACGCGGGCCCGCCGCATCCATTTTCACTTTCATTATCAAAACCATGCTTCTCATTCCCGCCATAGACCTCAAAGACGGGCACTGCGTGCGGCTGCGCCAAGGTGATCTGGGCGACGCCACCGTGTTTTCCGACGATCCCGCCGCCATGGCCCTGCAGTGGCTGGACCAGGGCGCGCGGCGGCTGCATCTGGTCGACCTGAACGGCGCCGTGGCCGGCCGGCCACGCAACCGGGCCGCCATCGAGGCCATCGTGGACGCGCTCGACGACGACATCCCCATCCAGATCGGCGGCGGCATCCGCGACCTGGATACGGTCGAAGATTACCTGGACAGCGGCATTTCCTACGTGATCATCGGCACGGCGGCCGTGAAAGACCCAGGCTTCCTGAGCGACGCCTGCACGGCGTTCCCCGGCCACATCATCGTGGGCCTCGATGCCCGCGACGGCAAGGTGGCCACCGACGGCTGGTCCAAGCTCACGCGCCACGACGTACTGGATCTGGCCACCAAGCTCGAAGACCAGGGGGTCGAAGCCATCATCTACACCGATATCGGGCGCGACGGCATGCTCTCGGGCGTCAACATCGAGGCCACGGTGCGCCTCGCGCAGCAGGTGCGCATCCCCATTTTCGCCTCGGGCGGGGTGCACGGCATAGACGACATCCGCGCCCTGTGCGCCGCGGCCGGCGACGGCATCGAGGGCGCCATCCTGGGGCGCAGCCTGTACGAAGGCACGCTGGATTTCGCCCAGGCGCAGGCATTGGCCGATACGCTGTGCGGCGGGGGCCCGGCATGACGGCCGCCGTATCCGGGCCGGCCGATTCCACCCTGTGCTGCCGCATCATCCCCTGCCTGGACGTGAACGCCGGGCGCGTGGTCAAGGGGGTGAATTTCGTCAACCTGGCCGATGCCGGCGATCCGGTCGAGATCGCGCGCCGCTATGACGAACAGGGCGCCGACGAGCTCACTTTCCTGGACATCACCGCCAGCACCGAAGACCGCGACCTGATCCTGCCGGTAATCGAGGCCGTGGCCCGCCAGGTGTTCATTCCGCTCACGGTGGGCGGCGGCGTACGCCAGCTGGGCGACGTGCAGCGCCTGCTGGATGCCGGGGCCGACAAGGTCTCGGTCAACAGCGCCGCCGTGGCACGGCCCGCGCTCATCGAAGAGATCTCGCGCCATCATGGTGCGCAATGCCTGGTGGTGGCCATCGATGCGCGCCGGGTATCGGCGGCGGGCGAACCCGCGCGCTGGGAGGTCTTCACCCACGGCGGCCAGCGCGCCACGGGGCTGGACGCCGTGCAATGGGCGCAGCGCATGGCCGCGGCGGGCGCGGGCGAATTGCTGCTCACCAGCATGGATCGCGACGGCACCAAAGCCGGCTTCGATCTCGAACTGACCCGCGCCGTGGCCGATGCGGTGCCGGTGCCCGTCATCGCCTCGGGCGGTGTGGGCACGCTGCAGCACCTGGCCGACGGCATCCTGAAAGGGCACGCCAGCGCGGTGCTGGCGGCCAGCATCTTCCACTTCGGCCAGCACACCGTGGGCGAGGCCAAGGCCTACCTGGCTGCGCAAGGCATCCGCGTGCGCGAGACCCGCGCCCCGGGGGCGGCATGAGCGCACCCGATTCCCGCCCACCCGCCTGGCTGGCCGACCTGCGCTTCGATGCGCAGGGGCTGATCCCGGCCATCGCCCAGGACGCGGCCAGCGGCCAGGTGCTGATGGTGGCCTGGATGGACGCCGCCGCCGTCCAGGAAACCGTGCGCACCGGCCAGGCGGTGTACTATTCGCGCTCGCGCCAGCGCCTGTGGCGCAAGGGCGAACGCTCGGGCCACGTGCAGCAGGTGCACGACATCCGCCTGGATTGCGATGGCGACGTACTGCTGCTGCAAGTGCACCAGGCGGGCGGCATGGCCTGCCACACGGGCCGGGCGCGCTGCTTCTACCGGCAGCTGCAGGCGGCGGGCGGCGCGGCTCTGCCGGCGGGCGACGGCGCCACGCCCAACGCCACGGGCGTGCACTGGGCCAGCACCGATCCCGTACTGAAAGATCCCGCCGAGATCTACGGGGCGGCGCCGGCGCACCAGCCAGCGAACCAACCGGCCCCCCAAGGCACCGACGCCACGCTGGCGCGTCTGGCCGATACGCTGGCCAGCCGCCACCCGGCGCGCGGCGGCGATCCAGCCACGTCCTACACCGCGCGGCTGCTGGCCAAGGGCCCGGATGCCTACCTAAAGAAGATCGGCGAAGAGGCCACCGAACTGGTGATGGCGGTCAAGGACGGCCAGCCCGAGCGCGTCGTGGCCGAAACCGCCGATCTCTGGTTCCACTGCCTGGTGGCGCTCAGCGCCCAGGGCCTGCGCCCCGAAGACGTGCTCGCCGAGCTCGCCCGGCGCGAAGGGCTGTCAGGGCTGGCGGAAAAGGCCGCGCGGCCGAAGGGCTGATCGCAATCCCTGGCCGGGGCTCACAGGATCCCCAGCTCGGGGTAGGGTGCCGAACGCTCTACCCGTTCGTATCCCAGGCGCGACAGGTCCAGGGTGCGGTACTCGCCGTACGTGATCAATTCTGCCACTGCCATCGCCGCAGCCGGCGCGTGCATCATGCCGTGCCCGGAAAACCCGGCGACCGTATACAAATCCGGCAGGCGCGTGTTCCAGGCGCCAATGACGGGGTTCCCGTCCAGCTCGTTGACCTCGTACAGCCCGGCCCAGGTTCTGTGGCACCGGGTGGCCTCGAACGCAGGAAACCGATGGGCCAGCGCCGGCCATACGGTTCTCTCGAAGTAACCGTGGTCGACATCGAAGTTGAATCCGCGCGTTTCGCTGCCGTCGACCAGGCCGCCCGAGTAACCCGGCCCTTCGGACCGGAACGCCAGGCGGGCCAGATCCTTGACATAAGGTAAAGGGCCGATGGCGCTGCCCGCGGTGAAGTAATGTTCGAAACGGCGCATCGGACTGATGGGCAGGTGCATCCCGAACAGCCGGGCGACCTCGCCCGACCACGCCCCCGTCGCATTCACATACGCGTCAGCCCGAATCCGGGTGCCATCCTGCAACTGGATCGAACGGATCCTCGATGCGCCCACGTCCGCACCCACGACCTTGCTGCCCAGGTACACCGCGCCCAGCGCTTCGGCCTTGTGCCGGAACCCCCACAACAGGCCGTTGGGGTCGCACCAGCCGTCGTGCGGGCTGTGGGCGCCCAATGCCAGGTCATCCACATGCATGGCCGGGAACGTCTCCTTGAGCGCTTTCTGGTCCAGCAGATCGACCACCGCCCCCCTGGCCACCTGATGCTGTACGTTGCGCTCGAGCTGATCGGCCACCTCTGCGGGCACGATGAACAAGTACCCCCCTTCGACCCAGTCTACGTGGGCCTCATGGTGCGCCGTGCGCATTCGGTCCGGGAACGTCTTGATGAAATCGATGCTGTACAGGGACATATCGATATTTTCCGGCGCAGTGAACTGGACCCGGCACCCCCCCGAAGACAGCGTCGATGAAGCATATTCGTACGTCGGATCGGGCTCGACCACGGTCACCACGCTGGCCGGATTCAGATGCTTGATGAAATAGGCCGTCGCGCTGCCGACCACCCCCCCGCCCATCACCACGATGTCTGCCGCTATGGAATTTGCCGTCATGTCTGATCTATGCCCCTTTCCTGAAAATCACATGTCATAGGATACGGCTCAAGAACGCTCGAGCCCGGTCTGTTTCAGGCTGGTTGAAAAAGTCGGACGGACTGCGGTCCTCGACGATTTCGCCCTCGTCCATGAACAGAACCCTGTCTGCCACCTTTCTTGCGAACCCCATTTCGTGGGTGACGACCAGCATGGTCATGCCTTCTTCCGCCAGCTTCGTCATGACTTCCAGCACTTCGCCGACCATTTCGGGATCCAGCGCGGATGTGGGCTCATCAAACAAAATGACTTCCGGACGCATGGCCAGCGCCCGGGCAATGGCGGCGCGTTGCTGCTGCCCCCCCGAGAGCTGGGCCGGATATTTGTCGGCCTGAGAGGCGATCCCCACGCTGTCGAGCAGCGCCAGCGCATGCTGGCGCGCTTGTTCCTTGGCGACCCCGCGCAGCTTGCGCGGCGCCAGGGTAATGTTTTCGATCACGGTCAGGTGCGAAAACAGGTTGAAGCTTTGGAACACCATGCCCACATTGGCGCGCAGCTCGCGCAGTGCCCTGCCTTCGCTGGGCAGCACGCGGCCATCGATCACGATGCTGCCCTGATCGATGCTTTCCAGCCGGTTGATGGTGCGGCACAGCGTCGATTTGCCCGAGCCGGAAGGCCCGCACACCACCACGACCTGGCCGCGGTCGATCGCCAGGTTGATGTTCTTGAGCACATGGAAATCGCCATACCATTTGTCGACCCCACGAAGCTCTACCATGATGTCGCTCATGTCGTCGTGCCCCATGCGCGGTACGCTGCAAGCATCGCTCATCAGCCCGCCGTATTGGTTTTTCTGTTGGCGATCCAGTTGCTTATGTGAGCCACCAGCAGGTTGATCGCCACGTACACGATGCCGATGACGATATAGGTCTGCAGTGGATTGCTCAGCTGGAGCGCTGCGTTTTGTGCCTTGGCCGTCAGTTCGTGAAACCCGACGATGAACCCAAGGGCGCTGTCCTTGATGATGATGATGAACTGGCTCACCAGCGCGGGGATCATCAGGCGCACCGCCTGCGGAACCAGGATGTATTTCAATGTCTGGAACTCGGAAAAGCCAAGCGCCAGCGAGGCCGACCGCTGCCCCGACGGCAGGGCGGCGATGCCTGCCCTGACGATCTCTGCGATGACTGCCGAGTTATACAGCACGAGCGCAATGACCACGACGGAATAGGCCGAAATGTTCAGGCGCAACACGAGCGGCACGCCCAGAAAAAGAAACAGCATGTTCAGCAGCACCGGAATGCCGCGAAACACCTGGACGTAAGCCGCGATGGCCAGCGACAGCAACCGGTGCCCAAGCGCGCGGCCGACGGCCAGCACGATCCCGAGCAGCAACGAAAACACCAGCGCCACCGAAGACGCGCTCAAGGTCTGCAACAGCCCTTCGCCCAGGAACTTCAGCAGCTTCACGTTCGTGACGAACGGCAGCCATTTCCCCGGTGCGAGCTGGCCGCGCGCATCGAGGCGCCAGACCACATAGGCGACGATCAGCAACAACACCGCCACCCAGACCGCCGTGGCCATTCTGATGAGGCGCAGGCCACGGGGGCCCGGGCTGTCGAACAAATGCGTGTGTTTCATCGGGTCAGCCGGATTTTCCTTTCGACCAGATCGCCCAGCAGACCGATCCCCAGGGACAACGCCAGGTAGATCGCCGCCGTCAGCATCATGATCTGGATGACGTAGCCGCTATTCTGATTCACCATCTCGACCATGACCCCGGTCGCCTCCAGAACGCCGAACGCGCTGGCGATGGACGTGTTCTTCAACAAGGCGATGTAGTTGCTGGTCATGGGCGGCACCACGGACCGCGCAGCCTGCGGCAGGATGAGGCTGGTGAGCAGCTGGTGCCACGACAGCCCCAGCGCACGGGCGGCCTCGACTTCGCCGATGGCCACGGACAGCACGCCCGCGCGCAGGGTTTCGGCCACGAAGGTTGCGGTGTACAGCGTGAGTGCCAGCCAGGCAAAAGGGAAAAACGGCAGGATCAGGCCGACTTGCGGCAGCCCGAAGACGACCAGGAAAAAAACGATGGTCAGGGGGGTGTTGCGGATGACATGGATATAGACCTGCACCGTCTTTTGCAGCGGCGACACCGGAAGGATGTAGCCGATCGTCAGCAGGGCGCCCAGCGCAGTCGAGCTGAGGATGGTCAGCAGCGTCAGCGACAGCGTCGTCAGGAACGCCGTACCCACCGTGAGTGTGATGGCTGAAAAGGTCACTGGTGCCCCCGGGCCTGGACGTCATCCGACCGGTGCCCGCCCGCGGGGCGAATGCCCGCCCGGCAGGGCGCGGCCATGCCGCGCCCCCGCCTGCAACACCCCCCGACCATTTGCGAGCCCGCAGGCATGCGGCTTACCGGCAGGTCCCGCCAGGGCCGGGCGGCGTGGGTACCGGACCGGACAGTACGGTTCCCAGTGTGTCCTGATACGCCTTGGCCCACGACCCATCGGCATAGATCTCATCCAGAGCCTGATTGATCCACTTGCAGAATACTTTGTCATCCGTCTTCTGGATACCCACCCCGTATTCTCCCGGCCGATACTGAATGCTCGTGATGACTTCGAGCTTGCCGTCATGTTGCGCCGCCAGGGCTGCGAGAATCGCGTTTTCGGTCGATGAGGCATCGACCTGCCCATTGATGATCGCCTCTGCGCATTTCGCGCTCGAGTCGAAATAGACGAGACTGTCGGCGAGATAGGCGTAGTGCTCTTTGATGTAGGGAACAATGGCGGCCCCCAGCGGAACACACAGCTTGTGCCCCTTGAGATCTTCCATTTTCGATATGTTGAGGGGATTGCCCTTGGGCACCATGATGGAGTTCGGCGTAATGTAGTACGGGCCGGCAAAATCGACCACCTTCTGGTTTTCCGGGTTGATCGTATACGCGGCCAGAATCATGTCGACCTTGGATTCCGACAAAAACGGCTCGCGTGTCGAGGTCGTGACCGGAACGAACTCGACCTTGTCGGCGGCGATCCCCAGCTTGCCGGCAATGAGCTTGGCGATTTCTATGTCGAATCCCGTATAGCCATCGAAGGACTGGAAACCCACCAGCGGATACTGGCTCTGGGTGCCGACCTTGATGGTGCCCGCCTTGGCCAGCTGGGCCATTTTGCTGCCTTCGGGGAAGGTTTCGGCATGCGCGGCGACCGCATACAGCGTGGTCGCCGCAAGAAATGCCGAGGAAAGAACCAGCGAAACAGCCGACGTCAGCTTTTTATATTTGGACATTGTGATACCTCCGGATAATACGTGTCTGAATTCCGTGAATACGTGCCTGAATTCCGTGCTTGTGTCAAAAACCGGAATGAACCGAATACAACTCTTGATTGCTGTTCAGCAAAGCCCTCCTGGTAGCATTGATGTGATCTTCCAGAATACGGACGGCCAGGCTCACGTCGCCCGCGGCACAGGCGTCCAGTATCTTGTGGTGATCCTTCTGCGGCTCGGTCTTGCCCGAGATCAGCGAAACGTACGTGCGCACGAAGCGGTCGTTCGAGAGTACGTTGTCTTCGATCAGCTTGAGCAAGCGCGGCCTGGCACAGGGCGCATACAAGGCCAGATGAAAGCGCAGGTTCAGGTCGCGCCAGGCACGCGGGCTGATGCTTTCATCGTACTCATCGATGATCGATTCGAGTTCTTTCAGGTCGTCTGCCGTATATTTTGGAACGGCCAGGCGCAAGGCGTAGGTTTCAAGCGCAATGCGGATATCAAACGACTCATACAGCTCGTCCAGGGTGGCGCTTGCCACGAATGCGCCCCGGTTTTTCTTGAACGTCACCAGGCCTTCGGCCTTGAGCTGATTCAGCGCCTCGCGGACAGGTATCCGGCTGACGCCGTACTGCCCCGCGATTTCGGACTGCAAAAGCTGGAGATTCGGCGGCAATATACCATCCAGGATTTTGTTCCGGAGATCATGCACGATGGTCCGGGTGCCGGACGCCAGGCCCGTAGAGGCCAGGCCGGTTCTTGCAGAATCGCTATCCGTCATAATTCCCCCTGGCCCTGCTTCTGTATCTCTGCCATCAGGGCTGGATCCTGGTAGCGCGCCAGGGACAAGTTGGCCTCGAGGCGCGAAACCTGTTTCCCGGCGACCCAGGATGCGCACAGCGATCCCGCCGCGCAGGCCCCCATGGTGCCATAGCCGGACAACGCGATCGCCATGAATGCGCCCTGCCCGTCCAGGGGCCCGATCAGCGGCAGGTTTTCGTCGTTCATCGTGTAATAGCCGCCATAATGGCTGAGCGGCGCAGGCAGCGCAGCCAGATAGTTTTTCAGGCCAGGATGCAGGCGGCTCGCGCCCCTGAGGACGAATTCAGGAAACTGGCCGTCCAGGGGCTCGCCGTCGTGGACATCCGATTTCTTCTTGTTGTACGCCCAGCCCAATTTGATCCGCGTGCCGGATCTTGGGCCGTCCGGACGACAATGGATATTGCCGGGCATGGGCTCCAGCCAGTGCCGCATCTCTGGATCATCCCGCAAAAGCGCTTTTTCTTCCTCGGTCCAGGCCAGGGTTTGGCCATCGATGTCGATGGAAAAGGGCATGTCGCGCGGGATGACCTGCAATACGTCGTCAAAGGCGATTTTTTGCTGATATACGTTGTAGATGGGGAGGTCCTGCCCCAGCATTTTTGCGATTTCATCGGCATACGGCCCGGCCGCGTTCACCACCGATTCGGCGGCCAGTGTCTGCACGGTGCCATCGGCCCCCAGGACGTCCAGGTGATATTTGCCGGAATGCGCGATGGCGACCACCTTGCCCTGGCGGACTTCGACGTTTCTTGATTTCAAGGCGGACAACATGAACTGGCCGAGATCGCGCGCGTTGATCGACCCCGCCCGGCGGATGTGAACCACCGACAGGATGTCGGGAGAGAATTCGGGGAATGCCTCATGAACCGGGCCGGCGCCGAGAATGACGTCGACCCCGCCGGGCGCCTCTGGCCAGGCGCAGGCCCGGTCAAACTGATAACCGGACAACCGGTGGTCGTGGACGCGGATGTCTTCCGATATGCCCGCATAAGTTTCACGCAGATTCTCGACCAGCGCAGCGGGGTCTGCCTGGCGCGTTGCCAGCGCATAGCCGCCGCGCGTCATGCCGATGATGCCCGGACTGGCCTGCTCGATCTGTTCCATCAGGGTGATGGACCGGCTGGTGAACGCCGTCATGATGGCATGGGGCCACCAGTCGCGGTAGTTCTCGCCGGATTGCGCCGACGTCAGGCTCATGGGCGGCAGCGGATCCAGCAGCACGATGTCTTCGAGCCCGTGCTCTGTCGCCAAGTAGTAGGCCACGGCAATACCGACGTTCCCTGCGCCGATGACTGCAACGTGGGTATCGTTTTTCGAAGGATGTGCCATAGTGCGTGAACACCTATTGTGTGGACGAGACGGATGAGGATGGCCAAAGCCCCCAAAGCAAATGTATACGATTTTGGATACGATCGGGGTACTGGGACATACCCTCGGGTCGCTGCACACACCCAACCCAGCCGACACAAAAATATGGCAAGATACGAGATTGAGCGGGTCACGGTACGGCCCGGCAACAGTGAGCCCTCATGAGTCAAGATTGTCTGTTCTGCAAGATCGCCCGGCACGAGATCCCAGCCAAAGTCGTCTACGAAGACGACGAATTCATCGCCTTTCACGACATCAACCCCATGGCGCCAGTACACATTTTGCTTATCCCCAAGCGCCATGTGGTCACCTTGGCCGACCTGACCGACGCCGATGCCGCCTGGACGGCACGCATGCTGCGGCTGGTGCCGCAGCTGGCGCGCGAAAACGGCAGCAGTCCCCTGCCCGAAGGGGGGTTTCGCCTGGTGGTCAACAACGGCACCGAAGGCGGGCAAGAAATCGATCACCTGCATTTTCATATCCTGGGCGGCGCCCGTCCCTGGTCCAAACGCGCGGCACCCGCTGCATAAGGAGTCTTCATGGGTAGTTTCAGCATCTGGCACTGGCTGATCGTTCTGGTCATCGTGGCCCTGATCTTCGGCACCAAAAAATTGCGCAACGTGGGCGAAGACCTGGGCGGCGCCGTCAAGGGCTTCAAGAAAGGCATGAAAGACGCCGAAGACGAAGCCCCCAAGCCGGCCGTCACGCAACAAGTCAGCGATGACCAGACCGTGGATGTACAGGCCCGCGAGAAATCGGACACTTGACCCACACTCTGCACGGCGCCTGGCTGGCCCACCCGTCCGGATCGGGCCAGTACGGCGCGCCGTCTACCTGATGCCCAGCCGCCCGCCTCACCATGTTTGATATCAGTTTCAGCGAGCTGATGCTGATCGGCGTGATCGCGCTGATCGTGATCGGCCCCGAACGCCTGCCCAAGGTGGCCCGTACGGTCGGCCATCTGCTGGGGCGTGCACAGCGCTATGTGAACGAGGTCAAGGCCGACATCCAAAAAGAGGTCGACCTGAAGGAAATCAGCGACATCAAAAACCAGATGCAGGATGCCGCGCAATCAGTGAAATCTTCCATGACGTCATCGGTCGAAGAACTCAAGGCCAGCGTCACCGAACCGACCCAGGCGCTGAAAGACAGCCTCGAGCAGGCCCGCAAGGCGCTGGACGTAAAAGCCACACTGACGCCGGACCCCGCAGATCCGGCGGCTGACCCCGCGGCAGCTGATTCGGCGGCTGATTCGGCGGCTGATCCGGCAGCTGACCCCGCGGCTGCCGAACCCGACGGGCCGGCAGCCCCCAGCACCGGAGCGGCCGCGCCCCCCACCGATGCGCCGAGCGCCGCCACGCCGCCCCCCGTCTTGCCGGCCGGGGCCGCGCCCGCTGCTCCAGTGCCCGCAGAACCTGTTGCCAAGCTCGAATGACCGACGCCTCTGATTCGTCCTCCGATACCTTCATATCGCACCTGATCGAGCTGCGTTCGCGGCTCATGCGGGCCGTTGCGGGCGTGCTGCTGATCTTCGTGGCGCTGTTCCTGTATCCGGGTCCGTCGGCCATCTATGACGTGCTCGCACAGCCGATGCTGGCCTCGTTGCCCCAGGGCACGCGCATGATCGCCACGGGGGTGATCACACCGTTCATGGTGCCCATCAAAGTCACGCTGCTGGCGGCCTTCGTGCTGGCCCTGCCCTATGTGCTGTACCAGGCCTGGGCCTTCGTGGCCCCTGGGCTGTACCGGCACGAACAACGCCTGGCGCTGCCCCTGATCGTTTCCAGCACGCTGCTGTTCCTGCTGGGCATGGCGTTCTGCTATTTCGTGGTGTTCCACACGGTCTTCAGCTTCATCGCCAATTTCGCGCCCGAGTCGATCACCCCGGCGCCGGATATCGAAGCCTACGTCAACTTCGTGCTGACGCTGTTCATCGCCTTTGGCGTCACCTTCGAAGTTCCGATCGCGGTCATCCTCCTGGTCAAGACCGGCATGGTGTCGGTCAAGAAGCTGCGCGAGGTGCGCGGCTACGTGATCGTGGGCGCCTTCGTGCTGGCGGCCATCGTCACGCCACCCGACGTCCTCAGCCAGATCCTGCTGGCGCTGCCCCTGTGCCTGCTCTATGAAATCGGCATCCTGGCGGGCAAGGTGATCGAAAAGCAGAAAGCCGAGACCGAGACGGATACCGACGCTACCGAAGCGGCGCGCGAGCTCCACGAATGAGCGGCCGGTGACTGCCAAGTAGAAACGCCAAGCCCAGCGCCACCAGCACCGCGGCGACAATAAACGTATCTGCGTAACTGCGTAGATAAGCATACGTAGCAGCGAACAGCGACGGACCCATCAACACCCCAGAAAACGTGAGGAACAATGCACCGCCTGTCGCCGTGCTGACTTGGCCAGAGGGCGCAAGACGAGCCACCTCGGCCAGAAAAACGCCGTTCCAGCCAATGGCTGTGGCCCCCATGACGATAAACGCCACCGATATCGCCCATACCTCCCACTGGGGATCGACTCGTGTGATGGCCAGGGTAGACAGCAGCATGCATATGCTCAACACCAGCAGGGTCGCGCGACTTGCATGCCAGCGGTCCGCCAGCCAGCCCCAGCCGATCCGGCCAATCGCACCCGCAAACTGTACGGCAGACAGCAGCAACCCGGCATCGATCAGCGAATAGCCGGCCTCTTTGACCAAAAAACTCACGGTAAAGGTCATGAGGCACAGCTGCACCCCGGCAAAACAAAGTGCCATCAACGACAAATAGCGCAAATCACGCTGCCGCCACACCAGACGAATACCGTCAAAGGCATGGGCCCAGCCCTGTTGCGACCGCTGTGTCGCAGCCGAGTTACGGTCGTCATCCCAATGAGGCCGCACGGGCTGCAAGAGCAAAAGCCCCAAGCTAGCCAGTACAAGAACACAGGCCAGCGCGATCCGCCAATCAAACGCGTGAGCGAGATAGGGCGCCACCAGGGCCGCCGCCATGCCGCCCAACGGCACACCCGTCTGTTTCAGCGAAAAAATCAGGTTGCGCCGACCGGCAGGCGTGAAACGTGCCAGCAAATGGGCTCCCGACGGGTTCGACACGCCATAGCCGAAGCCCAGGAAGAGTGCCGCCATAGCCAGCAAAAAGAGCTGAGGCACCATGGAGAGCACCATAGCGATACCTACCCACCCCAGTGCAACCTGAGTGGCCCTGCACGCACCCAGCCGCAACACCACCTGACCACCCACTGCAGAGCTAAGCATGGCACCGGCATAGACGATACTAACCTGGTAGCCAATCAATGACGCGTCGACGCGCAGCACCTCGCCCAATGTCGGCGCCAATACCGGCAAGGTCAGCGCTCCCATGGATACGACGGCTTGGGCCAGTAACGTCGCCG
>Ga0172382_10001636_pt1 | contig 39634 bp, 37 predicted proteins | sample Leawel138RmetaG_FD_122245 | JGI IMG/M metagenome (GOLD analysis project Ga0172382, IMG submission 122245) | Leachate microbial communities from a municipal landfill in Southern Ontario, Canada - Leachate well 138R metaG | ecosystem: Engineered > Solid waste > Landfill > Unclassified | place... | reverse complement strand
GCCCAGGACGGCCCTGCCGGAAGTCATTGAGAAAGGAGAAGCGAACGCACCAACAGTAGACTTATCCACAGACGCGTAGCCCGGCTACACCCCAAAAGGCGGGGTCAATATTGGATGAAAAACTGGGGTCAGGATTGCGCGGAAATCAACACGCACGCCGCTGCGGCTGATGTCGAACTGCTCGGCCAGGTCCTTCTCGCTGGGCAATCGGTCGCCGGGCCGCAGTTCGCCTCGCTCGACCTGCTGGCGGATCTGGTCACAGACCGCCTCGAAGCCACGGCGCGTGCGTACCGGGTGAAACATGGGCGCCACGGCCTCGACGGGAACCGTCGGCGCCTTGCCGGGCAGGGGACGTCGGATGGCTTTTTCTGGCATTGGATGAACCTCTGTATGAAGCGATCGTAATACAGCCGACACGGCCCATATCTGCGCAAAATGCTAGCCTGCTTGCAAAAATTATTGGTTGAACCAATAATAGAGACAATCAAGACTTATCGGGGCAGTGACCTCGCAGAGAGACATGGATCTGGAACTGACACCAGCACAGCAAGCCTTTCGCGACGACGTGCGTGCCTTCATCGCCGTCCGCCTGCCCACGGAGATCCGCGAACGCCTGCGCGCCGGCCATCCTCCGCGCAAGCAGGATACCGTCGCCTGGCAGCGCATCCTGAACGAACGCGGCTGGGCCGCGCCGCACTGGCCGCGCCAGTACGGCGGGGCCGAACTCGGGCAAATGGAGCGGCTGATCCTGATGGACGAGCTGTACCGCGCACCCGCGCCGCTGCCGCAGGTGTTCAACATCACCATGCTCGGCCCGGTGCTGATGAAGTTCGGCACGCCGGCCCAGTGCGACCACTTCCTGCCCAGGCTGGCCAACCTCGACCTCTGGTTCTGCCAGGGCTTCTCCGAGCCGGGCTCGGGCTCCGATCTTGCTTCGCTGCGCACGGCGGCCCGGCGCGACGGTGACCACTACGTGGTTAACGGCCAGAAGATCTGGACCACCACCGCGCACCTGGCCGACTGGGTGTTCGCCCTGGTCCGCACCAACCCGGAGGGGCGCAAGCAGGAAGGCATCTCCTTCCTGCTGATCGACCTGAAGACGCCGGGCATAACCATCCGGCCCATTCATTCCATCGACGGCGAGCACCATTTGAACGAGGTGTTCTTCGACGAGGTGCGGGTGCCGGCCGGCAACCTGGTGGGCGAGGAAAATCGCGGTTGGGATTGCGCCAAGTTCCTGCTGGGCAACGAGCGCACCGGCATCGCCAACGTGGGGCTGTGCCGCGAGCGGCTCGACCATGCCCGCGAACTCGCGGGCCGCATCACCGAGGGTGGGCGCCGGCTGCTCGACGATGCCAAGCTGCGCAGCGAGTTCGCGCTGCTGGACGCCGAGATCCGCGCGCTCGAAGTGACCAACTACCGCTTCCTGCTCACGCCGAGCGCGCAGCAGGCGCAGCCGGCCTTCGCGTCGGTGCTGGAGCTCAAGGGGGTGGAGCTGCAGCAGGACATCAATGCGCTGCTGGGCCGGCTGGCCGGCCCAGCCGGCCTGGAGCGCCGCGCGGCCGACGACGTGGTGCACGGCCCGCTCACCCCGCGCTATTTCTATTCGCGTGCGGCCAGCATCTACGGCGGCACGAGCGAAGTGCAGAAGGACATCCTTGCCAAGGCGATCGTGGGCTGAAGGGAAAGCATGAATTTCGAACTGAACGACGAGCAGCAGGCGCTGCAGGCCAGCCTGGCCCGGATGCTGGGCGACCGCTATGGTTTCGAGAAGCGCCGGACCTACGCCGACGGTGCGGCCGGCCACGACGAGGGCACCTGGCGCCAACTGAGCGAACTCGGTGTGACCGCGCTGCTGGTGCCCGAGGCGCATGGCGGTTTCGGGGGCGGCGCGCGCGACCTGCTGCCGGTGATGCAGGAACTGGGGGCCGCCCTTTCACTGGAGCCGTTCCTGCCCTCCAGCGTGCTGGGCGCCACGGCGCTGCGGCTGGCGGCCGACGCGGCGATGCAGGATCGCCTGCTGCCGGCCGTGGCCACCGGCAGGATGCGACTGGCCTGGGCCCATGACGAAGCAGCCGGGCGCCACGCGCCGTCGTGGATCGAGACCCGGGCAGAGCGCCGGGGAGACGACTGGGTACTGGAGGGCCGCAAGTCCAACGTGCTCGGCGCCGGCCTGGCGCAGCACTTCGTCGTGAGTGCGCGTGTGTCCGGCGGTGCCGGCGAGCCGGAGGGCTGCGCGCTGTTCCTGGTGGACGCCGGCGCGGCCGGCCTCGGCTTGCGCCCCTTCCGGCTGGTGGACGACACGGCGGCCGGCGAACTGGAACTGCACGCCGTCGTGGCCCAGCCCCTGGGCGACCCGGCCGACGGCCGCCAGGCACGCGCCGCCATCGAGGGCACGCTGGCGGTCGGCATCGCGGCCGCTTGCGCCGACATGGTCGGTGCGATGCAGGCGGCCTTCCGGCTGGCGATGGACTACCTGAACACGCGCAAGCAGTTCGGCCGCCTGATCGGCGAGAACCAGGCGCTGCGGCACCGGGCTGCCGAGATGCTGGTCGGCCTGGAGCTCGCGCGCAGCATGGCGATCGCCGCCGCGGTGGCGGTGGACCGTCCGCAGGGCGACGATGCGCGGCGTGACCTGCACCGTGCCAAGCTCTCCGTGGGCCGCCATGCGCGGGTCCTGGCGCATGGCGCGATCCAGCTGCACGGCGGCATCGGCATGACCGAGGAGTATGCCGTCGGCCACTACCTGCGCCGGATCCACGTGCTGGACCAGCTGTTCGGCGATGGCGAAGCGCACGCCGCGCGGCTGGCCGAACTCGCCTGAATCCCTTTCACCCGAATGATTTCCAAAGAGACAAGAATGGGTCAGGCCATGATCTACCTCGACGAACGCGGCATTGCCCGAGACGACGTGCTGCTGCGGGGCCGCCGCGCCGCCACCGGCTTCGACGCGCTCGGCGTGCGCGAGGGCGATACCGTCGCCCTGCTGTTGCGCAACGACTTCGCCTTCTTCGAGGTGCAGCAGGCCGCCGCCGCCGTGGGTGCGTATGCGGTCCCGATCAACTGGCACGGCAAGACCGAGGAGGCCACCTACATCCTCGACGACGCCAGGCCCAAGGTGCTGGTGGCGCACGCCGACCTGCTGGCCCCGTTGCGCGCGCACATCCCTGCCGATATCCAGCTGCTGGTGGTGCCCACGCCACCCGAAGTGCAGAAGCGCTACGGCATTGCGCAGGACGAGGCAAGGCCTGCTGCCGGCGACATCGAGTGGCAGGCATGGAGCGATGGCTTCGCGCCATGGGAAGCGCCGCCCAAGCGCAGCCGCGCCACGATGATCTACACCTCCGGCACGACCGGCCATCCCAAGGGGGTGCGGCGCGACCCTGCGACGCCGGAGCAGGCGCAGGCCTACGTGGCGCTGCTGCAGCGCGTCTACGGCCTTGTGCCGGGGGAGCGTTCGCTGGTCACGGGCCCGCTGTACCACGCCTCGCCCAACGCCTACGGCCGGCAGGCCCTGGCCGCGTCCGACGTGCTGGTGCTGCAATCGAAGTTCGATCCCGAGGAGACGCTGGCGGCGATCGAGAAGCACCGCATCACCAACGCGGTGATGGTGCCGACCATGTTCGTGCGCATCCTGCGGCTGCCCAGGGAGGTGCGCGAGCGCTACGACATCAGCTCGCTGCGCTGGGTCACGCACACCGGCGCGCCTTGCCCGAGGGAGGTGAAGCAGGAGTTGATGCAGTGGTGGGGTCCGATCATCTATGAGACCTACGGCGGCTCGGAAGTGGGCACGGCCACGCTGGCGACGCCGCAGGACTGGCTGGAGCATCCCGGCTCGGTGGGCGTGCCCACGCCCGGCACGCAACTGGCCTTCTACGGCGAAGACGGCCGGCGCCTGCCGGACGGCGAGATCGGCGAGATCTACATGCGCGTGCCGGCTTACGCCGACTTCACCTACCTCAACCACGAGGAGAAGCGCAAGGGCGTGGAACGCGACGGGCTGATCAGCTGCGGCGACGTCGGCTACCTGAAGAACGGCCGCCTGTACCTGTGCGACCGGCGCTCCGACATGGTGATCTCCGGCGGCACCAACATCTATCCGGCGGAAATCGAGATGGTGCTCCTGCAGTGTCCCGGCGTGCAGGACTGCGCGGTGTTCGGCATTCCCGACGACGACTTCGGCGAATCGCTGGCTGCGGCCGTGGAGACGATCCCCGGCGCGCAGGTGACCGTGCGCGAGATCCAGGCGTATCTGGAGGCCCGCCTGGCCAAGTACAAGGTGCCGCGCCGCATCGACTTCCATCCCGCGTTGCCACGCGAGGACAGCGGAAAAATCTTCAAGCGGCGCCTGCGCGATCCGTTCTGGCAGAACGCCGGCCGCAGGATCTGATGGACCCGGCCCGCGATGCGTCGGTGGACGCGACGGCCGCAGCCCTGCAGGCGGCCCTGCAACGGCGCGGTCCCGGTGCCGGCGAGGTCCTCGATCTGCGCCGCCTGACCGGCGGCGCCACCAAGCAGACCTGGGCCTTCGACTGGATCGCCGGCGGCGCGCGGCAGCCTTTGATCCTGCAGCAGGCGCCGGGCCCGGCCGCGCCGCCAGGTGGCGCGCCCAAGCTGGGCGCTGCGCAGGACGCAGCCTTGATGACCGCGGCCCGCGCTGGCGGTGCGCCGGCACCGGTGGTGCGCGCCGTGCTGCAGCCGCAGGACGGTCTGGGCGAAGGCTACGTGACCGAGTTCGTCGCCGGAGACGCTGGGCCGGCGCGTGGTGCGCGACCAGGCCCTGGCCGATGCCCGTGGGCGCATGGCGCGCCAGTGCGGCGAGATCCTCGCCGCCATCCACCGCCTGCCCACCGCGTCGCTGCCGTTCCTGCAGCGGTTGTCGCCGGCCGACGAACTGCGGATCTATGCCGCTGCGCTCGAGCGCAGCGGGGTGCGGCACCCGGCGCTGGCCTATGCGCTGCGCTGGATCGCGCAGAACCTGCCACGCGACTGGGCGCCGGCGCTGGTGCATGCCGACTTCCGCACCGGCAACCTGATCGTCGGTCCGGATGGCGTGCGCTGCGTGCTGGACTGGGAGATCGCGCGCATCGGCGACGCCATGCAGGACCTGGGCGTGCTGTGCATGCGGACCTGGCGCTTCGGCGGCGCCGGTGAAGTCGGCGGCTTCGGTGCGCGCGAGGACTTGTATGCCGCGTACGAGGCCGCCTCGGGCCGGAGGATCGATCCGCGGCGCGTGAAGTTCTGGGAAGCGTTCTCCAACCTCAAATGGGCGATCGCCTGCGCCCGCCGCGGCGCCTCGCTGCGCGCCGACGGCCGGCAGGCCAGCCTGGAGCTGAGTGTGGTCGGCCGCCGGCTGGAGGAGCCGCTGTGGGACTTTTTTGCGCTGACCGGAGCGATGGCGGGAGACCTGCGATGACGACCCTTGTACCGGATTCCAACCGGCTGCTGCAGGCGGCCGTGGACTATCTCGATGCGGAACTGCTGCCCACGCTGGAGGGCTACCACCGCTTCCACCTGCGGGTGTGCGTCAACGCGCTGAGCATCGTCGCGCGCGAACTGGCGCTGGGTGTGGCGCTGGAGCAGGGAGAGCAGCAACGGCTGGCGCAACTGCTCGGGCACTCGGGCAGCGTCGGAGACCTCGACGCCGAACTCACCGACCGCATCACCAGCGGTGACCTGCCGCTGGAGACGACCGGCTTGGCCGAACACCTGCAAGCCACCCTGCGCGATGCACTGGCCATCAACAATCCCCTCTGGATAGATCAACCATGAGCACGCTGCACACCCTGCCGCCTCACAAGCCGCGTCCCGCCGGCGCCCCGAAGGCCCTGCAGGGCATCCGGGTGGTCGACTTCAGCCACTTCCTGTCCGGGCCGTACTGCACCCAGATCCTGGCCGACTTCGGCGCGGAGGTCTGGAAGATCGAGAAGCCGAACGGTGGCGACGATTTCCGCAGCCACCAGCCCCCGGCGTTGGGTGGCGAGGGCATCGGCTATCTCTGGACCAACCGCAACAAGAAGGGCCTGACCATCGATCTGGCCAGCAGCGCCGGCCGCGAGCTGGCCTTGCAGCTGATCGACCGTGCCGACGTGCTGGTGGAGAACTTCTCCGCCGGCGTGATGCAGCGCATGGGGCTGGATTACGAGACTGTCGCGGCCCGCAATCCACGCCTGGTCTATTGCTCGATCTCGGCGGCCGGCCGCGAGGGCGCGCTGGCCAACCGCGTCGGCTTCGACCCCATCGCGCAGGCCGAGAGCGGCTTCATGGCCCTCAATGGCCACCCCGACAGCGAGGGCGTGGTGGCGGGCGCGCCGATCATCGACATCACCACCGACATGATGGCCGGCAACGCGGTGATGGCGGCGCGCGAGCGCGACGGCTGCGGCCAGCTGGTGGAGATCGCCATGTTCGACCAGGCGGCGCAGATGGTCGGCTACCGCGCGGTGGGCTACCTGGCCACGGGCGTCGAGCCCATGCGCGTTGGCAATTCCAGCCAGCATGTGGTGGCGGTCGGCCAGTTCCCCACCGCCACCGGCCCGGTCTACCTGTGCTGCGCCAACGAGCGCAGCTACCAGCGGCTGGTGCACCAGGTCCTGGGCCGTGCCGATCTGGCCGAGGGCGAGTTGGCCGACAGTGCCGGGCGCGCGCGGCGGCGCGACTGGCTGCGCCAGGAACTCCAGGCCACGCTCAAGTTGCAGTCGCGAGAGCACTGGCTGGAGAAGATGCGTGCCGCCGGCGTGCCGGTGGGCGCCGTGCGGACGATCGGCGAAGCCTTCGGCGGCCCTGACATGCGCGAGCGTGGTTTGCTCAGCGCGATCCCGCACCCGACGGCAGGGACGGTCCCCAACGTGGCCCCGCCCTTTCGCCTGAGCCGCACGCCGGTGGTCGATCCGGTGGCGGCGCCGACGCTCGGGCAGCATACGCAGGAGGTCTTGCGCGATGTGCTTGGCCTGGACGATGCGGCGTTTGGCGTTCTGGCGGCCTCTGGCGCGCTCGGCGCAGCCCCGCAGGCCCAGTGATGCGTATGGATGCAACCGCGGCGGGCAAGGGCTTCGCCGCCCATGCCGGTCCGATCGAGCGCCTGGGGCCGCGGGCCTTCGGCTTCGCCTTGGAGCCGCGGCACCTGAACCACGCCGGCCGCTTCCATGGCGGCATGGTGCTGACGCTGGTGAGCACCGCCTGTGGCGAAGTCGCGCGCGACGAGGCGCTGCGCGCGGCGCCGCAGGCGACGGCGGAACTGCTCTGGCTGGATTGCAGCTTCGTCAGCGCCGCACTCGGTGGGGCGCAGGTGCGGGCCGAAGTGGAAGTGACGCGGGTGACGCGCACGGCGGCGTTCCTGTCGGCGTGCGTGTTGGCAGGCGATGAGGTGCTTGCGACGGCTTCTGCGATCTTCCGCATCGGCGCCGGCCGCCAGCGCACACCGGATGCGGGGGAGGCGGAGGCTTCGCCGGTCGAAGGATGGAGTGCCATGGTCACCCGTGAGCCGTTCGCCCGGCACGTGGCGCCGGTCTACGAGCGGCAGGACGGGACTGCGCCCAAGCGCGCCGGGTTTCGCGTCGGTGCCGACCGCCTCGATGCACATGGGCAGGGCGTGCTGCACGAGGGCATGGCATTGTTCGTGGCGGACGTGTTCACCGGGCGGGCCGCGGTGGCTGCCAGCGGCGCCCACTGCGTGACGCTGGGGATGCAGGTCCGCCGCTTCGCCCCCGCGCCGGCCGGCAGTTGGGTGGAATTCGAGCCGCGGGTGCGCCATGTTGCGCCGTCCGTGGCGTTCGTGGACGGCACCTTCACCCTCCTGGGCCAGCCCTGGCTGGAGGTCAGTAGCCTCTGGAAGGTGCTGGGCGCGGCCTGATGCCGGGGTGAGGCGGCCTGAGGCCGCCGCTCAGAGCGCGCCGAATGCGCCGGTTTTCCGCAAGGCCGCGACCTCCGCGGCCTCGAAGCCCCAGCCGCCCAGCGTTGCCGTGTCGTCGGTGCCCGCGGGCACCCAGGCGCGCGGCGTCTCGGGCGGCGTGCGGCTGAAGCGCGGGGCCGGTGCCGGCTGCACCACGCCTTCGACTTCGACGAAGGTACCGCGCGCCCTGATGTGGGGATGCGCCGGTGCCTCGGCCAGCGAGAGCACGGGTGCGAAGCAGGCGTCGCTGCCCTCCATCTGCTCGCACCACTGCGCGCGCGTCCTGCCGCGGAACACCGCGGCGAAGCGCTGCTGCAGCACCGGCCAGCCGGCGCGATCGTGCTGCGCCGGCAGGTCCGCGTCCGCCAGACCGAGGCGGCGCAGCAGTTCGGCGTAGAACTGCGGCTCGGCGGCGGCCACGCTCACGTACTTGCCGTCCGCCGTCTCGTACACGTGGTACCAGGGAGCGGCGCCATCGAGGATGTTCTCGCCGCGGTCCGCGCGCCAGCGCCCCGCCGCCTGCAGCGCGTACATGTAGGTCATGAGCGATGCCGCGCCATCGACCATGGCGGCGTCGACCACCTGGCCGCGGCCGGACTGGCGCGCTTCCAGCAGCGCGCAGACGATACCGAACGCCAGGTACATGCCGCCGCCGCCGAAGTCGCCCACCAGGTTCAGCGGGATGGCCGGCGGCGCGTCCTTGCTGCCAATGGCGTGCAGGGCGCCGGTGAGCGCGATGTAGTTGGCGTCGTGGCCGGCCGCATGCGCCAACGGGCCCTCCTGGCCCCAGCCGGTCATGCGGCCGTATACCAGTTTCGGATTGGCTGCGAGGCAGGGTTCCGGCCCCAGCCCCAGGCGCTCCATCACGCCGGGGCGGAAGCCCTCGATCAGCGCATCCGCGCCTGCGACCAGTCGGTGCAGCGCATCGACGGCGGCTGCGTTCTTGAGGTCCAGCGCCAGCGAACGCCGGTTGCGGTGGATCAGGTTGGCCGCTGGCACCGGCCCCGGCTGGCCGGCCGGAGCCGGCCGCTCGATGCACAGCACCTCCGCGCCCATGTCCGCCAGCATCATGGCGGCAAACGGCCCGGGCGCGAGGCCGGCCATCTCGATGACTTTGATTCCCTTCAGCGGTCCCATGTGTCTTCCATTCATTCCAGTTTGATGCCGAAGCTCTTGATTACGCGCGCCCATTCCGCGTATTCGGCCTTCATCGTCTGGGCGAACTCGTCCGGCGTGGAGCCGACGGGCACGAAGGCCCAGTCGTTGGTGAGGCGCGCCGCGATCTCGGGCTGGCCGATGCGCTGCTGGATCTGCCGCGCGATCTTGTCGGCGATCTCGGGGGGAATGCCCGCCGGCCCGATCACGCCGAACCAGCCGCGCACCCTGCCGGGGCCGGGCACGCCGAGGTCCGCGAAGGTGGGGATGTCGGGCACCAGCGGCGAGCGCAAGGTCGTGGCGATGCCGCGCAGCTTGCCGGCTTGTGCGAAGCGAACGTACGGCCCGATCGACATCAGTCCGAAGTCCAGCGTGCCGGCGAGCATCTCGGTGTGCATCGGCGCCTCGCCCTTGTACGGGATCGGGTTGATCTTGAGCTTGGTGGCCTCGCCGATCATCTCCGAGTAGATGTGGGTGCTGGAGCCGGCGCCGGCGTTGCCGATGTTGACGCCGCCCGGGTTTGCCTTGGCATGGCGCAGGAAATCGTCCCAGTTCTGGATCGGCAGCGAGGGGCGGAACGCCAGCACCGCGCCGGCGTTCACCAGCAGGCTGATCGGCGTGAAGTCCTTGATCGGGTCATAGCCTGCCTGGGGGTTGAGCACGGCGTTCGTCAGGTGGTTGGTGAATGCGAGCAGGATCGTGTGGCCGTCGGCCGGAGCGCGGGCCACGAATTGCGTGGCCAGCAGGCCGCCGGCGCCAGGCCTGTTTTCGACCATCACCGGCTGCCCCCAGGCCTGCCGCATGTCATCGGCCAGCAGCCGCGCCAGGATGTCGGTCGGCCCGCCGGGCGGGGCCGGCACCACGAAGGTGATGGGTTTTGCCGGAAAGTCGGCAGCCCTGGCGCTGGCCGTGAAGGCCGCGGCGGAAAGAATGGGTACCAGGCACAAGCCCAGCAGCCGCGTGGCGTTTCTCAGCAATCGCATCGGTGCCTCTCTTCCTTCTCGTCTGCATGCATGAGGGCGGACGCCCTCTGGGCTCACTCCGGCTCGATGCCGGCGTTCTTCACGGCTTCGCCCCAGGGCGGACAGCCTTCGCGCAGCGCGCGCGTCATGTCATCGGTGCTGCCGGTCCCCGCCAGCACGCCCAGGCGCAGCAACGTGTCGGCGTTGGCGGGATTCGCGGTGACCTTCCGCATCTCCGCGTTGATGCGCTGCAGGATCGGCTTCGGCGTACCGGCCGGGGCCATGAGCCCGACCCAGCCGACCAGCGTGAGCGGTCGGCCGGCCTCGGTGAAGGTCGGCACCTGCGGCAGCTTCGGCCAGCGGCGGTCGCCTGCGACGGCTAGCGCCACCAGCTTGCCCGGAACCACCTGTGCGTCGGCGAAGGACATGTCGACCATCGTCATGGTGACGTCGCCGGCCAGCAGCGCCTGTACGGCGGGGGCGCCGCCCTGGTAGGGCACATGCTGCATGTCCAGGTTCAGCCTTCGGTTGAAGGATTCGCTGTACAGATGGGCCGACCCCCCCGACGCCGGGCGTGGAGTAGTTGACCTTGCCGGCGTTCGCCTTCGCGTAGGCCAGGAACTGGTCGATCGTGCGTACGCCCAGCCGAGGCGACACCAGCATCATCAGCGGCGCGCTGCCGATCATGCCCACCGCGTCGAAATCGGTGAGCGCGCTGAACGGCATGCTCTTTCGCAGGTACGGGTTGACGCAGGCAACCGAGGACGACATCAGCACCAGCGTATAGCCGTCCGGTGCCGAGTTCTTCGCGACCATCGAACCTAGCACCCCCTGGGCACCGACCTTGTTTTCGATGATCACGCTTTGGCCGAGGGCCTTGCCGAGGTCGTTGGCCACCATGCGCGCAGCAGCATCGGATACGCCGCCAGCGGCAAAAGGAACCACGATGCGGACCGTCCGGCTCGGCCAGTCGTCGGCGAAACCCGATCCGCAGGCCGCGGCCAGAAGGGTGGCGGGACGGATCGCGTGCAACAGCATCGAGGCGTGCATCATGGCCTGGGATTGTTTGGTTTGCGTTATGGTTGAACCAATGATCTGCTAAGCCGCCTGGAAGGTCAAGACCTATCGGCGCGGACGCGGGCAAACCCTGAGGCCTTGACATCACCTCGGATTTTCAATATGGTTCAACCAATCAAAAATTGGGAGACATGCCTTGGTTCTCACCCGCCGCCGTGCCCTCGCTGCCGGCATCGCCTCCATGGTCGGCACCGCCGCCACGTCCAGCCACGCCCAGAGCTACCCCACGGGGGTCATCAGGTTCGTGATTCCCACGCCGCCCGGGGGGGGCCACGACACCATGATGCGCGTGATCGGCCAGAAGCTCTCCGAGAGCCTCGGTCAGCCGTGCATCGTGGAGTCCAAGCCGGGCGGCAGCGGCTCGATCGCCGCCCAGACGGTCGCCCAGGCCGCGCCGGACGGCCACACCCTCCTGATCGGCTACAGCGCGCTGCTGAGCAACACGGTGTTGATGCCCAAAACCCCATACCGGCTGGAGGATCTGGCCCCGGTCAGCATGCTGGCGCTGACGCCGATCGCCCTGGGAATCAGCGAGACGCTCGCGGCCGCCAGCCTGAAGCACTATGTGGCGATCGCCAAGACGCGGCCCGGCAAGCTGTCCTACGCGTCCTATGGCCAGGGCTCTGGCGGCCACTTCGTGGGCGAACTGTTCAACATGGCAGCGGAGATCGATACGCTGCACGTGCCGTACAAGGGCGAAGCCCCCGCGCTGCTGGACGTTCTGTCCGGCCAGGTGCAGGCGGCCTTCACCTCCATCGGTGGCGTCAGCCGCTACCCGGGCAAGATCCGGGCGCTCGCGGTGGCCACGGCGCAGCGTTCGCCGAGCTACCCGGACGTGCCGACCTTTGCCGAGCTCGGCTACCCGCAGGTGGACATGCCGGGCTGGGGCGGCCTGTTCGCGCCGGCGAAGACGCCGCAGCCCATCCTCGACAGGCTGACCTCGGCGATGAACCGCATCGTGCTGCTGCCGGACGTCAAGGCCAAGTTGGCAGAGCTCGGGTTCGATTCGGTCGGCTGGGCACCGCCGCGCATGAACCAGTTTTTCAAGGAGCAGCTGGCGCAGACGCGCAAGCTGGTCGATTCGGGTCGCGTGAAGCTCTAAGAGGCACCCCCCTCAACGTCTTTGCGGTCGAAGCAGGGTCGCGCGCCCCAGGCCGGGCTCCATGAAGAGGATGGTGTCCCGCCTCTTGCGACCATCGCAAGTTGTGCGCGTGGTACCACCATCGCCTGCAACGCTCGCAGAACCACTTGGCTGCTCATCGACACGAAGCCTGGCATGGGGCACCCCAGGGCCAGCCCGGCTCCGCATGAGCCGCAACCGCATAAGTGGCGGCACGGACGTTGAAAGGCCTGGCTCTGAGGCGGCGGAAAGCACGCTAGATGAAGCTGTCGGGCATCAGGTCCGCGGCCGGGCAGGTGCTGTAGCCGGAGAAGTCACTGACGCCATGCACGAGCAGCAGGTCCTTGTCGATGCAGAAGTTGCCGCTGAAATGCCGGTCGCGCGTGAGGATCGCGTATGCGGATCGTCCGCGCGCAGCAGGTGCGGCAGGCAGGCTCAGGCCGATGCCCGGCAGGCACCGGTGATGAACAGCGTCTCGCCTCGCAGTGCAGTCAAGTCGATCTGGGCGGGAAGCCGCGGTAGGGTGGGGCCTTCTTGGCCAGCAGCGCCTCGATGGCGATGCGGGGTTCCGGCGCGGCGAAGGCGGCGGCCTGGCTGTTCGCCTCCAGGGTGAACATGGTTTGCTGGTCGGCGTCGAGCGAGGCGTTCAACGCCGCCTTGGTCAAGGCCAGCGCGGTCGGCGCGACATGGGTCAGGCTCTCGGCGATCTGTCGGGTGCGCTCTTCCAGCGCCTCGCTGTCATGCACCTCCATCACCAGGCCCATGCGCTGAGCCTCCTCGGCGTCCACGTCCCGCGTGGAGAACATCAGCTCCTTCGCGCGCTGCATGCCCACGGCGCGCGGCAGCAGGTAGAGCGCGCCCAGGTCGGGCACCAGGCCGAGCTTGAGGTAGGCCATGGAGAAGCGCGCGCGCGGGGTGGCCAGCACGATGTCGGCGGTGAGCGCCAGCGCGAAACCCGCGCCCATCGCCGGGCCGTCGATCGCGGCGATCACCGGCCGGCCGAGGTTCAGCATGTCCTGGACGAAGCGCAGGCCGTTCTTGAGCCGTTGCTGCCAGTAGGCCGGGCCGGCGTCCACGTTTTCCAGCAGCATGTGGAGGTTGCCACCAGCGCAGAAGACACCGGGGCTGCCGGTGAGCACCAGCACGCGGATGCCGGGATCCTCGCGGACCTGCTCCAGCACCGCCGTCAGGTCGACGCGCAGCGGGATGTCGAAGGGGTTGTGCTTGGCGGGCCGCGCCAGCCGGATCCAGCCGACTTGGTTGCGGACTTCAAAGGTGAGCGTATTCAAGATGGTTTGTTCCTTCAGGCGGGAGTGAACATGGGAATCTTGGCGCCGTCCTCGGCCGGCTTGAAGCGAACCTTGACGCGCTGGCCGATGCGCAGGCTGTCCAGGTCGCAGTCGACGATGTTGGTCAGCAGCGTGATGCCCTCGTCGAGGCTGACGTAGGCGATCGCATAGGGGATGGGGCCGGCCTTGCGCGTGACGCTCACGCTGTAGATGGTGCCCAGGCCGGAGAGGCTGGTCCATTCGGTGTCCTCGAGGCAGAACGGGCAGAGCGGGCGCGGGTACCAGTGCAACTTGCCGCAGCTCTTGCAGCGGCGTGTGCACAGCTGATCCTCGCGGGCGGCGTTCCAGAAATGTTCCGTGGCGGCATCCACCTGAGGTGCGGCCAGCGGACGGTCGGTCGAGGGGGTGCCCATGTTCATTGCCTTTCCATGATGAGGGTGGCGCTGCCGTGGCGCGAGCCCAGGAGACCGCCGGTGCCCTGGGCCAGCGCCAAGCTGCAGTTGGGGACCTGCACCTTCGGGTGCGCTTCGCCGCGCAGCTGGCGCACCGCCTCGATCACCTTGGTGATGCCGCCGCGGTTGGCCGGATGGTTGTTGCACAGGCCGCCGCCGTCGGTGTTGAACGGCAACTTGCCGACGCCGGAGATCAGGTTGCCGTCGGCGACGAAGCGCCCGCCTTCACCCTTGCGGCAAAAGCCCAGGTCTTCCAGCTGCATCAGCACCGTGATGGTGAAGCTGTCGTAGATGGAGGCGTAGTGGATGTCGGCAGGTTTGACGCGCGCTTCCTCGAAGGCGGCCGGCCCGGTGACGGCCGCGCCGGACCACGTCAGGTCCACCGCGCCGCCGAGCTGGCCCTTGATGGTTTCGCCGGCGCCCAGGATGTTCACGACCGGGCGCTCGAGCTTGCGCGCGATCTCGGGGCGCACCACCAGCAGCGCGCCGCCGCCGTCGCTGACCACGCAACAGTCCAGCTTGTGCAGCGGATCGGAAATCATCGGCGAGGCCAGCACGTCTTCCACCGTCACCGGATCGCGCAGCATGGCATGGGGGTTGTGCTGCGCGTGCGCCGCTGCGGCCACCTTGATCCAGGCCAGCTGTTCCGATGTGGTCCCGAATTCGTGCATGTGGCGCGCCGCTGCCAGGGCATACATGTTGACCGTCACCGGCGCGTAGGGCATCTCCCAGGGCGCGTCCGGCGTCGCGCCCGTGACCAGGCGGGCGCCGACACCGACGCCGCTGGCACCTTCGGTGCGCGGCCGTCCGGCCAGCGTGATCAGCGCGACGTTGCACTTGCCGGCGGCGATCGCCTGCGCCGCATGCGACACATGGATCAGATAGGCGGAACCGCCGGTGTCGGTCGTGTCCAGGTGGCGCAGCCGGGTCAGGCCCAGGTAGTCGGCCATGCTGTTGGCGCCCAGGCCCGGCGCATCACCGGCGCAGAAGTACCCGTCCACGTCCTGCAGGCTCAAACCCGCGTCCTCGAGGGCGCCGCGGGCGCATTCGGCGTGCAGCTGCGCGACTGTCTTGTCGGGTGCCTTGCGGGTGGGATGTTCGAACGCGCCTGCGATGCAGGCTTTGCCTCTGATCGTCATCATCTGCTCCAGTTGACCTCTTGTCGAAGGCTAGAATATCATTGGTTCAACCATGATACAAGGAACTCGCCATATGGATCCCATCGTCTCCCTCCAGGGCCGCACCATCGTCGTCACCGGCGCGGGCCAGGGCATCGGCAAGGCCGTCGCAGAGCTGGCCATCGGCCTGGGCGCCAACGTGGTCGCCGTCGATCTGAACGGCGAAACCCTGGACGCGGCATTGGCGCCGCTGCCTGCCGATCGGGTGCTGGCCGTGCAAGGCAGCGTGGCCGACTCGGCCGTGGCCGACCGTGCCGTGGCCGACGCACTGGCGAAGTTCGGCGCCGTGCATGGGCTGGTCAACAACGCCGGCATCATCCGCCCGGCCATGATCGACAAGATGACGGACCAGCAGTGGTCCGATGTGATCGGCGTGCATCTGAGTGGCTCCTTCTACTGGACCCGCGCCGTGGGCCGCCACATGATCGAGCGTGCCAAGGGCGGGGACAAGACCGGCGGTGCCGTGGTCAACATCTCCTCCGATGCCGGCCGCAAGGGCTCTATCGGCCAGATCAACTACGCGGCGGCCAAGGCGGGCATGCTGGGCATGACGATGACGGCGGCGCGCGAATGGGGCCGCTACAACATCCGCGCCAACTCGGTCTGCTTCGGCGTGGTCGAGACGCCGATGACCGAAGTGGTGCGCGGCGAGAAGTTCCGCGACGGCATGCTCGCGCAGATTCCGCTGGGACGCTGGTCCACCCCGGAGGAAGTGGTCAAGACCATCTGCTTCCTGCTGTCGGACGGCTCCAGCTACATCACGGGGCAGCACCTGGGCGTGAACGGCGGCTTCCACATCAGCCTCTGAGCGCAGCTTCATGCAGCAAGCCTCAGGCCTCGACCTCGATCGGCTTGGCGCGTTCATTCGCGCGGAGGTGGCGCCATTCGAAGGCGTCGCTGCGGCGCGCCGCATCGAAGGCGGGCAGTCCAACCCGACCTACATCGTCGACGCCGGCGCGCGACGCTACGTGCTGCGCCGCAAGCCGACAGGCCTGCTGCTGCCTTCGGCCCATGCGATCGATCGCGAGTTTCGCGTGATGCAGGCGCTGGCCGGCTCTGCCGTGCCCGTGCCGCATGCCCGTGCCCTGTGCGAGGACGCCACGGTGCTGGGCACCAGCTTCTACCTGATGGACTTCGTCGATGGCCGCATCCTGGGCGACCAGACGCTGCCCGGCATGGCGCCGGCCGAACGGCACGCGATGTACGCCGAGCTGAACCGGGTGCTGGCCGCGTTGCACGGCGTGGACTTTCGCGCCCGCGGCCTGCAGGATTTCGGCCGCGAAGGCGGCTACGTGGAGCGGCAGATCGAGCGCTGGACGCGGCAGTACCGGGCCTCCCAGACGGCGAGCATTCCCGAGATGGAAAACCTGATGGCCTGGCTGGGCGAGCGCATTCCGCCGCAGCAGGGCAACGGCATCGTCCACGGCGACTACCGCCTGGACAACGTGATCTTCCATCCGACGCAGCCCCGGATCATCGCGGTGCTGGACTGGGAACTCGCGACGCTGGGCGACCCGCTGGTGGATTTCGCCTACCACTGCATGAACTGGCACCTGGCCCTCGGGACGCACCGCACCTTGGCCGGCGCCGATCTGGCGACGCTCGGGATTCCGGACGAGGAAGAGTACGTCGCCATGTACTGCCGCCACACCGGGCGGGACGTGGGTGACGTGCTGGCGCACTGGCCGTTCTACCTCGCCTTCAACATGTTCCGCCTCGCCGCGATCCAGCAAGGCGTGGCGCGGCGTGCCCTGGATGGCATGCGCCACTGCGCTCCCCATTCCCGGCGCCGGCCGGCAACCCTGAAAGGAACACCCATGTACATGCCTCCCGGTACCACCCTGAAGCTGGACCCGCTGGACGATTACACGCACACCCCGGAGCCGGTCTCCAACTACAACGAGAGCATGTACTTCAATGCTTTCGACAGCCAACGCGGCGTCGGCCTCTGGGTACGCATCGGCAACCGGCCGAACGAGGGCCATGCGGAGATGAGCTGCTGTGTCTACCTGCCCGATGGCCGTGTCGGCTTCATGTTCAGTCGGCCGCAGATCAGCGGCAACGAGCAGATGGCCGCCGCCGGCATGCGCTTCGAGGTGCTGGAGCCCTTCAAGCGGCTGCGGGTGACCTACGAAGGAGAGTTGCTGCTGATGGACGACCCGCACGCCATGGCCGACCCCAGTGCCGCCTTCAAGCGCTACCCCAAGCGCCAGGCCAGCATCGCGCTGGACTTCAGCGGCGTCTCCCCGATGCATGGCGGCGAGATCGTCGACGCCGACGGCAAGCCGGTGGCATTGGACCCGGAGCATGCGGTCTACCGCGGCCACACCGAGCAGAACATGGCGGTGGATGGCCACATCACCGTGGACGGCCAGCGGCACGACGTGGTGGGCGGTACCGGCTACCGGGACAAGTCCTGGGGGCCGAGGCACTGGCACAGCTTCTTTTGGTACAAATGGCTGCCGGTCACCTTCGACCGAGACTTCGGCATCCTGCTGTCGATCAAGGGCCGCCCGGAAGGCGGGCCGAACCGCATCAGCGGCAATGTTTTGCGCAACGGCGTCTACGAGCCCGTGATCGACGGCCGCATCGAGACCGACTACGACGAGGCATGGTACCCCCGCGGCCTGACGGCCTGGGTGACCACGGCGCGCCAGACCTATGTGGTCAAGGGCCGCATTCTGGCCACCGTGCCGCTGCGCCACAAGCGCGTCGGCGCCACCGACTGGAGCACCTACACCCGCATCACCGAGAGCATGAGCGCGTACAGCTGCGAAGGCCGCACGGCGCTGGGCATGACCGAGTACTGCGACGTGATGAACGATGGCGTGCCGATTTCCACCCGCGAGGAAGCGTTGGAATGAGTGCCGGCGTGTTGCTCGAACGGGATGGCGGCGTCGCCGTGCTCACACTGAACCGTCCCGAAGTAAAGAACGCCCTGGACCCGGCCACGGTCGATGCGCTGGTGGCGCTGCTGCGCGACTTGCGCGACGACGAGGGCGTGCGGTCCGTGCTGCTGTGCGGTGCGGGCGGCGACTTCTGTGCCGGCGGCGACGTCAAGGCGATGGGGCAGGGCGGCAGCCGCACGGTGGAGCAGCGCCGTGGCGGCATGCGCCGCTACCGCGACCTCGCCATGGCGCTGGCGGCCCTCGACAAGCCGGTGGTCGCGGCCATTGACGGCGTCGCATATGGCGCCGGCCTCAGCCTGGCGCTGCTCGCCGACATCGTGCTGGTGAGCGACCGGGCGCGCATGGCGATGGTGTTCCATCGCATCGGGCTGGTGCCCGACGTGGGCGCCTGGTACACGCTGCCGCGCGTGGTCGGGCTGCAGCGCGCGAAGGAGCTGATCTTTTCGGCGCGCGAGTTCGGCGCAGCCGAAGCCCTGCGGATGAACCTGGCGCTGGAGATGCTGCCGGCGGCCGAACTGAAGCCGCGGGCACTCGAGATCGCCCGCAGCTTCGACGGTGCATCGGCCACCGCGCTCAGCCTGTCGAAGCAGGCCTTGCAGGCATCGCTGCAAAGCGATCTGGGCGCCATGCTGGACCTGGAGGCATCGGCCCAAGCCATCGCCGGCGCAAGTGCCTACGCACAGGAATCGGTGCGCCGTTTCGGCGCCCGCGAACCGGCCCAGTTCCTCTGGCCGAACCGCCAACCCAAGGATTGAACACATGATCGACTACGAAAAAACCAAGGCCTGGCACTCCGGCGAAGTTCGCCACAGCTATGCCGCCCGCGACACCATCCTGTATGCGCTCGGGCTCGGCGTGGGCAGCGACCCGCTCGACGCGCGCCAACTGCGCTACGTGTACGAAAAAGACCTGGTCGCCTTGCCGACCATGGCCGCCGTGCTGGCGTCGCCCGGTGCCTGGATGCGGGACCGCAAGGAACTGGGCATCGATTTCCTCAAGCTGGTGCATGGCGAGCAGGGCGTCATCGTCCATTCGCCGTTGCCGGCGGCCGGCACCGTCATTGGCGAAAGCCGCGTGGTGCGCATCGTCGACAAGGGCGAGGGCAAGGGCGCGATCCTGCATGTCGAGAAGACCCTGAGGGACGAAGCCAGCGGCACGCTGCTGGCCACCGCCGAACAGGTGCTGTTCCTGCGCGGCGACGGCGGCTTTTCCGGCGGCAGCGGAGGTGATGCGCCCGCGCCGGCCTTGCCGCCCATGCCGGACACCGCACCGGACGCGGTGCTGGAGCAGCCCACGCGACCCGAAGCGGCCCTGGTGTACCGGCTCTCCGGCGACCTCAATCCGCTGCATGCCGATCCGACCGTGGCGGGCAAGGCCGGTTTCCCGAAGCCGATCCTGCACGGGCTGGCGACCTGGGGCCATGCCGGCCGCGGCATTGTGCAGCTGTTCTGCGACCATGAACCGGCGCGGCTGCGCGAGATCCGCGCCCGCCTGACCTCGCCGGTCTACCCTGGCGAGACGCTGGAGCTGGCGTGCTGGCGTGTGAGCGGGGATGAGATTGCCTTCCGCGCCCGAGTGAAGGAGCGCGATGTGTTCGTCCTGAACAACGGCCGCGCGCGGATCGCGGCATGAGTTCCGGCGGGACCGCGCCGCAGGGAAGCCGCGCCGCCGAAACGGCCCCCGTGCGCATTCCAACCACCATGCAGGCGTGGCGGGTCGAGCAGATCACCGATGCCGGGGCCATGGTCCGGCGTCGGATCCCGGTTCCACAGCCAGCGGCCGACCAATACCTGGTGCGGGTCGAGGCATCGGGCCTGGCCTTCGGCGACACGCTGGTCGTGCGCGGCAAGTACCAGGTAAAGCCGCCGCTGCCGTTCACGCCGGGCTCGGAGCTGGTGGGCACCATCGTGGCGGGCGACGGCGGGCCGCTGGCGATCGGCACGCGCATTGCCAGTTCGAGCCGGCAGGGGGGATTTGCCGAATACACGCTGGTGCCGCGCAGCGAGGCCGTCGCATTGCCCGACGGTCTGGCCGCGGGCGCGGCGCTGGCCTTGCGCAGCAACTATCCGACCTCGCTCTACGCGCTGCGCGAAGTGGCCCGTCTGCAACCGGGCGAAACCCTGCTGGTGCATGCCGGCGCCGGCGGCGTCGGCAGCGCCGCCGTGGCGCTGGGCCGATGGCTGGGTGCGCGCTACCTGGTGATCGGCTTTGCCGGCGGCACATTGACCGCACTGCCGGCGAACCGCCTGCTGCTGCACAACGCCACCGCGCATGGCGTGCTGTGGGGGGAGGTTCGCAAGCGCGACCTGGCGCTGGCGGCGCGTCTCACGCGCGATGTGTACGACGCCTTCGGCCAGGGACGGCTCGCCGTGCTGCCGGGGCGGGGCTACGACTTCGCCCGCGCGCCCGAGGCACTGGCAGCGCTGGAGGGCCGCGGCAGCGTCGGCAAGCTGTGGTTGCAGGCAGGTGACGCACGCGAGGCGCGGTGAGCGCAGCCCCTTCGCCGGACCGGGCCTGGTTTCCGGCGTTGATCGAGCCGCAGGTGCGCAAGTACCTGCTGGGTCAGGCCCTGTCGATGCTCGGCGCCTGGACCCTGGACATCACGCTGAACCTGCTGGTGTGGCAGCTCACCGGCTCGCCGGCCACCCTCGGGTTGCTCAATTTCCTGCTGTACGGCCCGGGCGTGCTCGTCACCCTGGGCTTGTCGTCGCGGCTGACGGCGGCGAACGCACGCCGCATCACGGTCCGGGTGCTGGGCGCCGCCCTGGCGCTGGCCTTGGTGCTGGTGCTCGCGGCGGCCATGCAGTGGCTGTCGCTGCCGCTGCTGCTCGGCGCGGCCGCGCTGCGCGGCGTGCTCGGCGGCATGGAGGTTCCATCGCGCCAGATGCTGCTGCTGAACATCTGCGCCGATCCATCGCGGCTCGGCAACGTGGTCGCGATGAACACGGTGGTGTTCCTGCTGGCGCGCAGCGCCGGCCCGGGCCTGGCCGGCCTGATGTTCGCGCCGCTCGGCCCGGTCTGGGCCTTCGCGCTGGCGGCCCTGACTCTGGGTTTCATGCTGCGGTGCGTGCTGCAGCTGCAGGTGGAGGTCGCCGCGCCGCCTGCCGGCACGCACCCGGGCACGGGCGGCCTGCGCGGAGCCTGGGCGTTCGTGCGTGGCGACAGCTTCGGCAGCCTGTTCATGCCCGTCGTGGCGTGCGTCGCTTTCTGCGTCGGCGCCTACCAGACGCTGGTGCCGGTGTTGGCCAGCCGGGTGTTCGGCGATGCCTCTTTCTGGACCGGGTGGTTCTACGCCGCGGCGTGCGTGGGCGCCCTCGTGGCCGCCTTGCTGCTTTCATCGCGCCACATGGACGCCCTGTTGCAGCGGATGCTCCTGGCCGTTGCGTGGTGCGGGGTGCTGGCACTCGCCGTGCTCGCCGTCAGCAGCCATCCGCTGCCGACGCTGCTGTCTTTCGCGCTGCTGGGTTTCTGCACCTCCTTCGTCGGCACCGGGACCAACGCCACCTTGCAGCGGCGGGTGCCGCCGCAAGCGCGCGGCGGGCTGATCGCGCTGTTCCTGCTCGCCTTCATCGGCCCCATGCCGCTGGCGCAGCTGGTGGCCGGCGCACTCGCGCAGTGGCTCTCCGTCGGTTCCGCCTTCGCCCTGTTGGCGGGCACGCTGCTGGCGGGCCTGCTGATCCTCTTCGGGGCGCGCTGGCACCAGCTCGGCCGGATCGAACTGGACATCACCAAACTCTGACGGCGCAGTGAACACCGGCGCCTCTCAGGCCAGCCTCAGGACCACGCGCCCGAGCGTTCCACGATCGCGCACCAGCGCCGCGGCGTCCTCGAAGCGCTCCAGCGGCAGCACGGCGTGGATGCGCGGCTCGATCCGGCCCGCCGCGAACAGCGCCACGACGTCCCGCTTGGCGGCTGCCGCCGCTTCGGGATCGCGTTCGACCGCCTGCCGGAAATCGACGCCGACCAGCGACGCACCCTTGACGATGGCCAAGTTGGTCTTGAGTGCGCCGATCCCGCCGCCGGCAAAGCCGATCATCAGATGGCGCCCGTCCCAGCCGAGCGTACGGAAGGCGGCGTCGGTGGCGTCGCCGCCGACCGGATCGAACACGACTTGCACGCCGTCCGCGCCCGCCAGCGCCTTGGCTTCGTCCTTCCACGGGCGGCCGGTGTCGAACACGGCGTCGGCGCCGGCCGCTTCGGCAGCGGCGCGCTTGGCCGTGCTGGAGGCGCCGGCGATCACGCGCGCACCCAGCACCTTTCCGAGCTGCACCGCCGCATGGCCCACGCCGCCGGCGGCGCCAAGGACCAGCAGCGTCTCGCCGGCGCGCAGCCGCGCCCGGTCGCGCAATGCGTACAGGGCCGTGGCGTAAGGCGCCACCAGAACGGCGGCTTGCGCCGGCGATGCGTGGGCAGGTAGGGGCAACAGCATCGCACCCGGCAGGCACAGATAGTCGGCCCAGGCGCCCTGGCGGGTGCCGCAGACGCGGTCGCCCACGCGCAGGCCAGTGGTGTCACCAGGCGCAACGGCCTCGACGACGCCGCTGAATTCGGACCCGGGCACGAAAGGCGGTGCGGGCCGCACCTGATAGCCGCCGGAGGCCAGCAGCAGGTCCACGAAGCTGATGCCGCAGGCCTCGACGCGCACGCGAACCTGGCCTTCACCGCACGCCGGCAGCGGAAGGTCGTCAATGCGCGGCACGGCGCCGGGTTCGTAGCTGTGAACACGCAAGGCGCGCATGGCGGACTGGCCGGGCCAAGGCGATGGGCGGGATCGGGCGGAGTTGTCGATCATGGAGTTCGCTTCTTTGGCCAGACTCACGTTTTCCCTAATATATGGTTCAACCAATAAATTATAGGATGCACGAGTTCCGCGCGAAGTTCAGCGGCTTTCAGGTCGCGGCCCGCGTCGACGAGGGAACGGAGTCCTTGCCGGGCATGTGAATGGACGTGCTCGCAGGCGGTAACACCGGCAAGAAGGCCGTACGTATTGGTAACGAATCAACGTGAAGGAGAACAGACCTATGAACTTTTCGACCCGGCGGTCCATCCGCAGACTGCTCCTCGGCGCCATGTGCACGTTCGCCGCCACCTGCTCGCATCTCGCCTGGGCCCAGGACTTCCCGAATCGTCCGGTCAAGCTGGTGGTCCCATTCCCCGCTGGCGGCTCGGTGGACGCCATGGCGCGGATGATCGCCGAATCTGCGGGCAAGTCGCTCGGGCAGCCCGTGGTGGTGGAAAACAGGCCTGGCGCTTCCACCTTGCTGGCGACCCAGTACGTGTCTCAGGCGGCACCCGATGGGTACACCATCATGATCACGACGACGGCTCTGGTCATCAACGCGCTTGTCTATCCCAAGGCAAACTACGATCCGGTCAAGAGCTTTGCGCCGGTTGCCCATCTGGTCAATGGCGCCGGCCTATGGGTTGCGAACGCCGAGGCACCGGGTGGCGGGGATGCCGCAAAGTTGCTGCAGCATTTTCAGAGCCGGCCGGGCGAACTGTCGGTCGGCACCTGGGGGCCGGCATCCAGCACGGACATTTATGCCGCGATGATCCAGGACGCGACCAAGGTCCAGCTCAATCGCATCAATTACAAGGGGGAGGCGCCGACGCTCCAGGACACACTGTCGGGAACTTTGACCACCTCCTTCATCACGATCGGCAGCTACAAGGCCCATGCGGCCGGCGGCAAGCTCCGGCCCCTGGCATTGACAGGTCTTGCGCGCAGTCAGGCTTTGCCGGACGTGCCAACCTTCCATGAGATCGGGATACCGGGTCCGGCCGTGAGCGGCTATGTGGGCATACTGGCGCCGGCGGGAACTCCACAGGCAGCCATCGAGAAGTTGTCTTCTGCCATCCGGCAGGCACTGCGGCAACCAGAACTCGCGCGCAAGATCGAAACCGACTGGGCTTTCGAAATGGTCAATGCCGGCCCGAAGGAGTTCGCGGCTGCGCTGGGCAAAGACATCCCTCGCTGGGAGCGCACGATCAAGGCATTCCAGATCAAGGCGGAATAGCCCGTCGCGCATCGTTGAGCGTGATGATCAAGCTCTATCACTGTGAGCGCGCCAGATCCCTGCGGGTGCTGTGGACGCTGGAAGAAGCCGGTCTTCTCTATGAACTGAAGCTGCTGCGTTTTCCGCCGAGGGAAAGCGAGCCCGGTTTCCTTGAGGAAAACCCCATCGGGACCGTGCCGCTGCTCGTGGATGGCGATCTCCGCATGACGGAGTCGTCCGCCATCTGCGAGTACCTCGTGTCGCGATACGGTCCATCGTCGCTGGCGCGCACGCCGGACAGTCCGGAATTCGGGGACTGGCTGGAGTGGCTCTACTACGGCGAGGCCACGCTGACCTACCCGTTGGCCGTCGCGCTGCGTTGGGGGCAAATGGCGCCACCGGAAGAGAGGCTGCCCCAAGTCGTGAACGATCGCGTGCGCAAGTTCCTGGACCGCCTGACGCCGCTGGAGCGGCAACTCGGCAGCCACCCCTGGCTCCTGCCCGGGGGGTTCTCCGTCGCCGATATCTCCGTCGCCTACTCGCTTTTTCTCGCCGACAGGGTCGGTATCGGCGGCCAGCTCCCCGTTGCCGTCGCGGCGTACTGGCAGCGCTGCCAGACGCGTCCGGCCTTTCGCCGGGCCATGACCCGTTCCCGCGCTCAAGCCGTGTGATCGGTACGCAGTTGATGGCGATGCGGCACGCCCCGGAAGGGCAAGACGCGCGCTGGACATCTTCCGGCGGGCCGGGCGGTTTTCCGTCGCTCCTGTCCGCACGCGGCAGCGGCCGGCGCAGCGTGAACCACGGCCCCCGGCTCCGGCAATTCAGGGACGGGGGGCATGCGTGGAGAGTCGGTGTGCCCGCACGGTGGATGGCGGCAGCGCGGTGCGAGTCCCAATGGTTGACTTGGTACTTACGCTATGTTATGGTTGAACCAATGAATATAGAATGGAAAACCTAGGAGAAATTTCGTGCACCACGACAACAACGAACTTCGCTTCGACGGCAGGACGGTCCTCGTCGTCGGCGGCAGCAGCGGCATCGGCAACGGCATCGCCCAGGCCTTCCGGGCGCGCGGCGCGACCGTGCATGTCTGGGGCACTCGCGCCAGCGCTGCCGATTACCTTGCCAGCGATGGCAGCGACCTGGAAGGCCTGCACTACCAGCAGGTGGATGTTTCCAGCGCAGACGCGGTGGCGGCCGCCCGCCTTCCGCAAGCGCTGGACGTGCTGGTGCAGGCACAGGGCATCGTCGAATACCGCCGCGCCGAATTCCAGCCCGCGACGTTCCGCCGGGTGGTGGACCTGAACCTGAACAGCGTGCTGCAGTGCGCGGAGCGGTGCCATCCGCTGCTCAAGGCCGCCGGCGGCAGCATGATCATCGTGAGCTCGGTGTCGGCCTACAAAGGGGCGATCGGCAATCCCGCCTATGCCGCTTCCAAGGCGGGGGCGGTCTCGCTCACGCGCTCCCTCGGTGCCGCCTGGAGCAGCGACGGCATCCGCGTCAACGGCATCGCGCCGGGGCTGGTCGATACCAAGCTGACCCGCGTCACCACCGGCCACCCCGAGCGCCTGGCCGCCACGCTGCAGCGCATCCCCGCCGGCCGCATCGGCCAGCCGGCGGACATGGCGAACGTCGCGCTGTTCCTCGCTTCGCCCCTCGCTTCCTACGTGGTGGGGCACACGATTCCGGTGGACGGCGGGCTCACGGCCTGAGCGACCCGTCCTCGCTCCCCATGTCTGGCATCAACAGGAGAATTCATGAGCTGGGATTTTGAAACCGACGAGGCCTTCCAGCGCGAGCTGGAATGGATCGACGCGTTCGTGCGCGAGGAAGTCGAGCCGCTGGACCATGTGCTCGGCAGCCCCTACGACGTCGAGGACCCGCGCTTCCAGCGCCTGGTGCGGCCGCTGCAGGAGGTGGTGCGCGAGCGCAAGCTGTGGGCCTGCCACCTGGGCCCCGAGCTGGGAGGGCAGGGTTATGGCCAGCTCAAGCTGGCGCTGATGAACGAAATCCTGGGCCGCTCGAACTTCGGGCCGGTGGTCTTCGGCTGCCAGGCGCCGGATTCGGGCAATGCCGAGATCCTGGCGCACTACGGCACGCCCGAACAGAAGAAGCGCTTCCTCGAGCCGCTGCTGGCCAACCGCATCGTCTCCTGTTTCGCGATGACCGAGCCGCAGGGGGGCGCCGACCCGCTGGTGCTGCAGACGCGTGCCGTGCGGGAAGGCGACCAGTGGGTGCTGACGGGCGAGAAGTGGTTCGCTTCCAATGCCCGGCTGGCCGCGTTCTTCATCGTCATGGCGGTGACGGACCCCGAGGCTGCCCCGTACCGGCGCATGTCGATGTTCGTCCTGCCGGCCGACGCGCCCGGCATCGAGATCGTTCGCAACGTGCACCTGGCGCGGCCCGGCACCGAGGAGGACGGCGGCCACGGCTACCTGCGGCTGCACGGCGTGCGCGTGCCGCTGGACCACCTGCTCGGCGGCGAAGGGGACGGCTTCGTGGTGGCCCAGACGCGCCTCGGCGGCGGCCGCATCCACCATGCCATGCGCACGATCGGCCAGGCGCGCCGCGCGCTGGACCTGATGTGCCGCCGCGCGCTCTCGCGCCGCACCCAGGGCGAGCTGCTGGCGAAGAAGCAGATGGTGCAGGAGAAGATCGCCGACTCCTGGCTCGAACTGGAGCAATTCCGGCTGCTGGTGCTGCGCACCGCCTGGGCGATCGACAGGCACAACGACTACAAGCGCGTGCGCAAGGACATCGCGGCCGTCAAGGCTGCGATGCCCAAGGTGCTGCACGACATCGCCTCGCGCGCGCTGCAGATCCACGGCTCCATCGGCACCACCGGCGAGATGCCGTTCATGGAGCAGATCCTCGCCAGCTACGTGATGGGGCTGGCCGACGGACCGACCGAGGTCCACAAGATCACGCTGGCGCGCGAACTGCTGCGCGAGTACGAAGGCTCGGACGACGTGTTCCCCGACTACCACCTGGTGCGCCAGCGTGCACGGGCGGCCGAGCGCTATGCCGAGGCGCTGGCGGACCTGGCGCCCCACGCCGCATGACGGCCGGAGCGGTTGCGCACGCCGCGGGCTGGCACGACCTCGTCGATCCCGTGCGGCTCGCTGCCTGGATGGACGGTGCGGGCGTCGGCGCGGGCGCTGGGCCGGTCGAGGACGCACGGCTGCTGACCGGCGGCACGCAGAACCTGCTGCTGCAGTTCCGCCGTGGCGCGCGCGAGTACGTGCTGCGGCGACCCTCGCGGCATCCCCGGCCGCAGGCCGGCGAAACCATCCTGCGCGAGGCGCGGGTGCTCGCCGCGCTGGCCGCGACGCCGGTACGCTGCCCCGGCTTCGTGGCGGTGTGCGGCGATGCCCAGGTGCTGGGTGCGGCCTTCTATCTGATGGACCCCGTCGACGGCGTCAACATCACCAACGGCCTGCCGGCGCCGCATGCGGCCTCGGCGCCATGGCGCCGCCGCATGGGGCTGGAGATGGTCGACGCCATCCTCACGCTGGCTGCCGTGGACCCAGCGCAGGTCGGGCTGGCCGGTTTCGGCAAGGTCGAAGGTTTCCTGCAGCGGCAGGTGCCGCGCTGGCGCCAGCAGCTGGAAGGCTATGCGCAGTGCAAGGGCTGGCCCGGACCGCAGGCGCTGCCCGGCGTCGAAGCGGTCGGCGCCTGGCTCGACGCGCACCGCCCCGCCAGCTTCGAGCCCGGCATCCTGCACGGCGACTTTCACCTCGCCAACGTGATGTTCCGCCACGACGGCCCCGAACTCGCCGCCATCGTCGACTGGGAACTCGCCACCCTCGGCGATCCGCTGCTGGATCTGGGCTGGCTGCTGGCGACGTGGCCCCAGCCGGACGGCTCCCACCACACGACGCAGCGCATCCAGCCGTGGCAAGGCTTCCCGGTGGCCGAGGAGCTGATCGAGCGCTATGCCGCCGGCAGCCGGCGCTCCCTCGCGCACCTGCCCTGGTACGTGGTGATGGCCTGCTACAAGCTCGCGATCATCCTCGAAGGCAGCCATGCGCGCGCCTGCGCCGGGCTGGCGCCGCCGGAGATCGGCGATCGTCTGCACCATGCCGCGACCGGCCTGATGCGCAAGGCGGAACACTGGATCGAAACAAGCTGACGGCGGAGCAAGACCTTGGACACGACGCACACGCATCCCTGCCACCATGCGCGCCTGGCCCCGCAGCGCGTGGCGCTCACCATGGCGCGGGACGGGCATTCGATCACCTACGCGGAACTGGACGCCGCATCCAACCGTGGCGCCCAGGCGCTGCGCGCCTGCGGCCTGCGCCCCGCCGACCATGTCGCGGTGCTGCTGGGGAACCATCCGGGGTTTCTGCCGTTCTACTGGGCCGCCATGCGCGCCGGCCTGTACTTCACGCCGATCAGCAGCCATTCGACGGCCGAGGAGGCCGCCTACATCGTGCGCGATTGCGGCGCCCGGCTGGTGGTGTCGTCCAGCGCCTTGCGCGAGGTCGCCGCGGCGCTGCCGGCGCTCGCGCCGCAGGTCCGCCATTGGTTCAGCCTGGACGATGCCTTCGGCTGCTTCGCCGACTGGGATCGGGCGAGCGCCGATCGCCCGGCCACACCGATCGGCGACGAGGTGGGCGGCCACAACATGATGTACTCGTCCGGCACCACCGGGCGGCCCAAGGGCATCAAGGTGGCGTTCGCCAACCAGCCGATCGAGGCGCTCGTCCCGGTGATGCGCCACTTCGCGGCGGCGCTCGGCTACGACGCGGACACGGTCTACCTGTCGCCCGCGCCCCTGTACCACGCGGCGCCGCTGGGGTTCTGTGCGACGGTCATGCGGCTGGGCGGCCGCGTCGTCGTGTTGGACAAGTTCGACCCCGAGGCCTTCCTGCAGTGCATCGAGCGCTACCGCGTCACCCACACCCAGCTGGTGCCGACCATGTTCGTGCGCCTGCTCAAGCTGCCTCCCGAGGTGCGGGCCCGCTACGACCTGTCGTCCCTGCGCTGCGCGCTGCACGCCGCCGCGCCCTGCCCGGTGGCGGTCAAGCAGCAGATGATGGACTGGTGGGGGCCCGTGATCTACGAGCAGTACAGCGGCTCCGAAGGCAACGGCTGCACCTTCATCGGGCCGCGGGACTGGCTGGCGCACCAGGGCTCGGTCGGGCGTGCGCTGGTGGGCCAGGTGCGCATCGTCGGCGAGGACGGCGGCGTGCTGCCCGCTGGTGAAGTGGGCGCCGTCTACTTCGAGAGCGAGCGCCGCTTCGAGTACCACAACGACCCGGACAAGACCCGCGAGGCCTTTCACCCGAACGGCTGGTCGACGCTTGGCGACGTGGGTTACCTCGATGAGGACGGCTACCTGTACCTGACCGATCGCAAGGCCTACATGATCATCTCGGGCGGTGTGAACATCTATCCGCAGGAAGCGGAGAACGTGTTGACCGTGCACCCCAAGGTGACCGACGTGGCGGTGTTCGGCGTGCCCAATGACGAGTTCGGCGAGGAAGTGAAGGCGGTGGTGCAGCCGGTCGACATGGCGGCCGCCGGCCCGGCGCTGGCCGAGGAGCTGATCGCCTGGTGCCGCCAGCACCTCGCGGGTTTCAAGTGCCCGCGCAGCATCGATTTCGAGCCGGCGCTGCCCCGGCACGAGAACGGCAAGCTGTACAAGCGCAAGCTGCGTGATCGCTACTGGGCGGGGCGCGACAGCCGGCTGGTATGAACGTTGCACTTTCACGCTCCATCGCCGGTCACGTGGCGATCATCACCGGCGCGGCCGCCGGCATGGGCAAGGCCACGGCCTTGCTGTTCGCCCAGGAAGGCGCCCATGTAGCGGTCACCGACCGCGATGTCGCCGCAGCCGCGTCCGTCGTGGAGGAGATCGCCGCCGCCGGTGGCAGTGCATGCGCCTGGGCCCTGGACGTCGCCGATGTCGATCGCATCCAGGCCGTGGTGGACGAAGTGGCGGCGCGCTGGGGTCGCCTGGACATCATCGTCAACAACGCCGGCATCGGGTGCATGCTGCCGATCGACGCGCCGGAGTACGAGGCGGCCTGGGAGGCCCTGCATTCCGTCCTGCTGCGCGCGCAGGCGCGCATGGTGCGGGCCGCGCTGGCGCACCTGCGTCAATCCGCGCATCCGCGCGTGGTGAACATCGGATCGACGGAGGCGCTCGGGGCCACCAGCGGCAACAGCGTCTATGCCGCAGCAAAGGCCGGGATCACGGGCCTCACGCGCGCGCTGGCCGTTGAACTGGGGCGGGACGGCATCACCGTCAACTGCATCTGCCCCGGGCCCATCCTCACCGAGATGACGCGGCACATTCCTCAGGAGCAGCGCGACGTGTTCGCCCGTCGGCGCACGGCCCTGCGGCGCTATGGCAGGCCGGAGGAGGTGGCGCACATGACGCTCGGCTTCTGCCTGCCCGCAGCCTCCTACGTGACCGGCACCACCCTGGCCGTGGACGGTGGCCAGAGCGTGCGCTTCGCCTGAGAAGCCGCCTGCGCCTCAGTCCATCTGGATGCCCGTGGTCTTGATGATGTGCGACCACTGGTCGTAGGAGCGGCGCAGGATCTTCGAGAAATCGTCCGCCGTACCGCCGATCGGCTCCAGGCCGAAGGAAATGATGCGATCCCGCACGTCCGGCATCTTGATCGCCTTGTCCAGCTCGGCCGCCAGCTTGTCGACGATCGGAAGTGGCGTGCCGCCCGGCACGAAGACTCCGATCCAGCCGTCGGCGTCCAAGCCCTTGTAGCCAAGCTCGTCGAAGGTGGGCAGGTCGGGCAGCGAGCTCAGGCGATGGCGGCCAGTGGTGGCCAGATTGCGGACCTGTTTGTCCTTCGCCAGATTGGCGGCGGTCATCCCGGACAGCCAGCCGGCATCCAGGCGCCCGCTCACCAGATCGGGGACGATTTGCGACTCGCCTTTGTACGGCGCGTGCGTCAGTTGGAAGCCGTACTGCCGCGAGAACATGTCGCTGTACAGGTGCACCGTGGAGCCGTGGCCATTGCTGCCGTAGCTGAAGGGCGGATTGCGGTTCTTGCCCTGCTCCACGAAGTCCTTGATGCTCTTGAGGGGTGAGTCGACGGGAACCGACAGGATCGCCGTCGATTCGGCGACGCGGATCACCGGCGTCACATCTTTGAACACGTCGTACTTCACCCGCCGCATGAGCACCGGCGCCTGCACGATCTGCGTCAGCGTCAGCAGCAGCGTGTAGCCATCCGGGGGCGCCTGGGTGACCATTTCGGTGGCGATGACGGTCGCGGCTCCGGGCTTGCTTTCGACGATCACCGGCTGTCCCAGGGACGCGGTCAGCTTCTGCCCGAGCAGGCGGGCCAGGATATCGGTCTGGCCGCCCGCCGGCACCGGGATCACGATCCGGATGGGCTTGTCGGGATAGGCGCTCTGCGCGGTTGTCGCCAGGGGCAGCGATGAGAGCAGAGCGAGGATAGTGCGCCGAGCGAGCTTCATGGGCTCACTCGGGGTCGATGGGGTGGCTTTTCTTCACAGCGCTCCATTCCTCATGGGCTTGGCGCATGATGGCCAAGAACTGGGCCGGTGTGGTGGGCGGCGCCACTTCCAGGCCGGCGCTCAGCATGCGCTCCTCGAACTCCTTGGAGGAGATGATTTGCGTGAAGACGCTGTTCAAGCGGTCCACCAGCGTCTTTGGCGTTTTGCCAGGGACGAAGATGCCAACGAAGGAGACGGGGTTCAACCCCCGGATGCCCAACTCTTCGTAAGTCGGCAGGTCTGGCAGCACTTTCCAGCGGTGCGAGCCGGCTGCATTCGGGCTGTGGGTCCCGGTTGCGACCAGCGGACGGATGCGTCCATCCTTGCCATACGTCAGTGTGGTGCTGCTCGAGACCACCGCGGCGTCGAGCCGCCCGCCCATCAGGTCGGGAATGAGAGGGGCTTCTCCTTTGTACGGAATATGGTTGAGTTTGAAGCCCCCGAACCGGCTCAGGATCTCGCCGAAGTAATGGGAGGAAGAGGCATGGCCGGTCGTGCCGAAGCTCAGCGGCGTCTTGGCGGCCTTGGCTTTCTCGATGAATTCGGCGAGCGACCGGGGGCCTTGCGGAGGAACAGCCCAGATTGACGGCACTTCGTAGATCCGCAGAACCGGTGTAAACGCCTGAAATGGATCGTAGTCCACGTTGGACAGCAAGATCGGATTGGTGACCAGCGCTGTCATGGCAAGCAGCAGCGTGTGCCCGTCCGCCGGCGCATTGGCAACGAATTTGGTGCCGATCAACGTGTTGGCGCCCGGCCGGTTGTCCACCACGACCGGCTGGCCCAGCAAGGGGCCGGCCGCCTGGGCCAGAAGTCGGGCGACTGCATCCGTTTGCCCGCCCGCGGGAAAGGGCAGGACCAACGTGATGGGCTTGCTGGGGTAGGAGGTAGTCTGTGGCCAGCTGGGTGTGGCGAGGGGGAGGGCCGCCATCAGGCCCAGTGCCTGGCGCCGTGTTTGGTTCATGAATGTCTCCGGTGCGCCGGTCAAAACCGGCGAAGTGTTGTGAATGCAGGATTCGTACGTTAAAGGCTCGGCGATCCAATCGACGCGCCGCGCCGCAAATCATGCTGAAGAAGCTCCTGGCACAAGCGGGCGGCGGCTGCGCATGCACGGATCCGTGAAGGGGGTGATGGGATGGCTGTCATTCCTGCTCCGACTTGTAGGTGTTGGGGATGGAGGGATCAAAAGCCCTGCCCGAGCTCGGCCTTGTCCAGGAGCAGGGTCGGCGGCTGGAAACGCTCGCCGTAGCGTTGCGCGAGCTCGACCGATCGCTTGGCGAACTGCTTCGTTCCGACCATGTTCACGAACTGCAGCACGCCACCCGTCCAGCGCGGGAAGCCGATGCCCAGCACGGAGCCGATGTTGGCGTCACGGGCGTTTTCGATGACGCCCTCCTGCATGGTGCGAATCGCTTCGATCGCCTGGATGTACAGGATTCGGTCGCGCAGATCCTGCAAGGGGATGTCCGCGCCAGGCTCGCCGAACTCCGCTGCCAACCCCGCCCACAGGTGCTTGGGTTCGCCTTTGGGGTAGTCGTAGTAGCCGCCCCCCCCCGGCCCGGCCGGGCCGCTTGAGGCCGTTGGCCATGCGCTCGATCACGGCCCAGCCCGGGTGGTGCGGGAAGGACTTGCCTTCGGCCGCGAGGTCGGACTCGGTTTGCTTCTTGACCGACAGGCTGAGCGCCATCGAGGTCTCGTCCATCACCGCGAGGGGCCCGACGGGCATACCGACGCCGAGGGCGGCGTTCTCGATCACCGCCGCTGGCACGCCTTCGCCCAGCATGGCAGCGCCTTCCTTGGTGAAGGTGCCGAACACCCGGCTGGTGAAGAAGCCGCGCGCGTCGTTCACCACGATGGGCGTCTTGCCGATCTGCTTCACATAGTCGAGCGCGTGCGCCAGCGTTTCAAGCGAGGTCTCGCGACCCTTGATGACTTCCACCAGCGGCATGCGGTCGACCGGCGAGAAGAAATGCAGGCCGATGAAGTTCTCCGGCCGCGCCGATGCCTTCGCCAGCCCGCTGATCGGCAGGGTCGAGGTGTTGGAGGCGAAGATGCCGCCGCCGACGAGCTGCGGCTCGGCCTCGGCGGTGACGCGGGCCTTCAGCTCCCGGTTCTCGAACACGGCTTCGATGATCAGTTCGCAGCCCGCGAGGTCCGCGGCATCGGCGGTGGGTACGATCGCCTGGAGCAACTCGTCGCGCCTGGTCTCGGTCATCGTGCCCTTGGCGATCCGCTTGGCCAGCAGCTTCTCGCTGTAGGCCTTGCCCTTGGCCGCTTGCTCGGGCGTCACGTCCTTCAGCACGGTGGCGATGCCACGCATGGCGTTCGCATAGGCGATTCCGGCGCCCATCATCCCGGCGCCGAGCACGCCGATGCGGCGGAACGTGGCCGGCGCAATGCCTTCGGGCCGGCCCTTGCCCGCCTTGATCTCGTTCATCTGGAAGAAGAACGTGCTGATCAGGTTCTTGGGTACCGGTCCGACGGCCAGCGCAACGATGTGGCGGCTCTCGATGCGGCTGGCGGTGTCGAAGTCGACGACCGAACCTTCGACCGCGGCGGAGAGGATGGCCTGCGGCGCCGGATAGCAGCCGCGCGTCTTCTTCATCAGCAGCACGGGGGCTGTGCGCAGGAAGGTCAGCGAGGCGGGGGCCTGCTCGCTGGCGCCGGGCAGGCGCCAGCCCTTCCGATCCCAGGGTTGTTGCGGTTCGGAGTGAGTGGCGATCCAGTCACGGGCCTGGCGCAGCAGGTCGTCCGGATCGGCGGCCAGGCCGTCGATCAGCTTGAGTTCCAGCGCCCGTGCGGGGTGGAAGGTCGTGCCGTCCACCAGCAGCGGCGTCGCCGCTTCCAGCCCGAGCATGCGCACCATGCGGGTCAGTCCGCCCGGGCCGGGCAGCAGCCCGAGGCCGGCCTCGGGCAGGCCCAGCGCGATCCTGTCATCGTCCAGCACGAAACGTGCGTGGCAGGCCAGGCACAGTTCGAAGCCGCCGCCCAGCGCCGTGCCGTTGATGGCGGCCACCACCGGGAAGCCGAACCGCTCCAGCCGTCGCATGGCGGCCTTCATCGTCTGCGCGCGCTCGAACATCGCCTGCTCGTCGCCAGGACGCACGGCCAGCAGGCTGTTGAGATCGCCACCGGCAAAAAAGGTCTTCTTGCCCGAGGTCAGGATCACGCCGCGCACGCTGCCGCGTTCGGCTTCGAGGCGATCGACCGCTTCTCGATAGGCTTCGCGGAACGCCGTGCTCATGGTGTTGGCCGACTGGCCCGGCATGTCGATCGTCAGGGTGACGATGCCGCCTTCGTCCTTGTGGTACTGGATGCTGCTCATGGAGGCCTCAGGCGCGTTCGATGATGGTTGCGATGCCCATGCCGCCGGCCACGCAGAGCGTGACCAGGCCGCGGCGCAGGTTGCGGCGCTCCAGCTCGTCGAGCAGGGTGCCCACCAGCATGGCGCCGGTGGCGCCGAGCGGGTGGCCCATGGCGATGGCGCCGCCGTTCACGTTGACCTTCTCCGGGTCCACCTTCATCTCCCTGAGGAAGCGCAGCACCACCGAGGAGAACGCCTCGTTGATCTCGACCAGATCGATGTCCTCCATCCGCAGACCGGCCTTCTTCAGCGCGAGGCGCGTAGCAGGTGCCGGGCCAGCCAGCATCAGGGTCGGTTCGCTGCCGACCACGCCGACGGAGACGATGCGCGCGCGCGGGCTGAGCCCCAGTTCGCGTCCACGCGCCTCGGAGCCGACCAGCAGCAGCGAGGCGCCATCCACGATGCCCGACGAGTTGCCGCCGGTGTGTACGTGGCGGATGCGTTCCAGCTCCGGGTATTGCATGATCGCCAGCGCGTCGAAGCCGCCGATCTCGCCCATGGCCTGGAACGAGGGCTTGAGCTGGCCGAGTTTCTCGACCGAGCTGTCGGGGCGGATGGCCTCGTCTTCGGCCAGGATGGTCAGGCCGTTGGCGTCCTTCACCGGCTCCAGCGATTTGGCGAAGTAGCCGTTCGTGCGGGCGTGCGCGGCGCGCTGCTGCGAGCGCGCGGCATAGGCGTCTACATCTTCACGGCTGTAGCCGTCGAGCGTGGCCAGCAGGTCGGCGGCGACGCCGGTGGGCACGGGTTTGAGCTGGAACACCATCTCGGGCTTGGTGTCGCGCGGGCCTGGCGCCCCGCCCATCGCGATGCGCGACATCGACTCGACGCCGCCGGCGACGATCAGGTCTTCCCAGCCGGAACGCACCTTCTGCGCGGCGATGTTCACCGCCTCCAGACCGGAGCCGCAGTAGCGGTCCAGCTGCACGCCCGGCACCTGCCAGTCCCAGCCCGCGCGCAGCGCCGCTGTCTTGGCGATGCAGCCGCTCTGTTCGCCGTAGGGCATGACGCAGCCGATCAGCGCGTCCTCGATCCGCGCCGTGTCGATCCCGGTGCGGCGCTGCAGCGCCTTCATCAGGCCGGCCAGCAGGTCGACGGGATGGACTTCGCGCAGGCTGCCGTCGGGGCGGCCCTTGCCGCGCGGCGTGCGCAGCGCGTCGTAGATGAATGCTTCCTTCATGGGTTCCTTCTCGAACGGAATTCAGGGCCGCGGCAGGGGCGACAGGGCGTCGGCCGAGGCGTCGCCCAGCCGCATGCCGCCGTCGCAATCCAGGATCGTCCCGGTGACGTAGCGCGACAGGTCGCTGGCCAGGAACAGCGCGGCGCCGGTGATGTCGTTCAGGCTGCCGTAGTCGCGCAGGGGCAGCCGGGCCTTCAGCATGCGTTCTCGCTCCGGCGCGGCAGCGAGCTTGGCCATGCCGGGCGTGCCGGCGATGGGGCCGGGCGACAGGGCGTTGACGCGCACGCCGGCCGGGCCCCACTCCATCGCCAGGCACTGCACGGTCATGTTGATGCCGGCCTTGGCCGAGTTGGCGTGCACCTGGAACAAGCCTGGTGCAGCGCCGCCGGGAGCGGTGATGGACAGCAGCGACGCGCCGGGCTTGCGCAGGTGATCGAAGCTGGCCCGCAGCACGTTGAAGTTGCCGATCAGGTCGATGTCGATGACCGTCTTGAAGCCATTGGCCGACAGACCGGCGGCGGGGGCGTGGAAGTTGCCGGCGGCGCCGGAGACGACGATGTCCACCGGCCCGAAGCGCTCTTTCGCCGCGCGGAAGACGCCCTCGACCGCGTCGTAGTCGCGTACGTCGGCGGCCCTGGCAAGCACCATATATCCATCCGCTTCAAGGCCGGCGGCGGCGGCGATGCGCTCCTCGCTGCGACTGAGGATCGCCAGGTGCGCTCCAACGCTGGCCAGCCGTCGGGCGATCGCCAGGTTGATCCCGCTGGACGCGCCGGCCACCACGGCGACCTTGCCACGAAGGAGATCGTGCGGGAAGGCGGTGCTTGAGTGCATGCTGTTGAGAAAATCATTGGTTGATCCTTTTGATATAGAGGGGTATAGTGCTGGGTGTCAAGCGGGTAAACATAAAGGTTCAACCTATGAATAGAGATGTTAATATCCGAGCGACCGACGGCATCGCACAGGGCGGCTGCCGCGGGCAGACCTGTTGTCGAGCATGAATCCACCCGAGTTGCCCTCTCGTTTCTGGCCCAAGGGCTTGCCTGCAGTCCTGCAGGTGCCGCAGACCACGTTGGTCGCCAACCTGGAAATAGCTGCCCGGCGCTACCCGGGCAAGGCCGCCTACATCGTCTATGGGCACCACACGACCTGGGCCGGGCTCTGGCGCGACGCCCAGCGGCTGGCCGGCTGGCTGCAGCAGTGCTGCGGCGTGAAGCCCGGTGATCGCGTGCTGTTGGCCGGGCAAAGCTCGCCGCAATTCGCCACGGCCTACCACGCGATCCAGCGAGCCGACGCGATCGTGGTACCCGTCAATCCGATGAATCTCGCCGAGGAGTTCGCGCATGCGGCCGCCGACAGTGGCGCGCGCGTGCTGGTCGGTGCGCAGGAACTGTGGCCGCGGCTGCAGCCCCTGATGGGCCGCGAGATCGACCACGCAGTGGTATTCGCCTACAGCGAGGGGCTGGACGGCCTGGACGCAGATGCGCCCGAGTGGTTCTCGGCGCCGCCGCAAGCTCCTGCCTGTCCCGGTGCAGCCGGCTGGACCGAGGCGCTCGCCGCCGGCCTGACACCTGCGCCTGCCACCGCCGGACCCGACGACCTGTGTTTGATCGCCTTCACCTCGGGAACCACCGCGCGCCCCAAAGGCTGCACGCACAGCCATCGCTCGCTGATGACGGCGGCCATCACGCCGTCGATGTGGCGTGGCGACACTGCCGAATCTACCTTCCTCGGCGCCTCGCCGATGTTCCACATGCAAGGCCTGCAGGCGCTGGTCAACACCACCACTTTCCTGGGCGCCACGGTGGTGCTGCTGCCGCGGTGGGACGCGGCCCGCGCCGCCACCTTGCTGCGACGGCATCGCGTCAACCGCTGGGGCGTGTCGCCGCCGATGCTGCTCGACCTGCTGGCCTTGCCCGACCTGTCGCCGGATGTGTTGGACAGCGTGCAGGTGATCACCGGCGGCGGCTCTGCGCTGCCGGAGGCGGTGAACGAGCGGCTCACGCGCGAGCTCGGCATCCACTACCTCGAGGGCTATGGCATGACGGAGACGGCTTCGATGCTGATGACCAACCCGTTGCACCGCACCAAGCGCCAGTGCCTGGGCATCCCGACTTTCGGCGTCAGCGCGATGGTGGTGGACCCGGTCACGCTGGAGCCCTATCCCCCCGGCGCGACAGCGGACAGCGGCGAGCTGTGGGTGGCCGGCGACCAGGTGTCGCCGGGCTACTGGAACAACGAGGCCGCCAACCGCGAGAGCTTTGTCGAGCGTGACGGCAAGCGCTGGCTGCGCACCGGCGATCTGGTGGTGCGCGACGCCGACGGCTACCACTTCCTGGTCGACAGGCTCAAGCGGATGATCAACGTCGGCGGCTTCAAGGTCTGGCCCTCGGAAGTCGAGACCCTGCTGCACCGTCATCCCGCCATCCAGGAAGCCTGCGTCATCGCAGTGCCGCACCCGACCCGCGGTGAACAGGTGCGGGCGGTGGTCGTCCTGCGCGCCGGCGCCAAGCTCACGGGGGAGCAGTTGATGGCTTGGGCGCACGACCAGATGGCCACCTACAAGTGCCCGAAGGAAGTCGAGTTCGTGGCACGGCTGCCCCGTTCGGGCACCGGCAAGATCGATTGGCGCGGCCTGCAGGAGGCGGCGCGAAGCCGCCTCGCCTGAGCGACTGGCCCACCCCCAACGCGACATGAGGAACCCCGATGCGTGAATCGTCCTGGATGACTCCCGAACTGCAGACGCTGCGCGACAGCGCTCGCCGCTTCTACGAAACCGAACTGCTGCCGAACGAGGAGCGCTGGTCGCGCCAGCAGGTGGTGGACCGCGACGTCTGGTACAAGGCCGGCGCCGCCGGCCTGCTGTGCCCCGGCATCTCCGAGGCATACGGCGGCGGCGGCGGCAATTTCATGCACGAGATCGTGCTGTTCTCGGAGCAGGGGCGCATGCTCTGCCCGGGGCTGGGCAACTCGCTGCACAGCGGCATCGTGGCCCACTACATCGACAACTTCGCCAGCGAGGCGCAAAAGCGCGACTGGCTGCCCAAGATGGCCACCGGCGAACTGGTGGGCGGCCTGGCGATGACCGAGCCGGGCACCGGCTCCGACCTGCAGAGCATCCGCACCACGGCACACAAGGACGCGGACGACTACGTGATCAACGGCGCCAAGACCTACATCACCAATGGCAGCACGGCCAACCTGATCTGCCTGGTGGTCAAGACCGACCCGACGCAGGGCGCGCGCGGCATCTCGATCGTGGTGGTGGAGACCGACAAGGTGCAGGGCTTCCGGCGTGGCCGCACTCTGGACAAGGTCGGCCTGCATTCGCAGGACACGGCCGAGCTGTTCTTCGACGACATGCGGGTGCCGCGCGCCAACCTGCTCGGCCCGCAGGAAGGCCAGGGCTTTCGCCAACTGATGAAGGAACTGGGGCGCGAGCGCGTCCTCACGGCGTCGATGTCGCTGGCCTGCATGGAGCGCGGCATCGACGAGACGCTGCAGTTCACTGCCAACCGCAAAGTGTTCGGCCAGAGTCTGCTGGCGATGCAGAACACGCGCTTCAAGCTC
>Ga0172382_10001633_pt1 | contig 39663 bp, 27 predicted proteins | sample Leawel138RmetaG_FD_122245 | JGI IMG/M metagenome (GOLD analysis project Ga0172382, IMG submission 122245) | Leachate microbial communities from a municipal landfill in Southern Ontario, Canada - Leachate well 138R metaG | ecosystem: Engineered > Solid waste > Landfill > Unclassified | place... | reverse complement strand
TCTGCAATCAGGTTCTCCGGAATACCACACAGCCCGAAGCCGCCCGCCAGAACTGTCATGCCGTCCTGCAGGCCATCCAGCGCTTCAGCATAAGAAGCCACACGTTTATCGAAACCAGACATGTTGTTTACCTTTATTGAGTTCTTTACTGGTAAACATGAGTGTGAGAGAAAGGGAGTTATTTGTTAAATTTGTTTTTTCACGCTATTGACCCGGAAAATCAATAAATAGGTACGCTCATCCTCTAGGCGGATACGGCATGACAGTCAAACAGTTGCGAGCCTTTCTCGCGGTAGCACAAACCTTGAGCTTTGCTCAGGCCGGAGAACGGCTCTACATGTCCCAATCTGCCCTGAGCCTGTCGATAAAGACCCTGGAAGACAGGCTGGGCGGGCGTCTGTTCAGCCGAACCACTCGGGCCGTCAACCTCACCCCGGAAGGCCATGCCCTGCTACCCTTGGCCCGCCGCCTGATTGCCGACTGGGACAATGCCGAAGATGAACTGCGCCAGCGCTTCACTTTACGCCGGGGGCGCGTCTCCATCGCCGCCATGCCGTCCTTTGCCGGCAACCGCCTGCCACCCATGCTCATGCATTTTCGCGAGCGCTATCCTGCAATCGGAATCACAGTCCACGATGTGATCAACGAGCAGGTAATAGAGATGGTTCGTAACCGCCAGGTTGAGCTGGGGATTGCCTTTGAGCCTGGCAGCGACACGTCACTCAGCTTCAAGCCCTTGTATCTGGACCGCTTCGTCGCGGTAGTACCGGAGACATCCCCCCTGGCGGAATGCGAAGAGGTTTGCTGGGAAGATTTACTACCCTACCCTTTTATCACCTTGCAAAGGCCGTCCAGCGTTCGGGTCATGCTGGAGGACAGCCTGAGCATCGGAACGCAAAAACTGGACGTATCAATGGAGAGCCACCAGTTGGCGACTGTAGGACGCATGGTAGCTAGCGGCCTGGGTGTGAGCGTGGTGCCCGCCCTGTGCATTCAGCAGATGCATGAACTAGGTGCGCGCTGCATTCCATTGACGAGCCCGGTGATAGAGCGACCGATCGGCATCCTGACCAAAGCCGACCATGAACTGTCTGTCGCTGCCAAGGCCCTTGCCGATACGCTTGGCGAACTCTGCTCCTGAGCCCAACCCTGGCGGGAGGCTGCAGTGTTCCACCATCTAGCCTCCCTCGAAGCGCCCCGTACCATCCCGATCCCGCTCATACCGCCTGGCAAGCGGAAACGGCGGCAACCAGGATTCACGCCGGATGATCCAGCTTTCATAGGTCGGCACCAGTTGATCAGGCGTATCCAACGCCCCCAGGCTCACTTCGACTTCATCTGCGGTGCGGCCAAAAACCGACGAGCCACAACGAGGGCAGAAGAAGCGCCCGGTGTACTCAGCTGTTTCGCCTTCGATGCTCACCGCCTCCTGGGGGAATATCGCGGAGGCATGAAATAGCGCGCCGTGGTGCTTGCGGCATTCGAGGCAGTGGCACAGGCCAACCCGGTAGGGTCGTCCCGACGCCACGAGGCGGACATTGCCGCATAGGCAGCCGCCAGTGAATCGTTCCATATCGCGTCTCCTCTGAAATCAGATGGCCGGGACGGTTACAACCTACCCCGCCGGGCGTTGATCTGGAACCCCTTCAGTCCAGCGACTTTGGCTGTCCCGCATCCCCCGGTGTCAGCAGCAGGTACAGCGCCGGCACCACGAACAACGCAAGGATGGATACCGAGATCAGTCCGAAAATGATCACTAGGGTCAGCGGCCGGTAGAAGGCGCTGCTGACGGCCAGCGGCACCAGGCCGACGATGGTGGTGATGGCGGTGGTCATCAACGGACGCAGGCGCCGGGCCGAGCCGGCGGCGGCCGCCTCAGGGATGGACATGCCGTCCTTGATGTAGCTGTTCATGGTATCGACCATGATGATGCCGTTGTTGATGGCGATGCCGATCAGCGACACCAGGCCGATCATGGCGAAGAACGAGAAGGTGATGCCGAAGGCCCAGAAACCCAGGGCCGAGCCGATTACCGCCAGCGGCATGGTGGCGAAGATGATGAAGGCCTGGCGGAAGCTGCTGAAGACGATGACCAGCACGCCGACCACCAGCACGATGGCGATGACCAGGGCCACCAGTGCCGAGGCGAAGGTTTCACTGGTGTCCGCCGACTCGCCTCCGATCACGCTGCGGTAACCGGAGGGCCATTGCTGCTGCAGTTCATCCAGCCTGGGTTGCACGTCGGCCATGACTTCGCCGACGGTGCGCCCTTCGTTCTTGGCCATGACGGTAAGCGCGCGCTCGCCATTGACGTGGGAGATGGCGATGGCCGCCTCCGACTGGGTCGGCTTGAGCAGCTGCTGCATGGCGATGGAGCGTTCGTCCTGGGTGAATACCCGCACCCGGGACAGCTCCTCGGTATTGCGCGGCCCACCCGTCTCGCCGGGCCGGCTCGGCCATTCGGTGCCCAGGCGGATGTCGATGTTGTCATCACCGTCGTCGGTGACGAAGGTGCCTACCTCGTCCGAGCTGAAGGCGATGCGCAGTTGCGAGGCCAGGTCGCCATGGTCGATGCCGAAGAAGTTGGCCGCCTCGCGGTCGGGCTGCAATGCCAGTTGTGGCTTGAGCATGCCGATATTGTCGCGCACATCGACCACGCCCTCGGTATCCGACAGCAGCCCCTGCACCTGGCGCGACAGCCGCTGCAGCTCATCCATGTCGGCACCGATCAGCTGGATCTCGATCGGATCGCCGCTGCTGGGGCTGGCGGATTCGGCGACCACCAGCAATTGGGCCGCGGCGACCCGCTGCTCCAGATAGGCCGACATTTCCTGGCGCAACTCATCAGCCAGTTCATAGGACTCGGCCTCGCGCTCATCACGCGGGCGGAAGATGGCGGAAAAACCGATGAAGTTCTCCGCCTCGCTGGGCTGCAGGTTGGCGGCCATGGAGCCGCCGGCGAAGGGGCTTTTCAGGCCGACCAGTTTCACCACGCTCTGGAAATAGGGCTTGTCCCTGAGGATGCTACCGATCTCGGCGGCCACCGCCTGGGATGCGCCCAGCTGTGCCGTCGGCGGCAGTTCGATATTGATCCCCAGGCGCTCCCCGTCGGTCGGCGGAAACAGCTCCACCCGCGCCTGACTGAAGGCCATCATCGACAGCACGAACAGGCCGATGGCGGCAAACACCCACAGCCAGGATTGCCCGCGACTGCGCACCACCCAGCGGCCGTTCCAGTGCTCCAGGGTGGCCACCGCCCTGCCGGTCACCCGGTCCGACAGGCCCTGCTGCCGGGGATTGTCGGGTTTGCGTTGCTTGCCCAGCAGCATCCGGGATAGCGGCAGCGAACAGAGCATGGCGACGATGAACGAGAGGATCAGGCAGACCACCGTGGTGGCGGGCAGCACGCGGATGAACTCGCCCACGGTGCCGCCGATCGACATCAGCGGCGCCAGCGCCAGGATGGTGGTCAGCTGCGCGGCGAAGGCCGGCTTGGCATAGCGCTTGACCGTCGCCAGCACCGCCTGGCCGAAGGTCTTGCCGCCGTTGTAGATCTCCTCGTGCAGACCTTCCAGCAGGATGATGAACACATCCACGATCATCACCAGCGCGATCACCATGCCGATCACCACCAGCTCGTTGAGCGAGTAGCCCATCAGCAGGATGATCAGCAGCACCCCGGCGAAGGTCACCGGAACCGACAGGCCGGCGATGATCGCCTCGCGCCAGGCGATGGTCAGCAGCAGAATGACGAAGACGATGGCCATGGTCTGCAGGGCGCTGACGAACACCTCGGCCAGCGACTCCCAGATCTGCGCCGCCTCGTCCTGGGTAACGCTGTACTCCAGGCCGGAGGGCCAGCCGCCGGCATGGCGCAGGTCTTCCAGCGTGGTGCGCAGGGTCTCGACGACGTTCACCGTATCGGCTCCCGGTGTCTTGCGTACCGACAGCTCCAGCGAGGCGGCATAACTGCCGCCATCGCTGCTGAAGAAGGCCCGGGTGGTTTCGGTCTCCTGCATGCGCTGTACCGAAGCCACCTCATCCAGGCGCACCGCACGGCCGGCGCCGACACCACTGAGGCGCGCCACGGGCAAGGCGCGCAGGTCGTCCACATCACGGAAGCGCCCTTCCAACCGCACCACGGCGCCGATGTCGTCGCTGCGGATCTCGCCAAAAGGCTGCTCGACGTTGGCCTGCTGCACCGCATTGCGTATCGTCGAGGGTGACAGGCCGAGCGCCAGCAGGCGTTCGGGACGCAGCAGGATCTGGACTATCTCCTCGCGCTCACCGCCGATGCTCACTTCGTTGACCCCGGCCAGGCGCTCCAGCACATCGCGGATGCGCCGGGCCTGCTGGTTCATGGTCGCCGAGCCGGCTTCGCCGTGCAGGGTGAAGGTAAAGATCGGCATGTCGTCCACCGAGGCCTGCTTGATCGCCGGGCGCTCGACGTCCGCCGGCAGCTCGGCTTCGGCATCGGCCACCGCCGCGCGCAGGCGGGTCATGGCATCCACCGGATCGGCCGAGGCGTCGAATTCCACGGAAATCACCGAGAAGGAATCGTAGGAGGCGCTGTCGACCCGCCGCACGCCCTGCAGGGTGGTGACCTCATCCTCGATGATGTCGGTCACCTGCTCCTCCATGGTGCGTGGGTCGGCACCAGGCCAGGTGGTGGTGATGGTGGCCTGGGGAATGTTCAGGTCGGGCAGCGATTCCTTGACCAGCTGCAGGTAGGCCATCAGCCCGCCCAGCAGCAAGGTCACCAGCAACAGGATGCCGAAGATCGGCTGCAGGAAGAAGAACCGCGCCAGCGGGTGGGCGTTGCGCACCTCCTCGGTTTCCTGGGCAGGATCGGTGCGGTCCAGCTCTGGCGTGTCGTCCACGCCATTCGGAATGCTCATGGAGCGTCCCCGTTGGTTTGCAGGATGCGCACCTGTTGACCGTCATACAGCGCCGCCCGACCATCGGTCACCACCATCTCGCCGTCCTCTACCCCGCTGTTGACGGCGCGATAGGCGCCGGCCTGCTGGCCCAGCTCGACCCGGCGCTCGTTGACCCGGCCGCTTTGCCCATCGACCACGAACACGAAGGACTGGTCGTTGCGAAAACGCAGGGCCTCCAGCGGCACGGCCAGGCTGTCCTGCAGCGCCGGCAGGGAAATCCATACTGCGACGAATTCACCGTCCTGCAGGCCGGGGTTGTCGCCCTGGGTATGTACGATGACTTCGAAGGTACGGGTTTCCGGGTCCAGCGATGGGCTGACCGCATGCACCCGGCCGGCCACCCGCTCATCCCCCAACAACGGGTCGACATCACGGCCATCCAGCGGCGGTTCACCACCGATCACCGCCCGGGCGCCGCTCTCGATCTGCCGGAAATCATAGGATGGCAGGTCGACCCGTACCTCGAACTGGCTGGGGTCGATGACCATCGCCGGGACCGTACGCAGGGCGTTCTGCTCGGTGTTGGTCTGTACCACACTGGGCATGAAGTAACGGCCCTTCTCGATATTCAACCGCGCCAGCACCCCGTTGATCGGCGATACCAGCCGCGACTCGTCAACGCCGAGCTGGGCCTGGGCCAGCTGCGCACGACTGTTGTCCCGCGCCGCGGCGGCCTGCTGCACCTGCACCACCGCCTGGTCCAGTTCCTGCTGGGAGGCGGAGCGCTGCTCGATCAGGGTTTCGTAGCGCCGGCGGGTGACCCTGGCCAGTTCCAGATTGGCCTCGGCCTCGGCCAGTGCCGCCCGGGCCGCCTGCAGATCGGCTTCCACCCGCTCGGGCGCCTGGTAGGCAATCAACTGGCCGGCCTTGACCGGACTGCCGACCCGCAGGTCTTCATCGATATGGGTCACCACGCCCTGCTGGGTAAAGGTCAGGAACTCACGATGACGCGAGCGGGCTGTGCCCTGGCTGTACACCCAGGCCTGCAGGTTGCGGCGTTCCACCGCTACCACGCTGACGGTGACCGGCTGCGCCCTGCCCTGGCCCTGTTCTGACTGCTCGTTCTGCGGCGTCTGCGGTTCGCTCTGTTGGCCACAGGCGCTCAGCCCCATCAGCAGCAAAAGGGGGAAGACGGTCATCCAGGTCCTGGTCATGATCTGTGCTTTTTTCATGGGCTGATGGGCATGCTGGCGGTATCGGTTGCCGAGGCGGTAACGGGCGTTGCCGGCCCCCTGGTGTCGAAGCCGCCACCCAGCGCCAGATGCAGGGATATGCGGTTGTCGATGCGCGCATGGCGGGCGGTAATATGGGCACTGCGGCCATCCAGCGCACGTTGCTGGCTTTCCAGCACATTGAGGAACGGGTCTATGCCCTGCAGATAGCGGTTGAACGACACTCGCACCGCCTCTTCCGCCGCATCGGCCGAACCGGCCAGGGCCTGCTCCCGTCGCGTCAGCAGCGTGTCGACCGCCAGCATGCTTTCCACTTCACCCAGGGCATTCAGCGCGGTCTCGGCGTAGGCGTGCAGTGCCTCGTCACGCTGACCTTCGGCGATATCCACCTGGGCTACCAGTCGCCCGCCCTGGAATACCGGCTGCAGGATGCGCCCGGCGATCGACCAGACCAGATTGCCGCTGCTGAACAAGTCGGACAGTTCGCTACCGGCGTAACCGCCGGAACCGGTGAGCGATAGCGAGGGCAGGAAGGAGCGTTGCGCCGCTCCCAGTTGATACCCGGCACCGAGCAGCGTCAGCTCGGCGGCACGCACGTCCGGCCGCTGCGCCAGCAACTGCGCGGGAATGCCGGCCGGCGGTGGTGGTGGTACCTCAGGCAGACTGTCGGCGGTCTGCAGGCGGCCCGCCGGGTAGTCGCCCATCAGCATTTCCAGTTGGCGCAAGCTATGTTCCAGCGCCTCCCGGCGTTGTTCGAGCCCGGCACGCGCCGAGCCCAGGTTGGCGTCGGCGAGCATGCCATCCGCCGGCGAGGCGATGCCGACCTGCACCCGGTTGTTGATCTGCCGGGCCATTTCCTCCAGCGCGGTGACGGTGCGTTCCGACAGCTCGACCTGCGCCCGGGCGTGCACTATGTCGAAGTACAGTTGCACGACCTGCGCCGCCACCGACTGGCGCATGCCCCGCAACTGTTCGCCACTGGCCAGATACTCGGCGCGTGCCGCGGCGGTGAGCGCCGACAGACGTCCCCACAGATCCAGCTCCCAGCTGACATCCAGCGTAACGTTGTGATTATTGCTGATGATCGACATATCGCCGAACTCATCCGGCAGGCCAAGCATGTTCTGGCGCTGGCGTGTGCTGCCGATACCCAGGCCGACCTGCGGCAACTGGTCGGCGCGATTGACCCGCACCCGCGCCTCGGCCACTTGGTTGCGGGCAATGGCCTGGGCCAGGGCCGGGTTGCGCTCCAGGGCGTTCTCGACAAAGCGATCGAGCTGCGCATCACCAAAGCCGGTCCACCAGCGTTCGGCCGGCGCATAGGCACTGGTGGAGGTGGCGACGAATTCAGCAGGCAGGCTGAATGGCAGTTCCGGCTCCGCTGGAGGAGCGACGCTGCAGGCACTCGCCAGCAGCGCCATGGTGAGGGTCGCGGTACGCAGGCTGCGCGCCGTGCGGAATCTGAAACTCATTCGGCGTCCTTCTTTTGACAGCAGGCTTATCACCGCCGAGGCCGAAGCCAGAAAGAGTCTGCGGGTCAACGCCGTATCCGGCAGTGCCTCAGTCTAGTCGCCATGACCACAAACATCCATTCGCCCAGGCGCAAATGGCAACCCGCAGAGGGTGACCAGCTCGCTCCTGCTACCGCTCGGCGGTCTGCACGAACAGTCCCTCATGTTTCAGGAAATCGACGATTTGCTCCAGCCCGTCGCCGGTCTTGAGATTGCACATGACGAAGGGCTTGTCGCCACGCATGCGCAGGGTATCTTCGCGCATGATATCCAGGTTGGCGCCGACATGGGGTGCCAGATCGGTCTTGTTGATGATGAACAGGTCCGATTTGGTGATACCTGGTCCACCCTTGCGTGGGATCTTTTCACCCGCGGCCACGTCGATGATGTACAGCGTCAGGTCCGACAGCTCGGGGCTGAAGGTGGCAGCCAGGTTATCCCCTCCCGACTCGATGAAGACGATGTCCGCCTCGGGAAACTTTTCCAGCATGCGGTCGATGGCTTCCAGGTTGATGGAGGCGTCTTCGCGGATGGCGGTGTGCGGGCAACCACCGGTTTCCACACCGAGAATGCGCTCGGGTGGCAGCGCGCCCGACAGCGTCAGCAGGCGCTGATCCTCCTTGGTGTAGATATCGTTGGTGATCGCGATCAGGTCATGTTCCGGGTACATGCGTTTACAGACCATTTCCAACAGGGTGGTCTTGCCGGAGCCGACGGGACCGCCCACACCCACGCGTAGCGGCGGGAGTGACTTGTTGCGGCCATTGAGTGAGGAAATGTCGTGCATATCAATTGCTCCAATTCGTGAAATGGGTAGCGCCGAGCCTTGCCCCTAGGATCTGAACAGCCGTGAAAACTGGGTCTCATGGCGTGAGGAGACGATGGCGTAATGCGGCGCAAAGGTAGCGAGCTCCGGCGGCTGGGCGCGGCTGCGAGACAGTGCAGTGGTCACGATGGCGGGCAGCTGCGCGCGCAGGCGTACCAATATGCGCTGCCCCGCGACCTGGCCCAGCGGCACGCTCTTGATCGCCGCGGCGACCTGGCTCTCGATCCATGTGTACAGATAGGCTGTGAGGCCAGCCTCGACCGGCAGCCGCCACAGGCTGCACAGATGCGCATGCACCAGCGGCAGGGTTATCGGCCGAATGCTCTCCAGCATCTGCCGGGAGGCTTCGCTCCCCCAACCCAGGTCCCGGGTGAGCCGGTACAGCGACCAGCCCATCTGTTCCGTCTCCTGGCGTACTTCGCGGGTCTCACGGGAGGCGCGGAACCATTGATTCCAGTAGTTCAGCTCCTGCATCGCAGCGGCTTCCCAGGCAGCGAACAACAGGCACCACACCGGTGCCTCGCAGGGCGCCATGACCGCGTCCAGCACATCGGCGATCCACTCCAGGGCATCGACCTCATTCTTCACCAGCCCCAGCTCGACAGCGGCCTCCAGCCCCTGGGAATAACTGAAACCACCGATCGGCAACGCTGGCGAGGAGAGTTGCTGCAGCGCCGTCAGTTGCTCGATATCCAGCTGCACCGCCAGGCTCATGGTTTCAAGTGACCCTTTTCAGCCGCCGGATGATGGGAATGGCCGTGATGGTCGTGGTCGTGGTCGTGGTCGTGGTCGTGGTCGTGGTCGTGGTCGTGGTCGTGACTGTGCGCATGGAATGCCGACTGCGCCAGCGCGTAATCTTCGTCAAAACTCTCATCATGCCCGTGCCGGTGGCCACCACCATACGCCCCCACATCCGGCTCGAAGGGCGCCATGACCTGCGCGAGCGCCACGCCGCCCAGTTGCTCCAGCATATCGGCCAGTACCTTGTCGTACTCCAGCTGCAGATAGCCGTCGCCAACTTCGAGCAGCACGTGGCGATTACCCAGATGATAGGCGGCGCGCGTCAGCGCCATGGCTGAGGTGGCGGTGACCCGCAACACGTTTTCCCGGGCCGCACGCACCACGATGTGCTGGTTCTCGCCGGTAACCAGGATGTCCCCATCACGCAGCACTGCCCCGCGGGGAATCGCCAGACCGAGCTGCTGTCCGTTGTCCAGCGTCAGCCGCTGTCTGCTGCGGCGCCGCGCTGCCAGATCGAGGGTGACGGTCGGGGCGCTGCGCAGCAGGGCGGGATCAACCCCGCCCTGGCGTATGAAACTATTGGCAATTTGCATGAAAAACTCACTCGATAAACAGATTTCAGAACAGGAAATAGCGCTGCGCCATGGGCAACTCATCCACTGCGTCACAGGCCAGCAACTGCCCATCGGCATACACCTGATAGGTTTGCGGGTCGACAGTGATAGTGGGCAGCCAGTTGTTGCGCACCATGTGATGTTTGCTGACGCTGCGGCAGCCGCGTACCGCTTCGAGCCGCTTGTGCAGTCCCAGGCCCTTGATCAGCGGGTTGTCCAGGCTGCTCTGTGAAACGAACTGCACCGAATTACGCACGGCCTTGCCGTAGCTGCCCCACATCGGTCGCAGGTAGACCGGCTGCGGTGTGGAAATCGAAGCACCCATATCCCCCATGCTGGCCATCACCGCCATGCCGCCCTTGAGGACGATATTGGCCTTGACCCCGAAGAAGGCCGGTTGCCACAGCACCAGATCAGCCAGCTTGCCGACCTCGACCGAACCGATGATATGAGCCACACCCTGGGTCAGGGCCGGGTTGATGGTGTACTTGGCGATGTAGCGCTTGATGCGCTCGTTGTCCGCCCGCTCGCTGTCACCGTCGAGTGGCCCGCGCTGCACCTTCATCTTGTGGGCCGTCTGCCAGGTACGCAGTACCACCTCACCGACACGCCCCATGGCCTGCGAATCCGAACTCATGATCGAGAACGCCCCCAGGTCATGCAGGATGTCTTCCGCTGCGATGGTTTCCCGGCGGATACGGCTTTCCGCGAAGGCCAGGTCTTCGGCAATGGCCGGGTCCAGGTGATGGCAGACCATGACCATGTCCAGATGCTCGTCGATGGTGTTGCGGGTAAACGGCATGGTCGGATTGGTCGACGCAGGCAGCACGTTGGCCATGCTGGCGGCGCGGATGATGTCCGGCGCATGCCCGCCACCGGCACCCTCGGTATGGAAGCAATGGATGGTGCGGCCCTTGAACGCAGCGAAGGTATCCTCGGCAAAGCCGGACTCGTTCAGGGTGTCACTGTGGATCGCCACCTGCACATCGGCCTCATCGGCCACCGTCAGGCAGGTGTCGATAACTGCCGGTGTGCTGGCCCAGTCCTCGTGAATCTTCAGACCCATGGCACCGGCCCGTACCTGCTCCAACAACGCATCGCGCGAACTCGAGCTGCCCTTGCCGAGCAGGCCGATGTTAATGGGGAAGGCATCCAGCGCTTGCATCATCGACGACAGATGCCAGGGACCGGGGGTGACCGAGGTCGCCAGGGAGCCGGTTGCCGGCCCGCTGCCGCCGCCGATCAGTGTAGTGGTGCCAGTAGCCAGCGCCTCCTCTACCTGCTGCGGGCAGATGAAGTGAATATGCGTATCGATGGCACCGGCGGTGACGATCATGCCCTCCCCGGCGATGATCTCGGTGGAAGCGCCGATGATGATGCTCACCTCCGGCTGGGTATCCGGGTTACCGGCCTTGCCGATGCCGCTGATGAGGCCATCCTTGATGCCGATGTCCGCCTTGACGATGCCGGTGACCGCATCGATGATCAGCGCATTGGTGATCACCGTATCGGCGCATTCGGTGGCCAGCCTCTGGCCCTGGCCCATGCCATCACGGATGACCTTGCCACCACCGAACTTGACCTCCTCGCCAAAGACGGTGTAGTCCTTTTCGACTTCGGCCAGCAGTTCGGTATCAGCCAGACGGACGCGATCACCCACGCCGTTGACCACGGTAGGCCCATATATCTCGGCGTAGGCCTGGCGGGACATGGTGGTCATGGCAGTTCTCCCATCACATTGCCCTGGAATCCGAACACCTTGCGGTCGCCGCGCAATGCCACCAGCTCAACGGTGCGGCGCTGACCGGGTTCGAAGCGCACCGCATTACCTGCCGGGATATTCAGCCGGAAGCCTGTGGCCTGCTCCCGGTCGAAGCGCAGCGCATTGTTCACTTCCGCAAAGTGGTAGTGGGAGCCCACCTGGATCGGGCGATCCCCCTCATTGATGACGGCCAGCGTCAGCGTGGGACAACCGGCATTGATCTCGATCGGGTCGTCAGCGACCAGTATTTGACCTGGAATCATATGTACTCTCGCATGGGCACCTTCTGAGGATGCCCGAAGTCGGTGACTGAAGACGTTACAGTGCAACAAACAGGCTGACGCCATAGGCGGCAATGCCGGCGCCGACGAGCCGGGTGATCCAGTGGCTGTACTGCTTGAGCTGGAAGCCGACCAGCAGCCCCGTGACATGCAGTGCCAGCGTGCTGAGCATGAAGCCGGCCACGAAGTTCCAGGCAGCACCGCCGTGGGGCAGTTCGGCGCCGTGCGCCAACCCATGGAATAGCGCGAAGAAGCCGACCAGTGCCATGCTGGCCCACTGTGGAACCGAACGGCGGCTGGCGACCAGCAGGCCCAGCACCAGGAGCGACGCCAGGATCATCGGCTCGATGCCGGGCAGCCGCATGCCAGCCATGCCGGCGACCGCGCCACACAACAGCAGCACCAGAAAGCTGGCCGGAGTGAAGATCGCCTGCCGCAGATTCTGATGCGTGAGCGCGCTCCACAGACCGACAGCCAGCATCGCCAGCAGATGGTCGAAACCGGTCAGCGGGTGCGTCAGCCCGGCGGCAAACAGGTTGTGTACATGCTCATGGTGACCCGGATGCGCCCAGGCAGTGCCTGCCAGCAGCAGAGCCGCCAGGCCGGTGGTGAGGCTGAAGAAGTGGGTTCGGTATGCGTCGTGTTTCATTCTCAATACTCCATTGGCCCCTCGCGGGGGGATCAAACCATGCTGGCGGATATCGACAGCAGTATCAGGCGATGGGGTTATGCACCGTGATCAGCTTGGTGCCGTCGGGGAAGGTGGCTTCGACCTGGATGTTGGAGATCATCTCCGGTACGCCTTCCATGACATCCTCGCGGCTCAGCACATGCCGGCCGGTACCCATCAGCTCGGCGACGGTCAGGCCGTCACGGGCACCTTCCATCAGGGCGGCCGTGATCAGCGCGACCGCTTCGGGATAGTTCAGCTTCAGACCCCGCGCCCGGCGTCTCTCCGCCAACAGGGCGGCAGTGAATATCAGCAGCTTGTCTCTTTCGCGTGGGGTAAGTTCCATGCAGCATTCCTCGTTCAATCAGCAATGACGCGTATCCTGGCGGATATTGACAGGATAGGTCGGATTCAGCGGCCAGCCACCATCGGGCTTGCCACCAGCAAGGGAAAATATTCAGAGGTCGACAGGGAGCCTGTCGGTGACAACAGATGACCGGCAGCCTCAGCTGCGCGGCGGTGTCACCGGTTCCTGCGCTTCAGGTGCTCCACAGGCGCAGGGGCACGCCTTCGGTATGCAGCAGCGGCGGGCGCAACTGCATCCATTCCTTGATCAGGAGTTGGCGGACATCCTCGGCATACAGGCCGATGCAACGTAGCAGATAGAGTGACTGGTCATCGTCATAGGGCAGCATGGTGAGCCCGGCGCGCAAGGTATCGGTCCATGGCAATTGCACGGAAATGGCATCGAGCAGTTCCGGGTCCAGGCGTGGACCAAAGGCCCACAGCGTGCCGTGTACCGGCAACCCCGCCAGCCCGGCACGACTGGCGCGCAACGGGTCCTGGGCATCGAGCAGCCCCTGATCGACCCAGAACAGCGAGCCGTCGACCAGCACCTGCATGGCCATCTGCAGACGCCCTTCGTCCCAGAAGGTGGGGCGGACAATCGAGCCGAGCTGCGACATTTCCCAACCGATGGCCATGGCACCGGATTCCAGCTCAACGCGGGTGCCGAGCAGCGCATCGGCCTGCTCGAACAGGATATTTTCCAGTGGCAGCCATTCGAGCCGCCCACCGGCCTGCACGCGCAGGTTGACCTGCTGGGAGGCTTGATTGCCGCCGGACTTGTACCAGATGGTAGCCCCAGGGGTGGTGAGCACCGCGTGCGCATCGGGCTGCACCTCGACATCTATCTGCAGGGCGTCACCTCCGGCGATGCCCGCCGGCGGATGCAGGATGGTCACATGGCAGATCGACTGCCCTTCGGGATACAGCGGTTTCTGGACAAGCAAAGGCCCCTCATGCTCACGGGAGGCAAGCACGCAACGGTTTTCATTCTGCATGGCGAAGGCAAGCGCAAGCCTGGCTCGCCATCGAGTCGGGACCTTGAACATAAAACGCCGTTGGACAAAAAATGACTGACAGAAGCATGGGGCTGCAGTGACCGACTGCCGGGTGCGTGACCCACCGCCGATGCGGGTGCGTTGTGCCGGTGGAGAATGTCACCACCAGACAACCGACAACCAGGCAAAACGAGGAACGTCTTGCCGCCGCCCGATTCTACCTATCCGGGGGCAGAAGGCAAATGATCTTTCTCACCCGCGGCCCATGACAGAGGCTGTGCCAGGCCCTCACTTGCGACGCCAGACAGCACTCAGCCGTGGGCGCCAGGCTGCGGCCTGCTGCTCCGCCGGGTCTGGCCAATGCGCCTTCTTGGTTTCGCACTGCACTATGCCATTGGCACCCAGGCGCAGCCTCCAGCGCTGCGCCTGGGAGTGGGACTCCCCAGGCTCGGTGTAGACCAGCAGCAGGTTGTAATCATGCTGCTTGTCGATGGGGTGCGCCTGGATCGAGGCGAACGGGTTGTCCTGGTCCTCACTGACGAACAACTGATTGCGGCTGGCCTGGATCATCTCGCACAGATGCTCACAATCCAGGCTCAGGCGCTCCTGGATCTTGTCCCGTTCCAGCGCGCCCTTGTCCAGGTTGAGAACCGAGCGGTAGCAGATGATCTGCCGTTCCTCGTTGGTTGCCCACTTGCCGGAATGCTCCAGCACCTGCTGCGGCAGGCCAGGGAGCTTGCGGTAGTCCAGCCAGACCAGTTGCTGGGCCATGAGCTTTTTCGTGTAGGGCATCAACAGGCGGATCTTCCAGCGCGGCTTGCCCTTGCGCAGCCGGCGGGTAATGGCGGTGATCATGTCGTCACGCAGCAGGTCACGCACGGCATAGGTCAGCGCGATGATCAACAGCAGTGCCAGGGACAGTTGCTGAGTGCCTGCCCGCGCGTTGAACAGGAAGTAGGTGAACAGCGACATGATCAGCATGGTCGATCCAGCCTTGACCAGCTTGCGTGTGCCCTCGCCCAGCTCGGTGATCTTCGAGCGCAGCAGGACCGGGTACTCCAGCAGCCGGTGATACAGGCTCATGCGGTTCCACACCCGGGTCGGCGAACCATGGAAGTCGCTCAGGTATTCGCGCTCCTTGCGAATCCGGTACTCTTCCCGAAGGTACTCCTCTATGTCCTCCTTCAGCTCGGCCTCCAGCTCCTGATAACCCTCCAGGGTCATGCATTCCAGCAGGAACTGTTCGACATACCAGGAGAAGTAGATGTCCATCTGACGGAAATAACGCTGCTGGCTGCTCTGCCCCGGTACCGAGCGACGCAGGCGCTGGGCGAAGGTCTGGCTCAGCCGCAGGGCGCGCTTGAGCGGCTCTTCGGTCAACCCGGAGGATTGAATCTGCTGACGCAGCCGATCCATCGAGGCGCGGTACTGGAACAACCAGGAGCCATACATGATCTCGTAGTGCGGCGAGAGCAGCGCAAAGGAGCTGTCGGCCTTGCTGATGCGATCCGTGTCCGGCAAGCCCATCAATCCGAAGCGATGGGACAGGGTGCTGAAGAAGAACTGCCGTTCGGCCAGGGTCCAGGCGGAGAAGTTGCTCTCATGGGGGGTGAACAGGTACAGCTCGACCTTGTAGCGACCCGGCTTCTTCAATGTGCGGGTCAGCTGCAAACGATAGTCGCCCTTGCGCTTGAGTGAAAACACGCTGCCCCCCATTGTTGATATGATCGATCGCGTCGCAGCCCGCTGCCCGGTTTGTTGCGCTTGTTTGCCAGCTGGCGCACGCTTCTGCGGCGGCCGATTGAGCGGAACTGCGGCCATCTTAGCATGTGCCGCCCACCGGGTAGCCGTGCCCCTACTGCCAGCCCACAACAGGAACTTGCTTCGTGTCCCCACCCCGCCACTTCTTTTTCCGCCCATTGACCGAACAGCCAGGGATAGCGGATAACCGACCACCACGGGTAGCCGACCAATGCGGCTGATCGAAGATAGCTCGGTATCCGCCATCAGTGCCGGCTTCGTCGCGGTGCTGGTCGGCTTCACCAGTTCCGCCGCACTGGTATTCCAGGCGGCTCATGCCTTGGGCGCGACGCCGGCACAGATCGCCTCCTGGATTCTCGCCCTGTGCCTGGGGATCGGCTTGTCGGGAATCTACCTCAGCTACCGGTTCAAGACGCCGGTCGTTACCGCCTGGTCCACCCCAGGCGCCGCTGTGCTGGTGACTGCCGCCGCTGGTACCAGTCTGGCCGAAGCCACAGGCGCCTTCATCCTGTGCGCGCTATTGACTGCCATTTGCGGCTTCAGCGGCTGGTTCGAGCGGATCATGCGGCACGTTCCACCGGCAATTGCCGCCGGCATGCTGGCCGGCGTACTGCTGCGCTTCGGCATGGACGCCTTCGCTGCCCTGGAAACCGCTTTCACTCTGGTCTTTCCCATGTTGCTGGCGTACCTGCTGGCGCGACGAGTCTTGCCACGTTATGCGGTCCTGGCACCGCTGGTGCTGGGGAGCATCATCGCCTGGGCCAGTGACCAGCTGGACTTCAGCGGCCTGAGCTTCACCATCGCCACGCCGCAGTGGGTGACGCCATCGTTCACCCTGCAGGCGCTGACTGGGGTGGCCTTGCCGCTGTTCGCCGTAACCATGGCTTCACAGAATCTGCCGGGGCTGGCGGTACTGCGGGCCGCCGGCTATCGCACACCCGCTTCGCCGCTGATCGGCTGGACCGGGCTGGCGACCCTGGTATTCGCCCCGTTTGGCGCCTTTGCCATCAACCTGGCCGCCATCACCGCCGCTATCTGCACCGGCCCGGAAACACATGACGATCCGGACCGGCGCTATATAGCGGCAATCGCGTCGGGGCTGTTCTATCTGTTGGCGGGTATCTTCGCGGCCAGCATTGGCGCGCTGTTTCTGGCCTTCCCGCAGGAGCTGGTCCTGGCGGTGGCGGGTTTTGCCCTGATCAATACCATCGGCAGCGGTCTGGTTGCCGCGCTGCAGGAGGAGCGGCACCGGGAAGCAGCACTGGTCACCTTCCTGGTCACCGCCTCGGGCGTGTCCCTGCTGGGTATCGCGGCGGCGTTCTGGGGGATGGTCGCCGGAGCCGGCACCCTGCTGATTCAGCAGGCCAGCTGGAGAGGTATGCAACGAAGAGAGCCCGAGACAGGCGAGCGAACCGGGAGCGGCTCAGACAGTCGCCCATAAAAAACCCCGCCGAAGCGTGCGCCAAGGCGGGGGTTTTGCAGAATAACGTCCTGATCATCCTTAATACTGGCACTTCCTGTAGCTCGTTCCCTGCTCCCTGTTGGTCTTGCGTCGCTTCCTGCGCTGCATCCCTGCAAGACCAATAGTACGCAGGCGCAGCGGGTTGCCCCATAGGCTATTACCACCACACTCTGTAAGCCTTTTCCTACCCCTGCATAAAGTGTCTCAGAACTGGGTCGCTTCCAGCTCGAACAACACCTCGCTGCCCGCCCGTACCGCTTCACTCAGCGAATGGATACGCGGCAACAAGCGCTTGAAGTAGAAACGGGCGGTGGACAACTTGGCCTGGTAGAAACCATCGCTGTCTTTTTCCACGGCTGCCAGCGCCGCCTTGGCCATGCGCGCCCACATATAGGCGTAGGCGGTATAGCCGAAGGTGTGCAGATACTCCACGGAAGCCGCGCCCACTTCATTGGGGTTGGCCTTGCTACGCTCGATCACCTCGTCAGTGAGCTGACGCAGGTTGTCCAGCGCGGCCTGCAGCGGCTGCACGAATTCGGCCATGGCTCCCTCGGCATTATCAGCGATAAAACCCTGAATCTCCTCGGCGAAAACCTTGAAGAAGGCGCCGCCGTTGGCCACGGTCTTGCGCCCCATCAGGTCCAGCGCCTGGATGCCGTTGGTGCCTTCGTAGATCTGCGCGATGCGCACATCACGCACCAGTTGCTCCTGACCCCACTCGCGAATATAACCATGGCCACCGAACACCTGCTGGCCATGCACGCAGCTTTCAAAGCCCACATCGGTGAAGAAGGCCTTGGCCACCGGCGTCAGCAGCGCGACCAGGTCTTCACCCTTCTTGCGGATCTGCTCGTCTTCGGCGAACTTGCTGGTGTCCAGCTGCATGCCGACATAGGTCGAGAAGGCCCGACTGCCCTCGGTCATCGCCTTCATGGTCAGCAGCATGCGACGCACATCGGGGTGCACGATGATCGGGTCAGCAGCCTTGTCCGGCTGCACCGCACCGGTCGGCGCACGGCTCTGGATACGGTCGCGGGCATAGGCCACTGCGCTCTGATAGGACGCCTCGGCGCAGCCGATGCCCTGGATACCGATCGACAGACGCTCGTAGTTCATCATGGTGAACATGGCGTTCAGGCCCTTGTTCAGCTCACCGATCAGATAGCCCTTGGCATCGTCAAAGTTCATCACACAGGTAGCCGAGCCCTTGATGCCCATCTTGTGCTCGATGGAGCCGCAGCTGACCGCGTTGCGCTCACCCAGGCTGCCATCCTCATTGACCAGGAACTTGGGTACCAGGAACAGCGAGATGCCCTTGGGACCGGCCGGAGCGTCGGGCAGCTTGGCCAACACCAGGTGGATGATGTTCTCGGTCAGGTCGTGCTCGCCACCGGTAATGAATATCTTGGTGCCGGTGACCGCGTAGCTGCCATCAGCCTGCGGGACCGCCTTGGTGCGGATGATGCCCAGATCGGTGCCGGCATGCGGCTCGGTCAGACACATGGTGCCAGCCCAGGTGCCGGCGTACATGTTCGGCAGATAGGTCTGCTTCAGCTCTTCGCTGCCATGGGCATCCAGCGCCAGGGTGCTGCCGGCGGTCAGGGCGATGTACAGGGCAAAGCTGCTGTTGGCGCCGTAGACCATTTCCTCGACCTGCACGCCAAGCGCCTTGGGCATGCCCAGCCCGCCGTATTCAGGGTTACCTGCCAGCCCTACCCAGCCGCCCTCGGCGTAGGTGGTATAGGCTTGCTTGAAGCCGGCCGGAGTCGTCACCACGCCGTCTTTCCATTGGGCACCCTCTTCGTCGCCATTGCGGTTGAGCGGCGCGATGGTCTGTGAGGTGATCTTGCCCGCCTCTTCCAGCATGGCATCGGCGGTTTCAGCATCGATCGCACCGTTCAGGCCAGGCAGACTCTGCCACAGCTGATCGGCTGCAAAGGTTTCATTGAGAACGAAACGGATGTCACGCAAGGGGGCTTGGTACTCGGCCATGGGAACTCCTCAGCAGTCAATGTGCCGGCTCAACCGGATCAATTGGCCGATTGTAGACCGAGAACTTTTAAAGGGATAGCGTCTTGTTGTGACTTATTTTTATATCACAGTCACAAGCAGGTCATGTTTTGCTGTGGTTTATGTGCACGGCCCTGGTGGGTCTCCCCCGTTTCAGAACTCGCACCCCGCCATCCATGGCGCTCGTCTACGGCCGTCCCTGGCCGCAGACGGTTCTGAAACAGGGGAGACCCACCAGGGCCAGATGTCTGGGAGTTTCCGGCTCGATATGACGGCGTGCTTCCCGCAATGATGGGTAAGAGGAAGGATTGGGTTATGGGGTGTAGCGCGCCTGCGCTACGCCTGAGGGGATTGGACTGCTGGTAGGCAGTTGGCGTAGCGCAGGCGCGCTACACCCCGTTTTGTTTTCCCGCAGCTAACTGCAGAGACCTGCAGTTCCGGTGGGTGTTGCCCCACTTCGGAACCGTCTGCGGCCAGGGACGGCCGTAGACGAGCGCCATGGATGGCGGGGTGCGCGTTCCGAAGTGGGGCAACACCCACCGGAACCTCGCACGAACCCGCCGCAATACTCGACCTGCTCCAAACACACCGAAGCAGGATGACAACGATTAGAACTGCTCCGCCGACAACTGCATCAACGTATCAGCCCCCGCTTCCAGCGCCTCCACATGGGCCTGGGCACGCGGCAGCAGACGCTTGAAGAAGAACTCCTGGGTAGCCAGCTTGGCCTGGTAGAAGCCAGCATCCGCTGCGCCAGCCTCCAGCTTCTGCTGCGCCACGACCGCCATCTTCAGCCAGAAGAAGGCATGGATGACATAACCGGAGAACATGAGGAAATCCATCGATGCCGCACCGACTTCCTCGCGGTTCTGCATGGACTTGACCGCAATCTTCTGGGTCAGCTCACCCCACTGATTGTTCAGTGCGACCAGCTTGTTGAAATACTCACCCAGTTGCGCGTTCCCCTCGTTGGCCTGGCAGAACAGATGTACTTCCTTGGAGAAGGCGCGCAGCAGCTTGCCCTGACTCATCAGCACCTTGCGACCCAGCAGGTCCAGCGCCTGGATGCCATTGGTACCCTCATAGATAGGCGCAATACGGCAGTCACGTACCTGCTGCTCCTGGCCCCATTCGCGGATATAACCATGGCCACCAAACACCTGCATGCCCAGCAAGGTCACTTCCAGACCGGTCTCGGTCATGAATGCCTTGCAGATCGGCGTCAGGAACGCCAACTGATCCTCGGCATTGGCGCGTACCGCCTCGTCCCTGGAATAATGCGCGTTATCCAGCAATTGCGCAGTGTAGTAAGCCAGCGCACGGTTGCCTTCGTTGAAGGCCTTCATGGTCAGCAGCATGCGGCGCACATCCGGGTGCACGATGATCGGGTCAGCCGGTTTTTCCGGCTCGGCCGGGCCAGACAGCGAGCGCATCTGCAAGCGGTCCTTGGCATAGGCCACCGCGCCCTGGTAGGACGCCTCGCCATGACACAACCCCTGCATACCGGTCCCCAGACGGGCGCTGTTCATCATGGTGAACATGCAGTTCAGCCCCTTGTTGATCTCGCCGATCAGGAACCCGGTGGCGCCGTCGAAGTTCATCACGCAGGTCGCCGAAGCCTTGATGCCCATCTTGTGTTCGATGGAGCCACACTTGACCGCATTGCGCTCGCCCTTCTCACCATTGGCGTCGGGCAGGAACTTGGGCACGATGAACAGCGAGATACCCTTGGTACCGGCCGGAGCGTCGGGCAGCTTGGCCAGCACCAGATGGACGATGTTCTCGGCCATGTCATGCTCGCCGGAGGAAATGAAGATCTTGGTGCCGGTAACCGCATAGCTGCCATCGTTCTGGGGTACCGCACGGGTCTTGATCAGCCCCAGGTCGGTTCCGCAGTGCGGCTCGGTCAGACACATGGTACCGGTCCAGTGACCGGGCACCAGCTTGTTCAGGTACAGCTCCTTCTGCTCCTGGCTGCCGTGGGCGCGAATCGCCGCGGCGCAACCGTGGGTCAGGCCCGGGTACATGTTCCAGGCATAGTTGGCGGAGGCGGTCATTTCATTGACCACCAGCCCCAGTGAGGCCGGCAGGCCCTGGCCGCCGAATTCCACCGGTCCGCTCATGGCCGCCCAGCCGTTATCCACGTACTGCTGGTAAGCCTCCTTGAAGCCCTTGGGGGTGGTCACCACGCCATCGTCGAAGTGGCAACCTTCCTCGTCACCGGTACGGTTCAGCGGTGCCAGCACCTCACCAGCGAACTTGGCACTCTCCTCCAGGATCGCATCCACCAGGTCGGGGGTTGCATCGGTCAAGCCGTGGGTCTCATATCCAGCGGCAAAATCGAACACTTCATCCATGACAAAACGCATATCGCGCAGCGGGGCTTTGTAATCGGGCATTGGGGTCTCCAGAAGCAGCAGGATGATCCGGCTGGGTAGTATTCATACAGTCGTTTGACACTAATGCGCGCCTGACCAACCAGTCAACGAAAACGACAAGCCATTACATTGCTTGATACGCGAGCATAAGGCGGGCAGCATAAACCTCCATATCCTGTTGATGGCGCCCTTATGACCTCTCTTGCCGACCTGCATTTCGACAACCGTTTCGCACGGCTTGGCGACACCTTTTCGACCCGGGTCGTGCCGGAACCACTGACCAATCCGCGTCTGGTGGTCAGCAGTGCGGAGGCCATGGCGCTGCTCGACCTGGATACCGCGGCGGCGCAGGCCGATATCTTCACCGAGCTGTTCGCCGGACGGCAGATCTGGAGCGCCGCCGAGCCGCGCGCCATGGTCTATTCCGGCCATCAGTTCGGTGTGTACAACCCGCAACTGGGTGATGGGCGCGGCCTGCTGCTTGGCGAGGTGGTCAATGCGCAGGGCGAGTATTGGGATCTGCACCTGAAGGGTGCCGGCAGCACACCCTATTCGCGGATGGGTGATGGCCGGGCAGTGCTGCGTTCATCGATCCGCGAGTTTCTCGCCTCCGAGGCGCTACCGGCGCTGGGGATTCCCAGCAGCCGCGCACTCTGTGTCACCGTGGGCGATGACCCGGTCTACCGCGAGCGCCAGGAACGCGCCGCCATGCTGCTGCGGATGGCTCCCTCGCATATCCGCTTCGGGCATTTCGAGTACTTCTACTACACCCGCCAGCATGACGCCCTGCGCCAGTTGATCGACTTCACCCTGCAGACCTGTTATCCGCACTGCCAGCAGGATGCCGAGCCGGTACTGGCGATGTTCCGCGAGGTGGCCCGTCGTACCATGCACATGGTCGCCCGCTGGCAGGCCTATGGCTTCTGTCACGGGGTGATGAATACCGACAATATGTCGATACTCGGTATCACCTTCGACTTTGGCCCCTATGCCTTTCTCGATGATTATGACGCCGGGCACATCTGCAACCATTCCGATCATGCCGGGCGCTACGCCTTCAATCGCCAGCCGGCCATCGCCCACTGGAACCTGGCCTGCCTGGCCCAGGCGCTGACGCCCTATGTGGAAGTGGACACCCTGAAGGCCGAACTGGCCACCCTGATGCCCCTTCATGATGCGGAATACCGCCGCCTGATGAATGCCCGGCTGGGCTGGGCTGGCGAGCAGCCGGAGGATGAACAGTTGCGGGCACAGCTGCTGCAACTGATGCAGGACAGCGCCAGCGATTATCACATCACCCTGCGCCTGCTGGCCGAGGACGATCCCCGCGCACGTGACCAGATCATCGACCGCCCGGCGTTCGACAACTGGCTGCACCAGCACCAGGCCCGACAGAGTATCGATACCAGCGCCATGGCCGGCCGGCTGGCCTGCAACCCGGTGTATGTATTGCGCAACTACCTGGCTCAGCAGGCCATCGAAGCCGCCGAGCAGAACGACTTCAGCGAAGTGCGCCGACTGCACCAGGTACTGCGCCACCCCTTTGCCGCGCAACCGGGGCAGGAGGCCTATGCGACACCGCCACCGGATTGGGGACGGCGGCTGGAGATCAGTTGTTCTTCCTGATGTAGCGGTGGTGATGTAGGGTCCAGTCGTCGAGCAGGGGCTCGACAACCCGAAAAGCGATTCCGCCTACATATATTCCAGTAAAGAATAAGAAAATCGTTTTCAGGTCTTGGACAGCCTAAGCGCAGCCAGCTAGGGTACGCCCTCTGACTGGTTCCAGTTGCGGAACCGATACCTCACACGAGATTCAGGTTGCCGATGAACTGGGATACCCTCGCCATGCTCGGCGTGGCCGCACTGCTGTGCTGGGTGATGTACGCATTTGTCCGTGAAAAGCTCAGCCCCGATGTAGTGGTCGGCGTCGCGGTAGCCCTGCTGCTGGCCAGTACCCTGCTGACCCCCGCGGAAGTGCTGGGCGTGCTGTCCAACAGTGCTCCGATCACCATCGCCTGCCTGTTCGTGCTGTCTGCCGCACTGGAACGTACCGGCTGCGTCGACAAGCTCGGCAGCCTGCTGGCACGTATCGGCGGCTCCAGCCCGACCCGCATGCTGTTCGCCCTGCTGGTCACGGCCATGCTGCTGTCTACCTTCATCAACAATACCCCGGTGGTCGCGATCCTGACCCCTGTTGCAGTCACCCTGGCCGCCAAGGTCGGCAGCAAGGCCTCGAAGATGCTGATCCCGCTGTCCTACGCCACCATCCTCGGCGGCACCATGACCATGATCGGGACCTCGACCAACATTCTAGTCGATGGGGTAGCCCGCCAGCAGGGCATGGCGCCGTTTGGCATGTTCGAAATCACCCTGGCCGGAGCGATCTTTTCCGCCCTGGGCCTGGGCTTCATCATGCTGTTCGGCAACCGACTGCTGCCCGACCGTGACAGCCTGTCCGAGCGCCTGCGACCGCAGCGCAGCCGCACCTTCATGACCGAACTGCTGGTGCCGCAAAGCTCGCCGGTGATCGACCGTACCATTGCCGAGGCCCAGCTCAACGGCGACAGCGGTATCCAGGTGTTGAAGATCTTCCGTGGCGACGATGAGCTGTCTACCCCGCTGAACACCACTACCCTGCGCGCTGGCGACCGTCTGATACTGCACGCCGGCATGCGCGATTTCGTCGAACTGCGGCATACCGGTGTGCTGGAATTCAACCGTGACCAGAGTTTCGAGACCATCTCCACCCGCGATGTGGTCCTTGCCGAGGCTGTGGTGGCGCGCAGCTCACGCTATATCAACCGCCCGATGCGCGACCTCAACCTGACTGCCCGCTATGGTATCCATGTATTGGCCGTACACCGCCAGGACGAGCCGATCCAGGACAACCTGGACGATTTCGAACTGCAATTCGGTGATGTGATGCTGGTGGAAGGCTCACCGGCGCAGATTCGCAAGTTCGCCGACAATGGCGACCTGATCAGTCTGAATGCCGTGCAGGAACGCGCCTATCGCCGCAACAAAGCGCCGATCGCCATCGCTGCAATAGCCGCAGTCATGGTGCTGGCGGCGCTGGGCGTGATGCCGATTGAAGGTCTGGCCATCATTGCCGCGGCCGTGGTGGTCGCCACCGGATGCCTGGACGTGGAGGATGCCTACAAATCCATCGACTGGAAGATCCTGGCACTGATATTCGGCATGCTGGCGATCAGCATCGCCATGAACAAGGTAGGGCTGGTGGATTCCATCGTCGGTCAGGTCATGACCCTGTCGCCACTGCTCGGCCCGCTGTTCATGCTGTCCTTCATCTATCTGCTGACTTCGATACTCACCGAGATCGTCAGCAATAATGCGGTAGGCGTGCTGCTGACACCGATCGCCATTGGCGTCGCGCATCAGCTCGGCGCTGATCCTCGCCCCTTCGTGGTCGCGGTCATGTTCGCCGCCAGCGCCAGCTTTGCCACGCCGATAGGCTATCAAACCAATACCTTCGTCTACAGTGCCGGTGGCTATCGCTTCATGGACTTCGTGCGCATCGGCATGCCGCTGAACCTGCTCATGTGGGCAGCGGCGACCCTGGTAATACCGATGATCTGGCCGCTGTTTCCAGAATAGGAATCGCAGGAAACAAGAAGGCGGCCGTTGGCCGCCTTCTTGTTTCCTAACATCAGATCACTTGGCGGCTTCCAGCGCCTGCTCCAGATCAGCCAGGATATCGTCGATATGCTCGATACCGATCGACAGCCGCACCAGATCCCGCGGCACACCGGCCTTTTCCAGTTCCTCGTCATCCAACTGACGGTGCGTGGTGGAAGCCGGATGGCACGCCAGTGACTTGGCATCACCGATATTCACCAGCCGCAGGATCAGCCCCAGCGCATCGATGAAACGGGCACCGGCTTCCTGGCCGCCCTTGATGCCGAAGGACAGGATCGCTGCTGGCTTGCCGCCCATGTAGCGTTGGGCCAGTTGGTGCTCGGCGTTGTCCTTGAGCCCGGCATACTTGACCCAGGCCACCTGCGGATGCCGTTGCAGGTACTCGGCGACCTTCTGCGCGTTCTCGCAGTGCCGCTCCATGCGCAGGCTCAGGGTTTCCAGTCCCTGCAGGATCAGGAAAGCATTGAACGGCGACAGCGCCGCACCGGTATTGCGCAGCGGCACCACCCGGCAGCGCCCGATAAAGGCCGCCGGACCGAAGGCTTCGGTGTAGACCACGCCGTGGTAGGACGGGTCCGGAGTATTGAGCAGCGGGAAACGCTCCTTGTGGTCAGCCCAGGGGAACTTGCCCGAATCGACCACCATGCCGCCAATGCTGTTACCGTGCCCACCGATGTACTTGGTCAGCGCGTGCACCACGATATCGGCGCCGTATTCGAACGGCCGGCACAGTACCGGTGTCGCCACCGTGTTATCCACGATCAACGGCACGCCATGGCGATGCGCGGCATCGGCCAGTGCCTGCAGGTCGATGATGTTGCCCGCCGGGTTGCCGATCGATTCGCAGAACACCGCCTTGGTGTTCTCGTCGATCAGCGCTTCCATGGCAGCGATATCGTCATGCGGGGCGAAGCGCACCTCGATCCCCTGGCGCGGGAAGGTGTGCGCGAACAGGTTGTAGGTACCGCCATACAGCCTGGCCGTGGAGACGATGTTGTCACCAACCCCGGCGATGGTCTGGATGGCATAGGTGATCGCGGCCATGCCGGAGGCCACCGCCAGACCGCCCACGCCGCCTTCCAGCGCCGCAACCCGCTGCTCCAGCACATCGTTGGTCGGGTTCATGATCCGCGTGTAGATGTTGCCAGGCACCTTCAGATCGAACAGGTCAGCGCCGTGCTGGGTGCTGTCGAAGGCGTAGGAGGTGGTCTGGTAGATCGGCACCGCCACCGCCTTGGTGGTCGGATCGGGGCTGTAGCCAGCATGTACCGCCAGGGTTTCGAGTTTCATTGTTGTTTGCTCCCTAGTAACAGATCAGCCGTCAGCCCTGGGCAACGACCGCATTCGGATCATGGTAGACCGCCGACAGCTCATGCACCGCCTCGATGAACACGCCTGCGTGGGCCGGATCCACCTCGGGAGTAATGCCGTGACCAAGGTTGAACACATGGCCGGTGCCCTTGCCGTAGCTGGCCAGGATGCGTGCCACCTCGTCACGGATCGCCTGCGGGTTGGCGTACAACACCGTCGGGTCCATGTTGCCCTGCAGTGCGACCTTGGAGCCGACCCGCGAGCGAGCCACACCGATATCCATGGTCCAGTCCAGACCGACGCCATCGGCGCCGCACTCGGCAATGCTTTCCAACCACAGGCCGCCGTTCTTGGTGAAGACGATGACCGGTACACGGCGCCCATCGTTCTCACGGATCAGACCGGCAATGATCTTGCGCATATAGGCCAGCGAGAACGTCTGGTAGGCATCGGCAGACAGGTTGCCACCCCAGGTATCGAAGATCTGCACTGCCTGGGCGCCGGACTTGATCTGCTCGTTCAGATAGCTGGTGACCGACTGCGCCAGCTTGTCCAGCAGCAGATGTACCGCCTCGGGCTGGTCGTACATCATGGCCTTGATCTTGCGGAAGTCCTTGGATGAACCACCCTCGACCATATAGGTGGCAAGCGTCCAGGGGCTGCCGGAGAAGCCGATCAGCGGTACACGGCCATTCAGTTCGCGACGGATGGTACTGACCGCGTCCATGACATAGCCCAGGTCCTGGCGCGGATCGGGAATAGGCAGGGCCTCGATGTCAGCCAGGGTGTCGATACGCTTGCGGAAACGCGGGCCTTCGCCGGTCTCGAAGTGCAGACCCAGGCCCATGGCATCGGGGATGGTGAGGATGTCGGAAAACAGGATGGCAGCATCCAGCGGATAGCGCTCCAGCGGCTGCAGAGTTACCTCGCAGGCCATTTCCGGGTTCATGCACAGTCCCATGAAATCGCCAGCGCGAGCGCGGGAAGCGCGGTATTCAGGCAGATAGCGACCGGCTTGGCGCATCATCCATACCGGAGTGACATCAACAGGCTGGCGCAGCAGCGCACGCAGAAAACGGTCATTCTTCAATTCAGACATGAAATCGGTATCCAGTGGCGTAAATGGCAACCATTGTAACCGTTATGGCGGGGAAGATAAGGGGCCGTGCGGCAAAGGAGCGCGGGGCTATCATGTCGGATGGTGATAGTGCAGGGACTGCGGTTCCCGGATCGGGTTCGCTCGACACGCCGTGAACCCATCCCTGGGGGTTCACGGCGTGTCTGCGAAGCCAGGCCTGACCGACAACCAGACACCAAGCCAACAACTCAAACCTCGAGATAGTCCAGAATCCCCTCAGCCGCCTGGCGCCCTTCCCAGATCGCCGTCACCACCAGATCCGAGCCGCGGACCATATCGCCACCGGCAAACACCCTGGGGTTGCTGGTCTGGAACTTGTACTTCGCCTGTTCAGGGGCGATTACCCGGCCCTGTCCATCGGTTTCCACCTGTACTTCGGCGAACCAGGGCGCCGGGCTGGGGCGAAAGCCGAAGGCGATGATCACCGCATCGGCCGGCAGTATCTGCTCCGAGCCGGGAACCGGCTCGGCACTGCGGCGGCCATTGGCATCCGGCTCACCCAGGCGGGTTTCGACTACCTTGATGCCTTCCACCTTGCCCTCACCGACAATCGCGATCGGCTGGCGGTTGAACAGGAATTTCACGCCCTCGTCCTTGGCGTTCTTCACTTCCTTGCGCGAGCCCGGCATGTTCTCGGCGTCACGACGGTAGGCACAGGTGACCGAGTCGGCACCCTGGCGGATCGAGGTGCGGTTGCAGTCCATCGCGGTATCACCACCGCCCAGCACCACAACCCGCTTGCCTTTCATATCGACGAAGTCTTCCGGTGACTTCTCGAAGCCCAGGTTGCGGTTGACGTTGGCCACCAGGAAATCCAGCGCGTCATGCACGCCGGGCAGGTCCTCACCGGGGAAGCCACCCTTCATGTAGGTGTAGGTGCCCATGCCCATGAAGACCGCATCGTACTCGTCGAGCAGTTGCTGCATGCTCACATCCCTGCCGATCTCGGTGTTCAGGCGGAACTCGATACCCATGCCGGTGAATACCTCGCGGCGACGCGACATCACGGTCTTCTCCAGCTTGAACTCGGGAATACCGAAGGTCAGCAGGCCACCGATTTCCGGGTTGCGATCGAACACCACCGGGCTGACCCCGGCGCGCGCCAGCACGTCGGCGCAGCCCAGGCCTGCCGGCCCGGCACCGATGATCGCCACACGCTTGCCGGTCGGCACCACCTGGGACATATCCGGGCGCCAGCCCATGGCAAAGGCGGTATCGGTGATGTACTTCTCCACCGAGCCGATGGTCACCGCACCGAAGCCATCGTTCAGGGTACAGGCCCCTTCGCACAGGCGATCCTGCGGGCACACCCGGCCACAGACTTCCGGCAGGGTGTTGGTCTGGTGCGACAGCTCTGCCGCCTCGATGATGTTGCCCTCGGAGACCAGCTTCAACCAGTTGGGAATGAAGTTGTGCACTGGACACTTCCATTCGCAATACGGGTTACCGCACTCCAGGCAACGATGCGACTGCTCCGCTGCTTCCTGCGGCTTGAACAGTTCGTTGATCTCGATAAAGCGGGTCTTGCGCTGACGCAGGGGCCGTTTCTTCGGCTCCTGGCGGCCCACTTCGACAAACTGGAAGTCGTTGTTCAGACGCTCTGCCATTTTTACACCTCGTTGCTGCGGTCCCGCACCTGCGGCGCGTTACCGTCAAAATTCATCCCGTCCGTGGTCGGCCTGCATGGCCGACCGTTGCTCCGTCCGCCGGTTACTGCGGATTCGCCAGCGTGGTCTTGAGCAGCGCGCGCAGGCTCGCCGCCTTGGGCTTGACCAGCCAGAAACGCCGGATGTGGTTGTCCAGGTCCTCCAGCACTTCGGCCCCCCAGACACTAGCGGTTTCCGCCACGTACTCGGTCAGCACCTGGGTCAGGTGGCTGCGATAGGCTTCCATCGCCTCGCCGCTGATGCGCTGCAGCTCCACCAGCTCGTGGTTGAGCTTGTCGAAGAAGCTGTTGTCCTGGTCCAGCACATAGGCGAAGCCACCGGTCATCCCGGCACCGAAGTTGTAGCCGGTCTTGCCGAGTACGCAGACCATGCCGCCGGTCATGTACTCGCAGCAGTGGTCGCCGGCACCCTCGATCACCGCATGGCAACCGGAGTTGCGTACCGCGAAACGCTCCCCGGCCACCCCCGCGGCGAACAGCTTGCCGCCGGTGGCGCCATACAGGCAGGTATTGCCGATGATCGAGGTCTTCTCCGAGCGGAACGGGCTACCCTTGGGCGGTACGATCACCAGCTTGCCCCCGGTCATGCCCTTGCCGACATAGTCGTTGGCGTCCCCTTCCAGGTACATGTTCAGGCCGCCGGCATTCCATACGCCGAAGCTCTGCCCGGCGGTGCCGTTGAAACGGAAGGTAATCGGCGCTGCGCTCATGCCCTGGTTGCCGTGGCGACGGGCGATCTCACCCGACACCCGGGCACCGATCGAACGATCGCAGTTGGTCAGGGTCATGTCGAATTCACCGCCGCTGCCCGCCTCGATGGCTGGCAGCGCGAGGCTGACCATGTTCTCAGCCGTGAGCCCCTTGTCGAACGGCGGGTTGTTCTCGACCTCGCAGTACTGCGGCTTGTCCGCCGGTACCGCATCGCTGAACAGCAGCGGGCGCAGATCCAGGCCCTGCTGCTTGCTGGTGTTGCCCGGCAGGATTTCCAGCAGGTCGGTACGGCCGATCAGGTCCTGCAGCCGGCGTACGCCCAGTTTTGCCATCCACTCACGGGTTTCGCTGGCGACATAGGTGAAGAAGTTCATCACCATCTGCACGGTGCCAATGTAGTGCTGGTCGCGCAGCTGGTGATTCTGTGTGGCGATCCCAGTGGCGCAGTTGTTCAGGTGGCAGATGCGCAGGTACTTGCACCCCAGCGCGATCATCGGCGCGGTACCGAAGCCGAAACTCTCGGCACCGAGAATCGCCGCCTTGATCACATCCAGACCGGTCTTCAGGCCGCCATCGGTCTGCACCCGTACCTTGCCGCGCAGGTCGTTGCCGCGCAGGGTCTGGTGCGCTTCGGACAAGCCCAGTTCCCAGGGCGAGCCGGCATACTTGATCGAGGTCAGCGGCGAAGCGCCGGTGCCACCGTCATAGCCGGAGATGGTGATCAGGTCGGCATAGGCCTTGGCCACCCCGGCGGCGATGGTGCCGACACCGGGTTCGGCGACCAGCTTGACCGAGACCAGTGCCTGCGGGTTGACCTGCTTGAGGTCGAAGATCAGCTGCGCCAGGTCCTCGATCGAGTAGATATCGTGATGCGGCGGCGGCGAGATCAGCGTCACTCCGGGCACCGCATAACGCAGCCGGGCGATCAGCTCATTGACCTTGCCGCCGGGCAGCTGCCCGCCCTCACCGGGCTTGGCGCCCTGGGCCAGCTTGATCTGCAATACCTCGGCATTGACCAGATACTCGGCGGTGACACCAAAGCGTCCCGAGGCCACCTGCTTGATCTTCGAGGTGCGGATACTGCCGTAGCGTGCCGGATCTTCGCCACCTTCACCGGAGTTGGAGCGGGCGCCGAGACGGTTCATCGCTTCGGCGATGGCTTCATGGGCCTCCGGCGACAGCGCACCGAGGGAGATCCCCGCCGAGTCGAAGCGCTTGAACAGGGACTCCAGCGGCTCCACCTCCTCCAGCGGGATCGGTGTCTGATCGCTGCGCAATTGCAGCAGATCGCGCAGGGTCGAGACCGGACGCTGGTTGACCAGCGCCGCGTACTCCAGGTACTTGTCGTAACTGTCGCCCTGCACCGCATCCTGCAATGCGCGAACAATGTCCGGGTTGTAGGCGTGGTATTCACCGCCATGCACATACTTGAGCAGACCGCCCTGCTGAATCGACTTGCGCAGGTTCCATGCCTCGGCGGCGAGCAGCGCCTGTTCGGCCTGCAAGTCACTGAAGCGGGCGCCCTGGATACGGCTGGGCACACCACGGAAGCAGCGCTCGACCACCTCGTCGGCCAGGCCCACCGCCTCGAACAGCTGCGCACCCCGGTAGGAGGCGACAGTGGAAATGCCCATCTTCGACAGGATTTTCAACAGCCCCTTGGAAATGCCCTTGCGGTAGCTCTTGAACACTTCATACAGGTCACCGATCACCTCGCCGGTGCGGACCAGGTCGGCCAGCACTTCGTACGCCAGGTACGGATACACCGCCGAAGCGCCAAAGCCGATCAGCACCGCGTAATGATGCGGATCGCGGGTGGTGGCGGTCTCCACCAGGATGTTGCAGTCGCAACGCAGACCACAGGCGATCAGGTGGTGATGCACCGCGCCCACCGCCAGCGCCGCATGCACCGGCAGCTTGCCTTTGGCAATGGCGCGGTCACTGAGCACCAGCAAAGTGTTGCCGGCACGCACGGCGGCCTCGGCCTGCTCGACGATAGCGGCCACGGCAGCGTCCAGCGGCACCTGTTCATCGACGTTGAGGTCGATGATCTGATGGGCAAAACCGGGCCGCTGCAGTTCCATCAGGGTGCGCCATTTCGCCGGCGAAATGATCGGACTGCTGAGAATCGCGCGGTTGGCGTGATCGGGGGTTTCCTCGAAGACATTGCGCTCGGCACCCAGACAGGTCTCCAGGGACATGACCACTGCCTCGCGCAACGGATCGATGGCCGGGTTGGTCACCTGGGCGAACTGCTGGCGGAAATAGTCGTAGACCGTGCGTACCCGGCTGGACAGTACCGCCATCGGCGTATCGTCACCCATCGAGCCGACCGCTTCCTGACCGTTCTCGCCGAGCGGGCGCAGCACCTGATCACGCTCCTCGAAGCTGACCTGGAACATCTTCATGTATTGCTGCAGCGTCTCGGGCTGGAGAAATTCCTTGCCGTGATCGCGGTCTTCCAGGGTCGCCTGGATGCGCAGGGCGTGCTGCTTGAGCCATTTGCGATAGGGATGACGCGACTTGAGACGGCCTTCCACCTCATCGGTATGCAGCACCTCACCGGTACGGGTATCCACGGCGAGGATCTGGCCGGGGCCGACCCGCCCCTTGCTGACCACATCCTCGGGACGGTAATCCCACACGCCGATTTCCGAGGCCAGGGTGATATAGCCATTGGCGGTGATCACGTAGCGCGCCGGGCGCAGGCCATTGCGATCCAGCAGACAGACCGCGTAGCGGCCCTCGGTCAGCACGATACCGGCCGGGCCGTCCCAGGCCTCCATGTGCATGGAGTTGTATTCGTAGAAGGCACGCAGGTCGGCATCCATGGTCTCCATGTTCTGCCAGGCCGGCGGAACCACCATGCGCACCGCACGGAACAGGTCCATGCCACCGGCCAGCAGCAGTTCGAGCATGTTGTCCATGCTCGATGAGTCCGAGCCGGTGACATTCACCAGCGGTGCCAGACTGTCCAGATCCGGCAGCAGCTCGTTGACGAACTTGTTGCGTCGCGCATGAGCCCAGTTGCGGTTGGCGGTGATGGTATTGATCTCGCCGTTATGCGCCAGCAGGCGGAACGGCTGGGCCAGCGGCCAGCGCGGCAGGGTATTGGTGGAGAAGCGCTGGTGGAACACGCTGATCGCGGTTTCCATACGCGGGTCCCCCAGCTCCGGGAAGAAGCTGTCCAGGTCCGCCGGCATCATCAGACCCTTGTAGGAAATCACCTTGGCCGACAGGCTGCAGACATAGAAGTCCGCATCGGCCTGCATGGCCAGCTCGACCTTGCGCCGGACATAGAACAACTTGATGGCGAACTGCTGTTCATCCAGATCTTCACCGGAGATGAACACCTGTTCGATATTCGGCTGGCAGCTCAGGGCCAACGGCCCCAGTACGCTGGGATCCACCGGCACCTTGCGCCAGCCCAGCAAGGCCAGCCCCTGGTCAGCCAGGGCCACTTCGAAGGCCTGATGAGCGCGAGCCTGCGCCGCCGGCTCGACACCTGTGAATACCATACCCACCGCATATTGCACCGGCAGCTCGAGCGACAGCTCGTCCCTGGCTACCGCGCGCATGAAGCGATCGGGCATCTGTAGCAACAAGCCACAGCCATCGCCAGTCTTGCCATCGGCATTGATACCGCCGCGGTGGGTCATGCAGGTCAGCGCCTCGATGGCGGTTTTCAGCAGATGATGACTGGCCTCGCCCTGCATGTGGGCGATCAAACCGAAGCCACAGTTATCCCTGAACTGATCAGGCTGATATAGACCTGCTTTCATAGGCACACTCTCAATATTTCTATATATTTCAAACACTTGCAATCAATGCGCAGGGTATAACGACGCAGGCACCGGTTGCGGAGGAGGGCTTGATTGTACACAGCGCGCCAAGCAGCCACAATTATTTTTGCCGCAAAAACATATATAAATGTCGTAAAGAAGAAAGCATTTTTTATTTCGCATATAACTTTTTGAACCAAAGCAGTGCACGAAACGCATTCATGCACCATGGAAGTGCAAAAAGCCCGAGGAAAAAGGGAGAAATCGCGCCGCAGGCAAGCAAGAGGGGGGCAGGAATAGACGCAGCCGCTAGCCGCCCCTGCCCTGCACAAGCAGGAAGGGAAGCGACTGGAACTGTTGATATGATTCTGGTCTCCGCCTTGACAGAGACCAGGGACGGGTCAGCTCAGCGCAGCGATTGCTGAATACTGCCCATACTGCGCGGCCAGGGCTCCAGCTTGCGCAGGGACTCAGGTAACTGGGCAACGCCTTGCTGAGCCTGAGCGCGCCCGGCATAGCGCCCCTGGGTTACCACAAACCAGGGTTTGCCTTCATGCAGGGTCTCGAAATAGCCCATATCGGCGACCCCTGGCTGCGCATTGATGAAGTCCAGTGCCGCCTGGCGTGAACGGGTGCCCAGCAGTTGCAAGGCGTACTCGCTGGCGGCACGCTGGCGATACCAGTCCGCCTGTCGGTAGGCCGTCGTCGCAGCAGGCGCGGTCGGCACCTGTGCCGCCGGTTCCGGGGTGGAAGGAGGCGTACCAGCCGGTGCAGCCGGTGCCACTGGCTCCGGCGCAGCAACCACTGTCGGCGCCTGGACTGGCGCAGGTTCAGGCAGGGCGATCGGCTCGGGCAGTTGTCCGCTATCCGTCTCAGGTTGTTCCACCCTCGGCTCGCGGGCCACATTGGTGTTCACCAACGGCTCGGCATCCGGTTCTTCGGCGATGCGCTCCAGAGTACTGGCCGCCTCGCTGGGCATCTGCAACAGGGGACCCTCCGTTGCGGCATTCGTCACATCCACGGTAGCGACCTGATCGGGCAGGCTGATGACCGTGCGCGTCGGCTCCGGCTCATCGCCTCCCATCATCCAGGCAATAGCCACGCCAACACCGACCAGGACCAGTGCCACCAGCGAGCGCACCGGCAAGGCGGCCTGCCGCTGCCGCACCGGCCGTACCGGCTCCTCGATTTCCTCCATCATCACCTGCCTGGCCACCCGATTGATCGCGCCGGGCCAACCGCCGCTGTGCTGATGAATCCGGCTGATCTGTTCGTCATCCAGCAATTCGATGCCCTGCCCCGCCGCCTCCAGGCGCTGAGCCAGGTAATCACGGGTTTCCTCCAGGGAGAAGGGAGCCAGTTCCACCAGTTGCAGCCAGACCCGGTCGCCGGGCATATCCACCGCCTCCAGAGCCTCGACAATCGACTCCTCGGCGAACAGGAATACCCGGGGAGCAGCCCGGCTATCGGCCTGGCTCAGATCGACCAGCAGTTGAATGGCCTCATCCTCCAGGCAGTGCGCATCGTCCACCACCAGATACAGCTGCATGCCGGTGGCATGCAGCTGCTCGGCGCGCTCCAGCAATGCCCGGGTATCGGCGACATTCAATGCCTGACAGAGCAGTCTGCTCAGCGCGCCGGCATCGGCCTGCTCACGGCCGGAGGTGACGACGCATTGCACCTTGTCCTTGTTGCAACTGGCGACCATCGCCTGGCGCAGCAGGGTCTTGCCGGCACCCGACGGACCAACCACCACCTGCAGCTGTTCGGAAAAATGTGCCATGTGATGCAACTGCGCCAGGACCGGCTTGCGCTTGGGCGTGAAGAAGCGAAAGCCCGGTGTGCGCGCCATGAAAGGGTCATGCTGCAACTGGTAATGAATGAGGTAATCCTCTGTGGTGCTCACGTCGCCCATATCCACGTCCTGTTGCTCGCTCATTGCCCCGTCACCGCCAGCACCGAATTCAATGCCTGCCCGTCAAAGTCCGCCGTCACCACCGCCTCGCCCAGCTGTTTCAACAGCACCAGGCGCAATTGCCCGTCCAGCACCTTCTTGTCCACCGCCATCAAGCGCCTGAAATCCTCGGCGAGCATGCCGTGCGGCGGTGCCACCGGAAGGCCGGCAGCGGCAATCAATGCCACGCAGCGCTGGTGTTCGGCCTCGGTCAGCCAACCCAGGCGGTGCGACAACTCCAGGGCCATGACCATGCCGGTGCCCACCGCTTCGCCATGCAGCCAGTTGCCATAGCCCTGATGCGCTTCAATCGCATGGCCGAAGGTGTGTCCCAGATTGAGGATCGCGCGCACCCCGCCTTCCCGCTCGTCCGCCGCCACCACCTCGGCCTTGATCGCGCAGGATCGCGCAATCGCTTCGGTCACCAGCGACGGTTCCAGCGCACGCAAGGCCGGCATATGCTGTTCCAGCCAAGCGAGGAACTGGCGGTCGCGAATCAGGCCGTACTTGATGATTTCCGCCAACCCCGCGCTGATCTCACGATCCGGCAGGGTACGCAGACTGTCGGTATCGATCAGCACCGCCTTGGGCTGGTAGAAGGCACCGATCATGTTCTTGCCGGCCGGATGGTTGATGCCGGTCTTGCCACCCACCGAGGAATCGACCTGGGACAGCAGCGTAGTGGGGATCTGGATGAAGTCGACTCCGCGCTGGTAGCAGGCGGCGGCAAACCCGGTCATATCGCCGATGACCCCACCACCCAGCGCGATCAGTGTGGTACGGCGATCATGCCGTGCCTCGAGCAGGGCATCGAAGATCTGCTGCAGGGTGGACCAGTTCTTGAATGCCTCCCCGGTAGGCAGCACCACCGGCAGCACCCGGTAGTCCGCCAGGGTCTGGCAGAGTCGCGCCAGATAAAGCGGAGCGACGGTATCATCGGTCACGATGCAGACCTGGCGACCAGCGATATGCGGCGCCAGCAACTCGATCTGCCCGAGCAGGCCGCTGCCTATATAGATGGGGTAACTGCGATCATCGAGATTAACGGTCAATTGCTGCATGGAACTCTCCCTGGGAACCCGGCAAGGATACATCAGTCCCGCAATATCTGCGCACACAGCCGCGTCAGTTCAGCTCTTGCGCCAGTTGGGCCATGATGGTGGTGACGACCACCCTGGGTCCGCGTTGATCCGTATCGATGGTCAGGTGGGCTATTTCACGGTACAGCGGGTCGCGCCGGGCCATCAGCTCGCGCAAGACCTTTTCCGGGTCCGCCGTCTGCAGCAGTGGCCGCTGACGGTCCTTGCCGGTGCGTTGCAGTTGCTGTTCGACGCTGGTGCGCAGATAGACCACCAGACCGTTGTCGGCCAAGGCCCGGCGGTTGGCCTCGCGCATCACCACGCCGCCGCCGGTGGCCAGCACTATGCCGCGCTCCTGTACCAGCTCGGCAATCATGGCTTCTTCGCGTTGACGAAATCCCTCTTCCCCTTCGACATCGAAGATCCACGGAATATCGGCTCCGGTTCTGGCTTCGATTTCCCGGTCTGAATCCTTGAAGGGGTATCTGAGCTCTTTGGCAAGCAGACGCCCGATGGTACTTTTTCCTGCCCCCATCGGGCCAACCAGAAAGACATTACGCAACGCGGTTACCTGGCAAGACTGATAGCTCCATTGTTGATGATCCGCGGAGTCAGGAATATCAGCAGTTCGGTTTTGCTCTCGTAACTGATGTCCCGCCGGAAGGCTCTGCCGACAACCGGCAGGTCCCCGAGGAAGGGTACCTTTTCCTGACTCTTCTGCGACTCACTGGAGAATACACCACCAATCACGATGGTTTCACCATCTGCCACCAGAATCTTGGCATTGACCTCGTTCTTGCGGATAGTCGGCACACCATTTACTTCCCTGGTGAAGTCCGGCTCGTCCTTGGTGACGATCACTTCCATGATCACCTGATTGTCCGGAGTGATCTGCGGGGTCACTTCCAGGGACAGTACCGCCTCGGCAAAGGCCGTGGTGGTGGCACCGCTGGAACTGGCTTCCTGATAGGGAATTTCCGAGCCCTTGAGGATCTTCGCGGTTTCCTTGTCCGAGGTGACTACCTTGGGCTGGGAAATGATCTCGCCGTTACCGGTGCTTTCCATGGCCGACAGCTGCAGATCGAGAATGGTATTGTCGGTGATGAAACCGATACCGATACCCGAAGTGGCACCCAGCACGCCCATGTCGACGAAGGGGGTGTTGAAGGGAATGGTCGGGTTACCGAAGATGCCGCCGGGATTACGGTAGTTTTCCACATCGTACTCGCCGGTGACCGGATTCTGGCTCATGATCGGATCATCAGTGATACCGATATTGTCATCCTTGCCATAGGCATTGAAGCGGCGGCCCAGATTCACGTTACCGCCCCAGCGCACGCCCAGCGCCTTGTCGAAACCGACGTTGGCCTCGACGATGCGCGCCTCGATCATGACCTGGCGCACCGGGATATCCAACTGGGTGACGATACGGCGCAGCTCGTCGAGCTTGGCCTGGGTTTCCAGGGCGATGATGCTGTTGGTGCGGTCATCCACGGTAATCGAGCCGCGTTGCTCACCATCACCGGAGGTAACCGAGGCGAACAGCGTGGCGATATCCGAAGCCTTGGCATAGTTGACCTGGATCAGCTCGCGACGCAGCGGGGCCAGCTCGGCGATCTGCTTCTGCGATTCCAGTTCCTGGCGCTCGCGGGCGGCAATTTCCTCAGCCGGTGCCACCAGCAGCACGTTGCCGATCTGGCGCTTGTCCAGACCCTTGGTCTTGAGCACCAGATCCAGCGCCTGATCCCAGGGTACGTTCTGCAGGCGCAGGGTGATGCTGCCCTGTACGGTATCGCTGGCCACCAGGTTGAGATCGGTGAAATCGGCGATCAGCTGCAGCACCGAACGCACTTCGATGTCCTGGAAGTTCAGTGACAGCTTCTCGCCGTTGTAGGAGAACTCGTCGGCGCGCCGCTGCTCGATCTCGGTACGGGTCATGGGCTTGAAGCTGACGATCAGGCGGCTATCGGCCTGATAGACCAGATGCTCGTAGTAACCGGTCGGCTCGATGCTGATGCTGGCATCCTTGCCGGAGGTACTGGCATTGATGAAGTTGACCGGCGTGGCGAAATCCTTGACGTCCAGGCGTACGCGCAGCTCATCGGGCAGATTGGTATCGGGGAAGCTCAGGCGTACCCGGCCGCCCTGTTCCTGCACATCCACCCGGATGGATGGATCGGACAGATCGACGATGACGTTACCCTCGCCCTGCTCGCCGCGCTGGAAATCCAGGCTGCGAATGGCACGACCGCCGCCCACCGCGGCCGGACTGCTGACCGCCGGCTGGTTGTTGCTGCGCCAGTCGCTGCCGCTGGCCGTGGCGGGTGCGCTGCTCACTGCGGCAGGTGCCGGAGCGGCGGCGTAACCCGGCGCACTGTTGGCGCCGACCATGACGAACAGGTTGTTGCCTTCCACCCGGGTGGTATAGGGGGCCAGATCGGTCAGGTTGATGATCAGGCGGGTACGGTCATTGGCTTCGACCACGGTCAGGCTGCGCGCATTGCCCAGGCCCAGCTCACGTGAGCGCTCCCCCAGTTTGTTCTTGACGCCCGGCAGATCGATGGCGATACGCGCCGGCTGATCGATGGTATAGCCTTTCGGCGTGGCGGCCACGGGCTCGTCGAAGGTCAGTTTGAGCTCCACCCGCTCACCGGGCAGCGAAGCCACATCGAGGCGCTGGAGATCGGCGGCAAAGGCCAGCGGGCTGAGCAGCGCAAGCAGCGCTGCGAATGAAAACTTCCTGGTTAGAGGCATTTGATTGCGTTCCACGCGCGACTGTTTACAGTTCATGTTATCTCTCCCTGGTTGACCTTATCCGCGCTCAGGCAAGCTGAGGGTACGCGGTCGCTCCAACCAACCACCTTCACCGTCCGGGACTATCTCGACCACATCGA
>Ga0172382_10001630_pt1 | contig 39717 bp, 26 predicted proteins | sample Leawel138RmetaG_FD_122245 | JGI IMG/M metagenome (GOLD analysis project Ga0172382, IMG submission 122245) | Leachate microbial communities from a municipal landfill in Southern Ontario, Canada - Leachate well 138R metaG | ecosystem: Engineered > Solid waste > Landfill > Unclassified | place... | reverse complement strand
TTCGGCTTTTTCGAGAGTAATGCCATTGGGTAGTTTTGTCCAGCGGATCACATCTTCATGGTCCAGGGATTGCAGTTCTGCTTGTGAACGGCCGTACAGGCGGGCAAAGGCGGCGTTGGTGCGTTCGATGGTGCGGTCGGGGCGTAGGATCAGGATCCCATCGGCTGCCGAATCAAGTATGGCTTCCGTGTGTTGTTTTTCCCGGTTGATTTCGGTGTATAGCCGAGCGTTGCGTACCGCGATGGCGGCTTGATTGGCAAAACTGGAGAGCAGCGAGCGATCGTTGGTTGAAAACGCGCCCTGGTAATTGCGAAAGATATAAATGAAACCGATCACCGCGCGCTGGGCAAACAACGGCAGACCGACGGCAGACAGGGTACCCATGCTGATCTGCTGCAGCAGATGGTTGAGTTCAGGGAGCTGGTTGTCGGTCAGGGAAGGGGTGGGTGGCATTTTTTCCAGCCAGGAATTCAGGTAACGCTGGATTGCCTCTGGCAGTCCATCGGCGACCGCTAAATGCCAACGGCCCTGCGGGTTGCTGAGGGCGATAAAGCCGGCGTGACCTGCCAGCATTTCGATGGAATATTTGAGGATGCGACCCAGGAGCTTGTCGAGATCAAGTTCCTCAGTCAACGCGCGGGAGATTTCCAGCAGGTAATCGCGCTGGCGCACACGGATATCGGGTAACATGGGTTTATTTTATCGCAGATTTACAGGAATGTAAGGAAGGGTTGAATGGCTGACATGGGATTTGGTATAATTTAATTATTGAAAAGCAAGGCTTGCAACCAGATTGTGGAACATTACCCCTGGTATTAGCGTCTGAATCCCGTATGGTGATGAAGACAAATTCGATCTATGATTTAATGGTGGATTACCTGCAGCCCGGGGCGCCAAATCCTCTCGGTTTGGAACCGAATTTGTCGCCGGTTGGACCTTGAGAATTGCAGTGATATCGATTTGATCATGAGCTACGAAAGCGAGTGGAAATTATGAAACTCCGAAACCGATTTTTTCTAATCCTTGTGCTGATAGGTGCACTTGCCTTGAGCGGATGCAATATTTTTGACTGGCTGCAACCGGATGACCCTCAGGCATTGCTGCAAACAAGTTTAGCATCAACTCAACTTGCCCAGCAAGAAATTGAAACGATTGTGGCAGCAACTCTGGATGCCATGCCAACGGGAGAGCCAAAAGCGTCGGAGGCGCTAACACCAACTGATATCGTTGCCGTTCCCACCAATACAACTTTCCCGACCTTACAGCCAACAGAAGCACCAACGAGCACCCCAACAGAAGCGCCAACGAGCACCCCAACAGACATGCCAACGAGCACCCCAACAGCAGCGGCGCCTCTGGCACAAGTCAGTGTGCCGACCAATTGCCGCACCGGACCTGGAATCATCTTTGATCAGGTCAGCGTCTTAAATGTGGGTCGACAGGTGGAGGTGATCGCCAGGAACGCATCCGGGACTTACTGGGTGGTCAGAAACCCGGGCGGTGAAGGCACCTGCTGGCTTTGGGATCAATATGCCACGATCACAGGCAATACCGCCGACCTCCCGATATGGGATTCGCCCCCGACGCCGACCCCGACGCCCGGCATGACTCCCACTGCGGTGACGATGAGGGTCAGCATCCCGACCAACTGCCGGGTGGGACCGGGTATTCCCTACGAAATTATCAGTGTTTTACAGGCTAACCGGACCGTCGACGTACTTGCGCGGCATGCCACGGCTGATTTTTGGGTGATTAATAACCCCGTGGGCTTCGGCACCTGCTGGGTATGGGGCGAACATGTCACTTTCACAGGCTCAAAGTGGGATCTGCCTGTCCAGGCTGCCCCACCAGCGCCGACCCAGGCGCCCGGCGTGACCCCTACTGCAGTGACGATGAGGGTTAGCATCCCGACCAACTGCCGGGTGGGGCCGGGCATTCCCTACGAAATTGTCAGTGTTTTACAGGCTAACCGGACAGTCGACGTGCTTGCGCGGCATGCCACGGCTGATTTTTGGGTGATTAATAACCCCGTGGGTTCAGGCACCTGCTGGGTGTGGGGCGAACATGCCACTTTCACCGGCTCAAAGTGGGACCTGCCTGTGCAGGCTGCCCCACCGGCGCCGACACCCACCGCCGTGACATTGCGGGTGCGGGTGGATACCAACTGCCGTGTGGGCCCAGGCATTCCCTATGATATTGAGACCATCTTCAGGATTGGGAAGACGGCGACCGTGGTTGGACGGCACGCCAGTTTGGATTTCTGGGTGATCGAGAACCCGGAAGGCTCCGGTACCTGCTGGGTGTGGGGCGAGTACGCTACTCTGACCGGGCCATCATCCAGCCTGCCGATTTGGGACCCGCCGCCCAAGCCGTAAGGATTGTATTCCGTTAGCGCTGAACCGCAGTAGAATTCTTCAGCACCCAGGCAGCCCGATAAGCGACCCACGTATTGGGCTGTTTTCTTTGTCCGAAATCTGCCCAGGTTTTGCGTGAATACGCATTTCTCTCCACATTGGTGCCCTATTAATATTCTGCTATTATTTTATTGCTATGCAAAAAAGAAAGCTCAACGCCTTTTCTGTAAAATGGGTAACAGATACTTGATTAGACATTAATCGAAGTCAATTCTTGACAAATATTGACAATCCGTTTACAATCTGATCAATGTTATAAATTAAAATAAACTGGAATTATTAATCGAGATTTTAAAAGAAATCAGTTTATTCATTTATTTGAAGAAGTTAGGAATTTTTGAAAAAATTAATCAATTTCCTAAAACAATTTTGAGTATTATTAAATTTACTGGAATTTGGAATGATACCCGGATAAATCATGTCAATAACAGAAAATAACAGTTTATTAAGTATGAGAAATATCGTCAAGTCTTACCCTGGGGTGATAGCGGTAAACGATGTAGACTTTGATTTAAGACATGGGGAAATCCACGGTCTTATTGGTGCAAATGGGGCGGGCAAATCTACGCTTGTTAAAATTATGTATGGGGTTGAAAAGCAGGAACAAGGTGAAATTCTTATCAATGGGAATAAAGTTGACTTTCGCAACCCAATTGACGCTATCTCCACGGGGATTAGTTATGTTCCGCAGGATGTAACTCTGGCTCCAACACTTAATGTTGCTCAAAACATATTTCTTAACCGAGAATATGTGGCAGGCGGTGTTTACATCAAGGATAAATTGATGGAACGGGAGGCTAAAAAAATCTTAGACGGTTTATCTGTTGATATCGATGTGAAAGCCAGAGTTGATAGATTAAAAGTGTCAGACAAACAAATGGTCGCAATAGCAAATGCGATATCCAGAAATTCACCCATAATGATTTTCGATGAGCCCACAGCATCTCTAAACGAAAACGAAATAATTCACTTGTTTTCTACGATTGTTAACTTGTCAAAAAGCGGTGTTGGGATTGTGTTCATATCTCACAGGTTGGATGAAATCTTTCAATTATGTGATAGAACAACAATCATGAGGGATGGAGAGAAAAAAGGAACATTTAGCAGAGGCGAGATTGATAAAGAAACTGTAATAAACCTTATGATTGGTAGAGATCTTGAAACAAAAACACAAGATAATGTGGTTATTCGTGAGAAACCGATGTTAACCATAGAAAATCTATCTGTCAGTAACGCTTTTTCTGATGCCAATTTAACTGTCAATGAAGGAGAAATCCTGGGGCTTTTTGGACAGGTTGGATCAGGACGAACGGAGTTATTGCAGATGATCTTTGGTGCCGTTAAAGCCGATGAAGGAAAAATCAGCATCAATTCAAATGAAGTAAAGATCAACTCACCGATTGATGCGATAAAAAATAATATTGGTTTTGTGACAGAGGAAAGAAAAACTCAGGGATTGATTTTATTATTAAACATTGAAGACAATATTTCATTAGGGAATTGGAAGAAAGTTGAAAAATTATTTCTTATTAATAAAACACTAAAAAATAGAACAGCACAAAATTTTATCAAGAATCTTCAAATTGTTACCACATCGAGTAAGCAATTAGTAAATAATCTAAGTGGGGGTAATCAACAAAAAGTTGTATTAGCTCGTTGGTTGAACCACAACATTAAAGTCCTGTTACTTGATGAACCAACCAAAGGAATAGATGTGGGAGCAAAAGAACAGCTTTATGATCTTTTTGATGAATTATCAAAAGAAGGCATATCCATTATCTTGGCAGCATCCGAATTGGCAGAAATAAAACGTTGCTGCCACCGGGTAGCCATTCTAAAAGACAAAAAAATCCAAAAAATCGTTAGCCTTGAGAAAATCTCTGACAAAGAAATTTTATCACTGGCCATGTAATGCTTAGTTCCTCAGGAGATAATTGAGTTGACAGAAAAAACAAAAACAATAAATATTACTGGAATGAAAATCGGCACCTTTTTTAAAGAAAAAGGCCTGATAGCTGCATTTATCTTGATGTGCGCCTTGTTTTCTTTCTTGTCGCCGGTATTTTTATCCGTATCAAATTTTTTGAATATTGCCCTTCAATCGGCAGCATTGATCATCATGGGCATCGGCATGTCATTGACTATTGCTTCAGGTGGGATTGATCTATCTGTTGGGGCTGTGATTGCCCTTACTGGCATAATTATGGGATTAATGTTAACTGCCGGATTTAATCTCGTTGTTTCAATCCTTGTAGGTTTATTGTGCGGTGTTTTAGTGGGGGCAATCAATGGGTTTATTATCAGCAAGTTTAAGGTCACACCATTTATTGCGACGCTGGCGACATATACAATGCTAAGAGCGATTGCTTTGATCATTAGCGATGGACGACCAATTTATGGCTTCCCGGTTGACTTCAGGTTTTTAGGATCTGGAAAACTTTTCTTCAACTTGCCAACAGCATTTTTTATTGCGCTTGCATGCATAATCATATTCTATTTTGTAATCGAACATACGCGAATAGGTAGAAACGCGCTCGCAATTGGTGGAAACAAAGAAGCGGCAAGATTAAGCGGTATTAATCTCGTTATTAATACGATAACCTTTTATGCTTTGGCGGCATTGCTTTATTCAATCGCGGGCATCATTTACACTGCTCGGTTGAACGCTGCAGAACCCATCGCTGCAATGGGAGTAGAGCTTGAAGTTATTGCAGCAACTGTGTTGGGAGGGACAAGAATGGAAGGTGGGTATACAAAAATATCTGGGACAGTTACTGGCGCTTTGGTTTTAGCTGTCCTGCGAAATGGGCTAACTTTGCTGGGTGTTCAATCGTATTACCAGCAATTAACCATTGGTGTAGTAATTGTCCTTGCAGTATTGGCGAACCAGATTAGGAAAAAATAATTGGAGGTGACGATCAAATAACCAAATAATTTATCAATATCGATTAGAAAATATAAAGGAGAAAAACAAATGTCAAAAAAAGTATTGATCATTATTGCTCTAGTGTTCGCTCTTGTTTTAAGCGCTTGTACACCAAAAGCAGCTCCAGAGCCCGTTGTTGAAGAAGTTGTTGAAGAAGTTGTTGAAGTTGTTGAAGAGCCAGTTGAAGAAGTTGCAGAACCTGAAGAAGAGGAAAGTTTAACTTTCTGGCAAGAAATGAGAGCAGATCAGTTTGCTCAATTGGTTCACTTTGAAACACCAAAAGAAAACTACAAAATTGGTGTGGTTTTAAACACACTTGTTAACCCATACTGGGTAGCTTTCGCAGATGGTTACAAACAAGCCGCCGAGGATTTAAATGTAACCGTCGAATTACAGGTTCCTCAAACTGAAGGTGATATTGCTGGTCAGCTTGCTGTTTGTGAGAGCATGGTAACCGCTGGATACGATGCTATTGTTTTGCATCCGATTACAGGCACAAACTTGATTGAGTGTATCATCAAGGCCAATCAAGAGGGTGTGGTAATGATTGACACTGATGGCAGAATCGATAAAGCAATGGTTGATGAACTGGGCGGTGAGTACTTTAGAGTGCCAATTGAATACTTCTTTGACCAGGGATTCCTTGGGGCGTCTGCCATTGTTGAGAAACTTGGTTCAGAAGGTGGTAAAGTTGCGGTCATTGAAGGCATAGCAGGCGCGCCCAATTCTGAAGGCCGTACTGCTGGTGCTAAAGCTGCTTTTGAAGCTGGAGAAAACATTGATCTTGTTGCCTCGCACAATGCTGATTTTGATCGATCGAAAGCATTGTCAATCGCGCAAGATATTTTAACTGCACATCCTGACCTGGCCGGCGTTTATTGTGCAAACGACGTCATGTGCTTGGCGGTTGCAGAGGCAGTTGATGAAGCAGGTTTACGAGGACAAGTGTTAATTGTTGGTAATGACTTTATTGCCGATGCGTTAACCGCGATTAATGAAGGAAGAATGTATGGTAGTGTTGCATTCTCACCCTTTGTTCGTGGTGAAGTTTCCTTGAGACTGGCAGTAATGGCGATTCAAGGTAATGAATTGCCCGCCGAAATGGAATTCCTGACAATTGTGGTTACACCTGATATCGCCGACCTTATGGACGATTGGAAATAGTAATTAACTTTACAGGCTTCAAAAGAACATAAGTTTCGCAAACAAACATTTCGGGGCACCTTTCATTTGAAAGGTGCCTCGAACTTGTTAATTATTTTCGAATTCAGAAAAATCAGTTGCATCTCATAATTTGGGGAAAGATACACAAGAAACCTGAAGGATAGAAAATGTTGAGGAAAGTGGTGGTGAAGTATCCTTCCAACATGATGTATCTATTACTTGAAATCTCGCAGAATAAAAAAGGGAGACGTTTTCAATAACCTGTCTGCAAGAGATCAATCGATCCCTTAACAACTTCAGATCTCAGAGAAATCAAAATATTCAAGAATTGGATTGATGGGCGGAAAACGGACAGTTATTTTCGAAATAGAGTTAAAGCCTTCCCCAGCCGAGGTGGGAAAGGCTTTAGCTTGGTATAACTATTGTGTTATTGAGTTTGCTAATTTAACAAAATCACGAACGGCATTGACATCCACCGGCTCACTTAATATATTATTCTTCTTAAAGCTGGTGCCAATTAATGCGCCGTCGATGAGCGGCCAAATTTCATGGATATTTTTTGTGGATAAGCCGCTACCAACTAAAAGCGGTTTGGTTATCTTTCCCTTAATACTTTTAATGCTTTTACTGTCGGGAGGGGTACCAGTAGCTGAGCCTGTAATGATTACTGCATCCCCCAGTGCTGTTTCTATATCATGCGCTTTTTCTAAAATTGATCGGTCAGATGTTATTGCATGACTTCCATGCTTAACCTGAAAGTCACCAAATATCATGATGTCATTTGCATAAATCGTGTTTCTATAGCGCATTAATTCAGGGGCTGATGCGCTAACGTAACCACTATTAGAAATATATGCATTGGACAGATTAAACACTCGAATCCAGTTGGCTCCGGATGCTTTTGCTGCAGCTAAAGCCTGTAAACTGCAATTTAATAAAATATGAATTCCCAGAGGAAATAATGGGTATTTGTTCCTTATTTCCCTGGTGATCGCTGTCACAAAGGCTACTGTTTCGATGCCTAAAGAATCAGGCAAGTGAAATGGTTTGTCAAACTGGTTTTCAATTTGAATTCCTTTTACACCGCCTTCAATCAAAGTGTTTGCATCGTTTAGTGCAAAATCCCTGACATCATTCCAGGACATCGAAGGATTGTACAAAGGCGCCCCCGGAAGTGGAGGAAGGTGCACCATGCCAATAATTGGTTTTTTGTTTTGAAAAAGGGTATTAAATTGGTTCATTAAATTACTCCGGTATCGTGTTGTGGCTTCTAAACATACTTTGATAAGAGTTTAGATAGTCTTCTGCCTCAGGCAGGTATGGGCTGGCGGTTGCCCCAACCCTTTCGCATGTGAAACCAGCGCAGACTGTTGCGAATTCCATCGAATAAAGCAAAGGTTTTTGTGCGATTAAGTTTGCATAAATTAATCCACCAAGATAAGAATCCCCTGCGCCTGTTGTGTCAATTGCACTGATTGGCAATGCAGGTACAAAAATTTTCTGATTATCATTTGTGTACGCAATTGATCCTTTTTCTCCAATTGTGCAAATCAATAGGTTATCAAAGTAATTCCTGATAAATTTATGGCAATCATCCAAATCATCAGACCCACAGAGCTGTTTAAAACCATGTTGGCAGGGAGCAAATATATCAACGTATTTAAGGGAATTGAGAATTGCTTCTCTTGAAACGCCCAACATCTTCATTTGATCTAAACCCATTTGAAGGTTGACGACGGTTTTCAAACCGGATTGTTTTGCTGCCTGCAAACCTGAAAAGGCGGGGTCGGGTGGGAGCATGTCAGTATAATAAACATTCGCCTGCTGTAAATACACGAGGTCAGCTTGGGTAAAGGACCACTGATCAAATGCGGTTCCTTTTTCTAATAATATAAACTTCCTTCCATTCGGGTCAACAACAATTTTTGTGTTCAGCGATGTCGCGCCTGGTAAAGTTCTTATCCCTTTGCCATCAACTTTTTCAATGATTAAATTTTCTTTGATTCCATCGCCTAAACTATCATCGCCGACTTGAGCCATAAAGCCACATTTCCCAGAAAGCCTGCTTATTTGAACAATTACATTAGTTCCGCTTCCTCCTGGTAAAAAGTCGGAATTTAAAATTAACGCAAAGCCATCCTCAATCGGCAGGTCGTCAACATGAAAAAAAACATCCATAGCAACCAAACCGAGACCGATCACATCTAACATTTGCTAACTCTCCTTTTTTACTTTGGTTTCTCAACGATTTTACTATAGATTCTCCAGTTCATGCCAATGCCTTCATAGCGAAACCTAAGAAACGATGACCACCGGGCTTACAAATGAAATACGATGCTGATAAGCCAGACCTGGCTTTAGAAAACAGAGGTGCAGTCGCAAAGAGCAGTTAACTTACACACAAACTTCATTTTTTACCATAATAATATTTGGAGTTAACTTCCCATCATTGCTTTGAAGCGAAGGATGTGGGATCAGCGGTCAACGGTCTCCAAACATTAGCTGGTTGTTGACGGATGTCTTGAATCCTGCTATGATTTTAAAGTTATGCGAGAACGAAAACAGGGCATCTTTTCCCGTTTCTGGGCTTATCTGCGGCGAGAATCGCAATGGCTGCGGATTGGGCTGGGTTATAAGCGCTGGCTGCTGCTTGTGCTGCTAGGAACGACCCTCCTGGGGCTGGGTTTGGCGTTAATCCTCCTGCATTTTTACCGCACCGTCCCTGATAACTGGATGGTGCCCATTTTGGCGTGGCTTTCACTGCGTTTTTTAGACCGCCCAATCCGGGTGATCATTTTCGGCGGAATTGGCGTGGTCCTGGTGCTGATAGGCATTTGGGGGGCCAACCAGTCCTTGCTGAAGCCCTTTGTTCCTCCCGGAAAATCGGTGATTGACACGCTGGATTCCTTTCGGCGTCGTGATCGCGGGCCGCGCATTGTGGTGCTGGGCGGTGGGCATGGCATCGCCTCGTTGCTGCGCGGGCTTAAAGCCTACACCCGCAACATTACAGCCATTGTCACAGTGGCAGATGATGGCGGTTCCTCTGGTAAGCTGCGCAGAAGTGTCGGCATCCTTCCGCCGGGAGATATCCGGCACTGCCTGGCTGCGTTGAGCGACGATGAGGATTTGCTCTCCCAGGTGTTTCAATATCGCTTTTCCATGGGGGCGGGTTTGGAGGGGCATACCCTGGGCAATTTGCTCATCACCGCGCTGACGGAAATTACCGGCAGTTTTGAAACCGCTGTCGCTGAATCCGGCCGGGTTCTGGCGGTGTATGGCCAGGTGCTGCCCTCCACACTGACCGATGTTCGCTTGTTGGCTGATGTTGTAGATGCTGACGGAAAAATCCGGAATGTATCCGGTGAGACCCAAATCCGCGAGTCCCAGGGCACGATCAAGCGTCTATGGCTGGACCCGACCAACACGCCTGCATTTCCGCCTGCAATTTCAGCGGTGCTGAGCGCTGATTTAATCATCATCGGTCCGGGCAGCCTATTTACCAGTTTGCTGCCCAACCTCCTGGTGCGCGATCTGGCTGAAGCTGTACGTGTCAGCCATGCTTTGAAATTTTTCATCTGTAACGTGGCCACAGAGCGCGGTGAGACCGATAAATTTGATTGCATCGATCATGTGTTGGCGGTGGAAAAGCACGTTGGCACCAATTTATTTGACCTGGTAATTTGTAACAACAATTTTGATGGCGATTTAGGAGAAAATGTCAGCTGGGTCAAGATGGACGAAGATCTGCTTAAGCATGCGTCGGTCTATTGTGCCGATTTAATCGACCCGGAACATCCCTGGCGGCACAACTCAAAACGCCTTTCCAAGGCGATTATGGACCTGTTCTACGAACGTACCGGGCCTTTACCAGGCTAATCGATCACTTTTCAGCAATTTCATTTGCAAATTTACTTCTTTGCGGAGTAAAATAATTACGATAAATAAAATTTCAAGGAGGCTAAATTATGGCTAAACGTGTTGGAATTAATGGTTTCGGCCGCATCGGTCGTCAGGTTTTAAAAGCCATTCGTGAACGTTACCCGGATGAACTCGAAGTTGTAGCAATTAACGACCTGTTCGATGCGGAGACAAATGCACATCTGTTTAAATATGATTCAAATTACGGCATCTATGATGGCGTCGTTGAGGTCAAGGATGGTAATTTGGTGGTTGATGGCGACGTCATCAAGGTGATGGCGGAGAAAAACCCCTACGACCTGCCCTGGTCAGACCTGAAAGTGGATATTGTGATTGACGGCACCGGTATTTTCCGTGATGGCAAAGGCACGCCGGAAAAGCCAGGCGCGAATGCGCATATCGATGGCGGCGGCGCAAAGAAAGTGATCATCACCGCACCCGCCTCTAATGAAGACCTGACGGTTGTGCTGGGCGTGAATGAGGATAAGTATGATCCTGCAAAGCATCACATCATTTCAAATGCATCCTGCACCACCAACTGCCTGGCACCTGCTGCCAAGGTTGTTCATGAGAACTTCACCATCAAACGCGGTTTGATGACCACCATCCACGCTTATACCAATGATCAGCGTATCCTTGACGTGGCTCACAAAGACCCCCGTCGTGCCCGTGCGGCAGCATTGAATATCATCCCCACCACCACCGGTGCTGCCAGGGCGCTCGCCCTGGTGATCCCCGACCTGAAGGGAAAATTCGATGGCTATTCCCTGCGTGTGCCGACACCCACGGTTTCGGTAGTTGACTTTGTAGCGGATGTTGAAAAGCCCACCACGGCTGAAGAACTCAATGCGTACTTCAAGGCTGCTGCTGAAGGTGAGCTGAAGGGCATTCTGGACTTTTCGATGGAGCCGCTGGTTTCTGTGGACCTGAAGGGCAACCCCTTCTCCTCGATCATTGACGGGCAGATGACCGTTGTTTTGGATGACACCTTCGTTAAGGTTGTTGCCTGGTACGACAACGAGTGGGGTTACTCCTGCCGGACGGCAGACCTGGCCGCATACATGGCTAAGACGCTGTAATCGCCCTGGTTTGCAGGGTATCAACAAAAAATGCGTAATGCGTGCTTGAAAAGTGCCCATTACGCATTTTTATTAGAAGGAGAATGATGTTTAATAAAAAAATGGTAACCGATCTGGACGTTAAGGGTGAAAAAGTGCTCGTGCGCGTTGACTTCAATGTGCCTTTAGCTGATGGGAACGTGGCGGATGATTCCCGCATCCGGGCAGCCCTGCCGACGATTCAATACCTGCTCGACCAGGGCGGTGCGGTGATCCTGTGCTCGCACCTGGGGCGCCCCAAAGGCGTGGACCCGGCTTTCAGTATGAAACCGGTGGCGCAGCACCTGGCGACTTTAATTGATGCGCCGGTAACCTTTGCCGAGGATTTCATCGGCGAATCTGCTGCACGCGCGGCCGCGGCTTTGCGGCCCGGAGAGGTGCTGGTGCTGGAAAATACCCGCTTTCACGCTGGCGAAACGAAAAATGATCCCAAGATTGCTAAACAACTGGCTGACCTGGCGGATTTGTACGTGAACGACGCCTTTGGTTCGGCGCATCGCGCCCATGCTTCAACCGCCGGTGTAGCCGATTACCTGCCAGCCGCGGCGGGCTTCTTGCTGGAAAAAGAGATCAAATACCTGGGCAATGCGATCGCCGATCCCGATCGACCCTTCGTCACCATCCTGGGCGGCGCCAAGGTCAGCGACAAGATCGGCGTTATTGAAAACCTGCTTGGCAAATCCGACCGCATCCTAATCGGCGGTGGGATGGCGAATACTTTCTTCAAAGCCCAGGGCTTTGCAATGGGCGATTCGCTGGTCGAGGAAGACGTGGTGGACGTAGCCAAAGCCTTACTGGAAAAAGCCGGCGACAAACTGCTGCTGCCGGTGGACGTGGTGATTGCCGATGCCTTTGCTGCTGACGCAGCCGACCGGGTCATGGCTGTGGGCGATGTGCCCGCGGGCTGGCGGGTGCTGGATATTGGTCCACGCACTGTGGAACTTTTCAGCGAGGTGATTGCCAGCGCAGGTACCGTGGTGTGGAACGGGCCGATGGGCGTGTTTGAGTTTGATAAATTTTCCAAAGGCACCTTTGCCATCGCCAGAGCGGTGGCGGAGAGCGGCGCTACCAGCATCATCGGGGGCGGCGATTCGATTGCCGCGATTAATAAAACGGGTTTGGAAGATAAGATCACCCATATTTCAACGGGCGGCGGCGCCTCGCTGGAAATGCTTGAGGGGAAGGTGTTGCCGGGTTTGGCAGTCTTGGATGAGCGTTAGGGATTGAGAAATAGAAATTTGGTGAATGCTGAATTGTGAGTGGTGAGTGGTGAATCGTGAATGGTGAATGTGTCACAACGTGACATGCGTGACCAGGTTGCCAATGACGCTTTTAAAACGAGTCCCTTGGGGTTTTAGTAAATTCATCACCATTTGCTAAGTATTATCGCGGGGGTTTTAATCGCTGTTGGCGCGGGTGGTTACAGCACGGCCCGGATGGAGAGATGCAATTTGCTATTGTGGGCGAAGAAAAGCAATCTCCCAGGGTTATGTTTGCGGGAGGATACCGCATACCTTTCAATTGCTGACTTTGCCGTCATTCTCAGGTAAAATCAGTCTGAAAACTTGACTAAACAAAACAGGAGACATCATGCGTAGATTTTTTGTCGCTGGCAACTGGAAGATGAACAAGACCATCGCCGAGGCGCAGGCTTTGATGGATGCGATGCTGCCGAAACTGGCAGGATTTGACAACGTGGATATCGGCGTGGCGCCGCCTTACCTGGCGCTGCCCGCCATGGTGGAACAGTGCAAAGGTACCGGGGTTAAAGTCGGCGCCCAGAACCTGTTCTGGGAAGCCTCTGGCGCCTATACGGGGGAGATTGCCGCGGCTATGGTGGCGGAGATCTGCGAATTTGTGATCGTCGGTCATTCCGAACGGCGTAAGTTCTTTGGCGAGACCGATGAAACGGTCAACCAGCGCCTCAAAGCCGCGCTGGCGGCCAGGCTGAAGGTGATCGTGTGCATCGGTGAGACGCTGGAGGAAAATGAAGCCGGATTAACTGCCGCAGTGGTCACCCGGCAGTTGACGGAAGGCCTGGCCGGGATTACAAAAGAGCAAGCCGAGCACATCACGATTGCCTACGAACCGGTGTGGGCTATCGGCACCGGTCGAGCAGCAACGCCGGAAGACGCCAACCGGGTGCACAGGGACGTGATTCGCCCGCTGCTGGTGGCTCAGTTTGGCGAGGTGCGCGCCGAGCAGATGCGCATTCAGTACGGCGGGTCTGTCACCCCCGATAACGCAGCCGAGCTGTTCGCCATGTCGGATATCGACGGGGCCCTGGTGGGCGGCGCCAGCCTTAAAGCGGAATCATTCGTCGCCATTGTCAAAGCTGCCTCCCTGGTGGCGATTATTGAGCACGAAACTAAGAAATAAAAGCGGGTTCACCGCTAATGGTACAGGGTTGGCCGTGCGGGTCAGCCCTGTATTTTAATTTGGGGGTTCAGCTAAGTGCCGAACAGGCGGTCACCGGCATCACCCAGGCCGGGAACGATGTAGCCGTTTGCGTCCAGGTGATCATCCACTGCGGCGACGTGGATCGGCACATCGGGGTGGGCGGTCTGCAGGCGCTGGATGCCCTCCGGTGCGGCGATCAAACCGACATATTTAATCTTGCTGACGCCCCAGTTTTTAAGGATATCCACACAGGCCACGGCTGAGCCGCCCGTTGCCAGCATCGGGTCGAGGATCAGGCACACCCCCACGGTGGGGTGCACCGGCAGCTTGTTGTAGTAGGCTACGGGTTTCAATGTGCGCTCATCGCGGTACATGCCGATGTGCCACACCTCAGCCGAAGGCATCAGTTCCCACACTCCTTCAACCATGCCCAGTCCGGCGCGCAGGATCGGGATCAGGCCAATCTTCTCGGCCAGGTTCTCTCCCCGGGTGACAGCCAGCGGGGTTTGGACTCGTACGGGATCAGTAGCCAGGTCGGTGGTGGCCTCGTAGATCAGTAGCGCGGACAGCTCGCGCACCAGCTCGCGGAATTTTTTGGGTTCGGTACGTTGATCGCGCAATTTAGCCAGTTTGTGTTTGACCAGGGGGTGGGTGGAGGGGAATACGTTGTGCATGGAACCTCGGTATTTTCTGGATTATCGGTTTGAGAAAATGATACACGCATAAGTGACAAGAACAGGCGGGATCACGCTCATCGGCGTCGCTTTGCAGGCGGTGTCGAAAACGCGTGGCGGCTATAAATGAAGATCAGCAGCCATGCTGCCCACAACAGCGTGGTGAGGGCAATCCACATATGAAAGGGGACCAGGGCCCGGCGCAGGCGCAGGAACATGGCGCACCCAAAGCTGAGCCAGGAGGCGCCCTGCAACAGCCTTGCTGCCCAGAAGCCAGCCTGGATGCCCTGCGGCGCCAGGCGCAACCATTTGATTCCCACCAGGGGAAGCAGCGTAACGATTGCACTCAGCACAACAGCAAAGCTCATCAACCACAGGGAAAGTTCGGTCCCGTTTTCAATATGGGTCAGCGAACTGCCGATGAGGTACAACAAAAATGCCAGGCAGTAGATAATTTCTGCAATGTGCAGGGAGTTGCGTTTCACAGTCATCATACCTCCTTACGGGCGATGATCAAAAAGCGGTGCGCCGTGGTGACAAAGGCGCCGTGTGCTTCGATAAAATTGTGCAGGCAGGCCAGTTGCTCCTGGTAACGCTCAACGCTGAACCCCTCCACCTGCCAGGGGACTGCCTTGAGATAATACACCAGGGCGCCGATATCGGTAAATTGAGTCTTGCAGGCTGCCCCATCAGCCCGCTCGATTGTGAAACCCGCGTCCTCCAGGTCGGCGGTAGCGCCATATAGGCTCCATCCCGAAAATGGAAAGGAAATACATTCCTCCAGCGCCTGGTTGATCTCCAGGTTGTCCAGCCCTCCCACCTGCTGAGTGACATAAGTCCCGCCGGGTTTGAGCAGGCGGTAAACCTCAGCCGGGTTGTAGCTCTCGTGGCGGTTGATGACCAGGTCAAAAAAACGACTGGTAAAGGACAGGGGGGCGCCTTCGGTGGTGAGATGTACCTGAACGCCCAGCGGCGCCAGCCTTGACCGGGCGATGCTCTGGTTGGGAGGGTAGGATTCGGTGGCATGGGTCTCGGGCGGCAATGCAGGCAGGGAGGCGAGGAACTCTCCGCCGCCGGTGCCCATGTCGAGCAGGCTGGTGATACCCTCCAGGTGAGCCAGAACCAGGGCTTCGTAATTCCAGGGCGGGTCGTCTTCGAGCATGCGCCCGGAGAGCCAGGCGAAATCCCAACCGGAAAAAGCTGCTGTGCGGGCTGCTTCGATCAGCGCCTGGAAATGGGAGGGGTTGATGATTTGCATCGGTCGACTTCACTCTGCGAGTCGCGGACCGGTCTGGTCCTTATTCCACTGCCCGGGCCACACGGCGACGACAATAGCCAGGATGGCTGCAATCAGCCCCAGCACGCCCAGCAGCCCGGCAATCAGCGCGGCGGGCTGGAAGACCGCGGTCAGCAGCAAGCCGATCAGGGTCAGCAGGAACAGACCGCCTCCGACTGCGCCGATGACCCCTGCGATTTTGTGACCTCGCTGGCTGGAGGCTAGGAGCGGCCCCTGGATTGCGCCAGTTGCAGCGTTGACGATCAGCACCTGGGGTTGACCTGCATCATCGTGATAGTGGGTGGCGTACAGCGGCAAAAAGAACTCGGTCCAGTTCTGGTTGGCAAACTCGGCTTTAAGGTTGAACTCCCGGGTGTGTTGAGCGCCGGCTGCTGTTTGACAAAGCTCCGCCAGAGTGCGACCAAAATTGGGGCGAGCCATGGGCCAGGCAGCCTCGGGGGGCAGGTCGGGCAGTTCCAGGAAGGCGCTTCCCAGCAGGCTCGGGTTAAAATCAACCCCGGTCTCCAGGGGATAGGTGCCGGTCATTTTCAACCGGTTTTCGTGTTCCTCCAGAGCGGGTGTGATCACGTTGTTCACCCGGGTGTTCACCTGGCCGATGCGTGCCTCCCAGCAGATGCGGGTTTCGATCTGTTTGCGCGATTGCCAGGTGCCCTGTACATAAGCCTCCCGGGCGGATTCCACCTGGTAGTCAAACCCGGCTTCCATCTGCCAGTGTCCGTTCACGTCGGCATCCACCAGCCACAGCGGCCAGAACACCGGGCGGGTGTTCATCAGCAGTGCTTCAGGATTGAGGTCCTCGGGCTTGATCCACACCGGCGAGATAAAGCGCTGGTAAATTGGCAGCAGGGCATCCCTGGGTACTTTGAAGGGCAACAACCGTTCGGGGTCAGCGCGGCGGGCATAGATTGGCTGGGGCTCCAGGGCGCCGCGGCGGCACAGGGGGCAGCCCGCGTTGAGTTCACCCGGTCCAACCAGGAAAACGCGCTGACAGTGACTGCAGCCAGCGGGCTGGCGGTCTGTCTGCCAGAGGGTTTGACCTTCCGGAATAATTTCTGGGGCGGGCATAGAATGCTCCATCAGGGAACCTCCGATTTTTGAGCATCCTGGTACACGAAAAAGCTGATGATGATCCCGATGATGAACAGGATGATCCCGATGGAGATCAGCGCAATGCCTGCGCCGCCCACCAGGGTGAGGGGCAGGCCGATCAGCGTCAGGAGGGCACCGGGAGCCAAACTCACGGCGATGGCCAGCCAGACTTTCCACCAGGCGATCGGCTTGGACCCGGCGATGGCGCCAGTTTGGCCGTTGATCATCACCTGGTAGACCTTATTATCGTAGCGGTAAGCCGCCAGGTAAACCGGCAGCAGGATATACCGCCAGGTTTCATCGCTGAAAGCTGCGCTCATGCTGAAGTTCCGCACCTGGCTGGTGGGAATCTGCTGATAGCAGGCATTTTTCGCTCCCTCGCGAATGGCCTTTTTCCCGGTCTCCCAGGCCTCGGGCAAGGTGGTCTCATAAGCCTTGGCTTGCCATCCAGCTAAAAAGTCGGGTGCATAGGTGACCAGGTCCTTCATATTAAAGGGGTACAACTTGTTCAAGATGCGGTGGCTGAGGTGTTTTGGCTCACTGCCCGACACCAGGAAATCGTCGATATCCAGGCGCGCCTGCCCGTCCTCCCATTTCCAGACGGTGTGGGTGCGGGTCTCCCAGCGCTTCTGGCTGGCGTTGTAATGCCGGTAAGTCTGTTGATAGCCAACCTGGGCGCGCCAATCGGCTTTTACATGGGCATTGAATACCCAGAAGGGCAGGTAGATACCGTAGAATCGGTGCAGGATGGTCTCACCGGCCAGTTCAGGCGGATGGCACCAGCCTTTTCCCAACCAGTCTTTCGCTAGAGAAAGGGTTTTTTCTGGCGGGATTATAAATGGGATCAGGTAGCGGGGGCGCAGGGTTTCTTCCGGGATGGTGATGATGTTGACCTGGTTTGAGGCGCAAAAGGCGCAGGTGGCGGTGATGTCGCCTGGCGCAATCGAAAATTCTGCACCGCAAGCATCACAGTGCAGCACCTGGCGCTGCACACCCCAACCCTGCCTGGCCTGGGAAAGGGTCTCCAGGGTGAATTCAAAATCCGGGGATGCTTTGCCAACCCGCTGCGCTGAGATGGGGGCAATGTAACCGCAGTATTCACAGGAAATGCCGCCAGCCGAGACATCATACACTGTGGAAGCGCCGCAGTTAGGGCAGGCAAAACTGCGCGCCAGGTCAATTTCAGTTTTTTTGGGTTGGGGAGCATAGACACTCACCCCGGAAACCCGGGATTCAACCTGTTGGTAGCCTGCCGGGGGCGAAAACCCGCTATCTTGATTTTGCTCAGTGCTCATAATCTGTCCTTCTTGGGATGCCTGTCTGCATACCATTTATTTTAACGCATATCTGCATCAGCCACGGTGGTAACATTAGCAAAGCTTATGTTGAGCTTGAAAAGCCTCGATAACCGGTAACAGGGCCTTGGTTTTGGCTTCATTGCCCTCAAAGCTAATGTAATCCTGATGGAAAGCCATTTCAATTGACTGACAGACCCATTATGATCTGAGGTTCCCATAAACCGCAAATATTCCCACATAAATGGCGTAAATAGGATCGAATGATAAACTCAGGTCAAAGAAGGAAGCCCACCCTTTATCCCGGGAGAAAGAAAGAATTCGGCCAAATGCCGAATTCTATTCGCATTTCTACGAAAAAACGTAACTAAAAAGATGATTCAGGGAGTCATCCCGCTTAATGACCAAGGACCATAAATCGAGCTGGACATCGCATCAAGAATCAATTGATCTGCCTGTTCTTCTGTTATACCCGATGGTAAAACCAGGTGGGTATACCAAAAACCAGGTCCAGCGCAGTTGAAATCTAATCCGGGATAAGCTGCACGTAATATTGTTTGTGCCCTGGCACAATTTTCAGATTGGTGGACCTCTGGTGGCAGTTCCACTTTTCCAATTGATAATTGATACGTTGCTCCTGAAGCAATCGAAACCGGAAAACTAAAACTGAAACATTTATTTGCAGTCGTTGCACCAATTGGATCAATTCGGCTGGCAACAGGAGCGTATTGTTGGTAGTTAACCAAAAGCAACACATTCTCGGGGTACCATTGACGTTCATCAGGAAGCTGCATACAAAAATCTACTTTAAATTCTAGATGATCCATATAAGCAGATAAAATTTGGGCGCTCACTCCATATTCGCCCGCTACTGAAACTGGAGCGTTTCCGACGGTAATTGTTACCCAAATCTGGCTATTGAGCACGGACAAGCCAGCCCCATCCCGAAGTTCATAGAAAACTGTGTAGTGGCCGTCTTGCTGGGGAGCAACCAGATCGACCTTGATTTCGATTGTTTCTCCAGGTTTTACTTCTTGAGCAAGTGGAATATGCTCCGGACTGCCAAGAGATTCATTAACTGGAGTTGAAGCCGTCCTTACCAATTTAAAACTCTTTTCCCAGGTGCTTGACCCATCATTTTTAATAGTCCATGTCTTTTCAAAATGATGTCCGGGTTGAAGATTCGTTCCGTCAGGAATGGTTTCTCCCAAAAAAACGAACCCGCTTTTCTGAACCAGAGGTGTTTGTGTGAGCAGCGGTGCAGATGTACCCGTTGGTGATGGAAGGGGTGTCACCGTTGCTGGCTGTGTGGTTGCTGTTAAAAATGGTGTAGCAGTGGTTTGTGTACCATCTGTTTGGGAGTTTGTCTCAACTGTATACAAAGACATACACCCTGACAGGAGGGTTACGATCATTAACCAAATAAAAAAACTGGATAACCGAAATTTCATAATATTCCTCATTGGATGGTTAAAGGAGGGTCGCCTTATAACCACCCTCCATCTTTTCACGTGTTAATCACTTACCTGTTTCGCTTTATGGAATGAATACCCCATCCAATGCGCCACTCAAACCAGGAAGCCGATAGGTTTCGCAACGATTAGGTGCTATCAAGATAATCTCACCATCCGGATATTCAGGGGTGATCAAGCTCACACCGAGAAAGAGACTTTCTTTATCCCAAGCAATTCCGTTGATCGCATTAGCCGGGTTGTCCAGCAACAATCGTGCCGGGTTTCCATCCATTCCTTTGATAAATAGGCTGTTGTTATCGCTGGCTCGATAAACAATCCATTTTCCATCCGGCGACACCGCCGGCATCGGCGCTTTGCGAGAAGAGTTTTCCAGCACGAACAGATCGCGAGTAATTTCAGTGCTTACATCCACCGACCGCATAAGGAAGCCGTCCTTACTCGAACCAGGTATTGCATAATAAAGTTTCGATCCATCTTGCGACCACCCCGCAATCGATTCATACCCCAGGTTGGAAAGCTGCCTTGGATTCATACCATCGCTATCGATCAAGAACACGCCATACAAATCAGCCGAGTTCACATAGGCAAGCTGGTTTCCATCGGGTGACCAATGGAGGTCTCGTCCAAAAACACCAGCTATCTCGGCAAATTCTCCACTCGATAGATTCTGGATTCTGATTCCAGCATCAGTTGTATATGCCAGGCGGGTGCCATCTTGCGTGAGAGCCGCCTGGCCATTACCTGTAGTAAGCACTTCTAATAAGCTGCCATCCATCCCGGCTAAGATGATTTGACGCTGAGGGTTCAGTTGGGTTAACACGACTTTACCGGTCAGCCCCGCTGGTATTGGGCTTAGTTCTTGGAATGTTTTAGCATTCAAGCAGACTGTTGAAGGAACATCGTTCGATGAAAACTGTGGTATGACCTCCGGTTGCCATATTGTCTTCCAGGTGGTAATCGGGCTGGCTAAACGCGGATTGGAGAATACAATCGTCAAATCACCTTTTGGTAAATCACTATAAATGAGGCTTGTATTGAACACCTTTCCGTTGGTTGTACCTTCGCCACCTCCACCGCCAATTGCTAAATATCCTTCGATTTGAACGTTAACACCACTCAAATTCTTTCCCGGATCGATGCGGAAGGAATACCCGTCTGCATGGGCTGTTAAAGAAATCAATCGAATTGTTTTTCCGGCAATTTGAACATCCTGGTTAACTTCCCAAATTTGTTCAGTTTGCGGGTTCGAGCCCACATTAACTGTGGTTCTCGCAAATGCTTCAGAGTCTACCTGCGAAATGATCACCCCGGAAAAGCTGACGGTTATGGGGAACTTAACTCCGGCACCATTGATTTGCATTACCCATGAGAAACCGCCTTGACCAAGACTTGCATCATCTAATGGCTGAACATCATTGGGGAAGGTGTAATTCACGTTTTTACCGGTCTCATCTTTAATTATTGCAGGACCAGTAATTTGAAGCCAGCTTCCTGCTGGAAAATTGGGGTGTACAGATCCAAGCAGAATATAACCTCCCTCAATTTCGATGACTTTTTCTATTGAAACGTTAACTTGCGTTATTTCGTTTGAGGTTGTTGGAGTAGTTCCAATATCCAGACTAAAAACTTGGTCCGTTGGTGTATATGAAGGAATCACATCTAAGACAGGCAGAATTGTGAGGTCTGACGGAGCCGCAACAAAATGTAGCGGCAGTTCCCAATCGATAGGGACTGTGCCAGGGAGAGTGTTGAATATACAGGGAAGAACAAAGGTTGCTTCATCCACTTTGACGGGTATGGGGGCATTTACATCAATTCTCGTGCCATCCGGTAAACGAAGATATTCTCGGTCAATGCACCCTGATGTTGCCTCCGCCTTTGGGTAGGCAGAAAGTGGAACACCAGACACACCAAAATCCAGGCGCGTTTCGTTCTCACTCAGGATTACCTGGTTTACAGATACTGTAACCCCATCACGCGTGATACTCACTGGTTCAGCCAACAAGCGGATAGGGCTGTTTTGGTCCACAATCCCGACACCTGGTATATAACCAAAGAGCTGAAGTAAAGCAGCGTAGACTCGCCGGGGACCAATGACCAGGGTGCTGATGACCATCAGGGCAAGAATTGCGATAGAAATGCTCCATGCAGGTCGTAAACCTAAGAAAGGATTAGCTTTCTTATATTTTGTCACCGCTTGTTGCATCAAATTGTTATAGACCTCATCAACAAATTTGGAGCGGATCTCAGGTACTCCAAAGGATTTACGAATACTCTCTTCTAATTGAGGGGGTGAAAAATTCTCATTCATTTGAAACCTCCAACTGGCTGTGCAACCGTGCCAGTAACCGGTATATCGATTTTTTAACAGCTGCTTCATTACGATGAAGGAAGCGGGCGATTTCTGGGAAACTCATCTCTGCCAAGAAACGGAGGCGGATTAGTTCGCGGTCTTCTTCGGGTAAAGCCTGGATAAGCTTTGACAACGCTTCTTCCTGTTCTGTCTTTATCATCCCGGCTAAAGTGTTGTCTTCTGCAGGTAATTCGCTGAACCCATTTATATGTTCCGAACGATACAATCGGCGAAAATGGTCCATTGCTTTATTACGAGCAATTCCAAACAACCAGGAAGCAAAGTGCCCATCTTGTCGGAATTTGTCAAAGGATTCGAAAGCCGCAAGAAATGTCTGAGATGTAACATCTTCAGCATCATGTAAATTACCTATCTTGCTGTAGAGGTACCGGAAGACCTGTTCAACATACAGCTTATACAATTCTCCAAACACCCTGGGATCCTGTCTTGCGGCTTTAATGATCCTTATTTCATCTGTCATACGGTCAAATTTTTCTGTTGTCAATGGATTACTGCTTTCTGCCATAAATTTCTCCTGTGATCGCCTAAACAATATCCTGCAGAGAATCGTAATTTTTTGAGCTCGATAAGTAATTCGAGAAAATATGGCAATCGGGACAAAAAAATGATTCCAATTATCAACTCCCAATTGTTTCCTGACAAGATCGATACCTTTATGAACTTCCTTCGACTTTTATTTTGTCTATTGTTAAGGAGTTCTCTCTTTTTGTCCAGTGAAATATGGAAATATGATACCGTATCGGTCAGGACGCCGATTCTGGGAGTTGATCCCATACACCCACTGGAAGGGCCTTTACCCATGCGATAGAATTAGGGTATGGAGATAATCATTGATGGTCACAATCTGATCCCGCACATCCCGGGCATCGATCTTTCGGATGCGGATGATGAACTGCGCCTGATATCAACGCTGCAGGAATATTGCCGGGTGCGAAGGGCGAAAGCTGTGGTGTTCTTTGATGGAGCTCCCATCGGACAGGCGCGCGTTCAGCAATTTGGGCGGGTAACGGCGCATTTTGTGCGCGTCGGCATGTCGGCAGACGCGGCCATCATGGACTACCTGCAGAAACTGGGAAAACAGGCGAAAAATGTTGCTGTGGTTAGCTCTGATCGCCAGATTGTGCGGGCTGCCCGGGCTGTTCAGGCAAAAGTCATCACTTCTGCTGATTTTGCGGCGGAGTGGGCTAATTTGGTGCAAGACGAACCCAGCCCAGACCCGCGTGATCAGCCGCTCAGTGCTCAGGAGGTGGATTACTGGGAAAAGATCTTCAAACAGGGGCGTGAGCCGAAAAGAGGGAAACCTTATAAATAAGGTAAACTTTATAAACTCTAATCCATACTTAATACATTCAACGGTCCAACCCAGTATAGTCATACGCAAAGACACACTATTTACCGGTACAACATGTGTCTTCCACCAGAAAGCCTGCAAAACCCGAGCTGTTTTGCGAGTCATCATGGTGGTTTCCTCCCAGAGACTGCCTGGCATGTCCTTCATGCCAGGCAGGTGACTTAATAACAGCTATCGTTGGGTTAGAATTCTGTGTAAAGGTTGGTTGGTCGCAGAAAAGCGCACTTTCTTCTGGCTGACCTACCTGTGCTGGTTCCTGTCGGAGTAAGATTATGTAAGTACACGTGAATCATATTTTTAAGGTAATCCATATGAAGCAAACCCCTGTACCCCATAAAAAGACTTTATTGACTGCACTGGCACACCCGGATGATGAGACCTTCGGCATGGGCGGTACGCTGGCTCTGTATGCACGCCAGGGTGTAGATGTACACCTGGTCTGCGCGACGCGGGGTGAGCAAGGTGAAATTGACCCGGAATATACCGAGCGCATTCACAACGCGGCGTGCCTGCGCACTCAGGAACTGCGATGCGCGGCTGAGGTTTTAGGGATCAAGGGACTGCATTTTCTGAATTATCGCGATTCGGGCATGCTTGGCTCTGCGTCCAACCAGCACCCACAAGCGTTGGCTGCCCAACCGGTGGAGCAGGTGGCGGCAGAGCTCGCCCATCTGATCCGCAAGATCAAACCTGATGTGGTGATTACCTTTGACCCGATCGGCGGTTATCGGCACCCGGACCATGTTGCCGTGCACCAGGCCACGGTGCAGGCTTTTTCCCTGGCCAGCGATGAGACGTTTGTCGACACGGAGGGTCTGCCGGCTTTTCAGCCAGGAAAACTCTTCTACCACACCATCAACCGGGCGTTTGTCAGGGCTGCGGTGTGGGCACTGCGCCTATTCGGGCGGGATCCGCGCCGTTTTGGGCGCAACAGGGATGTTGACCTGGTTTCAATTGCTGAGGTTGATTTCCCCACCCATGTGAAAATTGATTACCGTTCGGTGATTGACGTACGCCAAGCTGCCGCAGCCTGCCATGCCAGCCAGGGCGGCGCCAGCATGGATCGGGGGTTCAGGGGGCTGATCTCTCGCTTGTTTGGCGGGCGCTATGAGACCTTCACGCAGGGCTTTCCTGAACCCGGCCCGCGAGAAAAGGTTAAACGTGATTTGTTTGTGTAGAACCTGTCTGCAAACGACCTCAAACCCCGGGGATCTTTGTTTACGCTTTGGCTCGGATTAATACAAGGAGGTAAATTTATTTATTCTCTCCAGACCCCCGGGGCTTCCATCTCAAACCCCGGGAGTCTTTGTTCGCGCTTTGGCTGTGACTAATTCAAGGAGAAAAAATTATTTATTATCTCCAGACCCCCGGGGGTCTATGTTTGCGCTTTGGCTGGGATTAATACATGGAGACAAAATTTGTTTATTTTCTTTAGACCCCTGACTCAAACCCCGGGGGTCTTTATTTGCGGGTTGGTTGGGATATAGTGCTAAATGTGTCTTCAGACCCCCGGGGTTTTAATGGGCAGTGGGAGAAGATTCATCAAACCCCGGGGGTCTATGTTTGCACTTTGGCTGGGACTATAACAAGAAGACAAGCTTGTTTATTCTCTCCAGACCCCGGGGGTTTCCAACATAACCCCCGGGGTCTTTGTTTGCGGGTTGGTTGGGATTAATTCAAGAAGACAAAATTTTTTTATTCTCTTCAGACCCCCGGGGTTTTAATAGGCAGGGGGTGAAGATTTAAGATAGAATAAAATGGAATAAAAGGGAAAATGATTTCGGTCTTAATGATCGCTGGTTCAAGTTTTGGGAATGGGAATAAAAAACAATGAACGATAAAAACACTGGAACAAAAACAAGCAGTTTTGGCACAACTTCAAGGATAAACCACGATTCTTCACGATACTATGACGCTCGATTGTATTCGGAATTATCTTCGCATCCAGAAAAAACGGTCAGCGAAGATAACAAATTCCCAGAAGAATTTAAAAACACGATAATTCATGGAACTTCAGAAAATATGAAGGAGATTCCTGATAATTCATTGCATTTAATGGTTACATCACCCCCATACAATGTCTCAAAAGAATACGATCAAGATTTATCTTTACAAGAATACCTAAAAATGTTGTTCAATGTTTTTTCAGAAACCTACAGGGTCTTAGTCAATGGCGGTCGAGCGTGTATCAATGTCGCCAACCTTGGCAGAAGACCTTACATACCCTTATCAGACTATATATCAAAAATGATGGAAGACATTGGGTTTTTAATGAGGGGAGAAATCATCTGGAACAAAGGAGCTGGTGTTGGCGTTTCGATGGCTTGGGGTAGTTGGAAATCAGCCTCAAACCCTGTGTTGCGTGATGTGCATGAATATATTCTCATTTTCTCAAAGGGATCTTTCAAACGGATTAAAGCCAGGGAACAAAAAAGTACAATTGAAAAAGATCAATTTATGGAATGGACAAAATCGGTGTGGTCTATGAATACCGAGTCCGCGAGAAAGGTCGGGCACCCAGCTCCATTCCCAATTGAATTACCATACCGATTAATTCAACTGTATACATTTACGAATGATATTGTTTTAGATCCATTTATGGGTTCGGGAACTACGGCAATAGCCTCAATAAACTCTGAAAGGCTTTATATTGGCTATGAAATCGATCCTGAATATGTAAAGTTAGCCGAAGAAAGAATCGCTCCAATCAAAAACTAAATGAGGCTCGATATCTAAGTAAAAGTTTTTAGGAAATCCGCCTAATAGACATGGAAGAACTCAAGATGCGAACCGGGCTACATCATTCCATGAAATTTACATAGAGACGCTTCTTCAAGCGTCCCTATGTTGATGTGGCTATGATGCAGGCGTGTTATTCACATGCCGGTTGACTTCGAAGACCAACCCACCGGGGCCGCGTGAAACCTTCAGTGTATCACCTTCGCTCACCTCACCGCCGATGACCATCAACGCTAATGGATCCTGCAGTTCACGCTGAATGGCGCGTTTGAGGGGGCGGGCGCCGAAGTCCGGATCGTAACCGACCTCGGCCAGGTAGAGGCGCGCCTCGGGATCCACCTGCAGGGTCAGGCCGCGCTGGGTCAACAAAGCCGCCACTCGTTCAAGCTGGATGTCGACGATTTGCACCAGGTCCTGCCTGGATAGCGGGTGGAAGATGACAATTTCATCCACCCGGTTGAGGAACTCGGGGCGGAAGTGCGCCTGCAGCAACCGATTGATCTGTTCGCGAGTGACTTGCTTGACCCCGCCCTGGTCGGCAACGTTGCCCATCCACAGCTCGCTGCCCAGATTGCTGGTCATAATCACCACGGTATTGCGGAAGTCGATGGTGCGCCCCTGACCATCGGTCAAACGACCGTCCTCTAAAAGCTGCAGCAGAGCGTTGAATACCTCGCTGTGGGCTTTTTCGATCTCATCGAAGAGCACCACGCTGTAAGGTCGGCGGCGGACTGCTTCGGTGAGTTGCCCGCCCTCCTCGTAGCCCACGTACCCGGGTGGGGCACCGAAGAGTCGGCTGACGGTGTGCTTTTCCTGGTACTCACTCATGTCGATACGCACCATGGCGTTTTCGTCGTTGAACATGAATTCTGCCAGGGCCCGGGCCAGTTCGGTCTTGCCTACGCCGGTAGGGCCCAGGAACATGAAGGAACCGATCGGGCGTTGGGGATCCTGCAAGCCAGCGCGGGCACGCCGGACCGCGTTGGAGACCACCTCGACGGCTTCCTCCTGACCGACGACGCGCTGGTGAAGACGTTCTTCCATGTGCATCAGCTTTTGCATCTCACCCTCTAATAGGCGAGAAACGGGGATGCCGGTCCATTTGGCCACAATCTGGGAGATCTCTTCGGCATCGACTTCCTCTTTTAGCAGGGAGGATTCGCTCTGCAGCCCTTTCAGGTGTACCTCAGCTGCTGCCAGCCGTGTTTCAAGTTCGTTCAAGGTGCCGTAGCGCAGACGGGCGGCTTTTTCCAATTCTGCGTTGCGCTCTGCTCGTTCGATCTCGATTTCGGTCTGATCCATCTGTTCTTTGATGTCACGGATCTCCTGGATGGCCTTTTTTTCGTTCTCCCAGCGGGTATGCAGGTGACTGGCCTGCTCGCGCAGGTCGGCCAGTTCTTTCTCCAGGTTGGCCAGGCGTTCTTTGGAAGCCTTGTCCTTTTCCATCTGTAAAGCCTGGCGTTCGATCTCCAGTTGCATGATCGCCCGATCGACCTGGTCCAGGGCTTGGGGCTTGGAGTCGATCTCCGTGCGCAGACGAGCCGCGGCTTCGTCGATCAGGTCGATGGCTTTGTCAGGCAGGAAGCGGTCGGTAATGTAGCGATGGGAGAGGGTTGCCGCGGCGATTACAGCCGGGTCGGTGATGCGCACGCCGTGGTGCACCTCGTAACGCTGCTTTAACCCGCGCAGAATACTGATGGTGTCCTCCACGGAGGGTTCGCTGAGGAACACAGGTTGGAAACGGCGCTCCAGCGCGGCATCCTTTTCGATGTACTTACGGTATTCGTCGAGGGTGGTGGCGCCGATCATGTGCAGTTCACCGCGAGCCAGCAGGGGTTTGAGCATGTTGCTGGCGTCCATGGCGCCCTCTGCTGCGCCTGCACCGACCACGGTGTGCATTTCATCGACGAACAGGATAATCTCGCCGGCTGCATCGGTTATTTCCTTTAATACTGCCTTCAGCCTCTCTTCGAACTCACCGCGAAACTTGGCGCCAGCGATCAACGAACCGATATCCAGGGCGACGATTCGCTTGTTCTTCAGCCCTTCCGGTACATCACCGTTGACGATGCGCTGAGCCAGCCCCTCCACAACAGCGGTCTTGCCCACGCCGGGCTCACCGATCAGGGCCGGGTTGTTCTTGGTACGGCGAGAGAGGATCTGCACGATACGGCGGATCTCCTCGTCGCGACCGATGACGGGGTCCAGTTTACCGCTGCGTGCCAGGGCAGTCAGATCACGACCGTATTTTTCCAATGCTTCATAAGTCGATTCTGGCGTTTGGGAGGTAATGCGCTGCGAGCCGCGCACCTCTTTGAGGGCTTTAAGGATGGCGTCCTTGGTGATGCCAAAGCTGGCGAGGCGCTTACCCTCTGTGCTTCCAGTCAGACCCAACAGCAGGTGCTCGGTTGACACATACTCATCAGACATACCCCTGGCGTAGCGTTCGGCTGCAACGGAGATTTCGCTTGTACTGCGGCTTAACCCGGGTTGACCGGTCCCTCCGCCGTAAACCTTGGGGCGTTTATCCAGTTCGGTTTGCACGTCATCTTTCAAGGCCAGCGGACTGCCGGAAATCTTGGTGACGATAGCCGGAACAACGCCATCTGCCTGGTTTAAAAGCGCCATCAGCAGGTGAACGGGTTCAATATTCTGATGGTTTAATTCAAGGGCTAACCTCTGTGCCTCGATCAGCGCTTCCTGTGCCTTTTGGGTGTATTTATTTAAGTCCATTTTTCATCTCCGAAATTCCAAAATGTGCTCCGTTAAGACAGCCCCTGGAAAATAAAATGGGATAGGGGTTTACCACAATCTAAAACGAACACTTTAAGCTTAATTTTAAGTCTGCGATATTTGAGAAACGTTAATGAGGTATTAGAATTGTGCAAACAAGTCATCTACAAGGTGAAAAGAATAGGAAAAACCATTTGACATCATTCCTAATAAACATTAAACTAAGACTATAGGATATGATTAATCAATACAACAAGGTGAAAATCAATTAACCATGAGGATTGAGGAGGTCTGATGGCAACCACAAAATTTCAATTCATAATGCGTTCAGGTCCTGTACCCGGGAAGGTATTTCTCTTAGAAAAAGAAGAAGCTTTTTTAGGCCGCGACCTGGGAAACGATTTCTCTGTCAGCGACCCTGAGATTTCGCGGCGGCATGCCCATTTTTACACCCGGGAGGGCGGTGTCTTTGTTGAGGATTTAGGATCGACCAACGGCACCTTCCTCAATGGGGAGCGCATCACCAGCCCGCAGCAACTGCGCAAGGGAGATTTAATCACCCTTGGTGAGAGTGTGCAGTTGATTTTCGATAGACTAGAGGAGACAACGGATCCTACCAGCATCAGGACACAGGTTCATCCGGCGCCGGTGTACACGACGCCCGCGCCGCAGCCTCATTTCGTGCCTGAAGTTGAAAAAGAGGATCTTGAACCGTGGCAATACCCGCAACCCGTTGATGAACTCCCCGTACAAAGAGAAGCACCAGCTTATGAACCGCCGATCAAGAAAACACCTGCCAAACGCGGCTTGCCAACCGGGATGATTGTATTGCTGGTCGCCATTGTGGTTTTAGTCTGCGTGATTGCGGTTACGATGTACTTCATGCCCGCTTCCTGGTGGTGTGCACTTTTCTTTAACACGTTGCCAGGCTGCCCGGTACCTTTTTAGACCCTGAAGGCTGACACATTCCAACCTTTCCCGGTGATTTGTTTGCCGGGATTTTTAGTTTAAGCCGCTTAAGCCAATTTCCTTTGAGGGCTACATGCAGTAATTGCGGCACGGCAGACTTCAAAACGCTCAGGGCGAATATTACAGCGGATCTGGTCATGACACTGTTTTTCTTCAGAGGATAGTTGATGAGATGCTGACATGTGCGCCGCAGTTTTTAGATCTTGAGCCGTGTGCTATAATGAAAAATTGCGATAAAAACCTGAATTGTGGGTGAAAGACTATGTTTAAAAAAATTACTCAACTATTTGGCGCAGATCCTCATCAACGCAAAGTGAATGCGTTAATGGAAGTTGTTACTCAGATCAATGCCCTTGAGCCCGAGTATGAAGCATTAAGTGATGCAGCCCTGGGCGCAAAGACCCAGGAATTCAAACAGCGCCTGGCAGGCGGAGAGACCCTGGATGACTTACTTCCGGAAGCGTTTGCCGCCGTGCGCGAAGCCAGCAAACGCACCCTGGGACAACGGCACTATGACGTACAGATGATCACCGGCATCACCTTGCACCGCGGTGAAATCGCCGAGATGAAAACGGGAGAAGGTAAGACTCTGTCAGCGACCCTGCCGCTGTATTTAAATGCACTGGCTGGACGCGGGGCGCACCTGGTGACGGTTAACGACTACCTGGCGCGCCGAGACGGTCGCTGGATGGGCACAATTTACCGTTTCTTAGGGCTTTCCGTTGGCATTCTACAGATGTCCGCCCGCACCGAGAGCGGTCTGCAGGCGTTCATTTACAATCCGGATAAGCGATCACCGATTGAAGAACAGGATCAACTGGATGCGGTGCCTCGCAAACTTGCCTACCAGGCGGATATTACCTATGGCACCAATAACGAGTTCGGCTTTGATTACCTGAGGGATAACCTGACCGACAGTAAAGAAACCCGGGCGCAGCGCGGGCATTATTACGCGATTATCGATGAGGTCGATAATATCCTGATTGACGAAGCCCGTACCCCGCTGATCATTTCCGGCCCTTCTCACGATGATACTGAATGGTATGTCCGCATGGCGCAAGTCGTCAAACAACTGGTGTCAGAGGATTTCGAGATTAGCGAAAAAGACCGCACGGTGACGCTTTCGGAGATCGGTTTGGCTCATGTGGAAGAATTGTTAGACATGCCCCTGAGCGACCCTGAACGCCCAGAGGATATTACCTCGGAACAGGAGAGCATGCTGGGCTTTTTAGAGCAGGCCTTGCGGGCTGAGTTTCTTTTTCATCGTAACAAGGAATATATTGTTCAGAATAAAGAAGTGGTGATTGTCGATGAGTTCACCGGGCGGTTAATGCCCGGTCGTCGCTGGTCGGATGGTTTGCACCAGGCTGTGGAGGCCAAGGAGGGCGTCAGGGTTCAGGCTGAAAACGTGACCTATGCCACCATCACACTCCAGAATTACTTCCGCATGTATGAAAAATTAGCGGGGATGACGGGTACAGCACTGACGGAAGCCGAGGAGTTTGACAAAATTTACAAACTGGAAGTGCTGCCGATTCCCACACACCTGGAATACCAGGCCATGGGGGATCAACCCAGTCTGGCTGAAATTGTTGATAAAGATGAACAGGGCTATAAATTTTCCTATTATTACCGTCCCGGTGATGAGACTCAAGCCCCGCTATTTTGGAAGCGGATGGATTTTCCAGATGTGGTGTACCAGACAGGGGAAGCCAAACTGCGGGCGATTGTCAAAGATATTATATATTACCATGTCGTCGGACGCCCGCAACTGGTGGGAACGACTTCGGTGGAAAGTTCTGAACGCCTGTCAGAGCGCCTGGGCGCCGGGAATGTACGCCGATTGCTGGAAGTGCTCCTGATCAGGCAGGCTTATCTTCAACACAAAAACCTGCAGGAACACCAAATGGTGTCTATCCCAGAACTGGATCACCTGTACGTTGATTTGGACCAGTTGCACAGCCCGGAATTGCGCCGCACAGCCCGTGAATATGGATTGACATCGCTCAGCCCGCTGGATGAGGGCAACCGGGACCATTTGTTGCAGATCCTAAACCTTTCGACTGATGATTGGCCGCGCCTCGATGCTGCGATCAAGAGCGGTGTACCGCACCAGGTGTTAAACGCCCGGAAGCACACCGAGGAATCGAAAATCATCGCCGGGGCAGGCGCCTTTGGAGCGGTGACGATTGCAACCAACATGGCGGGGCGTGGTGTGGATATCAAACTGGGCGGCGAATTGCCTGAAGAAGGCCTGTCCAGGGTGAACCGCTTCCTGGTGGAAAGCGGCGTTCCGGATGCGTACAATTTGCCTATGCAAGATCGCCTGGAAGCGCTTGACACAATTCCGCCGGATAACTATGGCGACGACGCTGAAGACGTGGAAGCGTTCCTGACCTATATGGCTGAAATGAAACGAGTGCGCGAACTGGGTGGATTGCATGTGATCGGCTCCGAGCGTCATGAAGCACGCCGGATCGATAACCAGTTGCGCGGCCGGGCTGCCCGCCAGGGTGACCCGGGATCGTCCCGCTTTTACCTTTCCATGGAAGATGAGCTGATGCGGTTGTTTGGCGGAGGACAGGCGGAAAGTCTGCTTGCACGGCTGAACATCGATAAGAGCCTGCCGATTGAACATGGCATCGTGGGGCGCCTGGTTGAATCAGCACAGGTGCGGGTTGAGGGCGCCAATTTTGATGTACGAGAACACCTGCTGGAATACGACGATGTGCTCAACGCCCAGAGGAAGCGTATTTATGAGCAACGCGATCGCATCTTTGATAAAGAAGACCTGCGCGAGGATGTCACTGAAATGCTGCGCACGGAGGTCAGCCGGCGCGTTCAAAAAAGCGTTCAGGACGAAGAAGGTTTGTGGAAGCTGCTGGCTTACCTGGATGGTATCCAGCCGACCATAGACCAGGCTAGGGTTTTTCACCCCTCTTTTGCATTGCAGGTCATGATGGACGAGATCGGAAAGCCAGCAACAGTTGAAGCACTGCAGGAACGGCTGATCGATATTGCTGAGGAATCCCTGGAGGTCTGGTATGAACATGTGCTTCACGTGGCTGAGGCTTCAATTCGAAAAGAAGAGCTGGGGTTTGAGAACCTGCTGGCTGAAAAGCTGGATTCTTTTGACACCTTTGTCGATGGGCTGGAATATGACGAGCAAAGGCAGGTTAGGGATATTAAAGGCGAGCTGTATGAACTGATCCATGTCCCATTGCGCCTGACGGATGCGGCTGCAGAAGGCTTGTACGCTGGATCTCGGAAGACAGTCGATGAAGTGACAGCGCAAATTCGAAACACGCTGATGCAGATCTCTATCCGGCGATTGATTCGAAATTTTGAGCGTCAGTTGGTCGATAATTGGAATTTAAAAGCTGCTGAATTAAGTGATCAATCCTGGGATCAGATACATGCATTATTGTTGGAACGGGTTGCAGATACCCTGGACAGGCGCAGGGCGTACGTATTAGGTTCAACAGGTGAGATCCAGAGTGACTTAAAAGCCAACCAAGATCTGTTGACTGCAGCCCTAGAAAACCCTGCTGCACTGATGCGGACACTGAACCTGCTAACCCAGGGTCGGATGATCACCTTTGATGAACGCACGCATCAACCTGTGACCAAGAGGGTGGTTCGATTGCAATATCACTTTAAAGCCGCTCAATATTTGGCTGATCTGCCGCCTGATACCCTGCAGCAGCGGATCATTCATCATCTAGAAACCGCCCAGGACAAACTGGCAGAGCTTTTAGGTGTCGTCGAAACGATGCGCCTGTACAACAGCGGTTTAACTCTGGGAGATCTTTCTGCGGATTGGCAGGATCGCTTTCCAGCGGAACTGGGGAGTGAGTCGTACCAAGCTATTCAAACACTGCCCGTGGATCAACTTCCAAGAGATGTACAAAAACCAGTGCATGACATCCTGGGAAGGTTTACACAAAACCAACTGTACAGGCAAATACTGCTTTCGAGAATCTCGGAATCGTGGGTTGATTACCTCACCAGGATGGAGGCGCTGCGTGTGTCTGTGCGGATGGAGGCTTATGGTCAACGAGATCCCCTGGTAACCTATAAGAACCAGGCAACAGAGATGTTTTCGGGCTTACTTTCTGATATTCGCGTGGGGGTAACCGAGAGAATGTTCCGCATAAGGCTGGTGAGCAAAGAAACTGTAAAAGCAGCTCAGACCGCTCCACAACCGGCTGAAAAACAGCCCGCGCCTTCAGGCAGCAAAAAAAGGAAAAAGAAAAGCCGAAAAAGACATTAATCAAATAAATGTAGAAATAACGAGATGAAGAGGTTGTATGCATATTTTGGTAACGAACGATGATGGTGTTCTGGCTCCGGGCTTGCTGGCATTGGCGCAAGCCATGCGTGAGATTGCAGACAAGGTGACTGTTTTGGCACCGGATCGTAATTGGTCCGCTTCGGGGCATGTAAAAACACTTCATCGCCCGCTCCGAGTCATCGAAGTGGAACTGGAGGATGGCAGCTTTGCCTGGGCAACCGACGGCGCCCCATCAGACTGCGTTGCCCTGGCACAATTAGGCTTTATCTCGGAGAAAATTGACCTGGTTGTCTCCGGAATCAACCCAAACGCCAATATCGGGCATGATGTTACCTATTCAGGGACGGTGACGGCTGCGATGGAGGCTGCTATCGGGGGCATCCCTGGCGTGGCGGTATCCCTGGACAAACCTGATAATTTGTCGGGTCCGGTAGATTTTAGCGGGGCGAAGCGGGCGGCTCAGCGGGTTGTTCAATGGTTGAGCCAGCAAAACGGGCTGCCCGCCGAGGTGATCTTGAGCGTGAACGTCCCCTACAGGCCGGCGGAGAAATTTAAGGGGTACATGATCACCCGCCAGGGGCTGCGAATTTACCGTGACGAACTGGTGCGCCGGGTCGATCCCGCGGGTCGGCCCTATTACTGGATTGGCGGGCAAGTACCGACTGCGATCGATGAACCCGGAACAGATTATGGAGCGCTATCTGCGGGATATGTGTCTGTTACTCCCATTCAACTGGACCTGACCAGCAGCAGAACGCGCGATTGGCTGGAAGAGCGCCAGTTCATTACCAGCCTGGATTTATAATGGACATATTTTAAGGTTGGGTTGGGATTAAAGCCTTGACAGTCAATTATTAATCGGTATAATCCTACCTCGTGCTTAAAAATCGGGCACTGCTCCTTACGGGGCGGATCTTTAAAAATAAGAATAACATCCGCGTCAGCAGAAACGTTATTTTCCAAAGATTAACGAACTTCTTATTGGAAAACGCTTGACATAGGTTCTGTGGTGTAGTAAGATGGGAATCCACATAAATCCTTATTTATGAGGTCTCGCCAGAAAGAAGGCAGATCCTTCAAAACTGAAGACGCAGCGCGAGAGCACATCAATCAGGACATTGAAGTTCTAAAGAGAAGCCAAGTGGCCGGTGTTAGCGAGAAAGCATCGGCGTTTTATTCTCAAGAACAGGCAAAATGCTTGACAAAGAATAATGTGCTGAGTAGAATTGAGTCTCTTGTGAAAAGAGATAGTACCTTAACAACTGAAGAGTGATAGGAAGATGACAAACCTCGTCAATGAAAGTAGATCGACTCAGATCTTACATATCCGCTAACAAAGAACCAAACACCTTAACAGGTGAAAAATTTTTTGCGGAGAGTTTGATCCTGGCTCAGGATGAACGTTGGCGGCGTGCCTAATACATGCAAGTCGAACGGAGAATTTGATGTAGCAATACATTGAATTTCTTAGTGGCGAACGGGTGAGTAACGCGTTGGTGACCTACCCCAAAGAGCGGGATAACGGTTTGAAAAGACCGCTAATACCTCATGTGATCATATGGATTAGAAGCCTAATGATTAAAGGAGCTTGCTCCGCTTTGGGAGGGGCCAGCGTACCATCAGCTAGTTGGTAGGGTAATGGCCTACCAAGGCTTTGACGGTTAGGGGACCTGAGAGGGTGGCCCCCCACAATGGAACTGAAACACGGTCCATACACCTACGGGTGGCAGCAGTAGGGAATATTGGTAATGCGCGAAAGCGTGAACCAGCAACGCCGCGTGTGCGATGAAGGCCTTCGGGTTGTAAAGCACTTTTCGGGAGGAAGAGGAAGGACTGTACTCCCAGAATAAGCCTCGGCTAACTACGTGCCAGCAGCCGCGGTAATACGTAGGAGGCAAACGTTATCCGGATTTACTGGGCGTAAAGCGCGTGTAGGCGGTTTGATAAGTTGGACGTGAAAGCTCCCGGCTCAACTGGGAGAGGTCGTTCAATACTGTCAAGCTAGAGGATGGTAGAGGGAGGTGGAATTCCGGGTGTAGTGGTGAAATGCGCAGATATCCGGAGGAACACCAGTGGCGAAGGCGGCCTCCTGGACCACTCCTGACGCTCAGACGCGAAAGCTAGGGTAGCGAACGGGATTAGAGACCCCGGTAGTCCTAGCTGTAAACGATGTGAACTTGGCGTCGGTGGGATTAAATCCATCGGTGTCGAAGCTAACGCGATAAGTTCACCGCCTGAGGACTACGGCCGCAAGGTTAAAACTCAAAGGAATTGACGGGGACCCGCACAAGCAGCGGAGCGTGTGGTTTAATTCGTTGCTACACGAAGAACCTTACCTGGGTTTGACATACTGGTTGTAGGGAACTGAAAAGGGACCGACCCTTCGGGGAGCCAGTACAGGTGTTGCATGGCTGTCGTCAGCTCGTGTCGTGAGATGTTCGGTTAAGTCCGCTAACGAGCGCAACCCTCGTCGTATGTTACATGTGTCATACGAGACTGCCGGTAAAAAGCCGGAGGAAGGTGAGGATGATGTCAAGTCAGCATGACCTTTATATCCAGGGCTACACACACGCTACAATGGTCTGTACAATGGGTAGCCAAGCCGCGAGGCGGAGCCAATCCTGAAAGCAGGCCTCAGTTCAGATTGCAGTCTGCAACTCGACTGCATGAAGTCGGAGTTGCTAGTAACCGCAGGTCAGCTATACTGCGGTGAATACGTTCCCGGGTCTTGTACACACCGCCCGTCACGTCATGGAAGCTGGCAACGCCTGAAGCCGGTATCCTAACCCTCACGGGAAGGAGCCGTCTAAGGTGGGGTTGGTGACTGGGACGAAGTCGTAACAAGGTAGGTGTACCGGAAGGTGCGCCTGGATCACCTCCTTTCTATGGAGAACACACGGACATGCCTGAGGGCATGAACGTCACACTCCCAAAAAAAGGTGCCTCTACAGCGGTGGAGAGGCATGCATTGAACGAAGTTAATCCTTCCTATCACTCCTCAGCTGTTGAGGCTGAGTCTCTTGCGGGCTATTAGCTCAGCTGGTTAGAGCGCGCCTCTGATAAGGGCGAGGTCTCTGGTTCGAATCCAGAATGGCCCACTGTGCCCGGTAGGCTGGGTGCATCCGACTGGGGATGTAGCTTAGTTGGGAGAGCGCCGCCTTTGCAAGGCGGAGGTCGTGGGTTCGAATCCCATCATCTCCATTACTGGGCTTGAAAAACCCAGGCATCAACAGGGTTGACAGGAGATGGTTGCTGCTAATCGCAGAGCAATTGACAGCAACCATCGCCGGTCAACCGGCAAGTTGGCTCACGAGCCAATTCGTACATTACCAATTGAATAGTCAATGACATCAAATTGTAGGCCGAAATCTAATAAGATTTCAATTTTTTAGTAAGTGTATGCAAGAAGGAATGCTTAATTGAAAAAGCATCGAATTCTCCGCATCACGTGAGAAGCTACTAAGAGCTTACGGTGGATGCCTAGGCGCTAAGTGCCGATGAAGGACGTGGGACACTGCGATAAGCCTCGGGAAGCTGTGAACAAGTGTTGATCCGGGGATGTCCGAATTGGGAAACCAGCCGTTGTGAACCAGCGGCATCATATGCTGAATATATAGGCATATGAAGGGAACCTGGGGAACTGAAACATCTAAGTACCCAGAGGAAAAGAGATTATTCCCTGAGTAGTGGCGAGCGAAAAGGGAACAGCCCAAACCGATGTAGTTTACTATGTCGGGGTTGTAGGGTCCAGCAAATGAGAGTCACAAATTGAGAGGTTAGTGAAATGGTATGGAATAGCCAGCCATAGAAGGTGAGAGCCCTGTACGCGAAAACCGCTCAACTCTCGCAGGATACCTGAGTACTGCCGGGCACGCTAATCCGGCAGGAAGCTGGGGAGTCCACTCTCCAAGGCTAAATACACTTTGCGACCGATAGTGAACAAGTACCGTGAGGGAAAGGTGAAAAGTACCCCTGTTAGGGGAGTGAAAAGAACCTGAAACCGTAAGCTTACAAGCAGTCGAAGGGCTATGATAGGTTGGTGCTATGGTGAAAGCCTGTGCGCACTATAATGCCTGACGGCGTGCCTTTTGGAGAATGAGCCTGCGAGTTAATTTCTGTGGCAAGGTTAAGGGAGTGACACCCGGAGCCGGAGCGAAAGCGAGTCTGAATAGGGCGGCAGTCGCAGGGATTAGACACGAAACCAGGTGAGCTACCCATGGCCAGGTTGAAGCGGGCCTAAACGCCCGTGGAGGACCGAACCCACTAATGTTGCAAAATTAGGGGATGAGCTGTGGGTAGGGGTGATATGCCAAACGAACCTGGAGATAGCTTGTTCTCCCCGAAATAGCTTTAGGGCTAGCGTCATGTGTTAAATAACGGAGGTAGAGCACTGAATGGGCTAGGGGGCTCAGAGCTTACCAAACCCAATCAAACTCCGAATGCCGTTATTCGAGAGCATGGCAGTCGGACTCCGGGAGATGAGTTTCGGGGTCGAAAGGGAAACAGCCCAGACCATCGGCTAAGGTCCCCAAATTCAAGCTAAGTGGGAAACGATGTGAGGTTACTGAAACAACCAGGAGGTTTGCTTAGAAGCAGCAACCCTTTAAAGAGTGCGTAATAGCTCACTGGTCGAGTGATCTTGCGCGGAAAATGTAACGGGGCTAAGCTTGATACCGAAGCCATGGGTTCTAGATTTTCTAGAGCGGTAGGGGAGCGTTCTGTTTGCTTTGAAGGTTGACCGTGAGGACAGCTGGAGCGGACAGAAGTGAGAATGCAGGCATGAGTAGCGTAAAACACGTGAGAACCGTGTTCACCGTATGTCTAAGGTTTCCGACGCCAGGTCGTTCCGCGTCGGGTCAGTCGGGGCCTTAGCCGAGGCCGAGAGGCGTAGGCGATGGATAACCGGTCAACATTCCGGTACCACTTAAAATGAGCGATGGAGGGACGCATTGAGGTAGGCCAGCCTGAGATTGGTAGTTCAGGTGAACTATGTGTCAGACGTTGAGGCCCATAGGAAAATCCGTGGGCTGAGTTGAGACATGGTTGCGAGTCTATAAGACGTAAGTGAGTTGAGCCTTAGTGCCTAGAAAAGCTTCTAAGTGATGATTTTTAAGTGCCCGTACCGCAATCCGACACAGGTAGACAGGTAGAGTATACTAAGGTGAGCGGGAGAACCTTCGTTAAGGAACTCGGCAATTTAGCCTCGTAACTTCGGGATAAGAGGTGCCCTTTTAGGTGAAAAATTTATTTTGAGCCCGAGAGGGTCGCAGTGAAATGGCTCAAGGGACTGGTTACCAAAACCACAGGTCTCTGCAAAACCGTAAGGTGATGTATAGGGGCTGACACCTGCCCAGTGCCGGAAGGTTAAAGGGAGAGGTTAGCGCAAGCGAAGCTTTGAACTGAAGCCCCGGTGAACGGCGGCCGTAACTATAACGGTCCTAAGGTAGCGAAATTCCTTGTCGGGTAAGTTCCGACCCGCACGAATGG
>Ga0172382_10001628_pt1 | contig 39736 bp, 45 predicted proteins | sample Leawel138RmetaG_FD_122245 | JGI IMG/M metagenome (GOLD analysis project Ga0172382, IMG submission 122245) | Leachate microbial communities from a municipal landfill in Southern Ontario, Canada - Leachate well 138R metaG | ecosystem: Engineered > Solid waste > Landfill > Unclassified | place... | reverse complement strand
GAAACTCGAAACTCGAAACTCGAAACTCGAAACTCGAAACTCGAAACTCGAAACTCGAAACTCGAAACTCGAAACTCGAAACTCGAAACTCGAAACTCGAAACTCGAAACTCGAAACTCGAAATTATTCTTTCTCCCCCGAAACCATCTCCATCGCCTTGGCCGCCAGCAACCCCAGTTGCTTGAAGCGGTGATAGGCGTGGGGGTCCAGCTCGCAGTCCATGCTGTGGCGGTCCGCATAAAACAGGCCTATCGGCCGCTCCTTCACAAATACCGACAATAGAAAAAAGCTGTTGCCGCCGATGATGCGCTGGAAGGGTTTGGGCACGATGGGCCAGAACTTGACCCGATTGGTGTCGTTGATCCACAGCGCCTGGGGCTTCTCCATCAGACGGGTGAACAAATGGGCTCCGTTCAGCTCGATGAGGAAGCGGTTGAACACGGGGTCGTTGTCGGCACCGGCGATGGTGCGGGCGCGCAGCTGGTGGCGCTCCTGGGTGAGCAGGGCGAAGACCACGCGGTTGAGGCCCATACCATCGTGCATGCCGTCCATGGTGAGCGACAGAATTTTTTGCAGGGTGAGATTGCCAGCCTTCATTCCGGCCTGCAGTTCCTGCAGTGAGCGGTGCAGGATGTGCAACTGCGGTGCCAGGCAAAAAGCAGCCACGGCTTCCGTTGGCATATCCATGATCTGAGAACGTGCCGCACCTTGGTTTTCCGCTGGCTGTGGGGCCGCTTTCCAACCCAGCGCAGCCTCGGGTTGTGATGGATGGAGCAACAATGTGGCGGCGGGTATGCTGGCATAACAATCGGCCATATGTGCCGCCTCTACCGCATAGCGGTGGATATGGGCCGCGGTATAGCCGAAGTCGTGGCCCAGGTGTTCGGCGATATGCTCCAGCACCGAGGTCGTGGCGGCGCGGTACCAATCCTGGGCCGCGGCACGCGCCAGCTGAACCGCCAACATGATGCCGTAGACGCGCGGCAGTTGTGCGCTTTCTGATTTGAGGCTGTCCTGCAGCAGGGTGGGCAGGCCCCAGCGGCGCGCCAGCATCAGGGTCAGATGGTCGAGACCGAAGCCGAGCACTACATACTGGGCCTCCTCCGGCTCCATCTGCTGCTGGGCGGTGAGCTCCTCGATCTGCGTCATTTTGGCCGGCGCGTACAACCACAACAGGATCTCGCCCAGGTGGTGCAGCAGCGCCGGCAGAAAGATTTCATCCGGCTCCAGGTCCTTGCGCAGGCGCGCCAGCTCGCGCGCCTGCCAGGCGGCATGGTAGCTCTGGGCCATCAGGTGCAGTGCCTGTTCGCGGCCGACGGGGTCGCCGGTGCGCTGAATAAGGGGGATCGCTTTGGGGAGGGCGCGCAGCTGGGTCATCCCCAGCATCATCATGGCATGCTCCACTGTGGTGACTTCGGTGCGCAGCCGTTTCTGACTGCCGTTGTTGACCCGGCGCAGCAGGGCGACGCACAGACCTGGATCCTTTTCCACCACCCGGGCCAGGTTCCACATATTCACATTGTCGTCTGCGCTGAGGCGTGTCAGTTCCGCCACCGTCTGCGGCAGGGCCGGAAAAACGGCATGCTGGAGCTTGTCGGCCCAGGCATTCAGGGTGTTGTGCATTACGGCTCCTTATGCCGCACTTCGTTCCATAGCGGGAGTGTGCCTTTTGCGCCTGTAAGGGGCAAGGTATTGCGCGGTGTCAGGCGGCGAATTATGGCGGTGGCGCGGGGTGTTTTCGGTACCCGGTGCTGGTAAACTGCCAGCACTCCACGTATCCCATGAGTGGGATGCGGCCGTTCCTGGGCCCGCTCCATGCCGGATAAAGGCGCAGGCGCTTTTGCCGATAACCCCGAAGTCGTTCATGAAAATGATTAGTTTAAGGACGGATATAGGATGAAGCTGATCGTCGGCATCCTGATCGTAACCCTCTGCGTGTTCGGTGGCTTTGTGATGTCCGGTGGCCAACTTCTGGCCCTGTGGCATCCATCCGAAATCATTATCATCGCCGGCGGCGCCCTGGGCGCCTTCGTGGTCGCCAATCCGCCGCATGTGATCAAGGGCGTGCTCAAGGGAATTCCCAAGCTGCTTGGCGGCGCCAAATACGGCAAGCAATCCTATATGGATCTGTTGGCCCTGATGTACGACCTGTTCGCCAAGGCGCGCAAGGAAGGCCTGATGGCGTTGGAAAACGACATCGAGGAGCCGCAGCAGAGCGAAATTTTCAAGAAGTATCCCAAGGTTTTGGCTGATCATCATGCGCTGGACTTCATCACCGACTACATGCGCCTGATGGTGGGCGGCAGCATGAATCCATTCGAGCTGGAAAACCTGATGGACCTGGAACTGGAGATTCATCATCACGAGGCGATGCTGCCGGGTGAATCGGTTACCACCGTGTCCGACGGCCTGCCCGGCTTTGGTATCGTGGCGGCGGTCATGGGTGTGGTGATCACCATGGCCTCGGTGGGTGAGCCGCCCGAGGTGCTGGGCATGAAGATTGCCGCTGCCCTGGTTGGTACCTTCCTCGGTATCCTGCTGGCCTATGGCTTTGTCGGGCCGATGGCCTCTGCGCTTAAGCACCGTGCCGAGGAGGAGGGCAAGTTCCTCGGTTGCATCAAGGTGTGCATCATGGCCACGCTGAACGGCTACACGCCGCAGATCGCTGTCGAATTCGGCCGCAAGGCGCTACCCTCCACCGTGCGCCCCGGCTTCATCGAGCTGGAAGAGCACGTCAAAAAGAAATAAAGGCGCGGCGGTTGGCACATGGCGTTGGAAGATAAAAAGCAGCCGATCGTCGTCAAGAAGATCAAGAAGGGCGGCCACGGTCACCACGGCGGCGCCTGGAAGGTGGCCTATGCCGACTTCGTGACGGCAATGATGGCGTTTTTCCTGCTGATGTGGCTGCTGGGCTCCACCACCCAGGAAGAGCGTGCGGCAATTTCTGATTATTTCCAGAATCCCAGTGCGGTCCAGGGGCCGGGGGGGGCGTCGACTTCAATGATCAAGCTGGGGGGAGCGCTGGAGGTGCCGCGCGGCGAAGGTGAGCCGATGCGTGATCCGGTGCGTGACCCATCAAGACCCACGCCGGAGGAAATTGCTGAAATCATCGAGGACAAGGCGCGACTCGACGAACTGATGCAAAAGCTGAAGGAGCAGATCGAGGCGAGCCCGACGCTGAAGGATTTCAAAGACCAACTGCTGTTGGATATCACCAGCGAGGGTCTGCGCATCCAGATTGTGGATCGGGAGAACCGGCCCATGTTCGATTTGGGCAGCATACGCTTGAAATTCTATACCAGAGACATCCTGCGCGAATTGACCCGCACCATTAATGAGGTGCCCAATCACGTCAGTCTCACCGGCCATACCGATGCCACGCCATACAGCCGTGAACGCACCGACTACAGCAATTGGGAGCTGTCCGCAGACCGTGCCAATGCCGCACGGCGCGAGATGGTCGTCGCGGGCATGCCGGAAAGAAAATTTGGCCGTGTGGTAGGTCTGGCCGATTCGGTGATGTTCGACAAGGAGAACCGATTCAACCCCGTGAACCGCCGCATCAGTATCGTGGTATTGAACAAGGCCACCGAGCGTGCCATCGGTCTCACCGACGAAGTTCCGGTGGTCCCTCCGCCACCTGCCGTGGTGCCACCACCGCTCCCCGCGACTCCCACGGTTACCCCATCGATTACGCCGCGCCCCGCACCACAGCGCACTACCGGCAACGGCATGGAAAGCGCCATCGAAGGTGCCCTGGGTCCGGCGCCGGGAAGATAAACCGGGTACGACATGCGCGGCACGCACTCCGACTCTCGCACCGCTTCCCTGCCAGTTGTTCAGCTTCTTCCCCCTGACTCCGCCTCAACCATGCGCAGGAAGCTGGCCAGCCGTTCGGTACTGATGGCGCCCTCGATGACGGCCTGTCGCAGTGCGCAACCAGGTTCGTGGCGGTGGCTGCAATCACGGAAACGGCAGTCGCCGAGGTAGGGGCGGAATTCGATGAAGCCACGGGCGAGTTCGGACGCATCCATGTGCCATAGACTGAATTCGCGTACCCCCGGTGAGTCGATGATGGCGCCGCCGCCGGGGAGCGCATAGTAGCGTGCTGCGCTGGTAGTGTGGCGACCGAGGCCGCTGCGTTCGCCCAGTGCGCCGACCTTGATGGACTGCTGGGGCAGCAGGGCGTGGACCAGCGATGACTTGCCGACACCGGACTGGCCGACAAACACGCTGCTCTTGCCGTGTAATGCATCGATCACCTCATCAAGGCCGTGCTGTGCCAAGGTGCTGGCGCCGATGACGCGGTAGCCGATGTCACGGTAACGCTCCAGATCTCGCTCGATGCGCGCCTTTTCTTCGGGAGCGGTGATTAAGTCCACCTTATTGAATACGATCAGCGGGGTGATGCCGGTGCTTTCTGCCGCCACCAGATACTGATCGATGAGGTCGGTGCTGTAGGTTGGACGCGGTGCTGCGACCACCAGGATTTGATCGATATTGGCTGCCAGGGGTCGCAGCGTGCCGAGGGCGTCTGGGCGGGCGAGTACGGTGCGGCGTGGAAGCAGTGCCACGACCACGCCGGCATCTTCCTGGCTGATGCCTTGCCAGATGATACGATCACCCGGCACCAGCAATTCCAGGTTCTGCCGCAGACGGCAGCGGTGCAGGCTGCCGTCGGTGGCCTCTACATCGAGCGCCGCACCGTAATTGGCAATGACCAATCCTTCCTGTTCCGGCCCCAGTTGCTCGCCGTCGTATTGCGCCAGGTCGATGGCCTTGCGTTGGGCACGCTGCCGGCGCTCCTCCTGGATTTTTTCGATACGCCAGCCCTGTTGGCGCGTCAGCTTGCGTTTGCTCATGGGTGCACAGGTGGGCGAGAGACAGTCATGAATTGGCTTCCAGTGTGTCGGTACGGGCGGCGCAGATAAAGTCGTTGAGGGACAGCCCGCTCACGGTATGCGTGCTCCAGGTGACCAGGCAGCGATTGTAGCCCACCTGCAGATCAGGGTGGTGATCCTGTTGATGGGCAATCCAGGCCAGGGCGTTGACGAAGGCCATGGTGGCGTAGAAGTCGCGGAAGCGGAACTCACGCCTCAGGCTGGTGTGGTCCCCGGCCACGGTCCAATGCGGTAGCTGGAGCAGCAATGGGGAAATGTCGGCCTGATCAAGAGCGGGTGCGCCGCGTGCGATTGGCTGGCAGCGCTGGGTGGCGAGCTTGTCCATAATGATCACCTCATAAGGTGGGCGATACGCACCGGTGCCGGGGGATGGGTGTCGTGAAAGGCCGAGTACAGCGGATCGGGGGTCAGCGTGCTGGCGTTTTCCTGGTACAGCTTGACCAATGCCTGTATCAGGTGGGGGGCGCTGCTTTGCCGGGCGGCGAAGTCATCGGCCTCAAACTCATGCCGACGCATGCGCTGGGCGAGCAGGGGCTGCAGAAAAAAGGTGAAAACCGGTATCACCAGCAGGAACAACAGCAGCGCCATGGGCGGGGAAGGCTGACTCACGCCCAGGCCGTTATAAAACCAAGAGGCCTCCGCCAGCACACCAAGCATGGCCAGGCCCGCCAAGCTGGCAAGGGCATTGATCACAAGGCGCTGGTGTACGTGACGATAGTGGAAATGCCCCAGCTCATGGGCCAGCACCGCCTCGATTTCGTCATCGTTCAGGCAGCGCAGCAGGGTGTCAAAGAACACGATACGCTTGTGGCGGCCGAGCCCGGTGAAATAGGCGTTGCCGTGGGCCGAGCGGCGCGAACCGTCCATGATGAACACCCCCGACGCAGCGAAGCCGCAGCGTTGCAACAATTGTTCAATGCGCAGGCGCAACGTGTCGCTCCGCAGCGGTTCGAACCGGTTGAACAGCGGCGCAATAAAGACGGGGTAGGTCCATGACAGCAGCAGGCCAAAGCCTATCCACACCAGCCAGACATATAACCACCACAGCGGCCCGGTGCCGGCCATCAGCCACAGCACGGCAACCGCCAGTGGTCCGCCCAGCAGCAGCACCAGCAGGGTCTGTTTGAGCAGATCGTTGATGAACAGTGCGGGCGTGGTGTGATTGAAGCCGAAATATTGTTCCAAGTGGAAGGTGCGATACCAGGTAAATGGAAGCTCCAGCAAACCCATGAGCCACAAGGTGCTGAGCAGGAGCCCGACACCGCTGACAATGGCGGGCAGTTCTGCCTGGCGCCACAGCTGATCGAGCAGATCAAGGCCTCCGCCCAGGGTCCACAACAACAGCAAAGCGCTGCCGTAGAGCAGCTCCCACTGACCAAGCCGGGTGCGGGCCAGGGTGTAATCGGCAGCACGCTGATGGTCGGCCAGGGACACATGTGTGGCGAAGGCTGCCGGGACAACATCGCGACAGCCAGCTACATGGCGCGACTGACGCCGGGCCAGCCACCACTGTACTGCAACCAGCAGGGACAGGGTGGCAAGAAACAGCAGGGTTAATCCGTTCATGGGTGAGGTCGGCTTGCGTTGGACGGCGGGAGGCAGGTTAGCTTCTGATAGAATAGCCCGCAACCTGACCCACTACACGGAGTACGCCTGGTTATGGCCGTCAACGCCGACAATCTCATCTGGATCGATCTGGAAATGACCGGACTGGAACCGCTGTCCGACCACATCATCGAAATCGCCACCATCGTGACCGACAGCCAGCTCAATGTCCTCGCCGAGGGGCCGGTGCTGGCGATACATCAGGAGGCCGCCGTATTGGACGGCATGGATGAATGGAACACCCGTACCCACACCGCCTCGGGCCTGGTCGAGCGGGTGCGTGCCAGCGGTTTCGACGAAGCCGCGGCAGCGCATGCCACCATCGAATTCCTGCAACAGTATGTGCCGGCCGGCAAGTCGCCCATGTGCGGCAACAGCATCTGCCAGGACCGCCGCTTTCTGGCGCGCTGGATGCCCGAGCTGGAGTCGTTTTTCCATTACCGCAATATGGACGTCAGCACGGTGAAGGAATTGGCGCGGCGCTGGTATCCCGATGTGGCCGCCAGCCTGAAGAAGAACGGTGCCCATCAGGCGCTGGACGATATCCGCGAATCCATCACCGAATTGCAGTATTACCGGCAGAAGCTGTTCCGTTGATGCATGCGCCAATTTTCCGGCACTGAGGCTTGAGGTCTGGTGTTGACTGCCTGTAAACCATATAACGTATTGTTGTAAAACAAAATAATTGTGCGTCTTGATGGTGGCATGCGGTTTGCTTGAATCCGCTAAACGTAGTAGGGGATGTGGCTATGGCAAACAAAGAAGAACTGGATCTCGACGTACAGCAGAAGCCGGCGGGCAAGAAGCACCTGATTCTGTACATCATCATTGCACTACTGCTGCTGGCATTGGCCGGCGCGGGTGTGGCGTTTTTCCTGCTCAAGGGCGAATCAGGTGATGCGAGTGGCGCGGACAGCGCGGCGGCGGCAGTAAAGCCGGCCCATTATCTGGCGCTGGACAAGCTGGTCATCAATTTTGGGCAGGGGGCGCCGGTACGCTTTCTGCAGGTCAATCTGCAAGTGATGAGTTACGACCCAGCCGCACTCAAGGCCATGGAGACCCATATGCCGGCCATCCGCAACGATATTCTGCTGCTGCTCGGTGGACAGAAGTACGAGGAGGTGAGTACGCCGGAGGGCAAGGAAAGGCTGCGCGGTGCCATCCTGGAGAAGGTGCAGCACATCCTCGACACCTACGAAAAGGAACGCAAGGTCGAGGCCGTGTATTTCACTGAGTTCGTGATGCAGTAAACGCCATGGCCATCAACGACCTGCTGTCACAAGACGAAATCGACGCCCTTCTGCACGGGGTGTCGGGTGGCGATATCGAAACCGAGACCGATGAGGGCATGGCGGAGGGCGAGGCGCGTACCTACGATTTCGCCAGTGAGGAACGCATCGTCCGCGGCCGCATGCCGACCCTGGAGATGATTAACGAGCGTTTCTCCCGTCACTTCCGTATCAGTCTGTTCAATATGCTGCGCCGCTCGGCGGAGATTTCCGTCGGTGGCGTGGAGATGATGAAGTTCTCAGAGTATGTCCATACCCTGTATGTACCTACCAGTCTCAATATGATCAAAATCCGGCCATTGCGTGGTACGGCGTTGTTGGTGCTCGACCCCAAGCTGGTGTTCATTGTGGTGGACAACTTTTTCGGCGGCGACGGCCGTTACCATGCCAAGATCGAGGGGCGCGAATTTACCCCCACCGAGCAGCGTGTGATCCAGATGCTGCTCAATCTGGCCTTCAAGGATCTACGCGAGGCCTGGGCGCCGGTGATGGACGTGGACTTCGAATACATGAATTCCGAGGTCAATCCGCAGTTTGCCAACATCGTCAGCCCCACCGAGGTGGTGGTGGCGTCCAAGTTCCATATTGAGTTGGAAGGCGGCGGTGGCGACCTGCACATGACCATGCCGTATTCGATGCTTGAACCGATCCGCGAAATGCTTGATGCCGGTGTACAGAGTGATCGCACCGATACTGACGAGCGCTGGATGGTGGCACTGCGTGAGGAGATCCGTACGGCCGAGGTGGAGCTTGAAAGCGGCCTGACCGAGGTTGAGTTGACCCTGCGCGATATCATGAACATGAAGCCAGGGGACATCATTCCGATCGAAATGCCGGAATTGGTAACTCTGCGTGCCGAAGGCATACCGGTATTTCGCGGTACGCTGGGGGTCGCCAATGAAAACATGGCGATCAAGATTGCCAAGCAGGTGGAGCGTCCTGGCAAGGGCCGCGCCGAGGGTGGACGAGGTAAATCATGAACGACACGACGGACAAAGACAGTGAAGTGATGGACGAGTGGGCCGCGGCGATGGCTGAGGCAGGCGTCGAGGAGAAGCAACCAGCAGCCAAGTCCGACTATCAGAAGGCGCCGATGCAGGATCTGCAGGATGAACATCGGCCGCCGCCGTCGGAAGAGGTGAATCTGGACGTGATCCTCGACGTGCCGGTGACCATCTCCCTGGAGATCGGCCGTACCAAGATCAGCATCCGCAATTTGCTGCAGCTCAACCAGGGTTCGGTGGTGGAACTGGATCGCCTGGCTGGTGAGCCGCTGGATGTAATGGTCAATGGCACCCTCATCGCCCATGGCGAAGTGGTGGTGGTCAACGAGAAATACGGCATCCGCCTGACTGATGTGATCAGTCCGGTGGAACGGGTGAAAAAGCTGAAATGAAGATCTGCCGTCTGATCCCGCTGTGGCTGTCGGCTGCGCTGTGGACATTGCCGGTATGGGCAGCAGATATCGGCCGTCCGGCGGCGGCGCCTGTCGAGCCGGTAGGTACCGCCAGTCTGTTGCAGGTACTGCTGGCCCTGATTCTGGTACTGGCGCTCATCGGCGGCATGGCCTGGCTGATGCGCCGTATGGGCGGCATGACTCAGGTGGGCGGTGGTGTGGTGCGCGTTCTGGGTGGTGTGCCGGTGGGGCAGCGGGAGCGGGTGGTGCTGATTCAGGTAGGAGCCAAGCAATTGCTGCTGGGTGTGGCACCAGGCCGGGTGCAGACCCTGCATGTGCTTGATGAGCCCATCAGCGTGAACACGGCAGCAGGCAGTGGCGAAAGCTTTGCCGAACGGCTGAGCACGGCATTGAAAAAGAGTGGCCGCTCATGACTCGATTGCGTGTTCTGATTTTTCTCATGGCAGCGCTGCTGCCCATGAGTGCCTGGGCCCAAGCCGGTCTGGAGGCAGTGACGGTTACCACCGCCCCCAATGGAGGTCAGACCTACAGCCTGAGCATTCAGGTACTGTTGCTGATGACGGCACTGACCTTCCTTCCCGCTGCCGTGATGATGATGACGGCTTTCACCCGCATCATTATCGTGTTGGCGATCCTGCGTCAGGCGGTAGGGCTGATGCAGGCTCCCTCGGGCCAGGTTCTCATCGGGCTGGCGTTATTCCTCACTTTCTTCGTCATGGCTCCGGTGTTCGATCGCATTCACACCGAGGCCATGCAGCCCTACATGAATAATCAGATCAATCTTCAGGAAGGTTTGCAGAAAGCCAGCGTGCCGTTGCGCGGCTTCATGCTGGCACAGACGCGCGAGAGTGATATTCAGCTATTCGGTCGTCTATCGGGTAGCGAAGGCTATGCCTCGCCCGATGATGTGCCGCTATCGGTGATCGTGCCGGCCTTTGTTACCAGTGAACTGAAGACAGCCTTTCAGATTGGCTTTCTGCTGTTTATTCCCTTTCTCATCATCGATCTGGTGGTGGCCAGTGTTTTGATGTCGATGGGTATGATGATGTTGTCGCCGATGATTATCTCGTTGCCGTTCAAGTTGATGCTGTTTGTACTGGTGGATGGTTGGGCGATGGTGGTCGGTACCTTGGCTTCCAGCTTCTATGTTTAGCGGTGATCGGTATGACGCCTGAGGCGGTACTGACAATTTTTCAGCAGGCGCTGCAAGTGATGACAGTGCTGATTTTGGTACTGTTGATCCCTGCGCTGCTGGTGGGTTTGCTGGTGGCCATGTTCCAGGCGGCAACCCAGATCAATGAAATGACCCTGAGTTTTATTCCCAAAATTCTGGTTACCCTGGCTGTCTTGATGATCGCTGGGCCGTGGATGCTGCAGTTGCTGATCGACTACACGCAGCGATTGGTCGACAGCATCCCATCATTGTTGGGTTAGCCACGGCATATGCATTTCACCGGCGCCGAAATTGCAGCATGGATCGGCAGTTATTTGTGGCCGCTGTTTCGCATCGCCGCAATGATTGTGGCGATGCCCATCTTTGGTTCCATTCTTGTTCCTGTGCGGGCACGCTTGATGCTGGCGCTGGCGGTAACTTCCGTTGTGGCGCCGGTATTGCCGGCAGCGCCACAGGTCGACCCGATCAGCTTGGAGGCAGTGTTGATTGCCCTGCAACAGATTATCATCGGTGTGGCAATGGGGTTCTCGATACAGCTGGTATTCAATGCAGTCACTACCGGTGGCCAGATTATTGCGATGCAAATGGGGCTTGGTTTTGCCTCCATGGTGGACCCGCAGAATGGCACTCAGGTGCCTGTGCTGTCACAGCTCTATCAGTTGTTGGTGACGTTGCTGTTTCTCGGTTTTAATGGTCATCTGGTGATGATCGAGCTGGTTGCAGAAAGTTTTACCGTCTTGCCGCTTGCGTCGGATGGACTTGCCCGCAATGGTCTGTGGTTGTTGGCAGGCTGGGGTAGTCAGATGTTTGCCGGCGCATTGTGGCTGGCGCTGCCGGCGGTGGCGTCGTTACTGGTGGTAAATATCGCATTTGGCGTGATGGCGCGTGCTGCACCGCAGCTGAATATTTTTGCCATTGGTTTTCCAGTGGCTCTGATGATGGGTTTCGTGGTGATCCTGTTTACCCTGCCGGCCGTGGTTCCACAGTTTGAGTCGCTCGCCAACGACGGTTTCGAACTTATTGTCCGTTTGCTGTCCCGGGAGTAGTCGATGGCAGAGAGCGACGGCCAGGAACGTACAGAACAGGCAACGCCCAAACGCGAACAGGAGGCCCGCGAAAAAGGGCAGGTGCCACGTTCGCGCGAGTTGGGCACGGTCGCGGCGTTGTTGGCTGGGGCGAGTGCCATGATCTCCATGGGTGATTCACTGACCCGTTCACTGGCCGCGCAGATGCAACGTGGTTTGAGCCTGAGCCGTGAGCAGGTATTCGATACGGCAATTCTGCCGACGCGTTTTCTTGACGCGGTAGTCGAGGCCTTGTGGACTCTGATGCCGTTTTTTGTACTGATGGTGGTGGTGGCCATTGCCGCATCGGCAGTGCTGGGCGGATGGGCGTTTACCGCCATTACCTTCAAGTGGGAAAAACTTGACCCGATTAAGGGCATGGGGCGCGTGTTCGCCTGGCGTGGCCTGATTGAAATGCTTAAGGGGATGGCCAAGTTCCTGTTGGTGGCGCTGGCGGCGTTGCTGATACTCAAGTTGCTGGGTGAACAGTTTCTCGGCTTGGGGCGGGAGTCGCTGCCGCAGGGCTTGGCCCACACCGGCAGCTTGTTGGCCTGGGCGTTTCTGATGTTGAGCGCGACCCTGTTGGTGGTGGTACTCATCGATGTGCCATTTCAGTTGTGGGATCATCAGCGCCAGCTGCGTATGACCAAACAGGAAGTGCGTGATGAACACAAACAGACCGAAGGTAGCCCGGAGGTGAAGGGGCGTATCCGCCGGATGCAGATGGAGATCGCGCAACGACGTATGATGGCGGAGGTGCCGAAGGCTGATGTGGTGGTAACCAATCCTACTCATTATGCAGTGGCATTGCGTTACGATCAGGCTCGTGGTGAAGCGCCGGTGGTGGTGGCCAAGGGCAGTGACTTGATCGCGCTGAAAATCCGCACCGTGGCACAGGAGAACGATGTGCCGGTGCTCGAAGCGGCGCCGCTGGCGCGCGCGCTTTATCACAGCACTGAGCTGGACCAGCCCATACCGGTGGGCCTGTACCGTGCCGTGGCCATGGTGCTGGCCTATGTCTATCACCTGCGTCAGGGGCCGATGTACAGCCGCGAAGGTGTGGTTACCATGCCTGACCTGCCGATTCCGGACGAACTGCAACGTGACGAATAGACATGCAAGCGAATAGTGCCGCGAAGATGCGGAGGCACAGAGAAATGTGTAGGCAGATAGGAAGCGGTATGAAGGTCGGTAGAGGTACTACTGTCTTCGTTTCTTGTTTGCAGACCTACTTTCCGGATCTCTGCGCCTCTGCGGCAGATTGATTTTGATCAGGTAAACGACATGGCGCAATTTGGCGGAGTTCTACACACCACGCGGATGGTACTGGCTGCGGGCCTCGGTGCACCGATCATTGTGTTGATCCTGCTCTCGATGGTGGTGCTGCCGTTGCCGCCGTTCCTGCTCGATATCTTCTTCACATTCAATATTGCGCTGTCGCTGATCATCCTGCTGGTGACGGTATACGCACTGCGGCCACTGGACTTTGCGGTGTTTCCCACCGTGTTGCTCATCGCCACACTGCTGCGTCTGGCGCTCAACGTCGCGTCGACCCGCGTGGTCCTGTTGGAAGGCCATACCGGCACCGGTGCCGCCGGCCAGGTGATTCAATCCTTCGGCGAGTTCGTGGTGGGCGGCAACTATGCTGTCGGCTTGGTGGTGTTTATCATTCTGGTGATCATCAACTTTGCCGTCGTGACCAAGGGTGCAGGTCGTATCTCGGAAGTGAGCGCCCGTTTCACCCTGGATGCCATGCCCGGTAAGCAGATGGCCATCGACGCTGATCTCAACGCCGGGCTGATCGATGCCGATACGGCGCGCACCCGCCGTGAAGAGATTGGTCGTGAGGCCGATTTCTACGGCTCCATGGACGGTGCCAGCAAGTTCGTGCGCGGCGACGCCGTGGCCGGCATCCTGATCACCATCATCAACATCATTGGCGGCCTCACCATTGGCGTTGCCCAGCATGGTATGCCGATCGCCGATGCTGCACAGGTCTATGCCCTGCTGACCATCGGTGATGGACTGGTGGCGCAGATCCCCTCATTGGTACTTTCTACCGCGGCCGGCATCATCATCACCCGCGTTGCCGCGTCCAGGGATATGGGCGATATGGTGATCGCCCAGGTGTTCTCCAATCCGCGTGTGCTGGCTGTGACTGCCGCTGTGCTGTTGCTGCTCGGCATGATACCCGGCATGCCCAACCTGCCATTCCTGCTATTGGCGTCGATCATCGGCGGTGGTGCCTGGTGGATGTTCCGCAAGCAGAAGGAAGAGGCGGCGGCGGCAGCGGCACCTCCACCCGTGGCCGCCCAGACCGCCGAGACCAGCGCTGAGCTGAAAGAGTTGACCTGGGACGACGTGCCGCTGGTGGACCCCATTGGTCTTGAAGTGGGCTACCGTCTGATCCCTCTGGTGGACAAGAGTCAGGGCGGCCAGCTGATGGCCCGCATCAAGGGCGTGCGCAAGAAGCTGTCGCAGGAGTTGGGCTTTCTGGTTCCGGCGGTACACATCCGCGACAACCTGGATCTGTCGCCCACCGCCTATCGCGTCACACTCCTGGGCGTGACGGTCGGGGAGGCGGAGATCTATCCGGATCGCGAAAAGGCCATCAATCCCGGTCAGGTTTATGGCCAGCTCACCGGTATCAAAACCACCGACCCGGCCTTCGGCCTGGAGGCGCTGTGGATCGAACCGGGCCGGCGCGAAGAGGCGCAGGGGCTGGGTTACACCGTGGTGGATCCCAATACCGTGGTGGCCACGCACCTGAGTCAGCTGCTGCAAACCCATGCCCATGAGCTGCTCGGTCACGAGGAAGTGCAGCATCTGCTCGGCCAGTTGGGCAAGGGCGCCCCGAAGCTGGTGGAGGATTTGGTGCCCAAGCTGCTGCCGATGTCGGTGGTGGTGAAGGTACTGCAGAACCTGCTGGCGGAGGGTATTCCCATCCGCGACATGCGCAGCATCGCCGAGACCCTGGCCGAGCACGCCCCCCGCACCCAGGATGCCGGGATTTTGACGAGTGCCATCCGCGTCGCCCTCGGCCGGATGATTGTTCAAAAAATCAATGGCTTGGCGAGTGAATTGCCGGTGATTACTCTGGCTCCTGAGTTGGAACAGATATTGCTAAAGAGTATACGAGCGTCAGAGGAAGGGGGCGCGGGCATTGAGCCGGGTCTGGCCGAACGGATCCACCGTGGCTTGGCCCAGAGCAGCCAGAAGCAGGAAATGGCCGGCCAGCCGGCGGTCCTGTTGGTATCCGCCCCCTTGCGTGATCTGCTGGCGCGGTTTGTACGGCACACGATTCCGGGCATGCACGTCCTCGCCTACAACGAGGTCCCGGACAGCAAGCAACTGCGCATCGTGGCCACGGTGGGTAACCAGGCAGGCTAGCCGCGCGGTCGGCCTGCACGAGGGTCGATGGGATGAAAATCAAACGCTACTTTGCCGCCGATATGCGCCAGGCCATCCGCTTGGTGCGTGAAGAGCAGGGACCAGACGCAGTCATACTCTCCAACCGCAAGGTGGACGGCGGGGTCGAGATCGTGGCGGCGGTGGATTATGACGAGGCGCTGGTACGCAGGATGGCGGGGGAAGAGTCCCGTCCGTCCACCGTGCCGCAACCACGGCTTGGCTCCGAACCCGTGGCAATGCCCCGCAATGCGCAGTTTGCCGATGCGGTAGCCGAGGCCTTGCAGGGCAAGTCGCCCGCAGCCCCCGTGCCGGAGCCGATGCCAGTCACGCCGTCGCTTTCCGCGGCCAGCAAGATCGAATGGAGCCAGGACCCAGCCCTGCGCGGCATGCGTGAGGAGATCAAGACTCTGCGCGGCATGCTGGAGAGCCAGCTCACCGGCATGGCATGGCGGGAACAGAGCATGCACCATCCTGCCCGCGCCAAGCTGTTGCAACGGCTGATGCAGCTGGGTCTGGCCCCTGTGCTGTGCCGTCAGTTGGCCGACCAGGTGTCCTACGAACAGGATCACGAACACCACTGGCGCTACGCCCTCGGCCTGCTGGCGCGCCAGGTGCAGGTCACTGAAGACGACATCCTGAGCCGCGGCGGCGTGGTGGCCCTGGTCGGCCCCACCGGTGTGGGCAAGACCACCACCGTGGCCAAGCTGGCCGCCCGTTTCATCCTGCGTCACGGCCCGAACCGCGTCGCCCTGGTGACCACCGACAGCTTCCGCATCGGCGCCCACCAGCAATTACGCACCTACGGTCGCCTGCTCGGCGTGCCGGTACACGTGGCCAATGATGCTGCCGAGCTGCGTACTCTCCTCGATACCCTGCGTGACAAGCAGCTGGTGCTCATCGATACCGCCGGCGTCAGCCAGCGCGACATGCGCCTGACCGAACAGTTGGGTCTGCTGCGCCAGGGTGCGCCGCGGGTAAAGAGCTATCTGGTATTGTCGGCCACGGCGCAACGCGCGGCGCTGGACGAGACCGTGCGCAGTTTTCGTCATATGGACCTGGCCGGTTGCGTCATCACCAAGCTGGACGAGGCTGCCAGCCTGGGCGAGGTGCTGTCGGCGGTGGTGCAGCAGAAGCTTCCGGTGGCCTACGTCAGCGACGGCCAGCGCGTCCCCGAAGACCTGCATCAGGCACGTGCCAACAAACTGGTCAGCGGCAGTGTGGCGTTGATGCAGAAGCACAACAGCGAAGTGCCGGGGGAGGAAGTCCTGGCCGAGGCCTTCGGCCGCAGGGTGAGCTAGCGAGCTAATACGATGTCTGATAACGCAAACGATCAGGCCGCAGGCCTGCGCCGCATGAACCGGCCCCGACCGGTGCGCGTGCTGGCGGTGGCCAGTGGCAAGGGCGGCGTGGGCAAGACCAACGTCTCGGTCAACCTGGCCGTGTCCCTGGCGCATATGGGGCGCAAGGTGCTGGTATTCGATGCCGATCTGGGCCTCGCCAATGTGGACGTGATGCTCGGCCTGCATCCGCAGTACAACCTGTCCCATGTCCTGTCCGGCGAGCGCAGTCTGGAGGAAATCCTGGTGGAAGGACCGGCGGGGGTGCGCATCATCCCGGCCTCGTCCGGTATCCAGCGCATGGCGGAACTGAGCCCGGCCGAGCATGCCGGGATGATCCGCGCCTTCAGCGAGCTGAGCTCCGAGGTGGATGTGCTGCTGGTGGACACTGCCGCCGGCATCTCCGACAGCGTGGTCAGCTTCAGCAAGGCGGCGCAGGAGGTGATCGTGGTGGTGTGCGACGAGCCGGCCTCCATCACCGATGCCTACGCCCTGATCAAGCTGCTCAACAAGGAACACAATGTGCGCCGCTTCCGCGTGCTGGCCAATATGGCCCACAGCCCGCAGGAGGGGCGCGAACTGTTTGCCAAGATCGTCCGGGTCACCGACCGTTTCCTGGACGACGTGGTGCTCGACTTCATGGGCAGCGTTCCCTACGACGAATACCTGCGCAAGGCGGTGCAGAAGCAGCGCCCGGTGGTGGAGGCCTACCCGCGCAGCAAGGCAGCTCAGGCCTTTACCTCCCTGGCAAAAAAGGCCGATAGCTGGCCGATGCCCACCGCTGCCGGTGGTTATCTGGAATTCTTCGTCGAGCGGCTGGTCCGTAGTGACACTGCAGATTGGGGGATGTGGCCATGAAGCGTAGGAGGCAACCATGAACGGCCTGGCGGCGTATGCCATCGAACGCGAGACCACCTGGTCCGATGACCTGGTGGAACAGTATGCCCCTCTGGTCAAGCGTATCGCCTATCACCTGCTGGGACGCTTGCCGGAGCACATCCAGGCCGACGACCTGATCCAGGCCGGCATGATCGGTCTGCTGGAGGCGGCGCGCAATTACCGTACCGGCCAGGGTGCCAGCTTCGAGACCTATGCCGGTATCCGCATCCGCGGCGCCATGCTGGACGAGGTGCGGCGTACCGACTGGACCCCGCGCTCGGTACACCGCAAGGCGCGCGAGCTCGGTGAGGTGATGCGTGCCATCGAACACCGCGAGGGGCGCGAGGCTACGGAACAGGAGATCATCGCCGCCCTCGGCATTGATGGCGAGGAGTATCATCAAATCCTGCTGGATTCCAGCAGTCACCGCCTGCTCAGCCTGGACGACATGGCCACGGGGCATGACGAGTCGATCCTGGAGCGGCTGGCCGACGACGGTCCCGGTGTGGAGGACGGTCTGGTGGCTACGGAGTTGCGCGGTCGTCTGGCCGGCGCCATCGACGAACTGCCGGAGCGTGAGCGCCTGATAATGTCACTGTATTACGACGAAGAATTGAATCTCAAGGAGATCGGCGCCGTACTGGGGGTGAGCGAATCCCGTGTTTGTCAGATTCATAGCCGCGCCCTGTTGCGTCTGCGCAGCGCGATGGCAGAGGGTGCGCGCAATTTATGAAATGTTCGGGTTAAGATAGGCATAACACCATTATGCTGGACGCCAGTGTCAGGAGGTTGTCTTGAATAAAAACATAAAGATACTCATCGTGGACGACTTCTCCACGATGCGTCGCATCATTAAAAACCTGCTGCGCGACCTTGGTTTCACCAACACAGCCGAGGCGGATGACGGCACCACGGCCCTGCCCATGCTGCAATCGGGTAATTTCGAACTGCTGGTCACCGACTGGAATATGCCCGGTATGCAGGGCATTGATCTGCTGCGCGCCGTGCGCGCCGACCCCAAACTGGCCCACCTGCCGGTACTGATGGTCACCGCCGAGCAGAAAAAGGAACAGATTATAGAAGCGGCAAAGGCCGGCGTGAATGGCTATATCGTCAAGCCGTTTACCGCTGCCACCCTCAAGGAAAAACTGGAAAAGATATTCGAACGCATCGAAGCCAGCCAGTAAGCCCTTGGCCGCACAGCGGCGTCAGCAGCAGAGGATGACCCAGATAATGACTAACGAAACCGGCCCCCTGAGCGAAGATTACATCGATCGGGTGCGCACCCTGGCGCAGACCATTGAGCTGGGTGATACCGCGGAGGCCACGCGCCAGCTGGATGAACTCACCAGTCTGCGCGAGAAGACTTTGTACCAGGAGCTGGGCCGCCTGACCCGTGAGTTCCACGAAGCGCTGCAAAGCTTCCGCCTTGATTCGCGTATCGCTTCCCTCGCAGCGCAGGATTTTCCCGATGCGCGGGAGCGCCTCAATTACGTGGTCAGCATGACCGCCCAATCCGCCGACCGTACCATGACGGCGGTGGAAGAATCCATGCCCATCTGCGAATCAATGGAGGAGCGGGCCGCCGCGTTGAAGCAGGAGTGGGGGCGTTTTACCCAGCGCAAGATGAGTCCGGACGAATTTCGCGACCTGAGTCGCCGCCTGGGCGAGTTTCTCGACAGCGTCAGTGATGATGCGCTGCGGCTGCGTGCCAATCTGCAGGAAGTGTTGATGGCGCAGGACTTTCAGGACCTTACCGGCCAGATCATCCACCGCGTGGTGCAGCTGGTGGACGAGGTGGAAAGCAACCTGGTGGAGCTCATCCGTATCTCTGGCCAAGGCCTGGCAGTAGAGAACCAGGAAGAAAAGAAAGAGGATCGTATCGCCGCCAGCGGCCCGCCGGTGCCTGGCGTGGACACCGGTACGGTGGCCGGACAGGACGAAGTGGACGATCTGTTGTCCAGCCTAGGATTTTAACGGAGCACGCAGATGGCACTGAACGCGGATGATGAAATCCTGCAGGACTTCATGGTCGAAGCGGGCGAGATCCTCGAACAGCTCAACGAGCAGTTGGTGGAGCTGGAGCGTAGCCCGGACGATCACGACTTGCTCAACGCGGTATTCCGCGGTTTTCATACCATCAAGGGGGGGGCCGGCTTTCTTGGCCTCAACAATATGGTGGACGTATGTCACCGCTCCGAGGATGTGTTCAATCTGCTGCGCAACGGGCAGAAACAGGTGACGCCCCAGTTGATGGATACCGTGCTGCCGGTGCTGGATGTGCTCAATGCACAGTTCGACCAGCTGCGTGCGGCCGAGGAACCGGATCCGGCACCGGCAGAGCTTTTGCAGGGACTGGAGGCGCTGGCACATGCCGAGGCCGAACAGCCTGCTGCGGCCGCTGCTGCACCGACTCTTGTACCTGAACCTCTACCGGCTCCGGTAGAGGAGTCGCCTGCGGTGACGCCCCCCGCCCCCGTGGCCGCCATGGTGGAAGGGGAGATGGGGGACATTACTGACGAGGAATTCGAGGCCCTGCTCGACGCCCTGGAGCATCCGTCCAGCGCACAGCCTGGCGCAGTAACCGAGGCAGCGGCGGCCCCGGCCGGTGACGACATCACGGAAGACGAGTTCGAGGCTCTGCTGGATGAGCTGCACGGCAAGGGCCAGTTCAAGCCACCGGTGGTGGAGGCTGCGGTCCCCCCAGCTCCCGCGGCGGCCAGCGACGAAATCACCGAAGAGGAATTCGAGAATCTGCTCGACGAGTTGCACGGCAAGGGCAAGTTCCAGGTGCCCGCGCCGGCTGCCGCCCCACCTGCTCCGGCGACTCCCGCTGCTGCCCCGGCACCTGCTACCCCGGCACCTGCTACCCCGGCACCTGCTACCCCGGCACCTGCTGCCCCGGCACGGGCTGCGGCGCCCCCCGCGGCGGGGGCCGAGCCTGCCGGCGAAAAGGCCGCCGCCCAGGCGGAGACCACGGTGCGCGTTGACACCAAGCGCCTGGACGACATCATGAACATGGTGGGCGAGCTGGTGCTGGTGCGTAACCGCATCGCTACCCTGGCCCATGTCGGCGACATCAATCAGGCACGCGAGGAAATGGTCAAGGCAGTGGCCAATCTCGACGTGGTCACCGGCGATCTGCAGACCTCAGTAATGAAGACGCGCATGCAGCCGATCAAGAAGGTGTTCGGCCGCTTCCCGCGCGTGGTGCGCGATCTGGCGCGTACTCTGAAGAAAGAGGTCAACCTGGTGATGCAGGGGGAGGATACCGACCTGGACAAGAACCTGGTCGAGGCCTTGGCCGATCCCATGGTGCATCTGGTGCGCAATGCCGTGGACCACGGTGTGGAAATGCCTGAGGTACGCGAAAAGGCCGGCAAGCCACGCCAGGGATCCCTGTTGCTCGCCGCCGAGCAGGAAGGCGATCACATCCTGCTCATCATCGAGGACGACGGCGCCGGTATGGACCCGGACGTACTGCGGCGCAAGGCGGTGGAAAAGGGCATGATGGATGCCGATGCCGCCGCTCGCCTCGATGACAAGGAAGCCTTCAACCTGATATTTGCTGCCGGTTTCTCCACCAAGACCGAGATATCCGATGTATCCGGTCGTGGGGTGGGGATGGACGTGGTCAAGACCCGCATCGCCCAGTTGAACGGCAGCGTGGACATCAGCTCGGAGAGGGGCAAGGGAACGCGCCTGTCCATCAAGGTGCCGCTGACCCTGGCCATCATGCCGACGCTGATGATCAAGTTGCATGAGCAGACCTTTGCCCTGCCGCTGGTGAGCGTCAACGAAATCTTCCATCTTGACCTGACCAAGACCAATGTGGTCGATGGCCAGTTGGTGGTGATGGTGCGCGGCAAGGCTTTGCCGCTGTACTACCTGACGCGCTGGCTGGTGGACGGCTGCCGCGGTGTGGCACTGCCGGAGACCGGGCATGTGGTGGTAGTGCACATCGGTACCCAGCTGGTGGGTTTTGTGGTGGACTATCTCATCGGCCAGGAGGAAGTGGTGATCAAGCCGCTCGGCAGCATGTTGCATGGCACCCCCGGCCTTGCCGGCGCCACCATCACCGGTGACGGTAAAATTGCACTGATCCTGGATGTCCCCGGTCTGATGAAGGCCTACGGCCGGCGCCAAGCCTGATCAAGAATGCTATTTGAGGAGAGTTGTGAATGCCCGTGAGGGTCTTGATAGTTGATGATTCAGGATTCTTCCGTCGTCGTTTGACGGAGATGCTGAACGCCGATCCGCGCCTGGAGGTGGTGGGCACCGCAAACGACGGTGCTCAGGCCGTGGAGCAGACGGCCAAGCTGCGTCCCGACGTGATCACCATGGACATCGAAATGCCGGTGATGGACGGCATTGCCGCCACACGCCGCATCATGACCGTGACGCCGACGCCGATCCTGATGTTTTCCTCGCTCACCACCGACGGCGCCAAGGCGACGCTGGATGCCCTTGATGCCGGTGCGGTGGACTATCTGCCGAAAAAGTTCGAGGACATCTCCCGCGATCAGGACGAGGCCAAGCGCCTGCTGTGCGAGCGGGTGTACGCCATCGGCAGCAACAAGCGCGCGGTACGCCCGCCGCGGCCCGCCATCACTACGGCGACCACCGCTGCTGCGGCGCGTCCGGCGACCGCCACGGCCACCGCCATCCGCCCGATCCCCACCGCCATGCCAGCGGCGCGGCGCGGGCAGTATCGCCTGGTGGCGATTGGTACCTCCACCGGCGGGCCGGTGGCGCTGCAGCAGGTATTGACCAAGCTGCCCGGCAATTTTCCGTTGCCTATGGTGTTGATCCAGCACATGCCCGGCAGCTTTACCCCGGCCTTTGCCCAGCGCCTCAACCAGCAGTGCGCCATCGAGGTGCGTGAGGCGCAGGACGGCGACGAACTCAAGCCGGGACTGGCGTTGCTGGCGCCGGGCGGCAAGCAGATGGTGTTGGACCAGCGTGCCGGACGTACCACGGTGCGTATTACGGAAAGTGAACCGGGGCAGAACTACAAGCCGTCGGTGGACGTGACCTTCAGTTCGGTGGCGCGCATCTTCCCCGGTCAGACGCTGGCGGTGGTGCTCACCGGCATGGGGGCCGATGGCCGCGAAGGTGCACGTCTGCTCAGACAGGGTGGCTCCAGTGTGTGGGCCCAGGACGAGGCGAGCTGCGTGGTATACGGCATGCCTGCTGCGATAGTGGATGCGGGGCTGGCCGATGCCGTGCTGCCGCTGTCCGAGATTGGAGCGGCGATAAGCCAGAGAGTGTGACATGGATATCCTCACCCTTGTCGGTCTGATTTTTGGTGTTGGCGCGCTGCTGTTGGGCCAGTACATGGAAGGTGGCCAGGCCAGCGCACTGCTCAATGGACCGGCGGCGGTGATTGTGATGGGCGGCAGCATGGGGGCCATCATGTTGCAGGCTCCCATGCCCATCTTCATGCGTTCACTGCATGTGTTGGGCTGGATCTTCCGGCCACCAACCCTGGCCGCCGATGAGGCCATCGAAAAACTGATTGCCTGGAGCAACATCGCGCGCAAGGAAGGCCTGCTGGGCCTGGAGGCGATCTCCGAGAGCGAGCCTGATGCCTTTGCGCGCAAGGGCCTGCAGTTGCTGGTGGATGGCTCCGAGCCGGAGGTGATGCGCGGTATCCTGGAAGTGGAGGTGGATGCCAAGGAACATCACGACATGCAGGCCGCCAACATTTACGCCAGTATGGGCGGGTATACCCCAACGATCGGTATCATCGGCGCAGTGATGGGCCTGATTCAGGTGATGAACAACCTGGCCGATCCGAGCCAGCTCGGTCACGGCATCGCGGTGGCCTTCGTCGCCACCATCTATGGCGTGGGTGCCGCCAACCTGTTGCTGATCCCCATAGCCAACAAGCTGAAGAGCATCATCCACGGCCAGACCCAGTTTCGCCTGATGATCATCGAGGGTATTGTCTCCATCGCCGAAGGCGAGAATCCGCGCAATATCCAGACCAAGTTGCAGGGCTACCTGCATTAGGAGCGGGCATGGCGCGCAGAAAACGCCCGGAAGAGCATGAAAATCTGGAGCGCTGGCTGATCTCCTACGCGGATTTCATCACGCTGCTGTTTGCCTTTTTCGTGGTGATGTACTCCATTTCTTCCATCAATGAAGGCAAGTATCGCGTGTTGTCCGATACCATGGTGGCCGCCTTCAACACCCCGCCCAAAAGTCTGCAGCCGATCCAGGTGGGTGAAGAGGGTGTAAGCGGTGAACCGTCGCCCATCAAGCCGGACAAGGCCTCCTCGGCAGTATCACCCGGTGTCATCGAGCAGCTGGCACAAATGGCTGAGTCGAACGAGTTGGGACAGATTGCCACCGATTTCGAGCGCGCCATGGCTCCAATGATCCAGAAAGACTTGATCAACGTGTCGCGTAACGAACTGTGGGTGGAGATCGAGATCAATACGAGCATCCTGTTCGACAGTGGCAGCGCCAGGCTGGAAGATGATGCCATACCGGTATTGAGTGAGTTGGCGGGTATCCTCAAGAGGTATCCCAACTATATCCAGGTCGAGGGTTTTACCGACAACGTACCGATCGCCACAGCCGGTTTTCCCTCCAACTGGGAGTTGTCGGCACATCGCGCCGCCAGCGTGGTGCACCTGTTCATGGACAAGGGGGTGCAGCCTGATCGCATGGCTGCCATCGGCTACGGTGAATATCGTCCCATCGATGAAAATGCCACCCCGGAAGGGCGCCGCAAGAACCGTCGTGTGGTATTGGTCATCCTGGCCGATGAAAAAGCACGCCGTGCCCTCGATATCCAGCGCAATACTGCGGCAGGTGGCGCATGAAGGTCTGGTCGGTAGCCAATCAGAAGGGCGGTGTGGGCAAGACCACCACGGCGGTCACCCTGGCCGGCCTGCTGGCCGCGCGCGGCCACAACACCCTGATGGTGGACCTTGACCCGCATGGTTCGCTTACCAGCTATTTCGGCTATGACCCGGACAGCATCGAGCACAGTGTATATTCCCTGTTCCAGGAGGATAGCCGTCAGCCGGTGTCCTACATTGTGCGCGACACGCGTTTCGAACGCCTGTCGCTGCTGCCGGCCTCCACTGCCCTGGCTACTCTGGATCGCCAGCTCGGCGCCAAAGAGGGGATGGGTCTGGTCATCGGCCGGGCCCTGGTGCAGTTGGCCAACCGTTTCGACTACGTGCTCATTGATTGTCCCCCCGTGCTGGGCGTGTTGATGATCAACGCGTTGGCCGCCAGCAGCCACCTGTTGATCCCGGTGCAGACCGAATTCCTCGCGCTCAAGGGACTCGAGCGCATGATGCGCACGCTGATGATGGTGACCAAGGCGCGCAAGCGCCCGCTCAATTACCTTATCCTGCCGACCATGTTCGATCGTCGCACGCGCGCTTCACTCGAATCCTTGCAGAGTCTGCGTAACAACTACGCCGAGGTGTTGTGGAAATCGGTGATCCCGGTGGATACCCAGTTCCGCGAGGCCAGTCGTGAAGGTATGCCGCTATCCTATCTCAACCCCCATGCCCGTGGTGTTATCGCCTATACGGCATTGCTGGCGTCGCTGCTGGGCAACAACGGCCAGGTGCCGGGTGGGCTGTGAGTATGGAACATGAAAAATTGCCGGCACTGGTGGCGGAAAAGGATGCGCTCAGCGTCTATTTCGAGGCGCTATTGCGCGAGGCGCCGCCGGAGCTGAATCTGGATGTGGCGATGGCACCGGCGGCGGCTGTGCCGGTGCCTGCGGTACCGGGCAGTGAAGGCCGTCCAGCCTGGGGGGAGCAAACCTTCCAGGCACTGTTGTTCAAGGTGGCTGGCCTGACCCTGGCAGTGCCACTTGTGGAACTGTCCGGTGTGCAGGAATGGCAGGATGGCATGGTTACGCCGATGCCGGGACATGTGTCCTGGTATTTGGGGCTGACCCAGTACCGTGAACGCAGTGTGCCGGTGGTAGACACTGCGCTACTGGTGATGCCGGAGGAGCGGCAGGCGAGTCTGGTGCCGTGGCAGGAGCGTCTGCGCCACGTAGTGTTTATTGCTGACGGCAGCTGGGGACTGGCTTGCGATGAACTGGCCCAGGTAGTGACATTGCGGCCGGAAGAGGTACGTTGGCGCACCAGCCGTACCAAGCGTCGCTGGTTGGCCGGCACCGTGATCGAACATATGTGCGCCCTGCTGGACCCGCCGGTATTTGCCGATGTGTTGGTCAGCGGAATAGAAAGTCTGCCGCAGTCCGGCATGCAGGATGAGGATGAATGATATGAACCAGGCAGTGCAGACCGGCAATGACCCTGTAACGGAGTGGGTGACATTCCGGCTTGATGCGGAGAAATACGGCATTGACGTAATGCGGGTGCGTGAGGTGTTGCGCAACACCGAGATCGCGCCGGTGCCCGGTGCGCCAGGCTTCGTGCTCGGTATCATCAACCTGCGCGGCAACGTGGTGACGGTGATCGACACCCGCAAACGTTTCGGCCTCAACCCCAAAGCGATCGATGAGGCGAGCCGCATTGTCATCCTCGAGACCGGGGACGAGGTGGTTGGCATGATGGTTGACAGCGTTGCCGAGGTGGTCGATCTGCGTACCTCATCGATCGAGACGGCGCCCAACGTGGGCAATGACGAAAGTGCCAAATTCATTCAGGGCGTGAGCAATCGCGATGATGGCCTGCTGATTCTGGTGAACCTGAGCAAGCTGCTCAGCACAGAGGATGATGGCTGAGGCTGGCTATGGCCGAGATCGGACCTGTTCCACCTCCGCCACCGAGTCCGTCGATTCGGCCACACCGCGTTCCGCCGGAGGAGCGCGATCGGCATCGTCGGCCATCACCGGATGAGGATGAGGTACCGCCGCAGGGTGAAGATGAACCGTCTGATGAGACACCGCCTGGTGACGACGACAACGACGACGATGCACAGCATATTGATGTGTACGTATAAGCGGAACAGGGTGTCGGCCACCGTGAATGCAGGGTGCACGGAGCAGAGCGCGGACGGGACGGGCTTTCGCCCGATAAAGCGGCATAATGGGTATCTGATGTCGGGCTGAAGTCCAGCCTGCATTGGAGTGGTGCTTGCTGTGGCTGCCGGTGAAATTTTGGCTGATGGGAATCTTGCGGAATGGAAAACCTTTGGTTGATGGTGGTAGCTGCGTTGCTGGCGGTGATCGCAGTGGCCGGCGTTGTCGCGCTGCGTCGCACGGCGGCACAGCGGGATGAGGTTGTGCGCGCGCTGCAACACGACCTGCGCTCCCTGTGCAATGCGGCGGTAGGCATGGGGGAAAGGGTCAACCAGATGGAGCGGCGCCTGCGTCAGCTCGCCGAGCGGCAGGAGGCGCTGGGCTTGCGTCAGGATCAGCTCAATCAGGAAGACCCGGAAGCGCGGACCTACTCCCAAGCCATCAAGATGGCACACAAGGGGGCTGGTGTGGATGATCTGGTCGAAGTCTGTGGCTTGTCACGTGGTGAGGCCGAACTGGTGGCGATGATGCATCGGCTTGGAAAAGAATAGTTCTGCATTTCGAAACCGGAAATTATTTGTTCTCCCACCCCGGCGGAAACCTTTCCGTCACCATATAGGCAAAGGCGATAACTTCCGCCACTGCCACATACAGCTCGCGTGGAATCTCTTCATTCAATTCCAGCTGCGCCAGCAGCCCCACCAATTCCCGGTCTTCATGCAGCGGCACGCCGTGCTGGCGCGCCAGCTCAATGATCTCGTCGGCAACCACGCCACGTCCTTTGGCGCTGATGCGTGGTGCACGCTTGCCATCATAGTGCAAGGCAACGGCATTTTTCGGTGGCCGGTGACGTTTGTTCATACGCTAAGATTCACCAGGCCACTGGGCAGGAGGGGCTCTTCCGGTGCGGCATGGCCGGTGGTGCTGCGCAGATGCTCAACCTCCAGCCCGGCGTGCTGCAGCTGGCCACGCAGCTCTTCCAGACGCAGGCGGAAACGTTCGGCTGTTTGCGGTTGCGCGGCCCAAAAGCTGACCCCCACCTTGCCGCCAAGCAGGGTGATGACGCTGTCGACATTGCCATGTCGTGCATTGTCGAAGTGCAGACGCACCGACCAGCCCGCTGCACCTCCGCCGTTTCTATGGTCTTCCTCGCGCTGGATGTGCAGGCAGAGCACCTCCTGCTCCACACCATTACGTAACGGCAACTCCAGCAGCCAGGCTGGACTGGGGTCGGATTGCGCACTTACGTTATGCAGTTGCTGCACCTTGACCCGTGCCAATGCCCCTTCAATCTGTTGCGATAATTCCAGTAGCAGGCTGGCAGGCAGCGTGGGGGCATTGCCGTCGCGAGTTACTGCCGCCGCGGGTGCAGCGGCCTGTTCACGCACGGCGCCGAGCAGGCGCAGCAGGTTGGCGCGAAAATCTTCCTGTAATGCGGCAGTGTCGCCGCGCGCCAGACGGGCTTCAAGAAATACACCGGAATTGAGCATCGCCTGACGCAGGCCGTCGGTGGTGGTGAGGCGTTGTGATTTGGGTAGTTGATTCAATAGCTGCGCTGCCAGGGGCAGCAGCTTTTCCGCGGCCATCACACCGACCGTGGCCGGCGGCGTCGCAGGTGCAGACTGCGGGCGGAGCGCCAGATCAGCAGGGCGAATATCCGGAAGTGGTAGTGGCTGGGCGATGGGCGGGGAGCTGGTCGGTGGTGGTGGGCCGGGTACCGGGCTCGTTGTTGCCGAGGTGGCGGCGCCAGGGACAGGGGGCAGCTGTACCTGTACCAGGCGGGCAATGATGTGCAGCACATTGGCCAGCGGCATCTGCCGCGGCAGGGCCGTACGCCATGCCTGTTGCAGCACCGGTTCCTCGGTCGCGGTTTCGAGCAGACGCAGCACGACACGGTTGGCCTCGATCTCCACCATCACCTTTACCTGCTGGCCAACATTGAGGGGCAGTGGGCTCCGTGCCTGTACCGGTTTGCCATGCGCCTCCAGTTGCAGCAGCAGGGTGCCGTCACGTTGCGCTTCAAGCACGGTGGCGTTCAGCACCTGTCCGCTCTGCCATTGCGTGGCAGATGCCGCTGTGCCGGTGAGGGCAAGGGTGAGGAGAGGGGGGGGGCGGGGGGGGGCAATGTGCATGGGGATGTCAGCGGACCTGTGTCGGGTTACTATGATGCAGTATATGCCATTGCCATGGCGGTAGTTCACGACAATAACAAAGGTATGCACGGGCCATGAAGGAAACGCAGAACTGGTATGTGCGGCGCGGCAAGGAGGTCAAGGGGCCGTACCCGGCCGGCCTGGTGTCCCGTTACATCCTGCTCGAACGCATCAGTGAGCGCGACGAGGTGAGCCGTGATCGCCAGGAATGGCTGCGGGTGGCCGCCGTGCCGGAGCTGATTCCCGACGTGGTACGCAACGCCCGCGCCCATCCCGATGATGAGGAGGCACAACAGCATCTCGCCGCCGCCCGGCGCTGGGCCGACGAGCGCCGCGAGGTGAAGGGGACGCCGCCGGGCGCCGAGCGGCGCAGCGCCGGCTCGATGGTCTTCAGTCATCCCAGCGGCGGTGCGGATGAGCGCCCCGGCACGCTGATCAACCGGCGCGATTATCTGATCGTCGCCGTGATCCTGGTGGGCCTGGTGGCGATCCCCTTCCTGCTGCCCTCCGGCCCCAAGCCCAGCGACCCGCAATGCGAGGCGGCCCCGGCCCCCGGCATCAACTGGAGCAACTGCCGCCTGGAAGGCCGCCAATATGCCAACGCCGATCTGGCTGGAGCCACTCTGCGCAACGCCAATCTCACCGGCACCGTGCTGCGCGCCGCCAATCTCGCCGGCGCCGACGTGGCCTACGCCAATCTGACGCTCGCCAACCTGCGCGGCGCCAACCTCCAGGGCGCCAGCCTCAAGGGCGCCACCCTGCGCAACACCGACCTGGACAATGCCGACCTGGAAAACGCCGACCTGTCCTACGCCGACCTCAGCGCCGTCGATCTGGACAGCGTGAACCTCGCCGGCGCCAAGCTGGACCACGCCGTGTGGCGCGGCGGCGTGGTGTGCATGCCGGGATCGGTGGGGGAGTGTGTGCCGGCGAAGGTGCAGTAGTACCTGTGCTCATTGACGGAGCAAGATTATGGAGTCGGCATGACTGATACCTCGTACTACGTCTATGCACTAAAAGATCCTCGTACCTCACCGGCAATGCCGTTTTATATCGGCAAAGGTACAGGTACACGATCTTACGATCACCTTGTAAGGCCTGATGATTCGCTCAAGGGGAAACGAATCAAGGAAATTATTGCTGCCGGTCATCAGGTGTTGGTAACTCGGTTGATCGATGCCTTGACGGAAGCTCAGGCACTAAAACTGGAAGCAGAACTGATTGCGGCCTTTGGTACCGTTGAAACGGGAGGTTTGCTCACCAATACGGTAATGCCTTCGGGTTTGGGCAAGAAGTCGAGGCCTTTGTTGGTCGTGCCCCATGGCGCCAAGGAAAAGGCACAGCTCGGTCTTGCTTTGCTGAAAGAATCGGTGTTGGAGTTTGCCAAGGCCAATCCGCGGGGTATTACAAACTCCGATACGGCCAGCCTTCTTGGTTTACGCAGTGATTATGGTGGCGGTTCCAAAGATTATCTTTCGTACAGCATCCTGGGCTTGTTGATGCGGGATGGAAAACTTGCGCGGGAAGGTAGTTCAAAGCGACATATCGCTAAAGTTATTTGACCATTCAAAATGGTATCGAGACTTTTGTCTCGCAGTGTTCTTCAATGTGGCTGCGTACCTATTGACTCTCACCGAAACTCTCCGTGGTATAGCGCTCCACCTGCAAGGTATCCGACCACCAGTCCGGCGGCAGGCCGGCCTTCAGTTTGAGGTGTTGCCAGAAGTCGTGGGGTTGCGGCAGGGATTCCCACACGCTGGGCAGGAAGGTGCCGCGGTGGCCGCGGTCGCGCAGGATGAGGCCATCGCTGCCGGGGCGGAGTTGTCGCAGCAGGTCGGCCTCGTTCTCGAACTCTAGCGGTTGCGGCGGACTCAGGATGGAGATGTGGATGTCGAGCCCTTCCAGTTCCCATTCGGCCAGCGGCGCGAAGCGCGGGTCTTCGAAGGCCGCGGCCCAGGCGTGGTAGGCGACGTCTTCCGCCAGTGGACGCAGGGCCTCGAGGATGCCGATGCAGCCGCGCAGTTCGCCGTGGCGGTGCAGGGTGACGAAGCTGGCGCGCAACGGGCGCAGCTCTTCCGGGTAGTCGGCGGCGTGTACCGTCAGTGGGCGGCCGTATTCGAGGCCGTGACGGATGGAGTCGCGGGCGATTTGCAGCAGGGTCTGCCGGCCTGCGGGGCTGATCATGATCACGCGGCCTCGCGGAACAGCCAGGCGCCGTAGCCGACCACCTGGTCGCGCGGGCCGGCGGTGTCACCGGAGTTGCGCAGATCGATGGTGGCGGCCTGGAGGCCGAGTCGGCGGGCGGCGAGCAGCAGGCCGCGCACCGGGTTGCGGCCGCAGGCGCCCTCGCTGCGCAGGTCCTGATAGCGCAGCTCCTCGATGGCCTGCGCCGTGCTGCGGTCCATGGCCTGGGCGGTGGCGTAGTCATGGTAGTGCGACAGGTCGGAGCTGATCACGATCAGCGTCTCGGGTCCGCCCCACAGTTGTTCCAGCACCTCTTCCACCTCCTGCCCTGATGCGTCGCCCACCACCAGCGGCACCAGGGCGAACTCGCCCAGTACTTCCTGCAGGAAGGGCAGGTGCACCTCCAGGCTGTGCTCCATGCTGTGCGCCTCGTCCAGTACGTGCACCTGGGGCAGGGCGGCAATGGCGTCGATGGCGGCATGGTCGAGCGGGATGTCGCCCAGCGGGGTGCGGAAGGCGTCGGCGCTGCTGCTGGCCAGACCCAGGAATCCGACGCGGTGCGACGGACCGAGCAACACCACCCGCGTCACCTTACCGCGCAGCGGGGCGAGGCGGACGTAGGCGCTGGCCGCCACCGGCCCGGAGTAGATGTAGCCGGCGTGGGGGGCGATGATGGCCTTGGGCGGCGCGCCGTCACCGCTTTTGGCATCGCGCAGGAACTCCTGCACCATCTGGCGCAGCTGGATCGGATCGGCGGGATAGAACAGGCCGGCGACGGCAGGTTGGCGGATCTTCGGCATGACGGACTCCTGGGTCTCGATGCGCTATGGTTAACAACTATAGCGCCCCGGCGGCGCGGGTTCACGGCGGAGAGCGGTCATGGAAACAGCCAACTTTGAAGGCGTCGAGCCGTCCAGCATCGTCGACACTAAGTACTGGCATGCGCTGGACGACGGCCGCGTGCAGTGTGACCTGTGCCCGCGCTACTGCAAGCTGAAGGAGAGCCAGCGCGGGCTGTGTTTCGTGCGCGGCAATCTGGGCGGCAAGATCGTGCTGGCCACCTGGGGCCGCTCCAGCGGCTTTTGCGTCGATCCCATCGAGAAGAAGCCGCTCAACCACTTCCTGCCCGGCACGCCGGTGCTGTCCTTCGGCACCGCCGGCTGCAACCTGGCCTGCAAGTTCTGCCAGAACTGGGACATCAGCAAGTCGCGGGAGCTGGATACCCTGCTGGACCAGGCCACGCCGGAGGTAATCGCCCGTGCCGCCGCCGATCTTGGCTGCCGCAGCGTGGCCTACACCTACAACGACCCCATCATCTTTCACGAATACGCCATCGACGTGGCGAAGGAGTGCCGCAAGCACGGCATCAAGTCGGTGGCGGTGACCTCCGGCTATGTGTGCGCCGAACCGCGCCGCGAGTTCTACCAGTATATGGACGCGGCCAACGTGGACCTGAAGGCCTTTACCGATGACTTCTACCACAAGGTCACCGGCGGCCACCTGCAGCCGGTGCTCGACACCCTGCTGTATCTGAAACACGAGACCAAGGTCTGGCTGGAGCTGACCACGCTGCTGATCCCCGGCCTCAACGACGCCGAGGCGGAGCTCGATGCCATGACCCGATGGGTGGTGAAGGAACTGGGGCCGGACGTGCCGATGCATTTCACCGCCTTCCATCCGGACTGGAAGATGCTGGACACGCCGCCGACGCCGCTGTCGACGCTGGTAACGGCGCGGCGCATCGCTATGGACAATGGCGTGCATTATGCGTTTACCGGCAACGTGCACGACCCGGAGGGGCAGAGTACCTGGTGTCATCATTGTGGCGCGAAGCTCATTGGCCGGAACGGTTACACCATCACCGCCTGGCATCTGGATGCCGCCGGCAAGTGCCAGTCCTGCCACACCGCCTGCGCCGGCGTGTTCGATGCGCAGCCCGGTCACTGGGGCAGCAGGCGCCAGCCGGTGCGGCTGCGCGATTATGCCGCGCGCTGAGCGCCTGCCGGAGAAAGCTTCACCTATAACCATGTGGAATTTCGGGTTGAATCGACCTGACCTGGCCGGTAGCCTGTCCTGGTCATGGGAAATTTCATCAGGATTCTGGCGCCGTGGGCGGCGCTGTTGCTGGGCTGTGGGATGGGGGCAGTAACCGCGGCGGAAGAGGCCCCCGGTTTTGGCGGTGAGGCCGAGCTGGGCATGGTCACCACCAGCGGCAATACCGATACCCGCAGCATCAATGCCAAGGCCCGCTTGCGCTATCTCACCGAAAGCTGGCGCCATGAAGGCCGTCTCGAGGGGCTGCGCACTTCCGACGGCGACATCATCACCGCCGAGCGTTACCTCGCCAGCGGCAAGAGCGACTACCGTTTTACCCCCACCGACTACTTGTTCGTCACCGTGCGTTACGAGGACGACCGCTTCAGCGGCTACGACTACCAGTTCTCCGAGGCGGTGGGTTATGGCCGCCGGGTGGTCAAGACCGAGAGCGTCGAACTGGACCTGGAGATCGGTGCCGGTGGTCGTCACAGCCGGGAGACCGGACAGGAGCGGGAAGACGAGGCCATAGTGCGCGGTGCGGCCAAGCTGGGCTGGGCCGCCAGCCCCACCTCCCGCTTCACCGAGGAGGTACTGGTGGAGAGCGGCGAGAGCAACACCTACACCGAGTCGGTGTCCGCCCTCAGCGTGCGCATCAACAGTCGGTTCGCCCTCAAGCTCTCCCTGGCGGTCAAGCACAACAGCGACGTGCCGGCCGGCGTGAAAAAGACCGACACCATGAGCGCCGTTACCCTGGTGTACGATTTTTGACCCCTGTGGCTCGGGTTTCGGCCCGGCCCACAACGGGATACGGGGCGCCAAGCGACGCGGATGTGGTTACAATACCCGGCCCGACCTTTCTAGCCCGGATTCCCATGCAGAACATACGTATCGGTATCGTCACCGTCTCCGACCGCGCCAGTCGTGGCGAATACGAGGATCTGGGCGGTCCGGCCATTCAGGACTGGCTGCAACAGGCCCTCGCCACCCCCTGGGAAGGGGTGGTGCGGCTGGTGCCGGACGAACAGGATCAGGTGGAGGCGGTGCTGCGTGAATTATGCGATGAGCAAGGCTGCTGCCTGGTGGTGACCACCGGCGGTACCGGCCCTGCACTACGCGATATCACCCCCGAGGCCACCACCGCGGTGTGCGACAAAATTCTCGATGGTTTTGGTGAGCAGATGCGTGCGGTGTCCCTCAAGTTTGTGCCCACCGCCATTCTGTCGCGCCAGATCGCCGGTATCCGTGGCCGCTCGCTGCTCATCAACCTGCCGGGCAAACCCTCGGCCATCAAGGACTGCCTGGATGCCGTGTTTCCCGCCGTGCCTTATTGCATCGACCTCATTGAGGGACCCTATCTGGAAACCCGGCCGGAGGCGATTGTCACGTTCCGTCCCAAACATGCCAAGAAACCGCAGGATTGAATCATGGACAACAAAGACGTACTGGAACAGTTGTACACAGTGCGCGACTTCATCCGTTGGGGGATGAGCCGCTTTGCCGAGGCCGGCCTGCATTTCGGTCACGGCACTGACAATGCCCTGGACGAGGCGGCCTATCTGGTGTTGCATGCCTTGCATCTGCCGCCTGACCTTGCCGAGCCCTACCTGGACACCCGACTGACGACGGCGGAAAAGCAGGCACTGCTGGATATCCTCATGCGTCGTATCGAAGCGCGCTTGCCGGCGCCCTATCTGACCCACGAGGCGTGGTTTGCCGGGATGACCTTCTATGTCGACGAGCGCGTATTGATCCCGCGTTCACCCCTCGCCGAGCTGATAGAAAGCGGTTTTGAGCCTTGGATCGATCCGAACCGGGTGGAACGAGTGCTCGACCTGTGTACCGGTGGTGGTTGCATTGCCATCGCCTGTGCCGCCTACCTGCCCCATGTGGAGGTGGATGCCGTGGACATCGCCGAAACGGCGCTGGAGGTGGTGGCACTCAACATCGATAAGCATGGTATGCAGGGGCGGGTACATGCGGTGCAGTCCGATCTGTTTCAGAACCTGGGCGGGCGCAAGTACGACATCATCATCAGCAATCCGCCCTATGTGGATGCCGAGGACATGGCAGCGTTGCCGCCAGAGTTCCGCTATGAACCACAACTGGCTTTGGCGGCAGGTGAGGATGGTCTCGACCTGGTGTTGCGTATTCTGCAGGAGGCCTCACTGCACCTGACCCGTGACGGCATCCTCATCGTCGAGGTGGGCAACAGCTGGCATGCCTTGACCGAGCGCCTGCCCGAGGTGCCGTTTACCTGGCTGGAATTCGAACGCGGCGGCCATGGTGTGTTCCTGCTCACCGCCGAGCAGGTACGCGAGTACCGCAGCCTGTTCCGCCTGGTGCGTTAACAACCCGCCGCAGAGATGCGGAGGCGTGGAGTACGGGATTCATATTGAGTGATTTTTCCGCGGCTCTGCGTCTCTGCGGCGGATTTTTTCAAGGAGTCTGTAACATGGCATTGAGTTTGCGGCCGAAGACGGCCCAGCAGTATGTGGGGATGGTCGATAGCGCCATCATTGAGGTGGACGAGCTGCGTTCCAGCTACGAATACGATGCCGAAGAGATGGGCGCCGTGCCGCCCTATCTCAACACCCTGGAGCAGATGCTGAAGGATCTGCGCGCTTCCATGGCGGACGGCAGCTACGAGTTCGGCAAGACCGAACTGCCGTTCATGGATATGGTCAACCGCTTCCGCAGCCGTATCCCCTTTGCGGACCTGCTGGCGATGATCAACAAGACCCACAAAGAAGGTCTCGACACCGAAAGCGAATGAGCACCGCCCGCGGCGGTGTGGAGGAGTGGCATGAGCACGCAATACGACAGCAGCAACCAGCAGATCGTCTTCGACCCTGAGCTGATCAAGCGCTACGACAAGTCCGGGCCGCGCTACACCTCCTATCCCACGGCGGTGCAGTTCCACGATGGCTTCGGCGCAGACGATTACCGCCGCTATGCCGAGGAAAGCAACAAGCGCGGCAATCCGCTGTCGCTGTATTTTCACATCCCGTTCTGCGACACGGTGTGTTTCTATTGCGGCTGCAACAAGGTGGTCACCAAGGACCGTACCCGTTCAGCACCGTACCTGGAACGGCTGCACCGTGAGCTGGAAATCCAGGGCGCGCTATTCGACAAGAGCCGCACCGTGGACCAGTTGCATTGGGGTGGCGGCACGCCCACCTTCATCAGCCACAGCGAGATGACCGCGCTGATGGACAAGACGCGCGAGTGCTTCAATCTGCGTGATGACGACAGCGGCGAATTTTCCATCGAGATCGACCCGCGCGAGGTGAAGGTGGATACCATCGCCCTGCTGCGCAAGCTCGGTTTCAACCGCATGAGCCTCGGCGTGCAGGACTTCGACCCGCGCGTGCAGAAGGCGGTGAACCGCCTGCAATCCGAGGCAGAGACCATGGCGGCGCTGGCCGCGGCGCGGCGCGAGGGCTTCAAGTCGATCAGCATCGACCTCATCTACGGCCTGCCGTTCCAGAGCATGGTGAGCTTCTCCGCCACCCTGGACAAGATCCTGGAGATTTCACCGGACCGTCTGTCGGTGTTCAATTATGCTCACCTGCCCGAGCTGTTCAAGCCGCAGCGCCGCATCAATGCCGAGGAACTGCCGGCGCCGCAGGAAAAGCTCAACATCCTGCAGATGACCATCGAGAAGCTCACTGCCGCCGGCTACGTCTACATCGGCATGGATCACTTCGCCAAGCCCGATGACGAGCTGGCCGTGGCGCAGCGCAGCGGCACCCTGTATCGCAACTTCCAGGGCTATTCCACCCACGCCGACTGCGACCTCGTTGGCCTGGGCAGCACCTCCATCGGCCAGGTGGGTCACTGCTATGCGCAGAACCTGAAGGAACTGGAGGCCTATTACGAGGCCATCGATGCCGGCCGCCTGCCGGTGTTCCGCGGCGTCGAGCTGAGTGCCGATGACGTGCTGCGCCGCGCGGTGATCACCGAACTGATCTGCCATTTCCATCTCGACAAGGCCAAGGTGGGCGCGCAGTTCGGCATCGACTTCGACAGCTACTTCGCCACCGAACTGCAGGAGCTGGCAGCGATGCAGGCCGACGGGCTGCTCACCGTCGACGCCGGCCACATCCGGGTGCAGCCGGCCGGCAAGCTGCTGATCCGCAATATCTGCATGACCTTCGATCGCTACCTGCGCGAGAAGGCCAACCAGCGTTTCTCGAAAGTGATCTGAGGTGCGGCGGCCGACGCGGCTCTGGCTGGCGGCGCTGTTGCTGTGCAGCAGCACTGCAGCCACGGCCATGCCGCAGATGGCGGAGGCGGATGCCTACCTCGCCGGGCAGCTGGGCTATTTTCTGGAACGCGAGCTCGGCTGGGTGCACGGCAGCTATCGCCTCGACGTGCAGGCGGGGATCGCCACCGTCACCCTGCCGGAAGAAAATCCGGTGCGCCGGGAGGCCCTGGAGCGGGGCCTCCCGGACATCGACGGCCTGAAGGGCGTCAATGTGATCATCGGCGCCACGGATGCGGCGCCGGAAGAGGAAACGGAGTCGGCGTTCTACAGTTTTCTCGGCCTCGCGCCCGGTTCGCTGCCGTTTCCGGTGGGAGACCTGTTTCTGCCCCTGCTCGCCGATCCCAAACAGCCGCAGTTTTTCACCAGCTATCGCTATTACCGCACGCCGCAGGACTCCGCCAATGCCGCCGCAGTCGGCTATGGTGAGACCTTCGGCGTCTATCGCAAGCCCGGCCGGCGGCCGGGTAACGGACTGCAGATCGGCATTGCCGGGGCGCTGTTCGCCCAGTTCAATCTGGATGCGTCTTCGGCCGACCTGATCAACGCCGACTACACTATCGGCCTGCCCATCACCTGGCGCAACGGCAGCACCTCTGTTCGGCTGCGGTTCTATCACCAGAGCTCCCATCTGGGCGATGAATACCTGCTGCGGGCCAACCCGGAACGCATCAACCTAAGCTTCGAGGCGCTGGAACTGCTGGTGTCGGAACAGTCCGATACCTGGCGGGCCTATTTTGGCGGTGAATATCTGGTCCACCGCGAGCCGACCGATCTGAAGCGGGCCAGCGCCCACGGCGGTCTGGAGTTCCGTACCACCCGCCGGGTATGGGGCAGCGGGCATTGGGTCGGCGGGGTCGATGTCAAGGCCTGGGAGGAGCACGATTGGCATCGGGATGTCAGTCTCAAGGCGGGGCTGGAATTCGGTGCCTACCAGCCGGGGCAGCGCCGCGTGCGCCTGATGCTGGAGGCCTATGATGGTTATGCGCCCCACGGCCAGTTTTACTCTGATCTCATCCGGTACTATGGCATTGGTCTCTACCTTGGCTTCTAGCCCCGGGGACGCTGTGCCAATAAATCGTTACAATAGGCGCTACTATGTCAGGCAATAGCATCGGCAAACTGTTTACCGTCACCACCTTCGGCGAGAGCCACGGCGCGGCGCTGGGCGCCGTCGTCGACGGGTGTCCCCCGGGCCTCGAACTGTCGGAGGCGGATCTGCAGTGCGACCTAGACCGGCGCAAGCCCGGCACCTCGCGCCATACCACGCAGCGCCGCGAGGAGGATGCGGTGCGCATCCTCTCCGGCGTATTCGAGGGGCGCACCACCGGCACCCCCATCGGCCTGCTCATCGAGAACACCGACCAGCGCTCCAAGGATTATTCGGACATCGCGGAGAAATTCCGTCCTGGTCATGCCGATTACACCTATCAGCAGAAGTACGGCTTCCGCGATTACCGCGGCGGCGGCCGTTCCTCGGCGCGCGAGACGGCGATGCGCGTCGCCGCCGGCGCCATCGCCAAGAAGTACCTGCACCGCCACGGCATCGAGATCCGCGGCTACATGATGCAGCTCGGTCCCATCAAGGCCGAACAGTTCGACTGGACGGCGGTGGAGCAGAACGCCTTCTTCTTCCCCGACGCCGCCAAGGTGGTGCAGCTGGAGGAATACATGGACGCCCTGCGCAAGGAGGGCAATTCGGTGGGCGCACGCATCAACGTGGTGGCCACCGGTGTGCCGCCCGGCCTGGGTGAGCCGATCTTCGATCGGCTCGACGCCGACCTGGCCCATGCCCTGATGTCCATCAATGCCGTGAAGGGCGTGGAGATCGGCGCCGGTTTTGCCTGCGTGGAGCAGAAGGGTACCGAGCACCGTGACGAAATGACGCCGGAAGGTTTTTTGTCCAACCATGCCGGCGGCATCCTCGGCGGCATTTCCAGCGGCCAGGACATCATCGCCTCCATCGCCCTCAAGCCGACATCCAGCCTGCGCATTCCGGGTCGCAGCGTGGATCTGCACGGCGTGCCGGTAGAGGTGGTGACCACCGGCCGCCACGACCCCTGCGTCGGCATCCGCGCCACCCCCATCGCCGAGGCGATGATGGCCATCGTGCTGATGGACCACTTCCTGCGCCAGCGCGGCCAGAACGGTGAGGTGCATTCGGCCACGCCGATCATCCCGGCCAGCGCCGGTTAATAAAACAACCTGCCGCAGAGACGCCGAGACGTTCCAGATCAACAACCTCTGCGCCTCGGCGTCTCTGCGGCGACTTTTTGTTTCAGAGGTTCTCCATGCTGCTGCACATTCCTGAAGTCCTGCTGCCCAACGAACTGGAGGCGATGCGCCGCGTGCTGGATCAGTCGGCCTTCGTCGACGGCAAGCTGACCGCGGGCCGGGCGGCCGAGCGGGTCAAGCACAACACCGAGCTGGATCGCGAGCAGCCGCAACGCGATGCGTTGGCGCAGATCGTGGTGACAGCACTGTACCGCAGCGAAACCTTCCGCACTGCGGCGTTGCCGCTCAAGCTGGGTACGCCGATCTTTGCCCGCTACACGCCGGGAATGACCTATGGCTGGCATGTGGATGATCCGGTGATGGGGCAGGGGCCGCATTACCGTACCGATGTATCCTTCACCCTGTTTCTCAGCGAGCCGGAGGAGTACGACGGCGGCGAGCTGGTGGTGCGCACTTCGTTCGGCGAGAAGCAGGTCAAGCTCAAGGCTGGCGACGCGGTGATCTATCCCTCCGGCACCCTGCACCAGGTAGCCGAGGTGAGCCGCGGCGTGCGCCTGGTTTCCATCGGCTGGATCCAGAGCATGGTGCGCGACCCGGCCCAGCGCGAAATCCTGTTCGAGTTGGCGGGGGCCCGCAACAAGCTGCTGGCAGACAACGCCGGCGCGCCGGAGACGGATGCGGTCGATCACGCCTATATCAACCTGGTGCGCATGTGGTCAGAAGTATGAAAAAGTTGCAAGTGACAAGTTACAAGTGACAAGAAAAGGCTGTTCTTGTTTTCAACTTGTCACTTGCAACTTGTAACTTGAGACTTTCCT